>ENA-ORMS01000273-ORMS01000273.1-human-gut-metagenome-genome-assembly--contig:-NODE-273-length-54759-cov-16.706621_pt1 | contig 54759 bp, 49 predicted proteins | sample MGYA00242104_ERZ508997 | MGnify/ENA primary metagenome ERZ508997 (study PRJEB26280, sample SAMEA2338704) | human gut metagenome | biome: human gut; feature: human-associated habitat; material: faeces...
TCTGATCCATGAACTGTGACAGCTGTGAACTTCCGAAGAACTCCTTAACTGCAGCAGTTACCGGCTTAATGTTTATAAGGGACTGAGGCGTGATACTCTCAGCATCCTGTGTTGTCATTCTCTCTCTTACAACTCTTTCAAGTCTTGAAAGACCTATTCTATACTGGTTCTGAAGCAGCTCTCCAACCGCTCTGATACGTCTGTTGCCAAGGTGATCGATATCATCATCATTACCAATACCATACTCAAGGTGAATGTTGTAGTTGATAGAGGCAAATATATCTTCCTTTGTGATATGCTTTGGTACTAGATCAGACATATCGCGCTCAATTGCAGCTTTCAGTCTGTCTGTATCATCGCCATATTCCTCAAGAAGTCCCTCAAGAACAGGATAATATACACGCTCTACTATTCCGAGCTCCGCAGGATCAAAATCTACATAGTTAGCTATATTGACCATCATATTGGAAAGAACTTTAACGTTTCTCTCCTCTGTCTGTATCATTACAAATGGTACTGCTGCGTCCTGTATAGTATCAGCGAGTTCCTCAGATACAGTTGTTCCTGCCTCTGCGATGATCTCTCCTGTACTAGGGTCTACAGCGTCCTCGGCAAGCACATGACCGGCAATACGTGCCTTAAAAGCAAGCTTCTTGTTGAACTTATAACGTCCAACCTTTGCAAGGTCATATCTTCTTGCATCAAAGAACATAGCATTTATAAGGCTCTCTGCATTCTCTACTACTGAAGGCTCGTCCGGTCTGATCTTCTTGTAAAGTTCAACCACACCCTCTGAGTATGACTTTGCAGGGTCCTTGTTAAGGCTCTCCATAATCTTTGGCTCTTCGCCAAATAAATCTATAATCTCCTGATCTGTTCCAAGACCAAGGGCACGGATAAGAACAGTTACCGGCACCTTTCTGGTTCTGTCTACACGCACATAAAATACATCGTTGGAATCTGTCTCATACTCCAACCATGCACCCCTGTTAGGAATAACCGTACACGCATACAGCTTCTTACCAACCTTATCGTGAGTAATATCATAGTAAATACCTGGTGAACGAACCAGCTGGCTTACTATAACACGCTCTGCACCATTGATAACGAATGTTCCTGTCTCTGTCATAAGAGGAAGATCACCCATGAATATCTCATGTTCTGACATCTCCTTTACATCTCCGACTCTGAGTCTGACCTTGACTCTGAGAGGAGCAGCGTATGTCGCATCTCTCTCCTTGCATTCCTCAATACTGTACTTCAAGTCATCTTTACAGAATTGAAAATCTACAAATTCGAGACTGTACTGTCCTGAGTAATCAGTGATAGGAGAAATATCTCTGAATGCTTCCTTCAATCCATCAGTTAAGAACCAGTTGTATGAGTTCTTCTGAACCTCTATGAAGTTAGGCATCTCAAGTACGTCCTTCTGCTTTGCATAGCTCATTCTGTAGCCTTTTCCAGACTTGACAGGACTAATTCTGTTCTTTTCCATCGACACATTCACCCCTTGGAATTTATTTTTATGCTTTTAGGACAACCTTAAGTTATATAAGTGTTTCAAAGCCATTTATCAGGCTATTACGGCGTGTATGCACACGAAGCCATAATAGTGACAGTTTACTATCCTACCAGCAAATGCAATATTTGTCAACTATATTTCGGAAATTTTTCAGATTTTTTTAATGATATGCGTAAAGATATATAGAAAAACCGGCCCGGCGGGATGAGATTCATCTCCGCCAGGCCGAATATTGTCTGATAATAAAATAAGGATCAAATTACTTTAATGTAACCTTAGCTCCCTCAGCCTCAAGCTTTGTCTTAGCTTCCTCAGCCTCTTCCTTAGTAGCGTCCTCCTTGATTACCTTTGGAGCACCATCTACAGCGTCCTTAGCTTCCTTAAGACCTAAGCCTGTAAGCTCACGAACAACCTTGATAACCTTAACCTTGTTAGGACCAACCTCTGTAAGCTCTACGTTGAATGAATCCTTCTCCTCAGCTGCTGCTGCACCGTCAGCACCTGCTGCTGCAACTACAACACCTGCTGCTGCTGATACGCCGAACTCCTCTTCACAAGCCTTAACTAAGTCGTTTAACTCTAATACTGATAAACCTTTGATTACTTCAATAATTTCCTGAGTTGTCATTATGTTTTCCTCCATATAATATAATTTGTTATTTTGTAATGTATCCACATATCCTTCTCGTATCATGCAGATACTTTTTGTCCACAATATAGACAGTTGAATATCTGGTCACGTGCATATACAACATTGCGGGTATAGCGCATGACAGACCTTCTATCAGGCTTAATATTAAGCCTCCTTCTGCTCTGCGATCTGCTTGATAACACGAGCGAAGTTTGCGATAGGTGACTGGATACTTCCAAGGAACTTGGAAATAAGAGTCTCTCTTGAAGGGATCTTTGCGATAACCTGGATTCCTTCTGCATCATAGAATGTTCCTTCTACAACACCACCCTTAAGCTCAAGAGCTGGGGCATTCTTTGCGAAGTCTGCAAGAACTCTTGCAGCTGCTGTAGCGTCTTCCTTGCAGATTGCAAGACCAGTTGGTCCCTCTAAGCACTCCTTAAGGCCTTCGAACTCTGTTCCTTCAATAGCGAAGTTGACCATTGTGTTCTTGTATACCTTGTATACAACACCAGCTTCTCTCAGATTCTTACGGAGCTGTGTATCCTGCTCAACTGTAAGACCACGATAGTCTACAACTACTGCAGTAGCAGCGCCTTCAAGATTTGCCTTGATCTCTTCTACTATTGGCTTCTTTAACTCTACCTTTGCCATAATGCGCCTCCTTATTTTACTAATGACTGCACATTCAAGATATAAAAAACTCTCAGAGCCCTAAGACCTGAGAGTATATTGTTAAAATATTTAACGATATCTTTCCTCGGTAGGCGGATAAATCCTTACGCCAGATAGCACCTACTGTCTTCGGCAGTTCATCGCAGACTAATTTATCACACCTCAAAAAGAATGTCAACATATTTTTTGATATAATTTTCAATGTTTGCCGCAAAATCCTATGCACCTATCGTCTCATCAACTGCATTTGCTATGGCGTCCACAATAGCTTCAAAATTGTAGTCAAACAGATAGTTGTCATGGTCGTTGTTTATAAACCCCGTTTCCACCAGAACAGCGGGTATATTCGTCCGCCGGAGCACCGCAAGTCCGGGGCGCTCTTCGACATTAATATTTCTAAATCCAAGGGATGAGAGTTCTCTGTTTATATTCTGAGCCAGATCGTATTTAACTCCCGACTTGTCATATACCAGAGTCTGAACCCCGTTATATACATTTGCCTCGGGTGCTGAGTTGCGGTGAAGCGATATAAAATAGTCTGCCCCGCTCTCATTTCCTATCTGGGCTTTTCTTGCCGGAGAATCATATCTGTCCGTGGTTCTTGTATATTCAACTTCATATCCTCTGCGCTCCAGCTCATCTCCAAGTGCAAGTGCAAGATTAAGATTGTCATTCTTCTCCAAGCGGCCCTCATACGAAGCACCATTATCATAACCGCCGTGTCCCGCATCTATCATGATCTTTGTAGCCATAAGCATAAGCGTCCTTATTTGTTTCTATATAATATTATGTACATTTACAGAAACAAGAACCTTATTTGATCGCCAGCGCACATGCATCAGTCCTTGAACCACAAATTCAGATCCACGTCACCGGATATTCCATCCACAGATCCGGATTCAGTGTACTGCCATCCTGTATATTTATATGGGAAATTTGGAACGTTCGCATAATGGGCAAGCCACAGCTCGTAATCCCCAAGTCTGTCCATGTCGAGGCACTGGGCAAACATATTACGGCTTGCATATATCATAGGTGTGTATCCGGCAGCTTTCACAGTCTCACAGAAACCTACTATACCATCCGTTCTCTCATCGTTAGTTGCGTTGTCGCCTCTGGCTTCGGCATCACCTATCAGCTCAGAATCTATGACAATTGGATATTTCAGATTCATATTCTTCACCTGCTTCAGAACATATTCTGCTTCCTCCACGCCCTCATCGTATGTGATGGCCTGTGTGAAGAAATACACGCCTGTCGGAATCTTATACTTTTTTACCGCTGCTTTACTATCCTCAAACGACGAATCCGCCATGAGACCGCCCTCGGTATACCCTCTATATCCAACTCTCAGCATGACAAAATCAATATCTTTGTTCTTGGCCAGTGTCTCCCAGTCTATACTATCCTGAAACGTTGACAGGTCGACTCCCACTAAAGTGTCTTTTGTATTGTCATCACTGTAGTGCATATATCCGTCATCACCAGTATAAAACCGCTCCGCATCAAGATTGTTTCTCGCCACCTTATCGCTGATCTTATAGAGCAGCGCATCCGGTCCAAGATCACCTACATTTATATATGCAGTCGGAATATAACTCCAATAATTATCATATATTCTTTGAGTTATCTCAGTATCTTCTATAGTATAACCAGCCTCTATCTTCTGTGAAGGAGACGCCTTAGAACTGGTGAAACCGCTAACCCTTCCAATCACAAATCCCAGAATAATTCCGAAAATAAAGCATATAACGCCAACCAGAACGCACCAGTTTCTTGTATATTTCTTGATCTGTTTTGTGTCCATTTATCTTACCTGTTCTTTCCCTGTTTGTCTCATTTGTCTGCAATATATCACGCCCTGTCAAGGAAATGCTCTGTACCAAGCCGCAAATGCACAATCTTGTCGTACTTTTTCTTTACCGCATGCCTGAATTTTTTTGCTTCGCTGTGTGAAAACATGCGCTCCAGATCATCCATTCTGAGAATTGCATCGTCGTACAGTATCTTATATTTTATATTCCAATCATACATAAGACTCGTACAGTTATCTATACTCACCCTGAGCATAGCACCTTTATTCTTACCAAAGAATACACTTCTGTTCCATCTCTTTTTTGCCGACGAATTCTTCGCATCAAACACAACTTCTGCGCCCGGGAATTTCTTCCACAGAGTATCAAGGAAGTTTTTCAGACGTTCCTTGTTAAAATACTTCATCATATCATACGCCACAAATAAAATCGCAGTATCCTGTGGCTTGCTTATCTGGTCCAGCCAGCCAAAATCAAATATAGGTGATTCTATATTAACCTCTCTTGATCTTGTATCCATGTATTTTCTTCTAAGTTCTATACGCTCCGGAAGATCAACATTGTACCATTTTATCCTGCCATTGTCCACTCTGGCAAACATGGTATCAAGTTCACAGCCGACATTTACTATGATTCCATCAGCATACCGTTCTATAAAATTTCTCACCCGGTCATCTATCGCAACAAGTCTTTCCATGATAACTGTCCTGTCATAGAACATGTACTGTGAATTTCTCTTTCTATGCTCAATACCAATCTTGTCAGCGAGTTTGATAGACTCATTGTCCTCGTACAGCTTCGGATATCTCTCTGCCATCATGGCCCTGCACCATATGTCATTCTCTATATCCAACGGCAGGAAATCCGTGTCTTCCTTCACACAGGCAGCGATCTTCTTCATGATACCTCTGCACTCAGGAATATGCGGATGTTCAATATAATCGTGGACCACAGAGTAATACTGGAAGCAGCGGCTTCTCATATTAAGTTTTTTCACATTGTCATATAACTTTCTTGCATAGCAGTTGAGCAAGTCTGCATCCACCGTGAATATAGCCATCTCATCACAGATATCTGTAAGATCATAATATATCGGGCTGGATATCTCCGGTGTCCCGGCCGAATCATCAACCCAATAGGTTCTGAGGAACTCTCTGATCTCCTGAGTAAAATAGTATCTGTACATAAATTTGCTGTGATCACTTATCTCTTCCATGAGACCCCTGTCAACGAACTCCGTATCGAGAACCGGCGAACATAGTATGAGCTTGTCCGGTCTTCTAGATCCATTCTTCCATAACTGTATGGCAGTCGACAATGCAAGGCATCCTCCAGCCGAGTAGCCAATAATTACCACCCTGCCTATATCCTCCTTGCCGCACATCTTCTCATATGCTGCTGTCAGCATCCCCAGCGCTTCTGAAGCTGTATGTTCCGGTGTAAGCGGATATATAGGGACCACTGCACCATACCCCGTACGCTCCACCGTATCAAATACAAATTTCCATTCGTTATGTGTTATCTGCGATATGAATCCCCCACCATGCAGATACATGAAATATTCCTTCACGTTCTGTCCCTTAGGCGTAACGTAGAAACACATGCCGCCATTTACAAACACCGATCTGATGGTCATCTTCTCCTCGTTGTAAGACGGAGGATTATAATCGCCTTTCTTCTGTCGCTTCAGTGCCAGCTTATATATATCAGAAGCTTTTCTCCTCTTATCATCAAGCATTATATGGCCAAGTTTTTCACACGCCATACTCAAATAATTCTGACTTCCCATAGCATCCCTTCTAAATATAGAAAACACAATTCCACTTATAAAGTTATTTTCACATATATGAACCATATAATCAAGAAATGATTTTATTTCATGTTGCAATATCTCAAATTTATGATATTATAATTGCGACAAAGAGGGTTGTATTTCGCCATTCTGGCAGCAATACTTCCCATTCACTTTATATTGATTGGATTTGCTGCTTTACCTGCAGCTATAGAGAGGTTAGAGTTATGAACATCACAATGTTGAAAAGCAAGATACACAGAGCAGTAGTCACACAGGCAGAACTAAACTATGTAGGAAGCATCACCGTCGACAGTGAGCTTTTATCTGCAGCTGGAATTCTTGAATATGAACTTGTACAGATAGTAGATATAGAGAACGGCAACCGTTTCGAAACATACACCATAGCCGGAGAACCGGGATCAGGCGTCATGTGCCTGAATGGAGCTGCTGCACGTCAGGTACAGGTTGGAGATCACATCATCCTCATGTGCTATGCATCCATGTCTCCTGAGGAGGCAAAAGAACATACGCCAAAGGTGGTATTTGTAAATGATGACAACTCCATATCACGCATAACAGACTACGAAAAGCACGGAGAATTATTTAGCTAGATCAATATCAAGCTGAATATTTCCAACATACATCTATATCAAAATCATAAAACAGCGGTTTTGACAACAATGAAATTTTTTGAAATGACATTGTTATCAAAACCGCTGTTTTGTGTCTGCTCACACCGTTTCGGGCTATAGGTTTATCTTTTAATTCTCTTTGCCAAGGAGTTTTCGTCCAAGCTCAGGTATATCTACATTATCCAGGATGATATCCGCCCTTATATCCCTCTCTGCATCGTCAACCGGAGACAACTGTGAGTGCATATAACAGGTGTGGAGTCTGGCCTGTTTTGCCGCCATGATATCACACACAGCATCATTGCCCACCATGATAGATTTGTTTGGATTCAGATGGTTTCTGTCAAGTGACTGCTGATAAAATGCCGCATCCGGCTTCATCGCCCCAAAATCAGACGACAGTGAGATATCCTCAAAATAGCCATCTATTCCAAGCTGCTGCAGCTCTGGCAGAGTGAATACCCTCTGAGCATTTGACAGCACATACAGCTTCTTACCTGCATTTTTAAGGCTCTCCAGCAACTCCGGTACCCCGTCATAAAGTCTGATATATTCCGTCGAGGCACGCCTGAACTCCTGTGCCGCCATGACAGTCAGCTCCGCACAGTCATCCGCCGTTTGATCCTTCTTCTTTGTAAGCTGTTCAAAGACATCCAGTATCTGGATTTCCGGAAATTTAAATTTCTTCTTTGCCATCGCCTGTTCCGCACGGCGAACCTGCCTCTTGTATCTGGACCTCAGTCCGGCGGGATTATATTTTACACCATGCTTCGCATAGAAGTCACACATGTGTTTCCACACTGATATATCTTCCTCGTCAGTGTGAATATTTATAAGAGTCCCATACAAGTCAAATATTATATTGTCATACATTCTCTCTATACCTCCACGAATCTGATCGCACACAAATTTTGCATCTGTTCTGATCAAGGCCTGTATACGTCAGATTCCTTCTCTGTAACCAGCTCTGATTCCTCCTATATATTTTGCCCTGGTTCTGGCCATGACCACGTGTGCTCCGCCAACCATGCTATGTTCCGATCTAACCGGCACAGCCACAGGAGCCAGATGCATGCCTATGAGCGTATCACCTATATCGATTCCCGCCTGTGCCTGGATACACTCTATTGCAACCGGATCCTTCATATAAGAATAAGCCGCTGTCGCAAATGAACCGCCTGCTTTAAGCTGAGGCACCACATTCACTATCGGTATCCTGTTCTCTTTTGCATAGGCTTTTTCAACTATGATGGCTCTGTTCAGATGCTCGCAACACTGTGCCGCCATAAAAATGCCCGTCCCGTCAAGCTCATCAAGTATAGCACCAGCTATGCACCTGCCTATCTCATCACTGGAGAATGAACCGATTCTCATATTTGCAACCTCGCTGGAAGAACAGCCGACCACAAATGCATCTCCAGGTTCCAGATTTGCCACCGCAAGGAGATCTTTCACCGCGCCGCGGACTTCTTTTTCTATATCCTGAAGGTGAGAAAATTTCTCTGTGGATACTCCCTTTCCGGCAGGTCTGAGTCCACACTCAGCATCACCAGCTGAAAAATATGCTGTACCACCGGCGCTGTCGGCTGACTCTGGCGCATCCGCAATCTCCTCATATTCATCCTTGTCTATCGACACAGGAATTCCAGTCTTACCAAGCACAGTTACACCTCCATACCACACGCTGTCCACCGTCAGGACATCCCCAACGTCGTATTCCATAGAATAAGTATCCTTTTTCTGTATAATCCTTACCTTTTTTTCCATCATCCATTCTCCTTCCAATTCAATATAACATCTGCTATACATCAATCATGCACCTGACGTCTACATCCGCTTAACAATCTTATATAACGGTGCACCATACATCACGGTCATGACGTCTTCATACTCCTGCTTTGTGACATATTCTCCATGTGTAAGCATCTCATATGTCACCCCAGCCTCATGCACCTGATAATCAAGCCCCACAAAACCATTTCTGTCATAGAACGCCTTGCGCCTGCACCGCTGCTCATAATTTGGCGCATTCTTATCCAGAGGCTCTATATTAAGAAAAAGCTTTACTCCGGAATACTTTTTGTGGATACATCTGAGTATCTCTGAGCCATAGCCTCCATCCCTTGCATCATCGTCGATGGCAAGAAACATAAGTGTCTTTACCCTGTCATTTCCAATGACATATGTGAGTCCGACAAATCTGTCACCGTCAACGACAGCAGAAAACTCTGCCTTTCCCTGTCTGCACCGTCTTGTGAGCATCCACATAGGAGGTCTCTCCTCCCTCGGAAAAGCCGACAGAAACAATCTTTTAACCTGTTTTTTATATCTATCAATATCCTCAAATTTCAATGTCATGTCATCATCCTTCAACATACTTTATTGTAATATCACCCGAATCTGTATTCACCACACAGCTGCCAGTGCTGGTAACAGTCTGCTCAGGCAGTTCTGTTTTTCCACTCTGACTGACCGCCTCTATCTTCTTTGGTTTAAACAGTGACAACTGTACATCACCCTTTTGTGAATCAAATTCCATAAGTGCACCGTCACAGCCATCTATCAGCATATCTCCCCTGACAGAAGTATACGATGCCTTTCCGGATGCCACTATGTTGTAACCCTCAAACCGGCCATCCCCCACGCTGAAACTCACAGTATCCGCATCTACATTTATCACTGACAGATCTCCGCTTTTGCCTTCAAATATAAGATTCTTTGCAACCACCGTTGCCATGCTCACCGAACCAGATTCCGTCGTAACATTCATCTCGTCTGCATCCACGTTGCTTACAAACAATCTGCCACTATTCTCCGTCACATCAAGGCTGCTGCATCTGACAGACTGGCTGATGGATATCTGCCCGGAATCTGATATCAGTGATATCTCCCGGTAACGCTTAGACGGAAGTTCTACCACTATATATGGATCATCTCCGAAACCTATGTCCGATCCGAATGTTCTCTCGTCCGTGCAGTTCATCACCAGACTCCCATCCTGCACAAATATCCGGTGCGTCACCTCATCGGAATCAAAATAAGATATATGACATACATCATCTGATGACGACTGAATATTCACCGCCATATCTTTTGCAGCCTGTATATATACACTGTAAAACTGCTCACTCACGTCATTCTGTTTTTCCACATACGAACTCTTTGCTTTTGACTTTGTTTCTTCTTTAAACGCATTTCTGGCTTTGTTTCCCATAACCGCCGACATTATGATAACGCCCACAACTGCGCACACCACAAGTACAGTTATGGAGCCCATGATCCATTTCGCTGCTTTCAAACTTCTTTCTCCTCAATCCACATTCTGTGACCATCCTGCCACTCATTATATATATAAAACGGATGTATTGCAAACACCCTTTGTAAATGTGCCTGCCATACATCCGTATTGTCTCTTGTCTTCCCCTTACCGCATATGGCGGAGTCATTTTGCAATATTGAGAAAACGTTGTCAGCGCATAAATAGCATGCGCCATATCAAACCTGTATACGCCGCCATTGTATGCCTTATTCTCTCCAACCTTAAGTGGCTCTGCCGCCTGAACAGGTGACACAAATTCAATCCCGGTGCTGGCTAATACATCCCAGTTGTACGTCTCCTGATTCCTTTTGCAGAAATAAAGAGTCTGTTCTCCTTTGTAGTATTCGGAAACGTTATTAGGTATGTCTGCCTTATTACCAGTTGAGGTACCAAACATAAACTTATAGTCATTGCCATAGTCATCAGCAGCGCTATAACAGTCTCCATTAGCATCATAGCCGCCGACAATGCAAATGCCATAAATCGTTTCATCTTTCTCATAAACTTCTCCTTCAATACATTTTTGTCGTCCATAACTGTGCACTCTATTTCGTTGACATCTATGTACAAACATCTTTCCTCATATTCACATAATTTTAGGGCAACATTCTGAAAAAACTATACCACCCGGCACGCCTTGTTTACAATGAATTAATGTAAAAATGCACAATACATTTTGTATACTTTTACAGATAAGACCACCGATGGGGTCAGGCACCTCCGCTATCTCTGTCTCACATAGAAAAAATCCACAGGACGGCTGGCACCTGCCAGACACCCTGTGGATTCTTAGAATTCACTATTACTATGTGGTTATTTACCCAGTGTGGTCGCCCTATTGTCGATATTCTTCTGGAAGTTGATGACCTTGTGGTCGTATGGCTCGTCCATCAGCTTCGACTGTATCATGAAGTCCGCTGTGGCTTTATTGTTCGCCATCGGTATATCATACACCTGAGCGATACGGAGCAAAGCCTTTACATCCGGGTCATGTGGAGCCGCTGTGAGCGGATCAGAGAAGAATACCACAAAATCTATCCTTCCCTCAACAATCTTGGCACCGATCTGCTGGTCACCGCCAAGCGGGCCGCTGTTGTATCCTTTCACCTGAAGATTTGTCCTGTCCGTTATCATGCGGGCCGTAGTTCCCGTTCCGCACAGCTCATGCTGGCTTAGTATTTCTTTGTTGTCCTCGCACCATCTGATGAGTTCTTCCTTCTTAGCATCATGGGCGATCAACGCTATTCTCTTCTGCTTTGGTATGGTCATTGTGATGTAATCTGCACTCATATCTGTACCTCCTGTCTCTGCAATTCTATTAGTTGTTCTTCAATACTTCCGGACAAAGACTGTTTGTGTTTTCTAAGACACCTCATCTCTTCCCAGCAGCAAATCTTCCATATCCTACTATTTGCGGGCATTACCCTATATTCTTACTCTACCCAATCCATCCACTATTTTCAATATAAAACACTGTAATACAGGAAAATTTTTCCACATTATTACATTTGCGAATTTGCCTAACTTTCCTCTGTTTTTTCTTCCATCTGTGTGGTATTCTCTTATATGATGCTTTATAAAGTTAAGTATTTTGCTTTGGTACATTATTTTGCAAAAAATTCCGTCCCCGTTCTTTTCACATTTCATATATTACTTATATCTCGGGCGGAATATATTTTCATAAGAAGTATGCGGACAATTCCTACGTCTGCTCAATCATATAGTTTAAGGAGATTCACAAGATGAGAAAAATTGGCTTTGACAATGACAAATACCTGTCCATGCAGTCTGAGCATATCAGAGAGAGAATTGGACAGTTCGGAGACAAGCTGTATCTGGAATTTGGAGGAAAGTTATTCGATGACTATCACGCATCCAGAGTCCTTCCGGGATTCGCCCCGGACAGTAAGCTTCAGATGCTTCTCCAGCTTGCAGATCAGGCTGAAATGATCATATCTATCAATGCTGCAGACATAGAGCGCAACAAGATCAGACACGACCTCGGCATCACCTACGATCAGGATGTTATCAGACTGATCGGCGTATACAAAGAAAAGGGATTATACGTCAGTAGCGTAGTCATTACAAGATACGCCGGCCAGTCTTCCGCAAATGTATTCCAGAAGAAGCTTGAAGCAATAGGAATCAAGGTTTACCACCACTATTCAATCGATGGATACCCAAACAACATAGAAAAGATCGTCAGCGACGAAGGCTACGGCAAAAACGATTATGTCGAAACCTCAAGACCTCTCGTTATCGTCACAGCACCTGGACCTGGAAGCGGCAAGATGGCTACATGTCTCTCCCAGCTCTACCATGAGAATAAGCGCGGTGTAAAGGCAGGCTATGCAAAATTTGAGACATTTCCTATCTGGAACATACCTCTCAAGCACCCTGTAAACCTTGCTTATGAGGCTGCAACAGCAGATCTCAACGATGTGAATATGATCGATCCGTTCCATCTTGAGGCATATGGTGAGACCACAGTCAACTACAACCGTGATATAGAAATCTACCCTGTTCTTGCAGCTATGTTCGAAGGAATCTACGGACACTGCCCATACAAGTCCCCTACAGACATGGGTGTCAACATGGCCGGAAACTGCATTGTTGACGATGAAGCTTGTCAGGAAGCTTCTAAGCAGGAGATCATCAGAAGATATTATCAGTCGATGAATAGATTTGTCAGAGACGAGGCGACAAAGGATGAGGTCTATAAGCAAGAACTCATCATGAAGCAGGCTAAGATCACCGTGGACGACCGCACCGTTGTCCCTGTTGCCAACAAGCTTGCCGAGGAGACCGGCTGCGCCGCTGCAGCACTTGAACTGCCAGACGGAACCATAGTCACAGGTTCAACCTCAGACCTTCTCGGACCTTCATCAGCAGTCCTCCTGAATGCCATCAAGATACTTGGCGGCATAGACAAGAAGACACATCTGATCTCAAGGACATTTATCGAGCCTATACAAAAGCTCAAGACCAGGTACCTTGGCAGCAAGAATCCGAGACTCCACACAGACGAGGTTCTCATCGCTCTATCCATGTGTGCCGTATCAGATCCAAATGCCAAGCTCGCTCTTCAGCAGCTTCCAAAGCTTGCCGGATGCCAGCTTCATACCTCTGCCATACTATCGGCGGTTGATATTAACACATTCAAGAAACTTGGAATTGAGTTCACAAACGAAGCTGTGTATGAAGGTAAGATATAATTTGCTAGTTTGCGATTCACGATAGCAAGCTGTTTTAATATAACCTGCGATTCACGGCAGTAAGCTATTGTGCAATCAGATAAAAAGTGCATAAAATTTTCGCTTTTTGAAAAAAAATTGGCTGAAAGATACAAAAAATTTGAAAATTGTATCTTTCAGCCATTTTTTTAAATTAAAGTGAAAATTTTGTAGCTTTTTCCATCTCTAACATCGTTTTAGATAAAAACAATGCGTTATCGAGTTCCACGGGGGAGCGGCGCCATCTATCTTCATAAACCATGTAATAAAACGCGTGCCATATGGGTGACAGGTTCCACTGGGGAAGCGATTTTCGCCAACCTCATAACCCGTTTAATAAGACATGTGCCAAAACATATATCAAACAGCGCTAATTGCCAATACTCAAGCACACCACCGTGCAAACAACACATAGCCGCAGCTATCTCTTCTCCTTATACATCATGAGGTGCACCACCATAAGAAGCGCGCTGGATATCCAGATTGACTTGAGTCCCAGGTTGAGCGTGCACACACCGCCGGCACCTGCGCCGAGTGCAAAGATGATGATTATTCCATAATAATGCATAGCTTTTCTGAGTGCCCCCGGCTCCTTGTCCCTTAAGTATACCGACAGGCTCTCCGTTCCGCTTCGTAAATTTCCTATGCACATGGTACTGGCATATCCATAGCCATTCACCTTGCGGAATGTCTGCACCTGCATCGAACAGGCAAATGATACGAGCATGGTCGCCAGAAGATTAAATCTCACAGGTATGAATCCAACCACAAGCAATATCACTATCTCCATGAGAACAACTATCTGTCTCCAATGTATATGTGATGCATTCTTGTATCTGTGGCTTATCCTCTCCGCCACCAGCACCCCAAGTGCAAATGCGATCAATGGGAAAAGGTACCTCACAGCAATCTTAAAGTCACCCATCATAATGTGCTGGCTCATGAGAACCACATTTCCGGTCTGGGCATTTGAGAAAACCTCATCCCTGGCGTTGTATGTATACGCATCCTGAAATCCTCCCGAAAGTGCAAGTATGGCACTTAAAAGAAATGTCTCGGATGTCTGTCTGAGTTCACGATTTTTTCTTAGCATATGTTTTATTTCCTCTTTACATCCTTTTATTGTTTCATCTCCATAAGATACCATAGATAAAAAATATTTCAAGTACCCGCACAAATACAAGACAGGACGCAGCGTTATAAAAATAACTACTGCGCCCTGATCTACTATTTCAAATTACCACCATTGCTGAAATTCTCTGCACCAACAAAAATTTTTCCTCCATATACAATGTATGGTTTAACCGTAATCAGATAGAACGGATCACTTGATGATGTTCTCATCGGAACATCTACTTTTACAGTGCTTTTATTAGTCTTTATTACTTTGTAAGGCTTATAAACTGTGCTTCTGGAATCGGTCGTCACTTTATTCAATATCACAAAATAACCCTTGTTCTTTGAACAGCCACCAAGTTTCACATTGTAATACAGCTTTATCTGGGAAGGATTTTTCGCATTCTCCACATATGTGTACTTGTACTGTGTCTTTGGGACGGTCGCAGCTACTATATTCTGGGATGCAGGACCAATCAGAATTCCCCTCGAATCCGGAGAAGTCCATCTACTTTTATAAGCCGCTATCCTGAACATATAACCAGTCCCCGGTTTCAATTTTTCAACCATAAAGTACACTTTTCTCGTTTTTCTATCATAGTTGTCGCCTTCATCAACGAGGATCTTTATCCATTTCTTACTTTTCGCATCATACCTATAAATGCAATATCCATCGGCTCCCGAAACCGGAGCACAGCCTATCTCTACATAATCTGTTCCAGTCCGCACCACTGTATAATTCCCTGTTTTTTCAGTCTTGCCGCTGACGACTCCAGTAACCTTTGCAGGTGTTGTTCTCTCCACAAATTCGTCTGACTTTGCCAGCATTATTTCTTTGCCATTCTTAACTGCATATGCTTTCAGGTAAAATCTGTATTCGCTTCCCTGCTTTCTGTTTTTTATTGTGATAGTTGTTGTTTTGCTTGTTCCGACCACCTTATATTTTTCACTGCGAGGATAATCGAGATCGTGATCCGTTCCATACAATCTGTACACGGTCGTCCCTTTAACCGCAGGAAACGTCAGCGTTATACTGTTAGACGTCCTCTTACTTTTTATTTTAGAAATTTTCGCAGGCAATATCTTGAATTTCGTCGTCCTAGTACCCTTAAATCTGCTGTTCCTAGCATACTTTACCTTTAGTACAGCTGTTCCAGGATAAAGATTATTGGCATATGAATAAGTGTATTCTTTCTTAGGATCTACAATCACACCTTCGGGAGTTATATTACCTATTACCTTGAATGACGGCTTCTTTACAGTTCCATCATACACAAATGTTCTCCTGCTCAATCTTATCTGAGTGTAATCTGCAGTGTACGGTTTTGTACGAACCGTAGTTACTGCTGATTTTGCTACATCAACATATTTCCCTGATGCAAGCTTACGCTGCCCCTTCACATAATATCTATACACGGTATTTGGGGTAAGTTTTTCAAAATCCATAGCATTTCCCCCACTAATACAAGTCCGGGCCGCCTGCCATTTGCCATTTTTATATTGCATGACCACGTATCTGTCCAAGGTTGCATACAAATAGTCCCATTCTATTATCAGCGATGTCTCATCTACATATGTAGATCTAAGATTGTCTATATGCTCCTGGGTTATCCTAAAAGTCTTTTCTGCACTTCCCTTGTAACGGCCGATATATGTTATATGTATTTTGGCTGTTCCAGGATAAATGTTGTTTGTATAAGAAGCCGTATAGTCGACATCCTCAGCTAGATAATGCCCTGAGGGATCCTTGATACGCAGCCACAGATTCACCTCTTCACCATTGTAAGGAATTGACTCATTCACAAGGCTCACCTTAAACTTGCTGGCATCAATTCTGCCATCTCCCGGTGTGGCTGTCTCCACCGAAACCGACTGCATGTCAGTCTCCGCATATACAACACTGCCTTCGCCCAGTCCTGCATTACTACACAGGATCATAACAACCGACAAAACAAGTGCCAGCATTCTTGTAATTGAATTTCTCATAACCATCTCTCCTCTCTACCTTTTACGCATTACTTAGTCATATTAAACGCAGCATTATAGATAACAACGCATTCGTATATGTACAAATTATACAACTTATTTAAGGGAAAATACACAATTAGTTATCATCTAACACAGAAAAAACTACCAGGATACACACCCGCATATCCTGGCAGTTCATCAATATTTTAATTCATTTAATCTACATTGCCTTCTTGTATATCTCAGCAATCTCCTCCTGTGTAAATACCACAGGGTTGTTTGCTATGCTGGCTGCTGAAACCTTCATGCAGTTCTCAGCCATCCAAGGAATATCCTTCTCCTCGATTCCGAGGTCTGAAAGCTTGACATCCAGATCAAGATTCTTCAGAAGAGTTCTGATCTTCGGTGCCAGATCATCCGCCGTGATACCACCAAATATTCTGGCGATCTTCGCAAACTTGAAGTGGTCTCCCTTGTAGGATGCCTCGATGATAACAGGTGTCAGAGCTGCAAGTCCCTTGCCGTGAACTATATCCTTAAGTCCGCTGGCCGGATGCTCCATTCCGTGAGCCAGTGTAACTCCGGCTGTGTTGATGACCATACCACCTATGGTGCTGGCCAGTGTTATCTTCTCCCAGCTCTCCTGGGTTCCTCTGCCCTTATATACATCCACAAGATTGTGGGCGATAAGATCAATCGCATATAGTGCAAGCGCATCTGTAAATGGCTGCGAGATCTTTGATGTGTATGCCTCCATGCAGTGGCACAGCGCATCAAATCCAACTGCCGCAAGCACATGCTTTGGCATAGTCTTCATGCAATCCGGATCCACGATGGATACCTTTGCCACGATGGCATTGCATCTGAGTGACTTCTTGTCGCCATTTTCCGGATTGGTGAGAACCGCAAATCCATTTCCCTCTGAACCTGTTCCACAGGTTGTAGGAATAAGTACAAGCGGAAGTGCCGTATCGCTGACCTTTCTGCCAAATATGTAATCGTTGATATCTCCATCATTGAGTGCCAGGAACGCTATAGCCTTTGCACAATCCATGATGCTTCCACCACCTATGGCAACAACCACATCACAGCCATTTGCCTTGGCAAATTCTGCACCTTCCATAGCTGTTGTAGTGAGCGGATTCTGTGCAACCTTATCAAACAGTGCAGTCTCAAGCCCTGCTGCTTTCAGACTGTCATTTACCTTGTCGTACAGGCCAGACTTCTTTGCACTGCTGCGGCCTGTGACGATGAGCGCTTTCTTACCATACGGCTTAGTGAGTTCACCGGTCTGGGCAACCTTTCCGGTACCAAATGCAATATTTACAGGGAGACTGTAGTTGAAGGCAATAGGCTGAACAAATTTTGTCTCATCCTCCTCGGCCATAACAAGCTCGATTGCTGCCTTGACCTCTTCCTCTCTGCCCTCTTCCTCATCTACAATCTCGTCATCAATGAGGACATCGACATGTGAAGCGAATTTTTCTTTGTATTTAAGCTTACATATTATGAAGAATACCACGCCGAGAAGTGACCAGCCGCCTGCCATAGCCCATTCCTGCCATACAAGTGCACTTCCTGAATTTGGAACTATGTACATCACAACCATAAAACCAGACATGAGAACTGCCAGTACACCAACGATCTTATAATGCTTAACCATATATGGTCTCTTCATATCAGGCGCCTTCTTCCTGAGTATCAGGAATGAAAGGGATACCATGCAATATGCAAGACAGCATCCAAAGTTACCTGCGTCAACTATCCATACCAGCATCTTACGGCCTGCAAGAGGAGCAAGAACTGAGAGGAAACCGATGAGGTAAAGTGCATTTACAGGTGTCTTGTGCTTCTTGTGAAGCTTTGCAAATGTCTTCGGGATCATGTATGACTCTGCCATGGAGTACATTGCACGGCTTCCTCCGATGAGGAATGAGTTCCAGCTGGTAACGATACCGCACATACCTCCTACAATAAGAACCTTCGACATAATACTGCTGTTGAACGCCTTTGCCATGGCATCCGCTGTAACAAGACCTGATCCATCCATGGATGTAGCTATCTCAGATGAATTCATGACATAACCTACACCTATGATGATAAGTGCATAGAAAAGAACCGCAAGAACAATTGAGAGTATCATGATCTTACCGATCTTCTTGAGAGGTACATTGATCTCCTCTGCAGCCTGTGGGATTACGTCGAATCCAATGAAGAAGAATGGTGTGGTAACAGCAACTCTGAGGATAGTCTTAAATATCTCCCCTGTGGAGTCTCCGTTGAACATCTGTCCGTCAAGGTTTGAAGCATCTCCTGTCACAACTGATGCAACTATGAGAAGAATACCAACACCGCCAATCACAACTGTAAGTATGGTCTGCAGAAGTGCTGCTGTCTTCGCGCCCTTTATATTGATATATGTTATAAATATCGCAACTATTATTGCAACCGCAAGCCACGATGCATAGATATCAAAACCTGCCACCGTGTACAGATATCCCTGAAGGAACTTTGGATATATATAAGTGATGATGGTTGGAAGTGCACACGCCTCGAAACATACAACACTGACATATCCAAGTACGATAGCCCATGTACATATGTAAGAACCTATCGGTCCCATAGCCTTATAGCTGAACACATGCTCGCCGCCGCACTGAGGCATGGCTGCTGTAAGCTCTGCATATGTGAGTCCAACGAAGAATACCATCACACCGCCAAGTGCAAATCCGATGGCCGCTCCTATTACTCCACCTCTCGTGATCCAGTCGCCTGAGGATACTACCCAGCCCCAGCCGATCATGGCTCCAAAGGCTATCACCAGTATGTCCCAGGCAGAAAATACTTTATCAAATTCTGATTTTTTTCCTGCCATAATATCATCCTTTCTAATACATCCAAGCACACCATCCACAGTTTGTTAAAATGTAAAAAAATGGCGTCAGAAATCACACTTTCCGTGTTCATCTGACGCCATTGTCATTTTCTATATTCGCGATGTAGTTGGAATTGCATATATATGTTAATTCACAATTTCTTTTATGCTTAATCCTCAAATCTCAGATCTATCATCTGAAGTATGTACTTTGCAGTTTTCTCAAGACCAAGTACACTGGAGTCTATCATCATGTCTCGCATGCTGCAGTCTCTCATATCTCCACCTGTCATGTAGTTATATCTGGAACTGAGCATTCCATCGTTGTACTTGACAAGCTCAGCCGCCTTGTCATGATCAAGACCCTTCTTCTCCATGACATACTGTATCCTCTTTTCTGTAGGTGCATATATGAATACATTCAGGCAGTCCTCCCTGTCCCTGAGTATATAATTGCTGCACCGTCCTATGATGATACAGGAAGATTTCTCTGCAAATTTATTGATAACCTCAAACTGCTTATAAATAACCCTGTTTGTAAGGTTTGCATATCGCGGTCCAAAGCTTGTATCAAATTCATACTTGACTGTCTCGCCCTGATCCGCCTTCTTGACAAGATCTCTGTCAACACCAATCTCCTCAACGACCTTATCTATCAGATCTCTGTCGTAATACTCAACTCCCAGAGATTTCGCTACCATCTTGCCAATCTCTATTCCACCGCTGCCATATTCACATCCAACGGTCACAACAAAATGTTTCATCTACATCGCTCCTTCCAGGGGCTTCGCGTTTCCCCTATTTACTTAATTCTGCCACTGCATCTGTGATGATCTCAACAGCCTTATCACACTGCTCTTCGTTCACGATAAGTGGTGGGATCATACGGATTATATGAGCTCCGATGGCTGTGATCAGAAGCTTTCTGTCAAGGCATCCATGCTTTACATCCACACCGCCGATCGTATCATCAAACTCAACGCCAACCAGGAGTCCCTGATGTCTTACTTCCTTTACATGTGGGATCTTCTCAAGCTTTGCTGCGAAGTAATCTCCCATCTTCTTTGCATTTCCTGCAAGATCTCTGTCAAGCAGCTCATTTACCTCTGCAAGTGCTGCTGCACATGATACAGGATGTCCACCAAATGTTGTTCCATGTGAACCAGGTGTAAATGCCTTTGCAACCTCAGCGGTTGCACATATAGCTCCAATCGGCATTCCACCGCCGAGAGCCTTTGCCATGGATACGATATCCGGCTTGATTCCGTAATTCATGTATGACATGATATTTCCTGTTCTGCACCAGCCTGTCTGAACCTCATCTATAAGGAGAAGCATATCGTTCTCATCACAGAACTCTCTGAGTCCCTTCATGAATTCCATTGTTGCAGGATGTACACCGCCCTCGCCCTGTACAGGCTCAACCATGATCGCTATAGTGTTCTCTGTACATGCATCCTTGAATGCCTGAAGGTCATTGTACGGTGCATATGAGAAGCCGTATGTCATAGGGCCAAATCCTACCTGACAGCCATTTCCAGGCTGACCTGTTGCTGACATGGCACCGAATGTTCTTCCGTGGAAGCCCTGCTTTGCAGTTACGATATGGTAACGGTTTGGACCATACTTCTCAATACCATACTTACGGGCCATCTTGATCATAGCCTCATTGGCCTCTGTTCCTGAGTTCTGGAAGAATATCTTGTCCATTCCAATAGTCGTACAAACCTTCTCAGCGAGCAGTGCCTGTGGAATTGTGTAAGGATAGTTGAATGTGTGCATGATGTCACCGACCTGATCCTTGACAGCCTCAACAACCTTCTCATTGCAGTTACCTGCGCTGTTTACTGCGATTCCGGCGTAGAAATCAAGATATCCGTTGCCGTTCTCATCATATATGTACATATCCTTTGCTGTCTCAGCGAGGAAATCGAAACGCTCATATGTCTCGATCATGTACTTGTCTACCTTGTCCTTGATGTCCTGAAATGTTAATCCTGTGTCTTTTAATTTCATAATCCTTACCTCCACTACATTTGTAAAATCAGAAGAATCATGGTGCCGGATCGTTTTTGTCCCCAAGCATCAAAAAAGGCAAAGGAGACTGCGGACGAATGTTCGTCCAGGCTCCTTTGCCTTAAATTCTTGTTCTTTATATTTGACACACTTAAGATACCACTCAATATAATACATGTCAACACCTTTTCTTAATTTTCTTAAGATCGGTTTATTATCTGACTTTATTTGTATTACCATGCACTTTAGAGCATTATTTTATTGAACATTTTGTGCATTATATTGAACAGGCAATAATCTTTTACGACCACATTGTATGTACATTATTTTACACTTAATACCACTCATATTTTCATTTTAGTGATAGTCCAGGAATACACATATACAGCTCACCTTTTCATTCCCATCGTTGCTGTACACATGAACCTTATCAGTCTCAAACCTGTATATCTGGTTCTTGCCGACATTCTGTTTTGTATCACCTGCCTCAACAGTCAGAACACCCTCTGTAACCGACAGATATTCTCTTGTCTTCTCACCATGGGAGCCACTGACATATGTGCCTCCCGGCTCAATGTCTATACGATATATCTCCACCTCATGGCTGTCCTCATACGGAAAACACGCCCACACCTTATACTGTCCCTTTGCCTCCTTGATCGGAACAAGCTCCTCTGGATCCACAAGACAGGCCTCCATGGGTGGCGGATCAATAAGTTCATGAAATTCAACTCTGAGGCCGCTGGCTATCTTGCCCATGACACCCAGAGACGGATTAGCAGTGCCCTTCTCAATCTGCGCCAGCATGCTCTTGCTGACACCCGTCTGCTCAGAGAGCACGTCCAGACTCATACCTTTGGAGGTTCTCATCCTATTCAGATTCACAGCAACATTATGAGATAAATAATCCATAGCACTCCTCCCGCTTACGCGTTATCACAAGGCATCTCCCGCTTACGCGGGTCCTCCTTGTGATATATTATTGAGCGGGCGCATTCCTATGCACTCCGTGCGGCGCCCGCGTTATCACAAGGCATCTCCCGCTTACGCGGGTCCTCCTTGTGATATATTATGTCGTGTATATTCTGATTTTTCAAGCATCTACTTAAATGCAGCCTCCACTGCTGCCTCGAAGATATCAAGGCCGGCGGCAAGCTGCTCATCTGTGATAACAAGCGGTGCAAGGAATCTTATGACATTATTGTAGGTTCCGGCGCCCTCAACTAACAAGCCGCGCTTCCAGCACTCAGTGATGACCGCAGATGTAAGCTCAGGAGCAGGCTCCTTGGTCTTCTTATCCTTGACAAACTCTATTCCTACCATTCCACCGAGTCCTCTGACATCGCCAACGCACTCATACTTCTCCTTGAGCTCATTGTATCTTGCCACAACCTTCTCACCGATCTCACATGAACGTCCTGCAAGATCATCTCTCTCCATGATCTCGATAGTCTTGAGGGCTGCTGCACAGGCAAGCGGATTTCCACAGTATGTACCGCCTATTGTTCCGGGAGCGACAGCCTCCATGATCTCTGATCTTGCGATGATGGCTGACAGCGGAACACCTGCTGCTATAGACTTGGCTGTTGCTATGATATCAGGCTGTACGCCTGCCTCCTGCCAATATACACTGGCAAATATTCTTCCTGTTCTGCAGAAACCACTCTGTACCTCATCTGCGATAAGAAGGATTCCATTGTCATCACAGAGCTTTCTGACAGCCTTTACCCACTCTATAGGCGCAGGTATGAATCCACCCTCGCCCTGAAGAGGTTCAACAACAACTGCCGCAATGGTATCTGCAGCTGCGCACTGTTCAAATACATCTGTAAGCGAATTCATATAGTAATCAAGAGCTGCCTCCTGTGGCATTCCCTCAGGATTCCTGTAATAATATGGAAACTGTGCCCTGAACACTCCATTTGCAAGCTCACCCATACCCTTTGCATAAGCCTTCTTGGATGTCATGGCCATCGTGTAATGTGTTCTGCCATGGAAAGCTCCCGAAAATACGATGATATTCGGTCTCTTTGTAAAGCTCTTTGCGACCTTGACAGCATTCTCATCAGCCTCAGCTCCACTGTTTGCAAAGAATACTTTCCTCTCATCGCCCTTTACCGGTGCGATGGACGCAAGCTTCTCAGCGAGTGCCACATATCCCTCATGGGTTACCACATTGAACATACCGTGGAAATATTTGTCAGCCTGCGCCTTGACAGCCTCAACGACCTCCGGCTGTGAGAATCCGATATTCAGGACTCCGACGCCACCTATCCAGTCGAGGAACTTGTTGCCATCCACATCCTGTATCATTGCTCCCTCACCTTTATCTATAACGACAGGGTACGCACATCTGATGGCTGATGGCACAGCCTTCTCTCTTCTCTTTATAACCTCTGCTGCCTTTGGTCCCGGCAGTGTCTCTGTGATTATCTCTGGTAAATCTGTTCTAAGCATAATTTTATCCTCCTTTATTTCTGAAACACCGGCTGTCTTTTTAACTATGCATATAGAATCGCACAACCAGAGATGTTATGCCATATTCCCTAGGCACAAAATATTAGAACACATTTGTGCTCACAGCACATTTTTATCATTGACATGCACCTCATATGCAATGATAATAACTTATAATATATGTTTACATGGAAATATATGTGCGTGCAATACAGGAAGGGACACTGACATGGCTATTTTTCTGAGAGATCTGTACTATGATACCAAGCGGAAATACAACCTCAACCTGATATCCGGTGGAAAGGGAATGGAGAACATCGTAAGCTGGGTATACATATCAGAGGATATATCTACATCCACATTTTTGAACGGAGGAGAACTCATCATCACAACCGGCGTGACCTCCGGTGAACGCGAGGACTGGCTCAGGGCATTTATCAAGGAGCTCATAAAGAGGGGAACCTGCGGACTCATTCTGAATACCGGCAGATATATATTTGAGGAGGACATAACCGATGAGATCGTCAGACTGTGCCACCGCTATTCATTTCCTCTTTTTACCATGCCATGGGACACAAGGATATTTGATATAACCCACGACTACTACAACAGGATATTTGAAGACTCCAGGGATGACGGCAACATGACCGCAGCATTCCAGAATATCCTCATGGGAAATTCTCTGACCGACGAGCAGACTGACACAATAAAAGGCTCCGGATTCAACAACGGCTGCTACAACGTTCTGTCCATCGATACAGAAGCAACGGACGAGTTCATGTATATTCTGCAAAAGGTCTGCAACAATACAGATCTTGTCTTCCATGCATTTGTATATGATGGCAGCCCGACAGTTATCCTGAGATGCCCTTCCTCCGGGTCCATCGCAGACAAATGCAGCGGCATCGCAGAGGCTCTGGCGGCACGATTTCCGGACCACAGCATACATATGGGTTCCGGAAGCCCGGTCTTGTCCCTTACAGAACTGCCCCAAAGTTACCGCCGTGCAGTTTCCGCAAGGGAATTTGCTGCAGACAACATATATTGTGATTACAACAACCTTGGATTCATGCGTATTCTTCTGGAGGTTGATGACACCCGGCTCATACACGCATTTGTCACGGAACAGCTTGAAAAAGTCCTTGAGTACGACAAGACCCATCATTCATCGCTGACGGACACCCTGTACGAATATTTGAGGTGCAGCGGCAGTGTTCAGCTTATCTCCGAGAAAATGTTCTGTCACAGGAATACGATAAATTACAGGCTCCGGATAATAAAAGAAGAGCTGGAATATGATCTCTCCGATGCGGAGGTCAGATTCCAGCTCATGGCTGCGTATAAGCTCAGGGAAATACGAAAAGCATAACTCTCTTCAATTATATCTATTACATAAAATGCGAATACACCGACGCAAGTATAACCGTAAGTATTCCCGTAACTGCAATCGACAAACTGCTCATGGCACCTTCAACCTCACCGATCTCCATCGCCTTGGCAGTTCCTATGGCATGGGCTGATGATCCGAAAGCAAGTCCCTTGGATATAGGCTCTTCGATACGGAATATCTTGAATACGATCTCTCCGATTATGTTGCCGATCACTCCGGTCACAACTATGACTGCAACCGTGATCGTCACATATCCGCCAAGCTCCTCCGAAACACCCATTCCGATAGCTGTGGTTATGGACTTCGGAAGAAGTGTCACATAATCTTTATGGGAAAGTCCCATGACCTTGCACAACACAAGGACTGTAGTCAGACTCGTTATAACTCCGGCAACTATACCGCCGAGCACAGCCTTATAATTGTGCTTTAAAAGTTCCCACTGCTCATAGAGTGGGATTGCAAGGCACACTGTAGCAGGTGTGAGAAACCAGCTCAGATACTTTGCGCCTTCATTGTACACATCGTAATCCACGTCAGCCACAACCAGCACCACTATAGTCACTATGATGGACACCAACAGTGGGTTAAGTATAGCTATCTTAAGCTTCTTTTTAAGTACACTTCCAAACATATATGCCAGAAGGCTTATAGTCACCCCTGCAAATATAGACGATTCAAACAGATCACTCATTTTCAGTCTCCTTCTTCCTGTCTCTCCTTATTATAAGCTGTGATACCCAGCCTGAAGCAAGCATGACCGTGATGATGACGACCACCGTTATGACGCTGACTGGCACAAGCACAGGCTTAAGCGTTCCCCACGATGACATAAGACCCACACCGGCAGGTATGAACATGACCGGCATGATCTCTATGAGAAATTTGCCCACACTCTTCACATCGTCCAGCTTGAGGATCTTGGTCTGCAGACAGATGAACATGATCACCATGCCATATATACTCGCCGGAATCGGTAGCGGAACTATATACTTAAGTATCTCACCGATAAATGAGATGGCGAGGATTATAAGAAACTGCTTCAAATATTTCATCTTTTTTGTCTTCCTTCTATATAGAATATTTATCTTACATATATGGAGCAGCTGTTCACATCTTTGGTATACATGCCTGTATACAACCTCCACATATCGGGTCTTTTTCATAAAAAAGGAGGTTCGATACACAGATATAGTTACTCTGTATATTCAAACCACCCTTTAACCCTTTGATTATTATATTCTCACTCGGATTTTATTCAATAGAATATTCTGCATTTTCTAAATTTTGATAAATATAACAAATTTTTTAATTCAATCTGAAAATATTTCGTAAATATTTCTATTGACTATTATTTTTGCAGGAATCTCATCCTATGAATTTTTCATGATCACTGTGTTCACAATATCCGCCGCATGCTCGCACACATCCATACAGTTCTCTATGCAGGCATATATGTTTTTCCACACGACCACAGTCCTAAGGTCACTCTCACCGTACAGTCTGTGCATATTCTCCACATACAATCTGTCTCCCTGTTCCTCAAGATCATTTACCCTGATTATGCTCTGCTCAATGGTCTTTGAGTTCTTGAATCTCTTCAACTCCCTGATCACATCCTGCAGCGCCTTGATGCACTCGAGGAGCAGTTCTACCATCTGGGGTACATCCTCTCTGATAGTATCCACATTGCACATATAAATCTGCAGGAACACATCCTCAACAGCATCGGTAATATCATCCAGATAGTTAGACAGGGCAACCAGGTCCTCCCGCTCTATAGGTGTTATGAATGCCTGACTGAGCACAGTCATCATCTTATGTTTCTTGCCATCGGCCTTCTGCTCAAGCTCATGCATACGATCAAGATTTTCCTTGATGGTGTCCACCGAAAAATCCACGACTACGTTCTTCAGAAACTCCGCAGCCTGATACGAGATCTCCACACATGTATTCAGATTTTTAAAATAAAACTCGTCCTTTTTCTTCTTCACAATATTTTCTCCTTCAAATTCCTAACTCTAACAAAGGGGTCAGGCCCTATTTAACACGTTAGTGCATCAGAGGGTGCCTGACCCCTTTTAACACGTTAATGCATCAGAGGGGTGCCTGACCCCATATGCCTGCAGGCGGTTGCAAACTCAACCCACATCTGCAGCCACCTACAAACTACCCCAGCCACACGATCAGCAGCTTTGCCATGCCATATCCTATGACACCGCAGCCAGGGAATGTGAGCACCCAGGCGAGCACCATATCACGCACCACCTTGAGGTTGATCGCAGATGCCCTCTTCTCAGCACCCACACCCATGATGGCTGTCGTCTTCACATGGGTGGTGCTGACCGGGATTCCAAATACCGTCGAGAGCAGGATACAGAATGCCGCCGACAGATCAGCCGCAAATCCCTGATATTTCTCAAGCTTTACCATATCCATTCCAACAGACTTGATGATCTTCTTTCCTCCAATTGATGTGCCAAGTCCCATGACAACCGAACAAAGTATCATCATCCATATTGGGATCGTTACATTTTCGGCACTGCTCTGGCCATTTACGAGAAACAGCCCAAGCAGGAGAACTCCCAGGAACTTCTGGCCATCCTGGGCTCCGTGCATGAATGCCACCGCCGCCGAGCCGGCCACCTGTGCTTTTGAGAAGAAAGCATTTGTCTTTCTTCTGTCAAATCGGTAACAGATAACCGTGAGCAGCTTGCACACCACAAATCCAACTGCGAATCCGAGAACAGTTGACAGTACAAGACCATATATGACTTTTATCCACTCTGAAGGATTTACACCGTCCAGTCCTCCCTGAAGTGCTATGGCTGCGCCCGTAAGTCCGGCTATCAGTGCATGGCTCTCACTTGTCGGTATGCCAAATGCCCATGCACCGATTGCCCATATTACGATCGCCGTCATTGCCGCACACAGAGCGATCATCGCCGAGTCTGTGTCACCTCCGAAATTCACCATGTTCTTGATAGTCATGGCTACCTTTGAATTGACAAGCGACATGATAAGCACCCCAAGGAAATTGCAGGCAGCCGCCATAATTATCGCCTTATCCACATCTATGCATCTGGTGGATACACACGTCGCTATGGCATTTGGTGCATCCGTCCATCCATTTACCAGAATTACTCCAAGTGTCAGCAGAACGGCGATCAAAAGCGCCGGATGACTCACAACCTGCTCTGCAAAATATGAAAATGTAATATTCTCCAGCATGTCTATCTCCTCTTGTCCTGTATGGCCTTAATGATCTGTATTATCGCAGTCGGTGCAAATGCAAGTCCCGCTATCTTCAGCACATCAGCCGCTCCAAGACTTACCACGCTGAACAGACTGTGAAGTCCCGGTATGAACAGGACCGAAGCCAGAAATGCCACTCCGGCTAAAAATGCATATACGCTGTATTTATTTGATCTAAATCCCAGCTTAAACATCGACTCCTCACTTCTGCAGTTAAAACCGTGGAACAATCTGGCAAGTGTCAGTGTTGCAAATGCCATGGTAGTGGCTTTTGCCGAACTCACCGGCAGGCCAAGATGGAATGCTGTCATGGTCGCTATAGCGATGAGAAGGCCCTCCGAGAGCATCTTTGCCATAAAGTCAGATGTCAGTATTCCCTTCTTAGGATCCCTCGGTTTTTCTGAGAGCAGCGATGGATCAGCCGGCTCCATTCCTATCGCAAGCGCAGGAAGAGAATCTGTGAGCAGGTTGATGAACAACAGATGTACAGGTGCAAACGGAACAGGCAGGGCAGCTATAGAGGTATAAAGCACCGCCAGTATTCCAGCTGTGTTTCCTGACAGCAGGAACAGTATCGCATTCTTTATGTTCCTGTATACATTTCGTCCATTTGACACAGCCTTGATGATGGTTGCAAAGTTGTCATCTGAGAGGATCATGGCCGCCGCGTCCTTGGACACCTCCGTGCCGGTTATTCCCATGGCAACACCTATGTCTGCCTTCTTGAGCGCCGGGGCATCATTGACACCATCGCCTGTCATGGCTACTATATTGCCGTTCTTCTGCCATGCATCAACTATCCTTATCTTATTCTCCGGTGACACCCTGGCATATACAGATATCTTTGTTATGTCACGCGCAAGCTCCTCATCAGACAGAGCGTCAAGTTCCTCTCCCGTGAGTGCCATGTCCCCATCTTCGTATATTCCGATCTGTTTCGCTATGGCAACCGCTGTGATCTTGTGGTCTCCAGTTATCATGACCGGCTTTATGCCCGCACGCCTTGCATCGGCAACCGCTGCCATAGACTCCGGGCGTGGCGGATCCACCATGGACACAAGTCCAAGGAATGTAAATCCATACTCAGTATCAACTCCCAGTACCTCGTCACTTTCCTTATATGCAAATGACAATACACGGAGGCCATTCTCTGAGAATGCCTTGTTCTGAGCCTTGATCTTCGCTTTTTCTTCATCTGTCATAGGCTTTACGCCATCGCTGTACCTCACGCTCACGCATCTGTCAAGCAGCACATCCACAGCACCCTTGGTGAGTATGGTCGGTACCCCATGAAGCAGATACTTTGTACTCATAAGCTTTCTGTCTGAGTCGAACGGAACCTCCTCCATTCTATCCATGCAGTCCCTGAGTACATCCTCCTTCAGACTCCATTTTACAGTCTCCGCAGGAACAGAGATACCTGTACCCTCCGTCTCCATGCCCGGCATCATGTGGACCTGGCGGAACATCTCAAGCAATGCATATTCCGTCGGATCTCCTATTCCTTTACCATCCACTATGCTGGAATCATTGGTGAGAACCGCATCATATAACAGGTACCTATGGAGCTGGTTATGGGAATCAAGCTCCTCCGGCTTGTAAAGTTTTCCATCCAAATATATTTCCTGCACGGTCATCTTGTTCTGTGTAAGTGTTCCGGTCTTGTCTGAACAGATGACTGACACGCATCCAAGGCTTTCAACCGCCTTGAGGTTCTTGATTATCGCATTCTCCTTCGCCATCTTCTGGGTGCCAAATGCCTGCACGATGGTGACTATTGAACCTAGAGCCTCAGGTATAGCTGCAACTGCAAGGGCGACTGCGAACATCATAGAATCAAGCACCGCCATCTTCCTGTATATACAAAGGACAAATACCAGTGCACACACAATCATGATAAATGCCGCAAGCCTTGCACTGAACTTGTCAAGGCTCTCCTGAAGCGGAGTCTTTCTCTCCTTTGCAGCGTTCATCAGTCCTGCGATCTTGCCGAGCTCTGTGTCCATTCCTGTTCCGGTCACAAGCACCTCTGCTCGTCCATATGTAACAAGACTTCCTGAGTACACCATATTTGTCCTGTCTGCAAGTGGCACGGAACCTTCTATTATCGCATCATTCTTTTCCACATTTGTTGATTCTCCGGTAAGTGAACTCTCATTTACCTGAAGCGAAAAATTCCTAAGTATCCTTCCATCGGCAACTATCATATCGCCCGCCTCAAGCAGCACGATATCACCCGGAACTATCTCGCGGGACGGAAGCTCCTGCTTCACGCCATCTCTCATAACTTTTGCATTTGGGGATGAAAGCTGTTTCAGACTGTCAAGCGAACGCTCAGCTTTCACGTGCTGCACTGTTCCCAGCACAGCGTTCATGACGAGTACCGCCAAGATTACTATGGTACTCTCGATATTGTCAGAAAACATAGAAATGACCGCTGCTATGATCAGTATGATCACCAGCAGGTCACAAAACTGACTGAGGAACACCTGTAATGTGCTCTTTCTCTTGCCTTCCTGGAGAACATTTTCTCCCTTCTCATTGCGGATCTCCTCTGCCCGCTCCGTCGACAGTCCGCGGCTGTCTGTCTTGAAATCTTTTAGTAATTCATCACCGGAACAGTTCCAAAAATTCTTTTCTGTCATACACACCAGACTCCTTTTCTTCTTGATTTCGGATACCAGACACATGCCCGGTGTCCATTTTCCATTTCCCAGATCAGCAATATTATCTATGCATCAAACATAATGTCATCTGATCTTATATGCTTATCACGCAAAGAAAAGTCTGTTGTGTATTCAGCTATCTCTTTTTCTTACATACAACAAAGGAACGAGACCTTCATTGCATGATAAACACACAATAAAAGTCTCGTTCCTTTCAAATTCTATATACACTACTATATATATACTCCGAAAGCGTGCGCCCCGGTTCCCTGCACAGGTATGTCCCAGCCAGAAAACGTGATGACGAGATCGCACAACATCTTATAACCGATGTGAACTACTCCCTGATATTTCCGACATAATAACACGGGAACCCTTTGATTGTCAAAGGATTCCCGACTAGTATTTGGTAAAGAAATTATAAACTTTTAATTCAGAGCATCATAGCCGCTCTCCTTTGTACGGATCTTAGTTGCAGTACGGATCTCATAGCTGAATATCTTTCCATCTCCAACCTCACCTGTATATGCCGCCTTCTGGATAGCCTCTATGGTCTTCTTCTCCCATTCCTCAGATGACACAACTATCTCAAACTTGATCTTCGGCTGCATCACCACATCTACCTCAGTACCACGGACAAGTTTCTTATATCCTCTCTGTGCTCCGCATCCCATAACCTGAGACACTGTAATTCCATTTACATCTATAGCGTTCAGTGCTTCCTTGACGTCCTCAAAGACCTCCTCGCGCACGATAGCCTCAACCTTTATCATCATATCAGATCTCTCCTTCCTATATCATATGCTGTCCTATGAATCAAGTCCATTGAATGTTGGATATGCACTCTCGCCGTGCTCTGAGATATCCAGACCCACCTTCTCTTCTCTGTCTGTTACACGGAGCGGTGTGAAGAGTCTCACGATTCCAAGGCAGATAAGTGTTCCGACCACTGCTACTGCGATCGTAACCACGATACCAACAAGCTGCATCAGGAACAGATGTACATCACCGAATACCAGTCCATCCCAACGAGCTACACTGTTGATCGAGCTCTTTGCAAATAATCCTGTTGCGATACCTCCCCAGATACCGCCTATACCATGACAGCCAAATGCATCGAGTGCATCGTCTATCTTCAGCTTACCCTTCAGGAATGAGATTGTAAAGCAGCAGATCGGGCTGACAAGTGCACCGATGATGAATGATGACCAGATTGGTACAAATCCTGCACCGGGTGTTATAGCCACAAGACCAACTACAAGACCTGTCGATGCACCGACCAGAGTAGGCTTTCCGTCCTTTATAACATCTATTATCATCCATGAGAGCATTGCGCTGGCGCTGGCAATCGCTGTTGTCATGAATGCATGTGCTGCAAGACCATTTGCACCGAGGGCACTTCCGGCATTGAAACCGAACCATCCAAACCAAAGGATGAATGCACCGAGTGCTACAAATGGAATGTTGTGAACTCTGTATGCTGTATTCTCATATCCCTTTCTTCTTCCAAGGATGATAGAGAATACAAGAGCGCTCACACCTGAGCTTATATGTACTACATTTCCTCCTGCGAAATCAACTGAACCGATCTCACCGAGGAAACCGCCCTGGCCCCATACCATGTGAGCCATTGGGTAATAAACGATGATCGACCAGAGCATGATGAAGAAGAACAATGCCTTGAACTTCACACGTCCGACCAGTGAACCGGTGATAAGTGCCGGTGTGATCATGGCGAACATCATCTGAAATGCAACATATACAAGGTGAGGTATATTGTCCGCATAAGGACCACCCTCATCCATCTTTATCCCGTTGAGTGCAAACCACTTGAGGTCTCCTATAACACCTCCGTGATTAGTGCCAAATGAGAGCGAGTAACCGAACAGCACCCACATGACAACTGAAAGTCCCATGATGGCCGTACATGCCATGATGGTATTTACAACATTTTTCCTCCTGACGAGGCCTCCGTAAAAGAATGCAAGTCCGGGTGTCATGAAGAACACCAGAGCCGCACAGATCATAATAAAACCAGTATCTCCCGTATTCATAGTTTCTTCCTCCTTATTTTTTCCTAAAGGGGTCAGGCCCCTTTTGCTGCATTAACGTGTTAAACGGGGTCTGACCCCCTTGTTAATGAAACAAAAAAGGCGCCAAACGAATCTTTTCGATTCATTTGACGCCTTTGTCGTGATTTATAATAGCAGACTTCAGAAAATAATGCAAGAGGTAATTTTAAATTGTTTTTCACAAGCTATTTTGTTGTTTCTGTAAAGTTTCTTAACTGAATCTTTATCGCGCACTCAATTTAGACATATCAGATTTTTACGGAGTGCTATTCCTACGCCACCCCTGTGGACTCCATTCCAGCATTTCCAGCTGCTGCCATACTTACATTTGCCGTAACCGGTATATGTTCCTTACATGCAATTGCAACATCCCGCATGGATGGCACTGACACACTCTCTGTCTGCCAGAACCGCTCTGTAACCACGGATATTGCATGTGTGATATGTCTGTAATCATTCTCGCATCCCGGAGCCTCACTGACATACCTGTCATGCATTTCTCTGAGATATTTCACTATGTCTCGCCCATCATCTATGCTTTCCATATTGACACCTACTGAAGATATCGTCTTATTCACATAGTCATGCAGTTCTGTCTCGTACTGGCAGTGCTCTTTGAGATTTCCGAAAAATAAACTGTTGTGTGGATATGTGAATGAATCTGCCACGTAGTGAACAAGCTTTCCGAGAAGAAAGCTCTGTCTGACAGTTCCCATTCCGCCTTTCTCAAGTTTCTTTGTGAGTTTTTCCATATACTTCATGACATTTTCGTAGTTGTGTCCTCTAAGCTTCTCCTCGCCATGGATGCTGCCCCTGAAATAAGTCAGCATATTGATATCCGGCTCTATGCTGCCAAATATGAACGCCGCCTTCTGCAGCTTAGATGCGCCGGCATCCATGTGATCCATAATATATCTGCTCAGATTCATGTGGTCTGCTGTTCTCATATTTAACGCCTCCTGCCTGTTCTGCCATCAAGCACAGCTTGATAAGCTTCTCATGTACAAATGTATCCTCTATATCTTTTTCGTTGTATATAGTGTAAACGATAGATATAAAATCCACAGGAAGAAACTATAAATACTTTCTAAATAGACCGTAAAATATTCAGAAATTCATGGCAAGTAAGAGAGTTCCAGCAGTGATACACACCACGCCAACAGCAGCTTTCTTTGTCAGCTTTTCATGAAACACGATTCCTGAAAATGCAATGGTGATGAGCATGCTCAGCTTGTCTATCGGGACGACCACGCTTGCCGGTCCGTCCTGAAGTGCCCTGTAATAACACAGCCAGGATGCTCCCGTGGCTATTCCGGAGAGCGCAATAAACAGCAGCTCCTTCTTCTCTATGCCCTTTATCTCATGCTGTTTTCCTGACACAAACACCATAAGCCAAGCCATGACAAGAACCACCGTTGTCCTGATCGCCGTGCCCAGATTTGAGTTGATATCCGATATCCCTACCTTGCCGAGTATCGCTGTCAGACTGGCAAAAACAGCTGAGAGCACGGCGTACAACAGCCAGCTGCCATTCAAAAGTCCCATTCCCCGCCGTTTCTGTGCCACACTGCCACCGTCTGTTGACATATGTTCGACATCTTTTTCTGACAGCTCCTGATCATCTGCAGTTTTCTTTTTGGTGATCATAAGCATGGTACCCACACCTATCATAACTATTGAGATACCCTTAACCCAGGTGATACCCTCATGTAGGAATATAAGGGCAAGCAGAATCGTGAGCACGGTGCTTGATTTGTCTATGGGAACGACCTTGTTGATATCCCCTTTCTGCAGCGCCCTGAAATAACACAGCCAGGATGCGCCGGTTGCAAGGCCGGAGAGTACCAGAAAAAGCAAAGTCTTGCCGCTTATATATGTGTCTGCAGTCCAGGTTCCTGTGACAAATACCATCAGCCAGGCAAACAGCAGAACCACAACTGTCCTTATAGCCGTCGCCACATCAGAATCCGTCTTTCTTATACCGCATTTTGCAAGTATCGCCGTGATCCCCGCAAAGAACGAAGAACCCACTGCAAATAATATCCACATTTTACGCGCCTCCCATTTACGTGTAACAGTAAACTACACATACATTTATCATTTTGTATCGGCTTTGCTATATGGTAACACTATTTTAGCCCCAAATCCATCCCTGCGAAAATCCTGCCCAAAGCCGTATAAATGCTTGTTTTTATCCGCTCTGTATATTTTGGTGAAACTTTTGTTAAATCGTTTTCCAAGTCTTGAAATATTCTTCCCGCTACTGTATTCTCTGCGAAAAGTATCTCCCGCGGGAAACGTAAATCATCCATAACGGCTGGCCAGCCAGATCATTTACTGCGTTGTTATTTTTTATTTTATGGGGTAAAATGGAGGTACATATTTGAGCAATAAGAAAGAAAATACAGATGAAAACAAGGAACTTATCCAGTGGCACACCGGATTTGTCCACGCCATGAGATTATATCTTATGGATTACGAGGATGACATTGAGTTCAATGACGAATTTCAGCTTACACGTAAGCCGTTGATCATTGGCCTTACTGTTGTCAAGAAACCCGACGATCTGGTGATCGACAACAATATAGGCAGATTCTTCAGAAAGCACAATATTCTGGAGTACAAATCACCCAGAGATGAGCTTAATCTCGAGACATTTTACAAGGTACAGGCATATGCACTTTTGTATATGATCGCACCTGGAAATTGCGAGGCAAATGGCACTCCTATTAATGAAAAAGATATTACAATTAGCATTGTCCGTGCAGCCTATCCTAGAGAGCTTATCAAAGATCTGATAGAACATGGCTATACGGTTCTTGAGCAGCCAAATAACATATACTATATTGAAGGTGCACAGTTTCCAGTGCAGATAGTTGTTACGAAACCATCTAAGGATTGTCAGGATGATGAAAAAGGTATCATTTGGTTGAATGCACTTTCACCAAACATATCTAAGAATTTATTCTATGATTTCTTGACGAATATCAGGGACCTGGATACCAGACATGGAATGTTTGCAGATACGATATCATCTATTGTATCTGATGCCAATGAAGAGAATATTGAAACATGGAAGGAGCGTGATGCTTTTATGAATAGTGCGATGAGAAGGATCATGGCCAAGGAATTACAGGAGAGCAGAGACGAAGGTGTTATCGAAGGGCGTTCTGAAGGCAGATCTGAGGGGAGATCTGAGGGACAAGATTTGATAAAAAAAGCCACCAAAGCTGCCAAAGACAACAACATATCAAACGCTGCCGACCTCGCGGCCCTCGGCTTTGACAAAGACACCGCCGAGGGAGCCATATCCATTCTAACAGAGCTCGGCATCATATCATAATTAAATATTCAAGTAAAATATCCCCAGATAAATCCAGAAAATAAATAATTTTAGAATTTATCTGGGGCGTCCTATATCATATCTTTATTCCTTACACCAACTTTTTAACATCTTCCGCGATCATCTCCGCATCAAGACGATTATCCTTAAGAACCTCTTCGACATCGTACCTGTCAAGGAATTCCTTCTTGAGACCATAATTCAGCACCTTCATATCTGAATCACCGTAGAATCTTGCAATCTTCTCGCCAAATCCGCCATCCAGTATACCGTCCTCGATGGTGACGACAACCGAGTGGTCTGCCTTGAGACCTTCAAGAAGCTCCTCGTCAAGTCCTGTGATATAGTATGGATTGATGACGGTGGCATCTATCCCAAGCTCACTCTCCATCTCGTCTGCCACGGCATTTGCCAGACTGTAGAAGGTTCCAAGTCCGAGTATGGCAACCTTGCTTCCCTTCTGTGTCACCTCATACTTATTCAGATCTCCGAAGTCCTTCGTCACAGGTCTTCCACTTACCATCGCACCGCCTGGGAGCTTGATGGCCACAGGATGCTCATTCTGCTCTATGCTCCAGTCAAGCATAGCAATATACTCTTCCTTTGTTGTCGGAGCAAGATATACAAGATTAGGTATATTTGAAAGCATCGGGATATCCTGAAATCCCAGATGTGTCACATCATTCATTCCATATACAGATCCTGCAAATGTCACTATAGTGGCTGCATTGTTGTTGATACAGAGATCCTGAGATACCTGGTCAAATGTTCTCTGTACAAATGAGCTGTACACACCGAACACCGGCTTTCCGCCGCCTGCTGCAATTCCCTACGCAAGTGCCACCGCTGTCTCCTCTGCGATCCCCACATCGACAAACTGCTTTCCGGCCTCGCGTCTCTTATCCTCTGTGAAGCCCATGACTGTCGGCGTTCCCGCTGTGATGGCAACGACCTTTGGGTCCTTCTTCATCTTGTCAAGCAGGTAATCACAGGACACGCTTGAGTAGTCCTCCTCGTCGCTTTCAAATAACGATCTTCCTGTCTCTATGTCAAATGGTCCGCTGTAGTGCCACTGCTCCTTGTGCTCCTCGGCCGGGGCATATCCCTTTCCCTTGAGGGTTCTGATGTGGACCACAACAGGCTTCCTTGTATCCTTTACCTTCTGGAATGTGTCTATGAGAGCTGCCACATCATTGCCCTCATGCACATAATAATAATCAAGTCCCATGGCACGGAACAGATTGCACTCCGCTGTTCCCTTTGTATCTCTGAGTAATTTGAGATTTGTATAGAGTCCACCGTGGTTCTCTGCTATGGACATATCGTTGTCATTTACAACTATGATGAGGTTTCCACCCAGCTCTTTAGCGTAATCCAAGCCTTCAAGGGCCTCTCCTCCTGACAGGGAGCCATCTCCTATCACCGCTATCACGTTGCCATCTGCGCCCTGAAGGTCCCTTGCCTTTGCAAGGCCTGCAGCCAGACTAATGGATGTTGAAGTATGTCCAACCGTGAAGAAGTCGTGCTCGCTCTCATGCGGATTGCTGTAACCAGACACATCATCATATTGCTTCTCATAGAGATATGCATCCTTTCTTCCTGTAAGCATCTTGTGCGGATAGCTCTGGTGTGACACGTCATACACAATCTTATCCTTTGGTGATTCAAATACATAGTGAAGTGCTATGGTTGCCTCCACCATACCAAAGTTCGGGCCAAAATGTCCGCCATGTTTGCTGGCTCTGATGAGAAGCGCATGTCTCATCTCTTCTGCAAGTGTTCCCATCTCGTCTATTGTCAGTTTCTTTACATCCTGTGGTCCGTTGATATTTTCAATATACATTTTTTCTTTATCCTCCTATTTTAACATAGTACATTGCCTCGCATTAACATAATGCATTACCGCTCTTTGATCTGTCTTTCCATTTACATCCATACATGCTCCAGATTATGCATCTGTCATTCACAATCGGTAATTTTTCCGTCCCATACAAGCTTGCCGGTCTTCACGGCCTCCTCATATTTGGATATCTTGTAATGTAATCTATCCATGGTAGTTTCGATCTGTTTTCTCTGCTCCTCAAGTTTCTCATACTGCTCCTTAAGGAGATCAAGCCTTGCGCCAAATGTAGCATCTCCCATCTGGAACAGTTTTACATATTCAATAAGCGCCTCTATCGGAACACCAGCATTTCTCATGCATACAGTGTGTTCAACCCAGCTGACATCATTTTCCTGATAATCCCTGTTGCCACTGGCATTTCTCGCTACAGGAGGGATAAGTCCCACTCTCTCATAATATCTTAGGGTATCAGCAGTGATATCAAACTTTTCACTTACTTCTTTGATAGTCATATTGCCACCTCTTTCCTAATTCCAAGAAATCTTCTTCATTTATAGCTATGTGCACTCACACCATACACTATATGTTACATTGAATATATCACCTGGAGTTTACTCCAAGTCAACTACCAAATTTGTGTTTTTTGTAAAATTCAAAACTTAATTCCGGGTTACTATTTTATTTTAATTTTCCAACTGGCTGCAATAAATTAACTACGGTATGTCATAAATAACATTTGACAACACTGTGTTTTGCTTGGATAATTTAATTATCTATGCAGTATACAAAAAGATATTATGAGGAGGGAGCCTATGAAATGTCCAATGTGCGGGAATGACATTCCTGACAACTCTGCTTACTGTTATCACTGCGGAACAATTTTCCAAAACCAGCAGGAACACCAGTACAACCAGCAAAACCAATATCAGCAATCAAACCAATACGGTCAGCAAGGCCAGTATCAGCAGCCAAACCAGTACGGACAGCAGGATCAGTATCAGCAGTCAAACCAGTACGGCCAGCAAGACCAGTATCAGCAATCAAACCAGTACGGTCAGCAAGGCCAGTATCAGCAATCAAACCAGCAAAATACTTTCACTAAATCTTCATCTTCCGAAGGCAGCCTGCTCCCTGTCTTCATCGCAGGTGCAGCAATCATAGTGATTGTAGCCATAGCAGTAGTTCTGCTTCTGCCGGAAATGCTGGGCAGCAATAATTCATCGGGTAAAAACAATGGGGACAATTATTCTGCAAATTCCGGTGCAGCCACAGATGATAACATGAATGACACCTCAAATTCGTCAGACGACAAGAAACCTGATCCGATCACAGCTATCCAAGCGCTCAAACGTCCTACCATCATTCAGACTGGCGGTGGATCGTCTGTAGTTCCAAGTGTAGACGCGTACTCTGTAAAATCAGATCTCAGTGATCTTGCAAACTATGACATGGTCACATATATGAATGACGACGCCAAAAATGTATTATCACAGGATTACTGTGTTATCACAACCGGCTACTACAACGAAGCATTTGAGCTCTATGAGAATAACAGATATAACTACTATGCAAACTTTATCACCACTGACTCAATGATGCATACGTATCACCTGTACTTCAGCCATCTGTTAAAAAACACAGAGCGGAATTACCTTGCATCCACTCTTGCGGACATGACCGGCTCCATGCTTGCAGCCACAGAAGAACAGTACAATACAGCCAAGGGAACCGATTGGGAGAAAGCCGCATATACAAACCTTGCTTATTTCAGCGTTGCCGCCAAATGCTTGGATCCAGACAGCCAGATTCCATCTGACGTAAAATCCATAGTAGATCAGGAAATACAGCTGATTGAAGCCAGCGATGGACTCCACCCATCTCCTCTGTTTGAATTGGATGAAGACTATTCACAATATACAGCCAGAGGATATTACACAGAATCCGAAGATCTCACCAGATATTTCAAGACAATGATGTGGTATGGAAGAAGAAATTTTGCTCAGGATGACGACGACATGAACAAGTCTGCACTTCTTATGACCATCGCTATGAATGACAACTGTCTGTCCGACTGGGAATCTATATACACAGTAACCAGCTTCTTTGCCGGAGCCTCCGATGACAGCGGGTACTATGAGTATATGCCGGTCATAGAAGACGCCTATGGCAAGAATGCTTCTCTAAACGATATAATAACAAACACAGACGGTTGGAATAAATACAAAGATGAAACTGCAAAACTTGATCCACCTCAGATCAATTCAGTCCCTATAAAAGATTCCGACTCCGACGAAGAAGCCGCAAAAAAGATTCTTGGCTACCGCTTCATGGGGCAGAGATTCTCCCTGGATGAATCCATTTTCCAGAGGCTCACATACAGGAAAGTGAAAGAAAACAGCAGCGATGAAAGAAGAATGCTTCCTAGCGGACTTGACCTTCCATCAGCTCTGGGATCAGAGAAAGCCTCAGCCATTTTGAAGCAGCAGGGTGCATACGACTATGAAAATTATTCAGAGAATATGTCTGAGATACAATCTGAGATACAGAATGCAGATCCTGAGACATGGAATGCCAGTCTTTATTCCAATTGGCTTTACACACTCACCCCACTCCTTGAAAAGAAAGGGGATGGCTATCCTCTGTTCATGCAGACTGATAAATGGCAGACGAAGTCTCTCACAACATTTATGGGAAGCTATGCGGAGCTGAAACATGACACCATACTATATTCAAAACAGATGCTTGCCGAGATGGGTGGTGCTGAGATACCTGTGCTTGACGACAGAGGATATGTTGAACCGGAACCTGAATTGTTCGCAAGGCTTGCAAATCTTGTAAGCTGCACATCGACAGGTCTGGACAGCTATGGATACCTGTCAGATTCCGACAGAGATAATCTGGCAATTCTTCTGGAGCTCTCAACCCAGTGCAAAACAATGGCAGAAAAAGAGCTTCAAAATGAAACGCTTACTGATGAAGAGTACGACCTCATCCGCACATTTGGCGGTCAGCTTGAGCACTTCTGGCAGGAGGTATACAAAGATGTTGACGGTGTAGAACACCTGTCTACCCAGGAATTTCCTGCTGCAATTATCGCAGACATCGCAACAGATCCAAATGGATCGTGTCTCGAAGTCGGCACAGGAAGATTCAATAACATGTACGTAATAGTACCTATAGACGGACAGCCTCATGTGTGCTCAGGGCCTGTATATTCATATTATGAATTTGAACAGCCTATAAGCAATCGTCTTAACGACGAAGAGTGGAGAAAACAGCTTGGAATATTCAACAGGAACGACGGAACCTTCGGAAGCCTGGTGGACGTTCCTGACTGGGAGAACGAAATCATACAGCCGAACCAATGGTAAAAAAAAGCATACTTATTTTAATAACAGCATTTATTCTGGGAATAGGAGTTGGAACAGGTATCTATTTTGTATTAAAGTCACAGGGTGCCTACATCTCCACATTCGCCATATGGAACAAATATACACATACATACACCATCGGGAGTGAACAGGTTACATTCACGCTCAAAAAGAAAAAGCTTACTATAACGGACAGCAGCAACAACCTGCTTTATGATACCTCCGATGGAGTGTATGTTTCAGACGCTTTCTGCCAGGACATCGACAGAGACGGTGCACCGGAAATCATACTGATGACATGGAAACGCGGCAGCTACGACAGATACAAACCCATATGGATAACAGAAGATACTGACGAATTCACACAGCATATCTTCATATACGACTGGGATTCCCAGAGAGAAGACCGCCTGGATCCACTGTGGATGTCTTCAGCACTCGGCATCAAAGTGCGCTCAATCTCAATCGACGCAAAGAACCGTATTCATCTGACAGACACTGACGGAAAAGAAACAGTGTGGGAATGGGGAAGCTGGGGACTCGTTGAGGCAGAATAAAATATCAACCTGGAAACTTTCATATCGTATCCCTGACACAGGGATCCTTACGGAATTTCCAGGTTGATATTTTTTTGTGCATATTCAATTCGCTCCCAGTCTTTATCCGAAAGGAAGTCATATGTATTATCTCCAGACGCTCTTTTTTCAAGCGCATCTGGCACAGCGACAACTCCAACTGTATTTTCATTTTCATATATATGAGTGGGTATAAGGGATACGTCCGTTACTTCGCACGATTTTCCATCTGTTGATTCCCGCCTTGCAAATGTCACTTTTGCTATAAGCCCTATATCCTTGTTGACTCCATCATCATCATATACCGCATCTGACAGAAAGTCCCCAAGGGAATAAAACACGTAACATTTTCTTTCCTGCCCCTGTCCGTTTCCAACGACCTGACATTCCACAGGTTGAACTTCATGTGGATGTCCTCCAACGATCACATCCACACCGTGTTCAAACAATCCTTTGGCCAGTGATCGTTGTTTATCATCCGGAATCTCTTCATACTCATTTCCCCAGTGCATAAGCGCAATGACAATATCCACGCCATCTGACCTAAATTGCTCAACCCTGTCATATAACTCTGATACATATATTTCATCATAGGAATGCAGCGAATTGAACAGATAAGGTTTGCCTTCTACATATGAATTGGAGTTGATCTCACTCGTGTATGCCACAAATCCAAACTTTATTCCTCCTATATCAACTATACACCTGCTGTCGCACTCGTTCTGATCCCTTGAAGTCCCAACATGCTTAAGTCCCGCATCATCCAGGATATCAATCGTCCTCATAAGCCCGGAAAGTCCTGTATCCATGCAGTGGTTATTTGCCGTCTGCAGCATATCAAATCCCGCATCCTTCAATGTGTATGCAAGATCATCCGGAGAATTGAAGTTTGGAAAACCAGAATAGCCCATTGCATCCATATGCGGTCCATTTCCAGGTCCCGCAAAGGTTGTCTCCAGATTTCCAACTGTATAATCGCTGTCCTCAAGATAGGACGAGACATACTCCAGTCCCTTGCTTATATCAAAACTGCCATCTCCTGTATAATATTTCTCTATCTGCCTTTTATGCATGGTGATATCACCAACAAATGTGATCGTGACTGAATTGCCATCCTGCACTTCGTTTTCAACTCCGCCCAGATCATTGTCTTCAGAATCACCAGCTGACTGCAATTCCGTATTATTTTTCCCATCTTTTATAGTAAATTCACAGCCATACATACATACAAATGCCAGGCACAGAATTGCCAGCAATATATTCATAAAAAGAGCTCGATTTATTTTATTCATTATCATCACATATCCCCGGTACATATCTTATTCTCATATAATACCTCAGATTTCAGCCTCGCACAATCATGCACTTATCCTGGCTGCGGTGCATACATTCACTGCGATGATCTCATCCACAGACACACCAAATATCGCTGCCAGTATGATAAGATTGTCCACCGTCGGCATAGCCAGGCCTTTCTGCCACTTGTATATCGCATTCGGAGTGGCAAATCCAAATATCTCCTGCAGGTCTCTAACCGACATGCCTGCACTTTCCCTGAGTTTTACAATATTTCTACCGGTTCCCGCCATATCTATTGTTGGTATACCACACATAATATTTCCCTCCTGATATCAATGCGCCAGCCACCAAAAGCCGCCGCCATCACCTTCTCATTCACCTCAAATAATTTTTTCTAAAAACAATTTACTTCCCCAAACACACAAAAAAACGCCCATCCACATGAATATCCGGCAATACTCATATGAATGGACGCTCTACGTACATCATGATTCAAATCTATAAACGCTCCCGGCTCTGGTTCCGGCCCAGTGTGTTCACTAAGGCCATCTGGTCAGCACGTCTGAAAAACCATGTCTGATAAGCTTCCGCCCTGTACCATATGAGTACATGTATGTCTGGCGCAGATCATCGCTGTTCATCATCTGATCTGCCACATCAAAATTATAATCTCGTTCTATATGTCTGGCGAAAACTATACTCTGCATGATTTCTTCCTTTCCTGACTATCCCTTCCGGGTTCTCCTGTTTAAGTCATTTTTTATTGGTGTGTACTGTTTTTTATTTAACCACCTTAAATTCACTCTACCACATGTATGATGATTTGTCATTACACCTGTGGTAGAAAATATACATTTTTATCGCGGTTTTATCTCATCTGCCATCACTTTTCTGGTCTGCGACGTCACTGCATCTTCTACCATCATTTTTTCCGGCCTGTGATGTCACTACATCTTCAGCCGCTGTTTCTTCTGCTGCCTTCTCTTCCGCGGCAGCCAGCTCCCTCTCTATCCAGGTCATGATGACATCCACCAGATACTCCTGCTGCCTTGGCCCAAGCTCCACTCCCGGTGCAAATGTGTGCCACTTACGTATACATTCACGGCAGCATGCAGCCGTTGCATGCTGTGCCACAAACACCGGATGTCCACGCATGGGCGTCTGTTTGCCATCATTTGGTATAAATGCAGGAGCTTCCCTCTGTGCTATGAAATCCCTGGCGTGCTGCCTGATGGTATCCATCCCTTTTTCATGTATATAGTCTATGTCCTTCCCGGTCAAATGAAATCCACTGCGGAACTTCGACCTCCCCAGGCGCTCAAAAAGCTGGGTATACCACTCTTCCTTTGTCAACCATATCATCTCCATATAAATTTATAGCAGAAAATCTCCACAGCACTTCATCACTTCTCGCAGAAGAATTCTATCTCCTCGCCAAGCGGGCCACGGCAGAATGCGATCCTTGCAGGGAACTTTGGATTCGACTGGATCTCTATGTCATTCGGCTCTATGAACACCTCATATCCAGCATCTCTAACTGCCAGGACGCAGGCATCCACGTCATCCGTAGCAAATGCAAAATGTCTTATATTTCCCTGCGGAAGAGGTGACTCTCCATCGTCAAACACCTCGATTATTCCGTCTCCGGTATCAAACATGATTCCGCCATCCCAGCTTCTCGCAACAGAAAGTCCAAGTATGTCTCTGTAAAACTCTGCAACTTTCCTATATTCCTCTGCATCCGAGCATTTGAGTGCCACGTGATGTATTCCTTTTATAAGTGCCATGATCTTATCCTCCTGTTATATGCTACGACATGCTCACATCTTGCTGACATTCACCGTCATGTACAGCCACGATGAGATGCACACTCACAAATACGTTCCAATATATAATAGCACTTTTGTCTGCTGTATATCCAGCTCTTCACCAAACCTTAGGATCAAAATTACACTATATATTACAGTCTAACCCTAAATATACCATCACTTTATATCCGGAAGATCTGTATTTCCCACTCCTCGCTCTGCATTATGGGTACAGTTGCTGAAGCTTACACTATAAGAGCCTTTACAAGAACAGTCACCAAGTATACCGCCCAGACTCACCTTCCTGTAGTTCTCCATTATTTTATTGTACTGCTCATCCGTCACGTCGTCACCCTTAACCGGCTGGACATAGCTGAGTTTTCCAGTGCTGCTACAGTCATTTATCTGAACAAGTGCATTTTCTGCGTTTATCTTTGAGGCATCAGGAGTGTCTGCATCAGTCGAAAGAAATACTGACTGTCCGATCCTTCCTATTATACCTCCCGCCATAACTGAGAGTGTAAATCCCTCGCTGATCTCTCCGTCATCATCAACATAATTGGATAACTCTTCCGCATCAACCGCCCATCCATCAGTGAATGACAGATCTCCGGTGTTGTCGCAGCCGCTGACCACAACCTTTGTTCCCATGAGGCCATCGACAGCCATGATTCCGCCGATAAATCCGTTTATTGATTTAGAAGTAATGTTTCCACTGTTCTTGCAGTTCTTTATGTCAAATGATGTCTGGGCGTCACCGCCTTCAGCATTTTTCTCGCTTGGGAAATATGTGAAACATACAATTCCCCCGGCATTGCTTTTCGCATCAATATCTCCTGTATTTGTACAGCCTTCAATATTTACAGCCCAGTTATCCCCCATATTTGACACATAGCCGATCACACCAGCTCCGTACAGTCCGGAAGTCTTTATACGTCCTTTATTCGTATTGTCATTTATAGAGATGGTGGCCGACATCATTTTGAGATTATATATTATTCCGGCGCACTCATCACCATCCAGATCCTGCTCATTTACGCAGCCTGATATAGTGACATCACCAGTATTTACCGTTACTCCCCCAGCAATTCCAGCAAAACCAGAAGTACAGGACACATTCGCACTGTTCACGCATTTGTCTATGACCACCTTATATCTTGCATCCTGTGAGAGTACATCTCCTGCTATTCCTCCGACAATGCCTTTATCGGATGATACCGATCCATTGTTTCTGCAATCCGACATCATGTTCCAATCCACAATACTTCCAGCTATTCCGCCAACCTGGGCATTTCCTTCATTCGCAACCTTGATATCCATCTCACTTACACATCCACTGACCTTACCACTGTTTGTGCCGGCAATTCCACCGATATTGAACATAATAGAGTCACTGCTTGTATTGCTTATCTCTCCCTTGCTGTCGCAGTTCACAATGCCTTCGAATTTGTCCACATCGTCATCTTCAGTAACCAGGTAGCTTGAGCTGTAACCAGCGATACCACCGGCTTTAAAATCTGATTTGTCCTTGACTGCACTGATCTTTCCAGAAAATACACAATCCTTTACTGTCGAAACACCTGCATTTCCAACTATTCCGCCATATTCTCCATCATAACCTGTGATATTTCCTGACACATTGCAGTTCTCAATCACAGCCTTAAATGCCGCCCCCGCCACAATTCCTGTATATGAAGATTTTCCCGATACTTCGACATAGGCATCTTCCATATCGACGTTCTTCACAGTACCGTTCAGTTCTCCAAACAAGCCTCTGTCTGGATACAGATCATCATCTACGTTTGTGTTGATATACATTCCTCTGATCGTATGGCCGTCTCCGTCAAATACACCGCTGAAGGCATAAGTCTCTCCGATAGGCCTCCAGTCATACTGCGGTCTTGACGTACTCCAATTGTCAAAATCTGTCATGTCGTTCAGATCTATATCTGCCGTGAGCACAAAATTTTTGCTTTTATAATCATACTTTTTATCTTCATCTGCCAGCATATCGGACAGCAGCTGAAGCTCCTCCGCCGTGCCTATCTGGTATGGCGACTCCTCACTTCCATCTCCGCCAGAGAAATCCTGCGCAGCACTCCTGTACACCGGATCCGCCAGATCACGAACTTCGTACTCAAAACTTTTCTCATCTTCTGCCTGTTCGCTGTTCTCTGCCTGATCGCCATCCTGCACCGCTTCCTGATCGGCACTCTGTGTCTGACTTGAGCTGCCTGTCTGCCCTGTCTTATCCTCATTTCCGGAACCACAACCGGTAAGTGCCATACCGAGTGTAAGCATTCCTATAACTGCATAATATTTTTTTCTCATCTTTCGTTTCTCCTTCCCGCATTATGCGGCTTACATAATCCTGCAATCATATAAGCTCTACTATATTTAAACATATTCTGATTTCGTTTTGGAAACAAATGTATATTCTGCTTTTTTAATTGTCTTCTTGTCGAATTTTATCTATAATATTTTTAATGGATTCTTAAAATGGATTCCTAACTTTCCAAAATCAATTTTTCAGATTTAAAATGACATGATATCGCTTGATAATCTATGAACACAAAAACTTTTATTTTAATTTCTAAATAATCGCCATAAAAAATTGTTCACCGCACGTATATATATTGAGAATCATTCAGACAAAAGTTCAATAAACCATCAGATTCAACCTGATAATCATTACATGACATGCAAGATCAGTTCCGCCAAGTGTGTTTCTCAGCGGGCTGATGTTTAAAAGGAGGAATTCATATGAGAAAAAAAATAACAGCATTACTACTCAGCGCCTGTATGTGTGCCGGACTTGCCGGCTGCGGTACACATACACCGAATAACGATCCGGAACACACCAAACCTGATTCGTCAGTCACTTCACTCACTGACAACATCTCTGTGACTCCGGTCAAAACGGATATAACATCATTTGACCAGCTAAAGAACGGAATCAATGAATTCTCTATGAATATGTATTCTGCACTTCCAGCTGACAAGAACATATTTTACTCGCCTTACAGCATTGCAAGTGCACTGTCCATGCTGGATGTAGGTGCCGGCGGTACAACAAAAAATGAGCTAGAAAACGCTCTCGGCATAACAGACCTTGATGAGTGGAACGATGAGATGAAGGCATATCTGTCAAAAGACTGGTCTCAGAATACATTTGTCAATACCGCAAATTCAGTATGGATGAACAAGGGAACATCCTGGTCAGCTGACATAGAAAAGGATTTCCTTACACCTGCCAAAGATTACTACTCAGGTGAGGTGTATGAAGCAGACTTCAACGGTCAGGCGGACAAAGTTGTACAGAATATCAACAACTGGGTCAGCACAAACACTAACAAAATGATCCCTGAAATCTTAAAGGATATCCCGGGTGGAACCGTGATGATGCTCATAAACGCAGTTTATTTCGAGGGAAAATGGGATACTCCTTTTACCGAGGATAAAACTTTTCAGAGCAGCTTCTACGGAACCGACAAAGAAAGCGTTGTTGATATGATGCATCTCTACGGTGAGCACTTCACATACATGGACAACGGCGAGATCAAGGGAATCACAATTCCATACGACGGCGACAATGTTGTTATGAAAGTGTTCATGCCAACCGCCGATGACGGAGACATAAATGAACTCTTTGACAAACTAAGCAACGAAGAAAAACAGAAGCTCATCGACTCTCTGGATGATGCCAGCAACGTAGAGATAGATACCCTCCAGCTCCCAAAATTCACAGATGAGCAAAGTATCGACGGTCTTGACGACATTCTGAAAAACATGGGAATCCAGTCGGCATATTCGGAGAGTGCTGACTTCTCCAAGATCGCTGATGGCATAGCCGTTTCATCAGTCAACCACAAAGCAAAAGTGATCGTGGATGAGAACGGAACCAAGGCCGCAGCAGAGACAGACATCATGGTCAAGGAAACAGCAATGATGCCAAGTGAAGAAACATATAACTTTATTGTGGACAAGCCATTTGTGTATGTGATTGAAGATCAGAGCACAGGAATGATCCTGTTCATGGGCAGGGTGAATTCGCTGTAATTTTTGATTATTGACACATACCAGGACTTGCTTCAGCAGCTTTTACCTGCGAAGAATGGAACATTTTCGCTTCTTGCACTGTTTTTCAGAATTGGAGTACAAAATTTTCGCTTTTCTTTGCAAATATCGACAAAAGCACACAAGATAACAAATTCTTGTGTGCTTTTATTCGTTTTTTCCACAAAAAGTGATAAATATTGGCGCTTTATAACTGTGTCCACATAATTGAGCCACTAATATAAGTTTCCAGAACAGGATGATTACCAAATATTCCCTCAATCACACCAACGGTTACAACTCCCACTGAGATTCCATCCTTGATATCAGACACGGTTTCTCCAACATTTATGACATTTGCCACGGAATGAACGCCAAGAGTCCCTGAGAAGGACGCTTTGATCGCTGAACTCATGGCTCAGCTTAAAAAGCAGGATTATAAAGTGAGCAATTATTAAAGGACAGAACCCACCAGCTTTATTTCGCTGAAAAGTTCTGTCCTTTTTTCTATAGGAACACTATTCCGACTTTCTCTCTGAAGTCTCACTGTCTTCTGACGTGTCACCTTTTTCTCTGAGATTCTTCTCCCGTATATACTGGATCGCCTCTTTTACAGCCGCCTCCTCCTCATCCTTTGCTATCTTTCTTGCATAGGATACAGTCTTTACGAGATTGGTTATGAGTATAATGGCAAGTGGAACAAGAATTATGGGTACAAATATAAGAGGGTTGGACACAAGTCTCACTATCTTGCCAAGTATGAGTGATGACCACACCACCTTGCCAAGCAGATCTCTTGAATCCACATCATAACGGTCCACCACATTATTTGCATCGCCTTTTGTAACATACCTGTAATTATTACCATCCGCCTCTATCGAAACAACTCTATGTGTATTTACCGCACCAGAAAGAGCCGGATCCGATGAATAAAATGATATGACATCATTCTCATGTATGGATGCCGGATCTGTCTGCTTAACAATTATCAGTGAATCCACATCGTAGGTTGGTGCCATACTGCCTGTGGTTACCCGAAGTGCCATGTAACCGGCTATGTTCGGAGTCTTACCCGGTTTGGTCATCACCACTATAAGCAGTACAAATACCGCCGCAATGATGATAATGACTGATAGTACATTTATAATTGTATATAATATCTTCTTAAACATAAAAGTATATCCTGTAACAACTTTTTACTGCTTATCGTCTGACTTCGAATCTGCATTGGTTGTATTTGAAACATCACTCTTTACATTCTGATCTGCAGAATTCTTTCGCTCTCGTCTTTCCTCAAGAGAACGTCTTATGTAATGGCTGAGACTGTTTGCCTCCGCCTTTGCCAAAGCCTTCTGTTCTCTCTTCTGCGCTGCTTCGATCTGTTCAGCTGCCTTTCGCTGCATCTCAGCAATCTGCTCTGCTGCACTCTTCTGCGCAGCTGCCACCTGCTCTGAGGCCTCTCTCTGGATCCTTGCAATGGTCTCTGCCATTTCCTTCTTCATTGCCTCTATGTCAGATGATGCATTGCTGCGGGCTGTACGAACCTCTGTTTCTGCTTCACTTCTAGCCGTTGCCACTGCTGCCTGAGCCTCCTGAATAGCTGCATCTTTGGAAGACTGCGCATTTGCTGCCTGCTCCCTGGCTGCTGCCGCCTCTGCCTCGCTATTCTCAGCACGTTTCTGAGCCTCCGCCATACGCTGTTCGAAATCTGCCGCTGATCTCTCAGCTTCAGCTCTGAGCTTCCCGGCTTCAGCAACCTCCTTGTCAGATTCTGCTTTGATATCTGACACTGTCTTTTCTGCCTCAGCCTTGATGTCTGCAATAAGTCTCTCCGTTTCAGAATTTTTGTCCGACACAAGTTTCTCCACCTCAGCTTTTGCATCAGCTATCTGCTTATCTGCCTGTGTTTTTGTATCAGCTATCTGTTTTTCTGCCTCGGCTATCTGTTTGTCTGCCTGCGTCTTCAAGTCGGCTATCTGCTTCTCCGTTTCAGCCTTGACAGCTTCGATCTCTTCTGAACTATTTCTCCTGATCTGCTCTATCTCTGACTGTGCCTGCAGCTTTGCTTCCGCTATCTCCTCGGCTGCAATCTTATGCGCTCTGTCTATATCTTCTGCCGCCTGTTTTCTGACTACTTCCAGCTCTGTCTCTGACTTCTGTGTTATCTCTGTGATCTGGCTGGCAGCTTCCGCCTTAACCCTGGACACCATATCCTCTGCGTTCTTCTTGGCTTCATCGACTGCCGCCTGTTTCTCAGCCTGTGCCTGTTCAACCTTGGACTTCATCTCAGCCTGAACCTGTGTAGCCCTGGACTTCATCTCAGCCTGAACTGCTTCCATGGCAATCTGTGCCTCGTTCTGCGCTGCCTCAAATGCTGCCAGCGCATCAGACTCCGCCTTCTCCGCCGCATCCTTCGTCTCCTGATGAGCCTTCTGTTCCTCAGAAAACTGCATCATATAAGAGTTGCGCTCCTCCTCGGTCTGAGCCTGCAGATCAGAGAGCTGCTGTAACTGCTCACTTAAGGAATCTATCTGCCACTGCAGATCAGACATGGAGAACTGCATCTCCGAAACTGTCTGCTCAAGCTCCTGAGTGTGCTGCTTTTCCTGTTCGAGTGCAGCCTCGGCATCCAGCTGTGCCTGAGTTACCTCCTCGACAAATACCTTTCGTATCTCAACATCAGGTATATTCGGATCGTCTACTATCTCCTCCTTGATCTCCTTTATGAACTTAGGCTTTACAGGTTCTTTCTTCTCCACCGCGATCTCGTTCATCTTGCGGGGATCGGACTCAATAAGGCTCTTGAAAACCGTATAGTTGGTAATCATGTTGATATACATCTGTAAGAGGTACTCTTCATCAAATTCCATTGCGGAATCCTGTTCCTCTATACTGAAACCAACTTCATCATAGCTCTCTATGAACTGCCACAGCTTATAACACGCACGATAATCCGGATCCTTCATCATAAGGTTTGTTCTCTGGATAGGACTGTAAACCTTGGCACAGCCGTTCATGATCTCACAGAATGAGCTCTGCCTCAGAACCCTCGACATACGGCGCACACGATCGATCCTCTTGAAGACGCTCATGTTATCCGTATCATTTTCCACAAGGCTCTGCTTGTTCTTGACAGTCATCTCCACCTTATAGGATATCTGCTCATAAGCATCGTCCACATACCCTGCTGCGACCTGGGAATTCTCCCCCTCGCCGTATCTGAACAGAATCTTCTAATTCTCATCCGGTATGTAAGCTTTTGAGTCAACCATAGGGATAGATACCAGAAACGCAGATTCATCGAGTGCCTTGTTAAATGTGCACATCATATTAAATTTCGGTTCCTGATTTGCAGGCACATCCAGAGCTGCCCTCATCTTTGTACCCGGTTTTATGTTCATAATTCCAGCCATTCTCTATCTCCCTTGCCATATTATCTGTTAATCATTTCTGAACACAATCGCCCAATCTCCCCATTTTGTCTTTATTACTATATCATATATATAACGAGCCATTATATGGGAAAATACACTATTATACATGTAAATATAATTTTATCACATAGTTATGATAAAGCAAAGTTTATAATTTTATTTGTCTAATATGTATAAAAATAACCTCCTGGCGGTTTCCCACCAGGAGGTCATCAATCCCCACCCCGAAGAGGCAGGCCATTGCATACATATTGTCAAATGTCGGCAGGCATTCGCCTCGCTGCCATTTGTAAATCGATACAGGTTCATTGAAACCCAGGAATGTCTGCAATGTCTTAACTGTGATTCCTTTCTGCTGCCTTATTTCCTTGATCCTTTCGCCTGTGGCTTTGAGATCAATAACTGGAAAACTTGTCTGTGCCATGATCATACCTCCCTTTTTTTCTACTATACACCAGGCCTCCACCTATTTTTTTACGCCTGTTATGCATATAGCAGGGATGATATCTTAATATATAATAAAAAATGTTTGACGACACCTATGTGCTGCACTGCCAGGAATCTGTATTTAATATAGCACACTTAAACTACAGATTAAAAGTAAACCTGTGGTTACATTTCTCCTTCTTCAGATGAAAACTTATAACTCTCCAGCTACTTTTTACATCTGCCTGCAACTGTTATTACTGCTATTATTTTATTTTCATTCTCTCCACGAACGCTGCCACCATGCAGACAACTCCGTCAACACCCAGCTTCGTCTCGTCCAGGCACAGATCGTAGTGTCCTGAATATCCCCAATTCTCGCCTGAGTAATAGTCGTGGTAATTTCTTCTGCGCGCATCCGTCTCTTCCACGAGATTTCTGGCTTTTCTATCCGATATACCATGTTTTTCAGCTATTCTCTTTATGCGCTTATCTATATCTCCGCACAGGAAAATCCTCACCGCATCCGATCTGTCCTTATACGCATAATCCGTAGCTCTTCCAACGATCACGCAGTCCTGTCCTCCAATGAGCTCATCAAGCGCCTCCATAGGAGTCGTATATTTTCTGCTCACGAAATCATCTGACACAGATGTCATCATGGAATCTATCGTTCTCTCGCCAAAGAAGAAAGGATATTTGCTGTATATCCCCTTTTTCTTTGCCAGTTCTATTATCTCTTTCTTTGTGTAATGCGGGATGCCAAACCTCTCTGAAAGTCTGATTGCAACCTCATCTCCGTCGCATCCACATTCTCGTCCTATTGTTATGATCATATCAACGCCTCCCTGCTGCTCCGTTACCGGCTAGTCTGCTGCCATCTAATCCGCCGTATGTCCGGCCACAAATACACTTCTTATAAGCGACATGACAGATCTGCTATTGCATTCCAATTTCATGTCAGCACCTTCTTGTATTTTCTCTGTCTATTATACACTCTTTGGGGCAGATTTGCGCATAAATTAACCATACGTTCTAATTATTTGATATCTTCCGATGCAGGCAAATTTTCTTCCTGATTCACTTCACTCTGCATGTACGGTCACCTCACTTTTCTTTTTTTTAGACATAAACCAATAAAATATAACACAAAATGCTAAAGCAAACACAA
>ENA-ORMS01000278-ORMS01000278.1-human-gut-metagenome-genome-assembly--contig:-NODE-278-length-54233-cov-5.132194_pt1 | contig 54233 bp, 38 predicted proteins | sample MGYA00242104_ERZ508997 | MGnify/ENA primary metagenome ERZ508997 (study PRJEB26280, sample SAMEA2338704) | human gut metagenome | biome: human gut; feature: human-associated habitat; material: faeces...
CGCAGACACAAATCTCGCGATTGAAAAATTTTATTTTTCAATCTTTTTCCCTCAGGTATTGAAAACATTGTCCTTCTTCTTATATACTAGAAAAAGAAACCTAAGGAGGCATTTATGCAGGAAAATAAAACCCTGTCCCTTATCCTTCCTTCCTATAATGAGCAGGATAATATTGAGCGGACTTTTCATATCATCAAAAAAATTCTGGATCAGGCATCCATTCCTTTTGAAATCTTATTTGTTGATGACGGATCAAAGGATCAGACCTATTTGAAAATAACAGAACTGGCTGCCCGCTTTCCGGAGGTCAGAGGCCTTTCCTTTTCCCGGAATTTCGGAAAAGAAGCGGCAATCTTTGCAGGACTTGAGGCCGCTGCAGGCGGATGTTGCCTGATCATGGACTGCGATCTGCAGCATCCCCCGGAACTGATCCCGCAAATGTATCAGTTATGGCTTGAGGGTTACGAGGTGATCGAGGGGATAAAAAGCTCCCGCGGAAAGGAAAGCAGGCTTCACGGTCTGTGTGCCAAAGCTTTTTATCATCTGATCAGCAAAGCCGCCCAGGTAGACATGTCAAATGCTTCCGATTTTAAGCTTTTGGACCATAAGGCAGTAGAGGCTCTGCTGCTTATGCCGGAACGTGCTCCCTTTTTCCGGGCACTGTCCTCCTGGATCGGTTACCGAACCATTGCCGTCCCCTTTGAGGTGCAGGAGCGTCAGATCGGAGCCTCTAAATGGTCCCCCGTGAAGCTGACCAGGTATGCGATCCAGAATATCACTTCCTTTTCCGGAGCCCCTATGCAGTGTGTGACCTTTCTTGGCTGGATGATGCTGCTTTTTGCCTTCCTTCTCGGCATCCAGTCCCTGTACCGTTATTTTAGCGGCACCGCTCTGGAAGGCTTTACCACCGTCATCCTTTTGCTTCTGATCATCGGAAGCATTTTAATGATCAGCCTGGGGATCATCGGACATTATATTTCCAGGATTTATGATGAGATCAAAGCAAGACCAAGATACCTGATCAGCAAAAGATGCGGCTTTTAGGCCGCATTTTTTAATAAAAGTCATTGCTGAATATCAGATAGTCATTTCCATCTACCAGGATCACTCTTCCTGCCAGCGTATTACTATAGGTTTCAAACAGATCCTTTGAAATGATAAGAAGCGCATCCTTGTCTTCTACAAACAGCGGCACTCCTCCATTTATGGGCTGCAGATCTCCCGCCAGATAAGCATCCGCCACACAGTTCTGCTCCCATTCATTTTGCAGATTATATTCCTGTCTGCTGTTTTCCAGATAAATTCTGCTTCCCCGATATTCCGGGTGGTCTGCTATCAGTGACTGCATATCTTCCCTGATATCCACATTGCAGGTATATCTGAGCGTCGACAGCTTAATCACTGCCTGACGGGCCTGAACTATAACGCATATCCCCAGTGCAACTGAAAAAAGTACTTTGACCGCCGTCCATTTCCGCACTTGAAACAGCTCTGAAAATCCCACTGCAAAAAGAATATACACAGGGAAAAAGCATGTATATACATACCACTCTGTAAAGCTGCCGGAAGCTGAATAAATAACGAACGGTACCACCGCCCACAGCACAAATAAATACAGCCTGCTTTTTACCAGCTTTTTGAGCGAAAACGATTTATTTATTATTGCAAGCAATAAAATTCCCGCCAGACAGATCACCATCACCGGCTGCTTCAGGAAATAAAAAACATATCCAAAATATCTATTGTTTGCAATGATTTTGCCTGTAACCTCCTGGCTGATCATTCCTCTGAAAAAAGTCAGTCCGTCATAGCTCAGACGGATCACCGCCCATATTCCTGTAGGGATTATAGCTGCCAATCCCCCCAATATCCAGTGTTTTGCTTTCAGTCTTTTATATAATCTTGGCAGATAGCACAGCAAAATAACGATTGCCGTTGCTATATGCATACACTTTGCCATAAAAGCCAGAGAAAGGCATAAGCCACAGCCGATCATGCAATATGGCTTTTCCTCTGAAAGATACAAAAACAACATAGCTCCAATATAACATAGCAGATATACCGCATCTGCATCAGCGCTTCGCGCTGCGTGGAAAAGGAAAAGATCCAGCCCTGAAACAAATGCTAAGCCAAAGAAAATGGTTGATAACGGGTTCATTTTTTTCCAAAGAAAAAACACAATGGCCGCATAAGATAACATCATGCAGATTGCTGAATAAACTCTTGCCGTAAACAGGCTTATTCCACCTATTTGAAAATTTAACATGATGCACCACATGCTGAGCGGCGGCTTATAATTAAAGTAATCCGTCTCCTGTCGATAAGTATTAATCCAGAAATTGTGATTTTTAAACATTTCATATGCATTTGCAATGTGTCTTGCCTCATCTGTGTTATGAGTTCCTGCTTCTCCTAAATGGTAAAAGCAAAGAATCCCCACCCAGATCGCAATCAGCGCTATACCGATCAGGCAAACTATTTCTTCTATCCGTTTCTGCTTCATTGCGTTCTTCTCCTTTAATTTTGTTACTTTTATGCGCTGATCCCGGCTTTCTTTTTATTGCATTCTATTATGGTTTCCACAATCATATAAAACAGTATCAGCAGGTTGATCACTGCAAACACCTTGTAATGCTCGATCAGGTCAAGTCCATATAGGCAGTGACAATATGTGATTGTCGCAATCCCATCCAGAATGCCTGCTAAGATTACCTTCCGCCTGTCATAAATAATAAAGTAGAGATAAGACAGCATGATAAATAATACTGAATACCTCTCATGCATTTCAGGAAGAAACATGCAGCAGATCCCCGCGCTGACTGCGCACATGATAAGGAAAATCCTTTCATCAATCCTGTAATCCCTGTAAAATACCACACCTGCCAGAATGCAGAAGATCAGCATGGTTGCAGCCACTCCCCAGGAATAGAAGAAGTTGTATCCTTCATCGGTAAGAAAACGGTAAATATTTGGAATATTCATGGAAAGCTGTCCAAAGCCATGACTTTGCGTCACATAAATTCCATAAGTATCCTTTATGCTCTTTCCTTCCAGAATTGCAGGAAGCCCTCCGATCAGGTAACACAGGGGAATATACAAAAATCTGGTGATGGAAAATTTTCTGCTGCAGAAATAATAAATCACATAAGCCGGAAGGATAAAAATGGCCTGAAGCTTAAAAGCAAACGCAATCCCCAAAAAAACAAAAGCCAGCCTGTATTTCTCGCGAAGCATTGCCCATATACTGACAAAAATGAATGCTGTGTAAATGTAATCGCACTGCCCCCAAAAGGCTCCGTTCATAATCGTGGTAGGCGACAGCCAGATAATCGCAAAAGCAATTGCCGCATATAGCTTTCCCTCTTTTTTGTCCCTCAAAAGCCTGTAGGCGCAAATCCCTCCAAAGCACGCACAGACAAGCTCTGCCATAACGGAAATCACCTTTAAATACAGCATATAATCAAGGCTTTCAAAATAGGTTGCAATGGCTATCAGGCACATATACGGAATATAATAAGTATAAAAATCAAGTACCAGCCCCTTAAAGCCCGTGTTGGCCTTCATTGTGTCATACCAGGGCTGCAGATAATTCTGAAAATCACTGGACACAAACTCCAGTCCCATTTTCCGCAGCTTAAGGCCTGCAATAAAAGCAAAGATCCCAAAAATAACAAAATAATACCTTCTGATCCAGTCTGTTATTTTCCTTTCGATACCTAACAACTCTTCTCTCTCCCTTCCTTATCTTCCAATACTGTAATACTCGACCCCAGCTTCCTTCATTTTCACCGGGTCGTAAAGATTTCTGCCGTCATAAACTAACGGCGTATGCATTTTTTCCTTAAATTCCTCCGGCCTTATTTCCCTGATCTGGGGCCATTCCGTAAATACAAAGCAGATATTGGCTCCTTCAATGGCCTGCCTTGCATCGGATACATAATTCATGGTTCCCTGCTCTGATCTCCCCTCCGGGAAAAGCTGTTTTGCACGTTTTACCCCTTCCGGATCATACGCATAAACCTGTGCTCCTGCTGCCAGGAGCAGCCTCAAATTATCAATGGACGGCGCCTCCCGCAGATCATCCGTTCCCGATTTAAAGGTCAGTCCCAACACTGCCACCTTCAAACCGTTAAAAGTGATCATGCGATCCTTCGCCTTTTCAAACAGACGGATCTTCTGCTTCTGGTTAACCTCCACGCAGGCCTCCACGGTTCTTAAACGGTACCCATGCTCTGCTGCCAGGAATTTCAGCGCTTTGGTATCCTTAGGAAAGCAGCTTCCTCCAAAGCCGATCCCTGCATTTAAAAACTTGGCTCCGATCCTGGCGTCATAGCTCATCCCCTTGGCTACATCTGTTACATCTGCTCCCACCAGTTCACACAGATTGGCAATATCATTCATATAAGAAATTTTGAGCGCAAGAAAGTCATTGCTTGCATATTTGATCATTTCTGCTGAACGGCGCTTTACCGATACGATCGGCAGGCCAAAGGGCTCATAAATCTTACGAAGCAGCGCCTCTGCCTCTTTGCTTTCCGTTCCGATAATGATCCTTGCTGCATGAAGGGTATCATGCACTGCCGTTCCCTGTGCCAGGAATTCCGGGTTGGAGGCAACCTCCACCTTCACATCATGAACCAGAAAATCCTTGATAAACTGTTCTACCTTGTCATTGGTCCCTACCGGAACTGTGGACTTTACAACCACCAGGCAATCCTTTTCAACCGTTTCGGCGATCTGTCTGGATACAGCGGCAATATAGCTTAAATTAGCGCTTCCATCTGGCATTTCCGGCGTTCCCACCCCGATAAAGATCGCATCTGAATCCCGGTATGCCGTCTGGTAATCTGTGGTGAAGTGAAGGGTTCCCCTGGCATTGTTTTTCTGCATCAGCTCCTCTAACCCCTCTTCGTAAATAGGAGAAATTCCCTGACGCATCACTTCGATCTTTTTCTCGTCCACATCCACACAGGTCACATCATGGTTCATCTCTGCAAAGCATACCCCGGCAACCAACCCTACATAACCTGTTCCTGCAACTGCAATTTTCATTTTTCTCGTCTCCTTCTTATGAATTCCATTATGCCTTCACACCCTGCTGCAGCAATGGGCAAAAGCATTACAAAATATACCAAAACATATCTTCCCTTTGCTTCCCACAGCATATGAAACAAAAAACCGCCAAAAATATTCAGTCCGTAGTAAGCCCTGTCAAGCCTCCAGTGCCGGAGCAACAGCCATCCTCCTGCTGCCGCACATACCAGAAACAGGAAATGATACAGATTCATTCCATACAAAAGGATCCTCCGTCCCCCTCCATAGATCAGGGAGTCCGCCAAAGCTGATTTTCCTTCTGTATAACGGCTGTACCATTCGCTGACCAGCATGGACTCAAAGGAAGGATCATTCCACTGGGATACAAACTTGCGATAAAAGAAATATACCGTATCCCGGGGATTATGGGCAAACCGCCGTATGGACTGTTCAATATTCTGGATACAGGCTGCCTGCGCCTTTTGCCTGTCATAGCCATTCTCTTCATAGACATGCATATTATAGCCATTATACCAGCCGCAGCCATTGTCCGTTTCCACCGCTTCCTGAAGTCCCATGGCGATCCATGCCGTCTTGGGCACTCCCTCCGGGACGGCCTGTCCCGATCTGGCGGCATAAATCCCGTTTACAGCTGCCACCCCCGCCTGCGACATCAAAGCAAGCAATAAGATCCACCCTAACAGCCAGACCTTCTTTTCCTGCAGCATTTTTAAAAGAAGGGCGATCACAAGGGCTACCAGCATAATGGCAGTATTGGATTTTACCACCTGCGCCAGCATAAGCAAAAGGCCGGCATAAAGTAACTCTTTTTTCCTTTCCCTCTGCAAAAATAAAATCCCATGGTAGCTTGCCGCCACTCCCAAAAACATGCCGATCACATCCCCGTAGACCAAAGAGGCATATAAGTAAAGAGGAAGCATTCCCATGGAAAGCAGCATTTCCAGATTACATACTCCCTTTTTTTCAAAAAGAAGTCCCGTAATCTTTTGCAGGCACCTGACGATCCCGGTGATTGCAAGAATATTAATCACCTGGAAAACCAGAAAATTTTCCACCCCCAAGAGGCGGTAAAGCAGTTCCAAAAAGGCGATCATCCCAAGCTGGAAGGGAAAATGATATAAATAAGAGCCTTCCTGAAAGGCTTCATAATTTCCCTTCATAAATTGTATGGCATATTCACTGATCGCACCGCTGTCGCACACCACACCGCACCGAAAAGTCAGCACAAAAAAGCTGCTCAGGGCCACAGCCCAAAAACAGGAAAGCCATGGCAGCCCTTTGGCAATAACAGAATGCTTTTCCGCTATCAGCCAAAGTCCAAAAAGCAGAAAAATAGCTGCGGCCAAAAAAAGAAGCAGTGTCAAAGGATGATCCTTTTGATAGCTTGGCACCTCATTCTGCATATAAAGTTCAAAATAAGTGGTTCCGCACAGGCTGAAGACTGCTGCCGCCGCAAGCATAAGCTCCAGCGGAACCAGATAAAAGTAAGTCAGCTTTTTAGCCATGGATCCCTCATTTCACTTTATAGTAATCCAGAAACCACTCTGCGAAGCGGGACAGCCCCTCTTCAATAGTGGTGGACGGCTTAAAGTCAAAATCATGCATAAGATCTGTTACATCTGCATAGGTTTCGTATACATCTCCCGGCTGCATAGGCAGAAACTCTTTTTTCGCCTCTTTTCCCAGGCACCTTTCCAGCACGGAAATATAATCCATCAGCTTTTCCGGTTTGTTATTTCCGATATTATAAATCTTGTAAGCAGCGCCGTTTTCATCCTTTCCGGGGGGATGACACAGGATCTTTTCTATTCCTGCTACAATATCGTCAATGTAGGTGAAGTCTCTTCGCATATCTCCATGATTGTAAATCTGGATCGGTTCGCCCGCCATGATCTTTTTTGCAAATTTAAAATAGGCCATATCCGGTCTGCCCATAGGCCCGTAAACCGTAAAAAAGCGAAGCCCCGTCAGCGGAATTCCATACAGCTTGCTGTAAGCATACGCCATAAGCTCATTGGATTTCTTGGTCGCTGCGTACAGGCTAACCGGCTTATCCACCTGATCTTCTGTGGAAAAGGGCACCTTCTTATTTCCACCATAAACAGAACTGGAAGATGCAAATACAAGATGCTCTACCGGATAATGGCGGCAGGCCTCCAAAATATGGAAAAATCCTTCTATATTGGAGCTGATATAGGCATCCGGATTTTCAATGCTGTATCTGACCCCCGCCTGGGCTGCCAGATTAACCACCACCGCAGGAAGATGCTGCTTAAAAATTGCAAATACCGCTTCCTTATCCGCAAGATCCGCCCGGTAAAACTGAAAGTTCTCATACTTCTTTAAGACGGCAAGTCTGCTTTCCTTTAATGATACCTCATAATAATCATTTAAGTTGTCAAGCCCGATCACCTGCTCTCCCTCATCCAGCAAAGCCTTTGATAAGAAAAAACCGATAAATCCGGCCGCTCCCGTAACCAAATATGTTTTCACTCTTCTTCCGCCTTTCTTGGAAGGAACTGGGAAAGCACCCGCATCGTCCTAAACAGATCCACGAAAGCCGCCCCCTTGATCCCGTTCTTTTTGAGGGCCCGGTGTCCCTCCTGTAATGATTTCAAATAGCTTCCCGTACTTCCCGTACTGGTACCTCCATAGTACATGCGGATGATCGTTTCCGGAACATATGCCAGACGGTTGGTATGATCCTTCAAAAACCGCACCATAAACTCATAATCCGCAGCAATACGGTAGCTGGTATCATAAAGCCCGTATTTGGCATAAACTTCTCTTTTCAGAAAAAGGGTTGGATGTCCCGGCATCCACCCTGAGTAAATACTTTTCTGGGGTCCCATACGCCAGTATCTTACCACCTTTTCTTCCGTGGCATAGACAAGATCCGCACAGGCTCCCACACAGTCAGGCTGCTCCTTCATGGCCTTCACCATGTGAGATACTGCATCCTTCCGCAGAAAGAGATCACTGAAAAAGACAACGATTTTTCCGGAGGACAGACTGTAGCCATGATTCATGGCGTCATAAATCCCTTCATCCGCGCCGGAGCTCCAGATCACCGGAAACCTGCTGCTGTGTTCGTATTCCCTGATCACAGACACCGTATCGTCCTTAGACCCCCCATCCTTGATACAGACCTGAATAGCCGGGTAATCCTGCATTTCAATGCTGTTAAGGGTGCGTCTTAAATTTTCAGCGCTGTTATAGGTTGTAATGATAATTGAAACCATATCTGTTTTTTCCATAGCAGCTTCCTATTCCTCTGGCTCCTTCTGATTTCCAAGCTTTTCCCTTGACTTCTGTGACAGACCGTCATTTGCCATTGCATGAAGATCGCAGGTAGAGCAGGCATCCAGTTCCTCCTTCGACACCTTTCCGTCACGATAATCTCTTACGATCTTATTTTCATACATACTGTATTTTTGCTTTGTCCAGAATTTGAGCTTATGACGCAGTACCCAAAAAGCGGGAACCCATATATATTTGTGCATGGCAGGGGAAACAGAACCGATCATCCAGCAGTTCCTGTCACAGCAGCGCACTTTGCTTCTTACTGCCTGCGCCTTAGAGCTTTGCCACAGTTCGTCCCAGCTTTCGCACTCATTTAAGTTGCCCATGACTTCTTTATCCTTTGTTCCATTACAGGGCATCACATCTCCATATGGATCAATAAAAAAGGTGTCAAATGCCATATCACAGGGCAATAAACGTTTTTGTCCATAAATATAATTGATCAGTCCATGATTAAAATAGGCCCGGAACCATTTCTTGGGGCTTTTTGACTTTAAAAGCTCATTGATCAGACGTTCAAATTCCTTAGCTACCATGGGCCTGTCATGAATAATATTCTTGGCCTCCACAAAATAAAAGGAATTGTGGAGAGATGCCGTTGCAAACTCCATATTCATTTCATTGGAAAGATCATAAAGCGCTACCAGATCCTTGGCATTCAGATCCTGGACGGTCATGCCAAAGCCTACATCCTTCATTCCCATTTCCACCAGTTTTTTCAGTGTGGAGTAGCCTCTGTTAAAGCCATCCTCCAGCCCCCTGATCTGATTATTGGTCTCTTCCAGCCCTTCAATGGAAATGCGGATCCCAATATCCGGAAATTCCCTGCACAGCTCCACGATCCTGTCTGTAAAAAAGCCGTTGGTAGAAATGACAATTCTGTCACTTTTTTTGCGCAGCTCACTGACAATTTCCTTCAAATCTGTGCGGATAAAGGGTTCTCCTCCTGTGATATTGGTAAAATACATAGGAGGCAGCTTTTTGATCGTTTCAAGGGAGATCTCCTCCTCCGGCTGAGAAGGTTTTTTGTATCTGTTACACATATTACAGCGGGCATTACAGCGATAAGTCACGATCACTGTTCCGTTTAATTTTTTCATAGATAGTTCTCCTGATTAAAAGACATTCTTATTAGAATTATAGAAGATTATACCCCGAAAAACAATAGCAAAATTCCATTTGAAACTCTCCCTGCGCAAAAACGGCAGGAGGCGCCTGCATGGCTGCCCTCCTGCCGTCTTTTATAGGTTGCTTCCCCTTTAACCCACTTCTTCACCTGGAAAATACAGATCCAGACTCCGAAACCCGCAAAAGCCGTTTTCATCTGTCATGATTTCTCTTGTTTCTCCCGCTGGAATTACCAGGAGATACTGCTTTCCCTTCCATCTATAATCAAGCTGAACCGTCACGTCCTTTCGCTCCGTGATGGCTCTTATCACACTTTCGTCAAAGCTTACCCATCTGTCTGTCCAGATCCTTACGGTTTCATTTTGCTGTGCATTCTTAACCGTTTGCTCTGCCTCTTCTAAAAAAGCCTTGTATGCACTTCCCTGAACCGTCAGATAATTCAGCACCTCGCTGCAGCTATTACAGATTTCTGCTGTTACCTGATCCTCCACAGGGGTTGCGCTGCTTACCGTTTCTATCCTGCGTCCCTCCGTATGGGGACAGCCATATGCTTCTTTCTGCTCCCCTTCCCGGGAGGCATCCTCTTCTGCAAAGCCGCTTTGCTGTCCTTCCTCATATGGTTCTACCAGAATGCCTGCACCCGTATTTGTAACCCGGTAATAGCTTGAAGAAACAAAGCCGCATTCTGTAAAAGCACCGGAAAGCTCCCTTCTGATCACTACGACCACCCTGTAAATTCCACTTTCAGGATCCGCCGCCGCAAGCTGGATCTCTCCTGTTCCTGAAGGCGTTCCTGCTTCCTCGCGAAATGCAATGATCGTTTCACTGCCGCCCTCTGCCCTCCTGATGTACAGGGTCAGGGTATATTCTCCCTGCTGCGGATAATCTTCAAACCGGCATCCGGCTTTTATCCCTCCTGCCTCCTGCGCAAGATAACATTCTGATACTACAGGTACCTGGGCTGCGTAGGCAAAAAGCATGTGCCCTCTAAAAATACCCCCCCCCGAGAAAAATCCCCAGGAACAGCGTTGCTGCCATAAGTACCCCTTTTCCTTTGGTTGTTTTCATTTGTCACTTCCTCCTTTGTAAAATATGAAAAATTTCTAGTCCTTGGCGAAAGCCACGCTGTCGCATACATCGGACAGAAATCTTTGCACGAACGCCTCCCCTATCGTAATTTTTTCTTCTTCCCCAAGCAGCTTTACCGCCCCTTCTCCAAGGTCTACCCTTTCAATATAATCTTTGTTTACATAACAATGCCTGCTGCACTGTATCATCCTGTCATACCCCAGCTCCCTCATAAATTCCGAGTAGGGACGATAGGGGATCTTCAATATCCCATCTGCAAAGTGCAGCGTCATTCCCTTTTTGCTGTTCTCCAGCCAGAGAAGCTTTAACAGATCCCTCCGGTACAGAAGCCCTTCCTGCCTGATCAGAACGAATTTGTGCTTGATCTCACATCCGGGTCTTAGCAGCTCCTGATAAAGGCAGTCATGGATCTGCTCCTGTGAAACCGGTTTATTCATATAAGCGCAGTCATGGATTGCATTGTATGATTTATAGGCCACCTCCCCTGATGCGCCTATCAGGATCATAGGTGTATAACAATGCCGTTTCATCTGTCTGATCCTCTGTGCCGTGCGAAGTCCTAAATTTTTTTCATCATTTTCGCTTTTCAGTTCGTTGTCGATCACAAAAAGCGTAACCCGTTCCTTCTGGGCAAAGCGATACGCCTCTGTATCACTCATGGTAATCTTTACATAAATGCTTCTGTCAATTTCTCTGAGCTCGTCCTCCACCATATCGATCAGGTTGGAATCCTCTGTCAGAACTACAATTGTTTTTATCATTGCTCCCCTGCCCCTATTCTCTGCATATTTCCCTCAAAAACTTCTGTCTGTAGGACTTTCCCATATCGATAGTTCCCAGATCGTCCTTCAATATGACATACTTGTTGATCAGATCAAAGCTGTCAATATAATCCTTATTGACCATCATATGTCTTCCGCATCTGATCAGCTTTTCATATTTCAGCGCATCCAGAAGCTTTCCTGAGGGCAGATAATCCATCTCCAGATCTTCATCCTTAAAATGGATCGTAAGGCCCTTCTTGGAATTTTCTATGTATACAATATCCGCAGCGTCCCTTTTGATCAGCACATCTTCTCTTCTGAAGTAAACAGGATATTTCTTTTTATATGAAACAGGGGCATCTAAGGCTTCCCGGATGACCTTTATCACATATCTTTTGTCAAAGGGCTTTTCCAGGTAGGTATAGCAATGCAGATCCTTGTAAGCATACATTTCTATATCTTCCAGCATGGACATCATAATGATCGGCGTGTGCCGATACCTTTCCACCATGCGCATCTGCGCTGCAAAATTAATTCCGGAGGCATCCTGTGAAAACCTGGTGGTGAGCACCACATCCACAATAAACAGAGACACATTTCCCTTCATGGCATACTGGTATGCTTCCCCATCTGTCCTCACAGCACGGATCTGTATGTCCACATCCGCCTCCTTGACCAGACTGATCATCTGATCCATCAGAACTTCATTCCGTTCCACAATCAAAACCGATTTCATATTCATCCCCACACTTGTATCATATCTTTTGACTTTATGAGGACATTATAGCATCCTAAAATTCTTTTTCTCATTTTGGCTATAAATTACAAGTTTTTGGATGCGAAATTAGCAATTACTACCAAATAATACACTATTTTTATGATATCTCCAACAGAAGCACCTCCGGAAGCCTGATCTTTCCCGAGAGCTTCAAACACCCATATCCTATCCCGGCCAGTCCGTCCATCATGCCATAGCTGTATTTTTCCCCGGCCAGTAAAACCCCCTTTTCCGTCAGCATTACGTTTACTTTCTGCTCAAACCGCAAAGCACGCTGCTCCAGTCCCGACTGCCTTTTTGCAAGTTCCTTCACCATCAGCAGATTTCCTATATTTCCATGACAAAGACTCATGCTCCTACGAAGCTCTGCTTTTCTCACGATCCGCTCGGCCTCAGCCGGATCCGTTTCCTGATCCAAAAGACACCTGCCAAGACCCCCATGACACCAGGAAGGGAGCACCTCCCGTTCCAGTCCCTTTTCTCCCCGGTCTGCCAGCTCATAAATGCGTTCTTCATGCTTTCTGATCTTGTCCATTATGCCGCGTCTTCCCTGTCCCCCTTCACACTCTGACAATCTTTCAAAGCAAAGCAGATAACCGCTTCCCCCGTGGGCTGCTCCGCCGCAGCGTTCCGGATATCGCTTGGCCTCCCACCATAATTCGCCATCCTGGTCTTTCCCCGCCTCAAGAAGAAGCTCCGCTGCCTGTTCTGCCCACTGCAGGGATCTTTTCTGCCCGGTCAGCCTGTACTGATTACAAAACGCAAGGATTGCCCCTGCATTTCCATAGGTGAGATCATATTGCCGGTCCTCCTTCAGCATCTGCGCCACGATCTCTTCATGGCGTTCCGCCTGCCTTAAATATTTTGTTTGCCCTGTCATCCCATACAAAAGCTGATAAGCATACAGCAAAGAGGCCTCCCCGCACAAAATGCCCGTATCCGTAAAAGCCGCCTTTTGTTTTCCATCTGCCACGCTCTCCGTATAGTCAAACAGTTCCTGTTCCAGAATGTCGCATACTTCCCCGTATTCTCCACAGTACAAATTTACCGCTCTCAAAAAAACTGCCATGCCGACCTTTCCGTTATAAAAGGAAAGATCCATGCCGCTGATCCTTAAATCTGCTTCTGTTCCGCTTTGTTCTTTCAGACAGACTGCCTCTGTGATTCCATCCGGCTTTATCACAAGCGCCTCTGCGATCTTTTCTGCTATTTTGAGGGCATGCTCTTCCCACGGCTTTTCTTTTTTCCCCGTCTTTGCCCTGAGCAGGGTATTTTTCATCTGCTCTGCTCCTATTTTCTCCATAGCAAGCGACAGTCTGATCCTTTCTGTCTGAAGCTTCTGATCCGCCGGACAAAGTCTGGCATGCCGTTTTCTGATCTCTTCCAGCGCTGTTTCTTCAAAATAATTCTTTTCTTCCCCGCCGCCCGCATAAAAAAGGCTTGTGCTGTTGCTTTTCCGATAAAAGCTGGGAACATTCCCTTCCAGCAAAACTGCCTGTTCTCTTTGACATCCCTTATGATCCTTGCATACTCTCTGAATAAATTCCTGCCTTCCGCCATTCTTCATAAGCACCGAGGGATGATAGGATGCCTCCAGGATCATCTGATAAAGCTGCGTGCTCCCAAGAAGCTGTCTGCTGCTGATCTCCTTTTCCAAAAGCGCCGTAAGATCTTCCTCCGAAAGCTCTGAAAGATAATGATATGCTCCGCAAAAGCCCTGTAAAATCTCCTGCTCATAGTTTTGGATGCTGAGCTCTTCCCCCGGATAGTTCTTTCCCTTCTTCAAAACCGGGATCTTATACTCCACACAAAGTCCCTGCTTTCCCTTTTTAACCACCGGAACCTGCCAGGCCGCTTTACGGCTTTTTCGTCCTCCCATCACTGCGCTGAATCGTCTTTCTGAGAGCGCCGACGGAAGTAATCCTGATGTCAGAACAGAAGGCTCCCTCTCCCCCGCATTTCCGAATAAGGTTTCCAGATCGATCCAGACAGGCTCCGCTCCATGAGCGATCATATTTTCATAATGAAGATCATTGGTTCCCAAAAGATAGCCGACTCCCAGCTGGATCCCCAGTCTTTTATAGAAAGCCGCAATTTCCTCTTCCTCTAAGCACAGTTCATGCTGACATTTCCCGGTCCAGCAATACCCGTCACATTCCAGATAAGGATATGGAAATTCCTGCGTTCTTTCCATTTTCATCCGTTCTTCCACTTTTCCCTGCAGCTTATAAAAAAGGCGGTCTCCCCTTAAGGATCTGGGCTTATAAAAAATGCTTTCTCCATCCTCAAATCTGATCTGCGCTACTGCTGTTCCTTTATCATGGGCATCCCCTTCCCCCAGCAAAAGCGTTAATTTCCCCCTGATCCTTCTGCCTACAAGAAGGGCAGTTTCAATTTCCTTTTGATCCCGCCAAAAGCGCTGCATCACCTGGCCGGCAAAATCACATTGCTGTCTCAAAACAGTTTCAAAGCTTTTTTCAAGCTCCGGATAAAGCTGTAAGACCTTTTGCCGATATTCCCGGTCTGAAAGATAATCCCGTTCATAAGACCGAAGCTGTTCATCCAGAGTATTTCCGGAAAGCAGCTCCTGCTGCCTGCAAACCTGAAATTCCACCAGCAGCGTCCTGATCCCTATTTTCCCCAGGCTCTTCCTGATCCCTGCCAGCGTCTCCCTAAGAGAAAAGACCAGTTCTCCATCCGAATTTCTCCCCATCTCCCCAAGAGCCTTTTCCGCCCTGGTCAAATATTCCTTATAAAAAGCATTAAATATGTTTTTCCCCATCTTCTCCCTCATGTTGTCCTGAATACTTTTCTTTTGCAGCTCACTGTTCCTATAATGAAAGAAGCCGCCTGGTAAGGGCGGCCTCTCTCTCAACTAACAGCAGAAAATTGTTAAAAACGTTGTTGTAAGTGTATAATCCGGTGATTGATCTACACCCAATTCTTTGATACCTCTTTCTTCTTTTGCAAGTTTCCCCGCATACTCCATAGCTTGACACCTGATCATTTCTTCTTTCATGTTTTTCTCCTTTCACATTATATAGTTATTTCTACGTCCTCGGCTCAAAGCCTTCACCTACCTATAAAGCATTATGGTAACGCAAAAACTTTCTTCCCGACGTTCGTATTTAATGGTTCCTCTGTATTTCTCCACTACAGATTCTACATTTTGAAGCCCTATTCCATGCTCCCTTTTATTTTTCTTTGTTGTCTGTGGTCTGTCAGTTGTTTCCTTAGAAGGCTCCATGCAACTATTTTCAACCTGCACCATATTTCCCCAACTAAATTCTTTTAAAGATGCTACGATTGATCGTTTTCCATGTGCTTTACCTGCCGCCTCCACTGCATTATCCAAAAGATTGGAAAGTAATACACATACGTCTACATCTGTAACAAACGGATCATTCAAATCATCAATACATATCTTAATATCAATTCCCAGGGTTTTAGCCCATGAAATCTTTTCATTTAAAAGAGAATTCAGCACCGCATCATCTGTATATGCAATTTGCTCTCTTTCATCTTCCTTGTTTAACAATTGCGTTACATATTGTAAAGCTCTATCTGTTTCTCCACTGCTCAAAATACCTTCTAATGCTATTAAGTGATTTTTAGCATCATGTATCAGCGAACTGCGTTTTCTGCTCCAACTTACTATGTTTCGATACTCTTGCTGCATAACCTTATTCTTTTCTTTTAACAATTCTATTTGGTTACGCTTTTGTTGATAGCCATAGTAGGACATAAATATTACAAACAGAAATAAGTAAATTATTAAGAAAAAAATAAAATTTCTTGAACCTATCTTCTGTTTCCCTGCCATGAAAAATTTATCACACTCAAATAAGGTTAAATGTTGTAAAAATGGAACCGCCAACAAAAACTTTCTGCTCTCTTGATATATCCCCAAAAAGAATTTTTTTCTTCCAAGAAAGAGTACAATCCCTATACATATTAAGGTTCTACTTACTATAAAAATACATATCCTTGCTATAACTACTTGATGAAAAATTATGTATATGAATTGCTCATCGCACTTCAATACTGTAATGCATAACAAAACAATGAATAAATCCAGTATGTAAATTGTCTCAAAATATGTAGTAATTCCCCATGCCAGTCTACTAAAGAGACTTCAAATCTCCACTCTATTAGTATTAAGTTAACCAATATCGCAAATAACAAATAAATCCGGGAATACATGAACATATGTCTTTGATATATCAAAAGTCCCGTATCCAACGCCACACATATCCACCAAATAATCTTGGTGATCACATGCATCCTTCTTTGTGGCAGCAGTTGGAATGCAGCATAAAATAACATCCCCATTTCCCAGATGCAGATCAGCGCCTGGATTACTTCCATCATCTGCTTCCACCCCAATATTCCTGCATTCTCTCACGAACCTCATCAATACGTTCCTTGCTGGCACGGAATGATAGTCCGTTTGTAAGGTAGACTTCTCTTGCCTTGATCCTGACAATATGATTTAAATTTACGATATAGCCTCGCTCAATCTGAACAAATTCCCGCCCTTTCAGCTTATACATCACACGCTGCAAGGCGTTCCTTTCCATAACTTCTCCTCTTGTTAATGCAAATACTACATTCTGGCCTCTCCTGAACACATAAATGATTTCTTCGTAAAGAACTCTTTCTGTCCTTAACCTCTCGGTGATCAGGTACACATTTTTCCTGTCATCTACAGATTCCTCTGATAGCCTTCTCAACACTACAGGGAGATCTCTTTTAATGTCCTTTTTGCAAATATAGTCCAGCGCCTTTACTTCATATCCTGTTCTGACAAATTCTTCATGTACTGTAAGATAAACGATAATGATTCTGTTGCCAAATTTTCTGAGCTGTCTCCCCAGTTCCAGTCCATTCATACTTGGCATTTCAATATCAAGAAAACATACATCAAAAGCGTCTTCTTCCAATACCTCACAGAGAAAAGCCATGGGCTTGTCAAAAACTTCCACATCACAAACGACCTTTTCCCTGTAAAGGATCTCATGGATCTTCTTTTTCACAAACTGTGCATACTCAAGATTGTCGTCAACTACAGCTATTCTGAACATTTTCCTCATCTCCGAAATAAATAATATTTGTCTCTTCCAACATCATACAAAATATTTTCATTTTGAGAAACAGTGAGTTTAAACATATTGAGAACCTTACCGCTCTTATTTTGGCTGGTGTAGTCCCAACTCCCCTCCTCACCTTTGTGGATCCTGATATAAATATCATCCACAACCTGATTAAGTCCCATATCTTTGCTGCTTATTCTCCTCCAGCGACCTATGATCGTCCGGATTCGATTTCTGGTAAGGCGATATACTTCCTTTGGCACATCCCCAGCCATCAGAAGATCTTCCCGCTGAATATCCGCAAGAGAAACCACCTGATCAAAAATCTCTTTGTGCTTCTCATAAGAGAAACCCATTTCCAGCAAAGCAACCATGTGCTGTAACGCCGTTTTGGGGTACTCCTCATTTCCTGTTTGAAAATAACATCCAAGCAGATAATGAATACTTTCCAGTACCGTTTCTTCTGCCGATAAACCCTTTTCCTGCAAGCCTCTTGCTGCCAGTTTCACAGCCTCAACCTGTATCCTATTGACTTCCAAATGAACGCTCCTCGCACCGACCACGCATATTAGGAAACCTTTTGTGCGTATTAGTTTGTGTCTTGTTGTCTCAAAACTTGATACACTATTACCGTAGGCAATAGCTCTTTTGTATACAACGCCCTATACAAACGAAAGGATAAATCATCTCTCATGATGGAAAAAGACATTTACACCAGCATCGGCAATCAAATCAAAAAATATCGGAAACGCGCAGGCCTGACGCAGCAAACTCTGGCAGACATTATGGACTGGTCTACCAGTTTTGTCAGCCGCCTTGAAAACGGTCAATCCATGACCAGTATTCAGGGGCTTATTGACTTGTCACAGGCACTGGATGTTCCTATCGATGCACTTCTGGTTGAAATTCCTGTTCCGTCTGACATTTCAGACGATCCCTCGCTTTCTCCGCAGATCATGCGGATCACAACGAAGCTGCATTCATTAAATGCCAAGCAGTTGGAATATGTAAGTAACAACATCGACTTGTTGCTTGCTATGAATATAGAGTAGCACAAAATAAATTATTTTGGTGGAAATGTCACTAAAATGTCATTTTTTGTCACCGAACTGGCAAAAACACTTATTGGCAGATGACATTACTACCCAATTAAAGCATTTTACAAAAACATAGAGGGTGTTGCAGTCTGATCTTTGCGACACCCTCTTTTCTTATTTCCACACCTGTTTTTCATGCTTTTTGAGCTGAAACAAAATACGCAGCGCTTCCGTCACGGAACTTCCTTTCAGGCTGGAAGCGCTTCCCTCGTAATGAATAGGAACCTCCACTGTCCTCCTGTTTCTGCAGTAATAGCGCATCTCTGTCTGATACATATGGCCGGTAGATAAAAATTCATCAAATTTAAGGCCCTCTAAAACTGCCCTTTGGAATGCTTCAAAACCACTTGTCATATCCTTCAGTCTGGTTCCCAGCACCAGATTTGACAGCCAGGTTCCCCCCTGGCTCAGAATTCTTCTGTATAAAGGCTGATCCTCCATGGATCCACCTTTCATAAACCGGGACCCCCAGACACACTCATAGTCCTCATCCAGCTTTTCAAGATATTGTGGGATCTCCGCCGGAAGATGGCTTCCTCCCCCATCCATCTCGATCACGCGCTCTGCGCCATCCGCAAGAGCCTGCCTAAACCCCTCAAGATAACAGGAAATTACTCCCTTTGATTCTTGATAAAAAATACATTTTACCTTATCGCTCTTTTTTTCTCTTTCCCGGATGATCTCTTCCGTGCGGTCTTTAGAATAGCTGTCTATTACCGGATATATATAAAGATTATCATACGGCAGTGAAAGAATTTCATCCAAAATTCTCCCCATGGTGCTTTCTTCATTTGCAACGGGCATTACTATAATTGTCTTTTTCATTGTGCTTGTTACATCGCTTTCGTATATTTTTCTATCTGCTCATCCGTTATTTGCAGCATATCTGCACCATTTACATATCCATAGTACCATTCTGTCACATGATTCATTGTCTGTCTGATATCCCATACAGGCTTCCAGCCAAATACCGATTTGAGCTTTGCACAATCGAGCTTTAAAAGCTTTGCCTCATGAGGTCCCTTCTCGCTGCCGCTTACCCATTTTTGCTCTCTGCCCGACAGTTCTTTCCACTTCTGGCAAAACAGATCTGCCATCTGTCCCGTTGTAATGCAGTTTTCTTCCTGAGGGCCAATGTTATAGGCTCCTTCCAGCTTTTTATTCTGCAGCTGCTCCACTGCAACTCTCAGATAGGCAAGCACCGGCTCCAGCACATGCTGATAAGGTCTTATCGAATCTGGGTTCCTGATCAAAATATCCTGTTCCTTTTCTGCCGCCCGCACACAGTCTGGAATGATCCTGTCCACGGCAAAATCTCCACCACCGATCACATTTCCGGCTCTCATGGTGGTGATTGCAATATCACGATCTTCAAAAAAAGATTGTCTGTAGCTGGCGGTCACAAGCTCCGAACAAGACTTGCTGTTAGAATAAGGATCAAAGCCATTCAGTTCTTCATTTTCCCGATATCCCCAATCCCATTCTCTGTTCAGGTATACTTTATCCGTTGTGACATTCACAAACGATTGCACGCTTTCAAGGTTACGAATGCATTCTAATACATTGACCGTTCCCATGACATTCGTTTCATATGTATAGGCAGGCCTTTTGTAGGATTCCCGCACAATGGGCTGTGCTGCCATATGAATCACGATTTCCGGTCTGCACTCCTTCATAAATTGAAACAGCTTCTCATAATCCCGTACATCCCCAATCACAGAAGCCATTTCCTTTTCCAGCGAGAGAATTCGGAACAGAGCCGGATCCTCCGGCGCTTCCAGGGCATAACCATACACCTGTGCTCCAGCCTGTAACAGCGTCCGGCACATCCAGCTTCCCTTAAAACCTGTATGTCCCGTGATCAGCACTTTTCTGCCTCGATACTGCTCTAAAAACACTCTTTTATTTTTTATTTCGCCGTTTCCCATTTGATCCCCCATTAACTGCAAAGTTCTATGATCCTATCAGCCATACAGTCAAGCATTTCCTTCGTCATCCCTGGATATACTCCGATCCAGAAAGAATCTCTCATAATTCTGTCTGTGTTTTCCAAAGATCCTACGATCCGATAACCTTTTCCTAAGCTGCGCATCTCATCAAAGCAGGGATGCTTTGTCAGATTTCCGGCAAACAGCATTCTGGTCTGGATTCCCTGTTCTTCAAGTCCACGAACCAGACTGTTTCGGTCTGTTCCCTCCTTACAGGTAATCAAAAAGCCAAACCAGCTTGGGTCAGATCCGGGACAAACGGTAGGAAGAATTAATTTTTCGCCCAGCTTCTCTAATCTTTCATACAAATACTGGAAGTTCTCCTTACGTCTTTCCACAAAGGATGGGAATTTATCTATCTGCGCACATCCAATGGCTGCCTGAAGATCCGTTGCCTTCAGATTGTAACCGAAATGCGAATAAACATACTTATGGTCATATCCAAGGGGAAGCTCCCCATACTGCCTGTCAAATCTGTGTCCGCACAGATTGTCTCTTCCGGAGGGACATACGCAGTCTCTTCCCCAGTCCCGCATAGAGCGTACACATTTATGAAGAAGCGGATCATTTGTATATACGGCGCCGCCTTCTCCCATAGTCATATGATGTGGCGGATAAAAGCTGGAAGTACCAAGATCCCCTACCGTACCTGTAAAATATGTCTTACCGTCAAGCTCATAGGTGGAACCCAGCGCATCGCAATTATCTTCCACCAGCCAGAGCTTATGCTTTTCACAAAATGTCTTAACTGCCTTCAGATCAAAAGGGTTTCCAAGGGTGTGCGCTATCATCACAGCCTTGGTCTTTTCAGACAATGCTTTTTCAAGCATGTCCACATCAATATTATATTGGGGAATGGTCACATCCACAAATACCGGCACAGCGCCATATTGGATCAAAGGGGCAACCGTAGTCGGAAATCCTGCTGCCACTGTGATCACCTCGTCCCCTCTTTTCACAGCTCTTTCTCCAAGCAGCGGCGAAGTCAATGCCATAAACGCAAGCAGATTAGCCGATGAACCGGAGTTCACAAGGGAACAGTACTTCACATGCAGATACTCCCCAAGCTTTTTTTCAAACTCATCTGTATATCTGCCCGATGTAAGCCAAAACTCCAACGCACTGTCCACCAGGTTCTGCATTTCCTTTGCATCATACACTCTGGATGCATAGGGAATCCTGTCCCCTTCTTCATAAGGCTTCTTTTTATGAAATTTTTCATAATATCCGCCTACAAGCTGCAGGATCTGATCTCTGGCCTGCTCCTTTGTCATATTCTCAAACATAAAACTCCATCCTTTCCAATGAAAATCATTTCTTAGTATTTTCTTAATTTGAATATCCAGCTTGCATTATACGATCCAAATAAATATAATAATCTGGGTTGTAAAAGGGGGCCTCATACTTATGTCTATAAAAGAAAAAAATTCTAAATTAAAATTTTATTGGGATTACTTCGTTATTGCAGGTGTATTTCTTATTCTTCATCTTTTTATGCAGACTGATTATTGGGATGATATTGTAACCTGCTCTGCACTGGCAAAAAATAACTTTGATCTTATAAAATACATGGATAATGTCTATTATTCCTGGAGTTCCCGCATTCTTGTTCAGGCAGTTGGGATCATAATCGGATATTTCCCCAATATCCTGTGGAAAATAATGGATGTTCTTTTTGTCTTATTACTTTACCATTCCATCAACAAGATTATATGCTTTTATACTCCACTATTAAGTGAAGAAAGTGCAAAAAAATACTCTCTTTTTCTTGCTCTCAGTTTTCTGTGCTTTCCTTACTGTCTGATGGCATCCGCCGGATGGATCACCACCACCACGGTATATACCTGGTGCTTCGCACTTTCCTTTTACGGCATTTCCGTTTTACTGTCAGCCTCAAAGGGAAATAAACTCCCTTTTTATAACTATCTTTTCTTTGGGCTTGCTCTTCTTTACGCCGCTAACTTTGATATTATGTCCATTGTGCTGCTGCTCATTTGGATTGTTTTATTTCTGATGTCAGCCAAAAACAAATCCTTCTATATCCTGTATGTGGAGGGGCTTTTCGCCATCCTCCTTAACCTGATCCTTTTTCTCGCATGTCCTGGAAATATGAACCGTATGAAATATGACGGTATCTATCACGGAACCTCTGATTTTGTTGAACTGACTTTCCTGGGACACCTGCGTGTTGGCATTAACTCCACCTTTTACCACTTTGTTTCCATCCCGAATACCGCTTTGTTTCTCTGTTGTCTTGTTCTTGTGTTTTGCACTCTTGCTAAAACCAAAAACACCTTCATACGCCTGCTGTCCTTTGTTCCTTTTGCCATAGATCTTTTTTGGACAGGCTATATGTTTGTTTTCTATACCCTAAAAAACAGACAGCTTACCTACATTTATCCTGATGATGATTTCATTGTTGGCTCACAGCCTGAGCAATACTGCGCTATGTTCTCAGCCACGATAATGATATTGGTTATCTTATATTTAATGGCTTATCTGACTGATTTTTCCAAGCTGTCCCTGCAGCTTATCTGGATCCTGGTACTGTTTGGGCTTTTGCCCCAAATTGCAGTAGGCTTCACCACTACGGCTTCCGCCTCCGTCATTCGTACCAGCTCCTTCTTTTACTTTGCTCTGATCCTCTGCTGCAGCATACTGGTGCGTTCCTGTCATCTTCTGAAAAACAGGCTGTGCTTTATTCTGCTCTCTATCACAGGATCAGCCGGTGCAATTGTCAGCCTTCTCCAGACCATACGCCACATAATGGTATACGGCTGATTCCCTATACGTTTTGTTCGTCTTCAAGCTCACGGATCCTTTTTTCCACCATGCTGAGCTGCTGGGTCAGAATCTTGATCTTCATAGCCTGTCTTGAAACAATGGAAGTAAGCGTCATAAGGATCGCAATGATGAAGGCGATACACAGAACATAGAGACCGTTCATATTGCTTTCTATACCAAGCATTCTGATGAAAAGCACAAGAAGCTCGGGGAAGAAAATCATGATCCCCATCACAAGACCGGCAACCAGCCAGATCAATGTGTACTTCAATTCAAGCATTTTCCTTTTGAGATAATAAAGGATGATTATAAAATAGCAGATCACCGCTATGGAAAGTGTAACCCTTAATAAAGATGGTATCATTTCTGCCTCCTAACGCCAAAGCTCAATCGTCTGATCATCATTGCAATCGTAACCTTGCACATGTAGTATACTGATTTCTTAAACGTAATAGAGCTTGCCCCGCTTTCCCTTTCTTTCATCACAACCGGATATTCCATGATCTTACCGCCATGGACAGATGCAATAACCATAGCCTCCGGTTCCGGGTAGTCGGAAGGATAATCCTCTGCAAAGATCCTGATAAATTTTCGGTTCACCACCCGGTATCCACTGGTAATATCTTTCACTCTGATCCCTGTCAACAGCCAGCCCAAAAAGCTTAAAAATCTGATCCCTATTCTTCTAAGGCCCGATGACTGGAAGCCCTCCTTTTCCACGAACCGGGAGCCAATGACCACATCAGCCTGTCCCTCTTCTATTACCTTCAGCATTTCCGCCAAAAAGCTTACATCATGCTGCCCGTCGCCGTCTATCTGCACTGCTGCATCATAATCATTTTCCTTGGCATAGCAGTAACCGGTCTGAACAGCTCCGCCGATCCCCATATTGATGGGAAGATTTACATATTGATAATGCTTCTTCCTGCATACGGCGCCCGTATCATCTGTGGAACCGTCGTTGATCACAAGATAATCATATTGAGGATAATTCTGTACCAGATTATCAACAACCTTTTCTATATTTGCCGCTTCATTATAAGCCGGGATAATAATTAAACATCTCATTTTGATCCTCATTCCAGGACGAACCTTATTCTGCTTTATATACCTGCTTATTTTACCATCATCTCACCATAATTGTCTACCATCACCGCACTTATCTTCTCTATTGCAATTTGCATATCTGTCATTTAAAATACAGATAATGATTAAATCCAATATCGGAGAATAGCTATGAATATTATTTATGCTTCCAATGACGCCTATGCAAAATTTCTCGGAATATCCATGTTATCTCTTTTTGACAACAACCGGGAAATCAATGAAATAGTAGTATATATTCTTGATCAGTCTATCTGCAGTGCAAACAAAGAGCATCTGCTGCAGATTGCCAGGCACTATGACCGTAAGATCTGCTTTATTGACATTCATGATTTTACCCGGTATCTGCCCTTTGATTTTGACACCTCCGGTTACAATCCCATTACTCTTTCCAGACTTTTTCTGTGCAGCTATCTGCCTGAAAGTATAGACCGCATTCTCTACTTAGACTGCGATATTATTGTAAACGGATCCATTCGGGAACTTGAAACCATTCCCTTCCAGGATCATCTTGTTGCCGCTGTTCCGGAGCTTCATATGCCTGTAGAAAAAAAAGCTCTGGTTGGTATTAAAAAACATGAGACGTATTACAATGCAGGGGTTTTACTTGTAAACCTATCCCTATGGAGAAAGGAAAAGATAGAGCCGGTCTTTGTGGAATATTACCGGTCTATGGGCGGAAAGCTGCTATACAATGATCAGGACATTATCAATCATTGCTGCAAGGACAGAATCCTCTGTCTGAGTCACACCTATAATCTTTCCACCAATTTGTATTACTTCCCCAGGTACTTTGTAAAAAAGCTACAGCCTGCATACGATACTGCATCTCCATCAGCCTATAAAGCAATTCTAAAATCGCCTTCCGTCATACACTACATGGGGGATGAACGTCCATGGATCGCAGGCAACCGCAATAAATACCGCAGGCAATTTGCTTATTACAAAAAGCTGTCCCCCTGGAAGGAAGATCCCCCTGTAAAAGGCCAGAGGCTTTATATGCTCTGCTATCACATTTTAAACGTGATCACACTGCTCTGCCCCTGGTTCCGTATTCTCTTTTCAAAGCTGATCGGAATCAACAAATACAAATGGTTCAGCAAAAAATAGCACTGCAAAGGAGCGCCATCATGCCATCTATTCAACCAAAGGTTCATATATTGTTGTCTACCTACAACGGGGAAAAATATCTTTCTCAGCAGTTAGACAGTTTATTGTCTCAAACCTATCCCAATATCACCATCTACATTCGCGATGATGGTTCCAAAGATGACACCCTTCAGATTATTTCCCATTATGTAAAGGTGTCCCAGGATACTTCCGGTCCTAAAATCGTCTTTCTTCCTCCTGATGGAAAGAATTTGGGATATATGTCCAGCTTCTGGCTATTGCTCCGCGAATGTGGTTCTGCAGATTATTATGCTTTCTGCGATCAGGATGATGTCTGGCTTCCTGACAAGGTGGAGTGCAGCATTGCAGCACTTGAAAAAGAAGAGGCAGCTCTGCCCCTTCTCTATTCTTCCTCTTTTATTTATTGTGATGAAAACATGAATTTCACGGGAAATCCTGTAGAAATGTCTGATCATATCGCTTTTAAAGATGTTATGTTTTATACGCCTGCTTTTGGCTTTACCATCCTTATCAATGAAGCGCTGCGCCAAAAAGCTCTTTCTGCTTCCAGTCTCGACAAAATCCCGCATGATGGCTGGTGCCAGAAGATTGCAGCTTCCATGGGGAAATTTATCTACGACCCCAGGCAAACCGCCAAATACAGAAGGCATTCCTCTACTGTCACTTACGCTAACTCAAGCAAGCTTCAGCTCATTGGCAAGTGGATCCAAAACGATCTGTTTGGCATTGGACTTTCTGAATATTACTTTATTCTGGAACGCTTCTTTGAAGAATATGGCAGTCAGTTAAGCCCTCATGATCGGAAAGCTCTGGAGCTGTTCCGTACCCATTCCGGGGTAAAGCTGCGCTATTTCAAAAAACTTTTTTATCCTGAAAGGCTTCGCCCCTCCCTGGGTGGTGAACTGGCGCTTAGGATCTGCTTTGGGGTTGGGAGGTAGCGAACTTATTTTTTCTGAGACTTTTTAAAAGTTTCAGTTGTTCAATGTACATCGTTCTTATATCTTTATTTGAAATAATAATTTTATTTTCAAAAGCTAACACAACAAAAAGCAGTATCGATGTTGCCACTAATGCGGCATCTTTAATTCCTATGTCTGCAATTTGAACGGTTTTAAAATAGAAATAGTTAAACAGCACTGTTGACAACAGACCCAGTTGTGTGGAATTTGTCCTTCCAATGATAAAATTCCACACTTTTCTTGTAAGCATTAAACCTTTGTTATAACCACGCATGACTTCATAATATTGATTATACTGTCCCTCCCATCCTTTTTCTTTTTCCAGAAAAACTGCAATATATGCTGCAATTCTATTGATACCGTCTCTTTTTCTGTTGATAATATTCTGAAAGGGATACAAAACAATATAAGGAGCCAAAAAAATCACTGCATTCTCTGTTTCAAATGCCAATACGATTATTGACACTGTAATAGTGTACATTGCGAGCGTAATATTAGAGATTATATCCGTCGTACTGATAATTTCCTGCTTAAGCATTGAATATTCTGTATCCTTACTGATCATTTACAGTTTCTTCCTTTGTACTTTTTACCTTTACCTGATATTCTTCCGTTTCATAATGAGTTGGGCATAAGTAATCCAGTCGGCTCCACCCTTCAATACCATTTTGAGATATAATTTTCACCCATGCTTCTTTGTGATTATCTTCCGTTTCTGCAAAAATTAATTGCCCGCTCCATTTCACCACATCATTATTTTTCAAACGTTCTAAAGCAATCCCTCTCTCTACACTGGGAACATCACGAATTAATAATGCCGTTCTTATTCCCACCACCCGTAACTCTATCAGATCAGGTTCTGTAACCTCAAATGTCTCATCCTCATTTTGCATAACCTCTTCAGATATATCAGTTATTACCTTCTTCCTTTGCCCCGCTTCTATTTTATTAACTAATTTACTCTCTTCCTCACAATAAACGTTACCCGGGATACATAATACACTATCATTTGAGAACACTTTCGGCGGAACAACTATAATGATATATATCACGATGAAACATAGTATTTCTATTTTTTTGTTAGTTTTTCCTTTTGCATGCCACCTTATATACCATTTTTGTAATAAATCTTCAATATGCACTCCTATTACTGCTACTCCATTATCCGCTTTATAAAGTGCACTGCCAAATTTCTTATGTAAAAAACTTATTGGTATTTGAACTATACAATATATTAACCTGTGAAGCTTGATCAGCAGAAATGGTATACCCGACATAATCCACAGAATTATTCTTCCCACCAACAGCCATAACAAGAATACAAAGCACATTAAAAATGCCACTCTACATTCAACTGATATTGTCTCAAAAAATCCCACAACAAAACTCATGTTTCTTCCTCTGCATAAAAATCGCTGACTTGGATAGCATTACGCTCTTCATATTTTTCCTCGTCATGCTCTTGCTGTCTTATATCTATCCCCAACAATTCTCTTTTGACATGTTTTTTCGTCTCAGCATCCGTCAGCATACCACTTTCCTTTAACGTTAACGTTCTGCGCAGTTGCTCATCAAACATTATTTTTTGATGATTTTCAATCTTTTCGATTGCCTCTGCCTCAGAAATTTTACCTTCTGCCACCTCTGCTTGAATTGCCACTCTATAATCAATACAGTAATCTGCCGCAATTTTTTTGGCATTGTTTTTTAATTCAGCATCTAATTGTTGTTTCCCATACTTTTCTACATATTCTCTTGCCTTTTCCCCGGGAACTGCATCAACTGTTGAAATCTGGTACTCAAATCCTGTTCCCTCGTCTATTGTGTTATATTTAGACAGCTTTTCTGTAAGTTCTTCATCCATTCCTTCGTAATGTAAAACACTATATTTACATGTAATTTTTTTAACATCTAATGTAAAAAGTTTTCTAAAATATGCATCTACATCAATATTTCTATTTTGATAAAATACAATTGGATTCTTAATTTGTATTGTTGCAATGATATTAATTTCAAAAGGAAATGTATTTTCCTTACTGACAGATGGAAAACTAATTTCTTTTAAGTAAGGAGCCGTAGATACTTCAATCAATTTTGTATATTTCCCTTTCCTTATCTCCCTTGTCGTGGTATCCGCTCCCACCACAAAATCATCACCTGTTCCTCCAGATAAAATAAAAGCAGAATCTCTTTTATCATACTTTGGCACCGTAACAAACAAACCTGCATGAAATGGCTCTTCTCTAATAATCAGTTCATTTTTAAATTCATTCATCATTTGATCTCCGTTTCTGTTCAATCAGTCTCTCCAAAATCATGTTTGATACTGCATTTTGATTATCTTTTAAAAATGAAATAACATCCTCCCTGTAACTTTCATCCTGGTACATATTGCAAAAGTATGCAGAAATGTATTTTATTGTTTCTTGAGAAACACTGTATTCAGAAATTTCCTTTAAATAAGCCTGCAAAATTATATAAAGCTGCCTTCGGAAGGAATATTCTTCCATAACTATCCATAATATTTTTTTTAATTGCCTGTGCTGCTCAAGCCTTTCACATACTACCAAGGGCAAATCATATTTGACTTTATCTACCTGGTAATAGCACATCCTTATAAGTCTCAGATATTGTTTTGCAATATCTTTTCTTTTCCCATAGTTGTCAGCCTGCTGAAAAAGCCTGTAAAATATCCTGCAAATCAAAATTTGCAATTTTTTTGATTGTATTAAAAGTTGTGCCAAGAAAAATCCGTTCCTCTTTGTAAGATATGTGATTTTGTTCGCAAGTATTTTTTCCAGTGAATTTTCATAATTACAGCTTTGTTCTGTTTCTGCCTGCAACACATATACAAGACTAACCGGCATCCAAAACCAACCTCTCGTATCAGATAGCCATTGCTTGATCAGTTGTTGCGCATATTCCCTCTTATTTTCCATAATCATCCAATTCACATACCCCGCAAGCAGACATATATTATTATTATTTTGATGAAGTGCGGGTATAATTTCATTTATAGTCATTGTTCCACAACAATCAATCATTTTTGCCAATAGAGAAATTTCCCTGTCAATATAAAATGTTTTATAATATTTCTTGTCATTTGCTACCATAAACAACAGTCCAAGAATTACTTGCTGTAAATCTGGAAACTGTTCAAGCATGTTTCGAAATGCCGTTCCAGATTCATCTTCTAGGTTTAGGCAAATTTGTTTATTATCAAGCTCGACTTTCTGTCCGCCTATCATTTTTAATACTGTGTCGATCGCTACATATTTCTTCTGCTCTGTTTGTTCCTTGTTATCTCTTTCTTCAAAACACTTTTGTACTTTCCTTTTTAAATCTGTAATATCTTCTATATAAACACTGTTAAACGCCAGTAAAATTATTGCCAGTACGAAATTTTCTGTTAAAAAATATTTTTCAACAAACTCAATACAATCCCTTTTTTCTCTTAAATCATACTTTTTTTCTCCCTCACCGCTTTCTTCCTTTAACCCATGATAATGAATATGAACTCCACCGGTTCCAAGATCCTGAATAAATATTTGTTCTTGAGCATAATTATCATGCGCATTAAACTCAGATAACTTTTGTTTCTTCTCTTCAAGATCTTCAGAGCTTGCAAACTCCTCCTCTATTACCTCTGTATCGCATTCTTCCTTTTGGGGTTCTTCTTTACCTGCGTCTGCTTCATCTTCTAATTTCATATTTTCACTCCATTATCTTTGTATAAAAATTTGATTTTGTGCACAATTGCCTGAAATATTCATTGTCCCTCTACCTTTTGTTTCACAATGGTTCTGTAGTTGTTCTTCCTTTTTTATCTGAGTTATTTTGTATGCCAGATGAGCAGCAATCTGAGCCGGATTCGAAGATCTATAATAATTTGTTTGCCTTGGATCAAATAGTTTTTCCGGCAAATAACTTTCATCTAAATAAATGGGTATAACAGTTGCATTATGTAAGTGTTTAGCAATCGCAATATTGGCTTCTTCCATGGTGACTTCCCTTTTCAGATATTCGTCTGATACGAAAAGCGCAACAAATCTTGATTGAATTCCAAAAATTTCATAAAACACGTCTCTTTGATTTCTTCCGCTTAAAATTCTTTGTCCTTCTTCTGACGCTGCAAAAAACGTGTGTATTTTCTCAGCCTTTAAATAGTAATATACTTTTTTCACAAGTTCTTCGTTCCCGTTTTCTCCTGATACATAAGAAAGTGCAATATCAAATCTATAATCCATATTTTCCCCCTTTAAATATTTGATTTTTTATTTTACTACATATTTCGACTCATATCTTACAAATCAACCAAACAATCATATTTTCCCACCCACTTTAAAACACTGCTTTACATCCATTTAATGAAGCGTAACGATATAAAAACAGCGCAGGAGGCTTTGCCTCCTGCGCTGTCTTATTTATTACCCCAGCAACAATACAGTGCCGTTTACATATGTTCCGCGCTCATTTTGTGATGCGTCATCTGTAGCAAGGACCTTATAATGCTCCTTGTCTATGAATTTACAGGTCACGATCTTTGTGCCGGCAGGAAGGTTTTCACCTTCCAGTTCAATGATCAGCTTCTGCTGTTCTTCTGTCAGGCCGTCTGCAAAGCATACAGAGTACTTTTCTTTGATCTTGTCATTGTCAAGATCCATCTCTGCTCCGTTTACAACAATCTCCCCGGTAACAGGCTTTAAGATCACTGCATCCCCAATACCGTTCTTGTGAACCAGAGTTGTTGTCAGTTTTCCGCCGACACGCACAGTTGCCACTCCGGCATCCGCTTCTCCTTCTCTCTGGGTTTCAAATACAAGCTCATAAGTGGTAAGATTCTTGTTTACTTCAAGACGGGTATACGGGTTCAGGACGATTGTTCTCAGGCCGCTTATCTGGTCGGCTGCAAGTACATAGGGACTTTCCTCCGCAGCATCTGTTCCGATCAGATTCAGCAGCGCACTTGAAGCGGAACCGCTGATCGTTCCAACCAGCGTATTTCCTTCCTCATCAGCCGAATATACCTTATCCAGGGCCAGTTCAAATTTCCCCAGTGTCCAGTTTGCCTTTGTGGGAACCACTTCATTTTTCACCGTTTTTACAGGACACAGTTCCATATTTTGTAATACCAGATTGCTCTTCAGACTGATATTTCCAGCAAACCGAAGCTTATGTCCATTGCCTTTGATTATCAGTGTTCCTGCCTTTGACGGCAATGCCAGGCTGCTGTATTTTCCATCCTTCTTTTGATTTCCGATTTCCACATCCGATTGAAGCTCGATCACATAATCCACATATTCCTTGCTTCCCTCTTTCTTAAGAGACAGTGCATCGATTTCCTTAACTGCCTCCTCAAAGTTCTTAAACTGGCTGATCTCTTCCTCTGGACCCGGATTGATAATCAGCGATACTTCTGCCTTATCCTGCGTGTTACAGCCGTAAATAATTTTCTTTCCTGACTTTAACACTCCGAAGCTGTTATTATACGCTCCCATCGCTTCCTCGCCCTCTTCTTCACCGCTATATGCCGGGGTGAACCAGTGCGTGGACACCTTGGGCGCTGTCAGCAGCACCATTCCCTCATGCAGCTGGGCATAGGTGCTTCCGTTATTATATTTCAGTCCTATCGTAATGGCATCCTGTTTAGGCTTAGCGGCATCCCAGTCATTTTCTGTTGTCACGGTACCCTTGATTTCAATCAGTGACTTGCCGTTTTTATCCTGCTTACCCTGAAGATAATTATTTTTTTCCTGTAAAACAACATGGTTCAGTGATATCTTTCCATCGCCAACCGCCTTACTGCCCGCAAAAATAGCGCCGCCTTGCAGGGTAAGAACCTTGCTACAGGTAAGATTTTTGGTATTGATCAGGCCTTCTCCTAAAATGAGGATATTATTTGCCGTAACGTTTCCGTTATATGCCTCCACCGTAGCCTTTGCATACACAATAATTTCGTTTACGCCTGTAATTCCACCGGAAACAACATATGACTTATATTGATTTCCGCCATTCATAAATACTACAGTTCCAACTCCGGCAATTTTTCCTGCCACATTAAAATCATCTGCTGATCCAGGCGCTACGTTACTGCAATAATAGCTTCCCTTTGCATTTCCCGACAGGGTACCAACGCTCCTTACCAGATTCGATGCGTAATAGCCATTCATGGAAGAAACCGTTGCCTCCTGTAAAACATTATATTCCCTGAGTTCGTTTCCTCCTACGTTAATGTTATAGGATGTGGCTCCATAATACTGATAATTACCCGATTTATACTGCTTCACTGCCGCCATGCAGATTCCGTTAAAGGTTGTCGCACATCCTATGGTCAGGTTTCCTGTAAATACAATCGTATTTCCTGATGCTTCTCCCCCTGCCGGCTGGATGGTAACAGATTTTGCCTTAGTCGGGAGCTTCAGATTACTGATGGGAGTCATTGCTTTGTCGGTCATTCCGATATTTTTCAGCAGCATAATATTGTAATCCATGTTAAGATCATTCCTGCTGTTGATTTCCTTGACCGCATCCTCCAGGGTACAGAACTTCGTCTGATAGGTATTAAAGGTTTCGCCTGTATGCCTTCCGCAGACCTCTACTGCAGCTTCCAGACTTGTGAGGTACAATCCCTTCTCATACTTATAAAGGGTTCCTGCTGTCTTTGACAGATCTCCGTTGCTCATCTCATATTCTATTTCTATGTTTTCTGTTGCAGCCTTTGGCAGGTTGATCAGCTTCTGGAATGCGGCAGGCTTATTTCCTGTAAGCGTCAGTGTCGTAATATCCTGTGCCGTTGCTGCCGTATAGGTTCCTGCATTCACATCCCTGCAAATATACGGGATCATCTTGACAATCAGTGGCTGATTTACATCTGCCTGCTCAATATTTCCATCGATCGTAAGCTGTGATACAGCCTTGGAAAGCTCCTTTTTCGTATAGTAACTGTGAATTAACAGTTCTCCCGTTCCTGTAATATTGGTAAGCTTAATAGCCGCCGGGCTGTTCAGGCTGACTGGCGCTCCATCTTCCACATACACATTGGTTATTTTAATGCCCTTGTCCGTCCGCAGGGAAGCGCCGTTTTTCAGGCGAAGCTCTCCCAGCTCTACATTTGCATTCTTTCCCTTTAAGCTCTGTCCCTCCAGGGTCAGCGCTTTCTTACCACTGATCTTTGTGCAGGAAATGCTGATATTAGCGCCTGTTGCTGCTCCCTGCGCAAATGTTACATTGTAATTTCCCATGTTCAGCGCAATGCTGTAGCTTCGTGTAAAGACGCCTTTATTCAGCTTGCCATCTGTCAGACGTAAATTTTCAAATACCAGATCACAGTTCGGTTTTACTTCCCCTGTAAACATGATCGTAGGACAGCTTTCACTTTCACCCTTAATGGTAACTGTCTTTGCTTTGGCAGGAAGCTTCATTGCTCCGTAAGTTCCGTCCTTGCCGGTTTTTACGATGTAATCTCCTGTATCAAGCAATGTCATGGTGTATTCAGCCTGCAGATCATTCATGTTATCAATGATCGTTACCGCTTCTTCAAAGGTTTTTGCATAGGTCTTGCTGCCGTCGGTTCCTGTTATTTCCACCGTCATTTCTGCCAGATTGCCGTTTTTCACATAATTATTTCTGTCCTTATAGGCATTCCAGCTTTCAGCTGTGATTCCTTCCACTTCTTCCGCACCGGCGGCCTTAGCTGCCAGCATTCTGAAAGGAAATGCCACAAATTTTTCAGCAGCCTCTGCAGGTGCGATCACAAGGTTCTGATCCTTATATTCGCTGAAATATACGATATGATCAGCAGCTGTTGTTTCTGCCGTGATCAGCTTACATAATACCCGCTCTCCGCTGACCTTTCCTTTTACCGTAAGCAGCGGCTTTCCGTTCTTATCCTGTTTGGACGCCAGATAACTCAAGGCCTCCTCTTCTCCATCCAGCTTTGCCCCTGTTGCATCGATACTTGTAATTGTGCCTGCCCCGAGCATATCCCAGCCGGAAGCGCCTGCTAATGCCAGGTTGGTTACGGTACTTGCCTTCTTTGTAGAGAGCTTTGTGTCTGTCAGCTTTAAGGTATCAACTGCCACAGAGTCTGCATTCACAGAAACATGCTCAAGTTCTAAGGTTCCCTTATAGGAAACTGCTCCCTGAACTGCCAGCTGTTTCGCTGCGCTTCCCTCTGCGCCGCCCTCAATGGTTATACTTTGTGCTTTTCCGGCATTCGGAAGCTTTATTCCGCTGACCGCTTTGGTATCTGTCACGTCAACATCGCCAATTCCTGCTTCCACTACACTAATCCGATACTGCCCTTTCTTATTATTCAGGGCGTTAATTTCTTTCACTGCCTGTGTCAGATCCAGGAATATAGTGCTGCCAGAGCTTCCCTGGCTTCCCAGTCGTACTGTATTGTCATCTGTGCTGCTGTTAACCAGGTAAACAGCCTTTTCTGCCTTTACAAGGTTTTCATTAACCCCCTGCTCTGCCACTCCGTTCTTTACTATCTCCATGGTAATGTCTGACAACGGGGTCAGCCCGATGTTGGCAAGGTTTTTGGTCTTATCAAGTCCGATCTTCACTCCACTTTGTACAAGCTCCTGCTGCTGCCTTGTCTCGTTGTCCGCCAGCTGTATGCAGAGCTTTAATGGCTCGTTATGATTTATGATCTTTCCATTGATCGTCAGGTTGGTTATATGATTTGCATTCTTATTGTAGGTTATAGTTCCGTTTAGATTTGTAATATCTGTGATCGCCACTGCACCCTGCACTGTAAGGTTTGTCCCCATCAAGCCTACCTGGGCAGCAGAGAAACTTCCTGCAATGACAGCCTTCTGCGAAACATGTACATCCCGAACCTTTACATTTCCGCTGATCAGGATATCAGCAGTATCCAGCATCAGATTACCATTTCCGCTGATATCTTTTATGGCCATCTTCGAGGTCTCCTGATCCACATCTGCTGCCTTGCCTACAGAGACATTTACCAGTCCCAATTCATATGCTCCCACTGAAACAGAGAGCTGCGCCCCCTGCGCACCGGATTTTGCCACCTTAACCGGCGCCAGATCGATCTCACAAAAATCGACACTTGCTTTCAATGTAAGGTTGTTTTTATAGTAAATGCTCCTGATCTCATCCTCAGCCCCGGACAGACTGGCGCTTCTGATATAAACCCGTGCGGCCTCTTTCGGAAGCTCCAGCGATACCGGCGCTGCAGCGCTTCCTACATTTTGTAACAGCAGGATCGTATATTCTGCGTTCACATCCTTTATTCCGTTGATCGCTGCCACAGCTTCATTAAAGCTGGTATAATAGCCCATTACCTGAGCTGTTTCCAGTTTACCATCCTTGGTATCCCCTGCACAGAGGGCCACTGCAACCTCATCTGCGTAGTAAACCAGAACCTTATTCTTATCCTTCCTTAAAATATATCCATCGGTATCTACAGCGCTATATTCATTAACGTTCAGCACATTCTCTGCTTCTGCACGGAAGCTTCCCGCATCTGCCTTCTGGGCTGTCAGAAGCTGCGAGGTTGCAGCCGGTGCATCTGTAAGCTTTACCGGTTTCGTAGCATCATTGTCAGGATCCGCAAGGTTAGGATAAACCCCTATATAAATCCTGTCTGCCTCCTGATCCTCCAGGAAAACATTTCCCTTTACGTTCAGATAAGGAATGCAGTTTTGCGCCTTTTTATCCAGCTTTCTTCTGGTAAACAGATGTGCATCATCCGTGGTACTGGTAAGATTTCCGGTAATGTTAAATTCCTGGTCTGCCATGATCACGGCATGGTCGCCGCTCAGTATCACATTCCCAAGATTTGCCTTTCCGTTTGCAAACAGTTCTCCGCTTGAAACAGCTGCCGCCTGAACGGTTACATTATTCTGAGCGGTCAGGATGCAATTTTCCACACTGAGTTTAGCAGCCTGAAGATTGCCGCCTGCAAATGCATTTTGCTTGGTTTTATATTTTGCAACTACAAATTCGGATACACCGATCTGTACCTCTGCAAACTTACTTATATTTCCGTATAGCTCATTATCCGTGCCGTCATAGGTTGTTGTCAGCACTGCCTTATCCGTTATCCTGAGGACTCCCTTGCTTCCTCCATCCAGTTCCAGAGGCGTGTTAAAGCTGACCGTTCCTTCGATGGTAACTGCATATCCTCCTGCAGATACCTTCACTGCCTTGGGATAAGGATACTGCTCTCCTGCTGCATCCTCAAAACCATTTTTGCCCTTTAGCATCTGTACAAAACTGATATCCTTAAGCACTATATCTGAGGTAAAGCTGATGCCGCCGGTATAATAAAGCATAGCAGGATTATCACCCTCCGGAGCGATGGTCAATGTCTGTGCCAAGTTCTTTCCGGGCATCTTGATCGCTGCCGGCGCTTCCTCATTGGTAGCTGTCTCCGTCAGGTAAATCGTATAGTCGCGTTTGGTTTTCAGACTGCTGATTTCCTCAAGCGCATCCGCAAGATTCAGGCAATATGTAACAACCTCCTCATTTTCAGCCTTATAAACCAGCTTTGCTCCATATTGAGCCTCCGGATAAAATACCAGATATCCGCCCTTCTTGGCGATCACTCCGGACATGCTGCCGGCATTATCCGGATAGATTTCCAGAACATCTGTGGTGACATTTTGCGCCTTTGAAAGCCGGATGCCTTTTATCAGTTCTGACTCCGTCATCTCTTCAAAGGCAATACTGCTAAAGCCTGCTGACGTTTTTTCCGTTAAACCGATTTCAAAGCCGCCTGCTGACATTATCGTTCCGGTAATGGTTATCTTGGGAACGATCTTTGTGATTTCTCCGGCTTTATTTCTGGTCACTGCCGCCGGAGCAAGGAGTGTTCCATTTCCATCCTCGTTCAGGATGTTTGTGATCGTTACGGCATCCTCTGCCTCAAGGGTATTATTGCTTCCCATTTGGAGCTTGCCTACTGCAATTTTTCCCTTCACATGCAGGTCGGAGCCAACCAGGCTTAAGACTGCTATATTGCTCAGTTCTCCTTCCAGCATCTTAAGCTCAGGACTTTCAAAAATAAACTGTGAATCCTTTGTAACACCGGATCCGCTTACCTTTCCAATGGATTTTCCAGCCGCCACTTCACAGTCTTTCAGCTTCAGACTATAATTTCCAAGGGTAATCTGAGCCTTTGCGGCACCCGGATTGAAGATCAGATTTTCCAGGATCACATTACATTTCAGTGTAAGGCCTCCCTTGTAAGAAAGAACTGCCTTTTTTCCTGCCTGCCCGATTCTTCCGGCAACTGTAACCTCCGCTGCCTTAGTCGGAAGCGTCAATGCCTTTGAGGTCGTTGTGACTGCTGTCTGCCCCTGGTCATCTATGATCGTGACCATATACTTCTTTTGTACTTCTGCCAGACGGTCAATTTCGCTAAAAGCCTCCTGCAGGGTTTCAAAGCCACCGTTATAGATCCAAGCTCCAGCCTCCTGATCGTAGCTTTCCAAAACTACCGCCTGCTTTGCCACACTGTTGCACTTGATTGCCTTTCCATCCTTGTGGGTCAGGTGGGTGATCTGATTTCGTTCCCCGTTTTCTGCGTAAGCACTGCCCACTACAAACCAGCCGCTTGCTGCCTTTTCTGCATTCAGCAATAGCACATTCTGGCTATAATTGCCCTCAAGCGACTTTACGGAAATATCAATGGCTGCCTTACGAATGCGTGCAATGCCGTTCTCATTTACAACCATACCATCACTGTCAATTTGAGAATCCCCATTACATCCACTGTTCGCAGATATATTTCCGGTGATGGTTAAAATATTTTTCTGATTATCCGCATAACAGATTTTATTTTTGTCATCATGGGAAATCAGATTATTCAGGGTTATTTTGCCGTTTCCGTCAAGAGTGGCATCCAACATGGACAGCGTATTCTTCACATTCACTGCCCCGGACACTTCCACAACCGAAGCTGACCATACTGCATTGGTAATGGTAAGCTTTCCTCCCACCTTTAACGATGCATCGTTAAAGGACATAGATTCTACTGTCAGATCCTTTGCTACCGTCAATTCCTTCTCGCTCTTGCCTGCTCCGGTTACAAAAAGTCTTGATCCTGCCGCACCGGAAACTGTGGTAAATTCAGCGCTGCTGTTTAACAGTTCTAAGGCTTTGCCGCCTAAATTTGCAGCCGTTACATTCTTTACATAGGTATTGCTGCTCTTTTCATACTTTTCCGCTGCCAGATCGATATTTTCAAACGTCACATTGGTAGGCAGCTTTACATCTCCCACAAAGCGGAATTCAACCCTGCCTCCCGCTTTTGTTCCCCGGAAGATCACCTTTTCTGCCTTAGCAGGCAGCGTCAGCGCCTCCTGTGTATCCACATCCTCCGATATTTCCACAATATATGTCATAGAACTGTTAGAAAGGGCTGCCAAATAAGCAGACGCATCCGTCCACTTAATAAATGACTTTAAGATCCGGGCTTTGGAGTCATCCCCATCTGCATCCTGTGCCTTAATGGTGATCCATTCCCCTCCTACATAAACATTTTGTCCGAGCTGATATGCCCGTGTATATTTGGAAGCCGGGTCACTTTGCATAATAGAAAGCTCTTCAACCGGAAAAGCCTTGTTTCCTGTGGTAAACAGAAAACTTCTGGCTCCCAGGTCAAGTACAGGATAACAGCCGTTTTCATCCCTGTTAAGCTTAGCTGTTCCATTTCCCAGATCTCCATCCTCATCGATCACTACAGAGGTGTCGGAAGCTATTTTCCCATACTTAAGGGCCAGGTTTTCTTCCTGCTTCGTTATATGAAGCAGGGAAACCGTACTTGTACTGCCCACATAAAGGAAGGCTTCTTCTCCCATGGATGCCCCGTTATCATCATATGCTGCGCGGATCTCCAAAGTCTGCAGCGCCGCCTTATCATTTATCACAAGTTCTGAGCTGGCAGAAAGCCTTGCCACACCACCGCTTACCTGATTAATGGTGTCGCAGACCCAGATGCTGTTTTCCTTCAGGTAAAGATCCTTGACTCTTTCTGTGTTTTTGATGTATGCTGCGCCGCTGTTAAAAATACTTCCGCCCGGTGCGATCAGTCTGTCTGTTTTCCAAATACCATAATTGGTAACAGAAGGACCGGTTGTATAGGGTTTCTTTACATTGATCGTTCCTGCCGTAAGCTTACCAGCCCTATTATCCGAATTCATGATATAGGCGTTAACGTTATTAAGTGCAAGTTCCTTCGCTATTGCCAGTTCGGTTCCTTCTCCAACCGTTACGAGTCCATTGCTTGCTGCCACATTGTCGCATTCCAATGCTGTGTTAACATTATAGCTTGTTTGGGCCGTAGAAGAATAGGCACTTCCCTGCACATCCATATAGGAAGCACTTATCTTATCTACCTTCCAGGTGTTGCCTGATACATTAACACGTTTTGCAGAAATTTCTCCCGATATTTCATAGGTGTATTCCTCCATGTTTTCCTGTACATAGCCGGAATCCATCTGAAGATACACTGCATTTACCGCATTGATATTTACATTTGAAAAGACAGGCCGTTTTTCCGGTAACGTTACCTCATTGCGGGAGGCATCTACATAATCCGCCCCGCCTCTCGTCTGATAAAAGAGTGATGACTCCTTCCCTGTCAGGGTAAGCTTTGATGCTGCTCCTGAACTGTTGATTACCCGCATTCCTTCAAAGAAAAACACAGAATTGGATGCAAAGGTAATGGAATGACCGTTCAGATCCAGACTGCAATATGCTATTTTATCATTTTCCCATCTCGGCGTCTGCATCAAGGCAGTGGTAACAAAGGCGGGAATGGTAACATCCCTGGAAAGGATGCAGTTGTCCTCAAAGGCAAAGGAATACTCTCCCTTTATTCCCCCAAAATCTGCGGTCAGCCCTGCAACTGCCTTTTCCATGGACGAATAATATCGCCCATTATCAATTCCTGTTTCGGAATCGTAGCGGGAAACCCTTACCACATTTTTGGCTGCCTTAAGATAATTCCCTTCTCTTTCTACAAAACCCTGATTTCCGGTAATTGCAATATAAGCTTCCGGGAAATCCTTCTTCTGTGATGTCACCGTGGCAATAATTTCGCCGGAATCAAACTCGGCCGCATTCTCACCGTCCTCTGTGCAGATCCTCTTTTCAATAAGCAGCGGGTTTTCCAGATTCGTTTCGTTTGTCAGCTTGCCGGAAAATTTCATCTGTCCGTTCTGAGCGCCGTTTTCGCTTTTAAGCAGAGTAATGAAAGCCGGATACTCTGTGCTGTCATAACTTTTCAGCTTCAGGTTTTTAAAGGATGCCACCCCGGAAATCAGAACATATCTTCCGGTATACAATTCCGTAGTGCCATTTACAGTCAGATTGTGCACTCTGATCTCACTGCCTGAATCAATGATCAAATCTCCTGAGACCTTTAGATCCACCTGAAACTCTGTATTTCCTTCAATATGCAGAGCCTGTCCTGAATTTGCTGCAATTCCCTTGGACTGTCCTGTACTGTCATAAATCTGTGACAGGAAAATTCCCGCTTCCATATCTATTGTCAGCGTATGACCATTCAGATCCATACGTACTCTACCAGAACCAGGATTCGCATTCCGGAAATTCAGATCGCCTCCTCCGGCTGTCATATCTGCATCCAGAGTGAGCAGATACTGGGCAGAAGTATTTTTTTCTGCCTCGTCCTTTACATATTGGGCTGCCTCCTCAACACTGTAAAACGCCTTTGGAACTGTTCCCTGATCATCTGTAACGGTTACCGTTTTAGGCGGAACGTAGTCGGCTCCCTCCACAAGATTTAAATAGTTCTGTACATAACGGCTTTCCTGGAAGCAGGACTGTACCTGTCCCTTTGGAAATTTATTTGCGCCGCTTAAATATATTTTCGCACTGGTATCAATATAATACCACTTTTCATCCACTTTAACGATATTATAAGTGTGGGCATTAGCATCTGTTCCCATGATCACCTTGCTGGGAAGGCCCATCTCTCTTGAAAGTCTGGTGAAAAGCAGAGCATAGGCCTGACAGGTACCCTCCCCGTTGATCAAAGCAGAGTACGCTGTATGATAAACCGGCGTAGTCGTCCCTTTATAAGACACATGATCTACAATATAGTTGTAAATTGCCTTTACCTTCGCCTGATCACTTTGATTTCTGTAGGGATAAAGGGCTCCACCCTCCTGATTCAGCAAGGCGTCTATTGTGGAATCGACCGCATCCTCCTGTTCCCTGCTTGTCATAAAGGGAACGCCCGTCTTATAGGCATTATAATATACGCCATGATATCGAATGGAATGATAATCATAGTCTGTATAGAGGAACGAGACAGCATTGGGATCCCCTACTGTAAAGTTCAGGTAGTCTCCTTCATACGGTTTCATTCCCTCGCGTTCCTGGTAGAAATCAAATGCCTCCTGTAAGCTCAGCCTTCCGCTTTCGGAAAATTGATCGAACACACCATTTTCTACCAGAAACCAGTCCTGATCTCTCTGCACCAGCATATCTCTTACCGTCTGATATGCTTCTTCCTTTGTACCGCATATGGTAACCGCAGGCGCTCCCTGGTGCCCGCTTCCGTCAGCTGTAACGGTAACCGGCATACGGAGCTGAAATTCCACCATATCCGCCATAAGAACACGCATTTCAATATAAAGATGCATTCCGCCTGTTGCCCCGGTTCCTTCAAACCACATGGAATCCATGTAGGGAAGGACATCCGGCGTCAGAACATCTTTCATATAGCTGCCTGTAGTCTCTGCCTCCAGCTCTCCGGAGTCATTGGCTCTTATAATTGTCCATTTCACTGAAGCCGAATCACTTTGATCCTCGTTTTCCTCATTTCTTAAACTCTCTGCTGTGACCATCTGGCCGCCTGCGTCAATAAGAGCGGCTGATATCTTTTTCCCTTCTCCTACAAAAAGGGAAAGATTGTCTATTTTGCTGCCGGTTTCATCTAAAAAGCAGATTCCCTGATACTCCGTTTTTTCAAGATTTAAGCCCGTCGGTACACCCTTATTGGTAACAACAGCGCTCTCTGCCTTATTGCCGTCCGCATCCTCGGCAATCACCTTGAAATAATAAACCTTATTGTTTCCGGTTTCCAGATCTACTTCACTTTCAAAGAGAATGTTTTGCTCTGTATTTTTCCCCGGAGAGTTTATTTCCTTTAAAAGCGTCCAGTCGCTTTCCCCGGCGTTCTCCTTTTCCGAACGGTAAATACTGTATTTTGCCACCTTCTGCGGATCAGAGTAAATAAAACTCAGGGAAATCTGCGACTCGCTCTGCCCAATCTTTACATTTTCCGGCGCACCCAGAGCGCCGTTTGCATCGCTCAGAAGCAATCCCTTTCCCTCATTCAGGTTCTCCGGCGTGGCCGAAGGGGAAGGAGTCGGACTTATGGTCGGACTGCTGGAAGGCTCCATTTCCCCTGCGGTGGGACTAGGGCTCATTTCTCCCTCAGGGCTTTCGGTTTCCTGAGGGTTCTCTCCTCCTGCTTCAGGGCTGCCCGTTTCCTGGGGTTCCTGTCCCTCCGTTTCCGGACTGCCAGTCGGCGTTTCTGCTGTAGGAGTCGGTGTTTCCTGCCCCTCTGCTCCACTTTCCCCTGCCGGTGTAGGCGTCCCCATCTCCTCTCCGGGGGATGTTTCTTCCTCCTTGGCCGGGCTTGCGCTTGCTGCTGTCTCGAAAGGCTCAGGGGTGGCGCTTGTGGCAAACGCTGCCGTAGATGCGTCTGTCCACAAAAGCGCTGCTGTCAGGACAAATGCCACTCCTCTCTTTAAGCCAGTTTTAAACTGTTTTCTCATTCCTCTCCTCCGCTCTCATTTTCTTTTACACATACGGGCTTTATCGGTTTTTCCACCACCAGCTTACTTTGGCGGGCTTTATATAAAATCTTATGGTCTTTGTTCCACCATAGGTATCTCCAATTCCTCTGATGGTCACAGCTGCGATCCCTGTCCTGTTATTATTCTGATAGCTTACAATTTCATAGCTGGCAGGATCTAGCTTGGTTCCTCCCATCCGGATCGTAATATCGGAGGGCTCCAGGGTTACCGCCTTCCCCCTGTAGGTCTGGTTCTGGATCTGCACTGTTGCAAACTTAATGTCCTTTTCTACAATTCGGTAGCTGCTTTCAATGGTTCCCTTATAATTGCCCTTTCCGGTAACAGTCACTTTTACCTCTGTTCCGATCGGAAGGATATCTCCTGCCTGAACCGGATCCCCGGCCTGCCTTATGGTTCCGTTTGCCAGAGCAGTTGTCTGCGCATAGGTATATTTTACTTCTCTGTCATAATCCACTCCTGCTTTTAAGGTTTTTCCGTTGCTGTCCTTTAAGGTAGGCGCAATCTTATAGTTATCCTTTTTATCCCGGTATACCTTATCGGGCGCCGTCAACGTTATCCCCGACTGTCCCGCACCGGACAGATCCTTTTGCCTGATGGCAAAGGGGATCTTAAGCGTGCCCTTAAATCCTCCCTTGCCGGTGATGATCATGGTTCCTTTTTCCCCTGTAGAACCGTTATTCCGGTATTTGATCGTATAATCCACACCTGCCGTAAGAGCCGTTCCATTGATCTTAATGGTAGGCTCCGGCATTGCACCGCCCTTGGTATAATCTGCCGTATACTGAGTTTCCTCTTCCATAAGGGAGGATGCCGTCAGATCATCGATTTCCACCTGATCTTTTTTTGCCTCCATCTCAACCTTGTTAATCTTATAGGTTCTGCGCAGGACGCCCTGGAAGCCTCCCTGTCCCACAAAGGAAATGGATGCTGTTCCCGCATTTTGATTGTTATAGTAGGATACGGTATAATCAACGCCTTCCGCAAGAGTTCTGTCCGTTCCATTCCAGCTTGTGGTAAGCGTATACCCCGACTGGGTTATCTCGCTTCCGGTATAGGGGAAGGATGTCTGCAGACCTGACACGGAAACTCTGCTCATCGGAATTCCTGTGATCCGGAAGCTGACGCTTCTTTCTCCCGCATAGCTGCCAATGCCTGTGATCACCGCATTTGCTTTTCCCGGATCCACATTGTTTTCATATCTTACCGTATAGTCCGTTCCCTCTGCCAGAACCATCGATCCATCTTTTAGGGTCAATGCCGGTGTGATGGCGCTTCCTGTATAGGTTTGGTTTGCAATGCGCGGCACAGATACGCTTCCGATCAGTTTGGCATCGGTTACGGTAAGTCCGGCCCATCTGGTTCCTGTATAGTTTCCGGTTCCCGTAATCCGGATCCGGTAGCTGCCTGCCTCCGTTACTGACATAAGCTCCTGGTCTTCCTGCCAATAGCTCAGCTCATAATCCCGGCCCTTCTTCAGAAGCTTGCCGTCTGCAAACAGCTTGACATCAGGCTTTTGCTCCCGTCCATTTGCTTTCAGGGTAACGTCGCCAGCCGTGATCTGTCCGTCCTCTCCCCCGATCTGTCTTGGCAGGATCAGGAAGGTTGTCTGTGCCTTTCCTGCATAATTTCCCTTCCCGCTGATGATAACCGTAGGAACTGTTTTGGAGGTAAAATCTTCATTTACCTTAATGTTGTTTTTGTAGGATACGGTATAATCCTTCTTTTCCTCTAAGAGCGTACTGCCGTTATATACCTGAACCGACGGCTTAACGGGTTTCCCGGTGTATTCCTGGCTGTCAATTCCGGCAATCCAGAGACCATCCTCCGACTGCACACCGGTCCATTTTGCATAGACGGTAAGCTCCCCATAGCTTCCCTTCGGGATCGTTGTCAGCGCTTTCTGGTACTCTGCATCCAGATACCAGCCGTCAAAGAAATACCCCGGCCTGCTGCCCGCTTCCTTTAAGATAATTTCCTTGCTTTCAATGGTATAGCTTCCGGGATTTTCCCGGTTGTTTGTACCACCGTCCAGCAGGTAAGTAATGGAATACTCATGAGGGGTGTATTCCGCTGTCAGGATTTCATCCTTTTCTACCTTCTGGTAATTTCCTTTCCATCCCTTAAAGTCATAACCTGTTCTTTCCGGGTTTTGATCCGGCAGCTGCGCATCCCTGCCTTCCAGGACAATCTCATTTTTAATCTCGCTGCCGTCAAAGTCCTGGAAAATAACGGTAAATCTCTTTGGCACTACCACTGTATATTTTGCTTCCGCCACCTCGCTGTTTTCAAAACCTTCCAGCACTGCAATAGCCTTTATCTGCACCACCTTTTCGGTAGCTATGGCTTCGTCCAGCGTGATCGCTGTTTCATAACGGTGACAGTTTTCCTGCCCTATCACAGGAGTTGTTCCATCCAGTGTATAATAAATGGCGGCGCCTTCCTTTTGTGACGTCAGGGCAAGCAGCATTCCCTCCGGAACCTTCCCGCTGGAAATGGAAAACTCCGGCGCTTCAAGCTTCCATTTTGCCTTAAGCGCAATATCCCCTGTGCTTCCCTTCTTAATAACCGTGGTAGCAGAGGTATTTCCTTCTTCATGCCACCCTGCAAAGATCGTTCCCTTTTGTCCGACTGCGCTCTTTAGTGTAATGCTCGCTGTTTTTATGGTATAGGTGGATGGATTTTCTCCGCCCCCGGTTCCTCCATTCAGATCATAAGTGATCTGATATGTTTTGACCGCATAAGCAGCCGTAAGGGTTTCGTTCCTGTTAATATTCTGGTAATTTCCATTCCAGCCTGTGAAGTCATAGCCGGTTCTTTCGGGATCCGCAGGCAGTACGGCGTCTCTTCTCGCTGCCACAGTCTGCTTTTCAAGGATCGTTCCGTTATAGTCTTTAAAAGTAACCGTATATTCCAGGGGTTTTACCGTTACCGTGCAGCTGGCCGTCACTGTACTTCCCTTGTGATCCAAAACGCTGGCTGTTATAACGGCCGTTCCATCATTTCCTTTTACCGCACTGAGCTTTCCTGCCTTGCAGGTAACAACGGTCTCATCGGATGACTTCCAGCTGATATCCTCCTTATTTCTTCCGGTGGGTACCTTTGTAACAGAAAGACTGCCGCTTCCCCCCTCCGTCAGTTCCACAGTTTCCTTTGATAAAGCAAGTTCATTGTCACAGGCGATGTAAGTCTCCGAGCCAAATTCACTGTCCTCATAGCCTTCCATTACTGCTTTTGCAGAAACAGTCATGTTCTTGCTGATCATAATCGGCTCTGTGTAAAGAGCTGTGGTTTTGCCTCCATCTGTTGAATAATAAATCTCTGCGCCTGCCCTGGCTGTAAGCGCAACCTTTGCATTCCTGTCAATGGTAACAGAGCTTTCTCCCCTTGCAAAGGTTCCTGCCTCCGGGATAAATTCCGGCGTTTCCAGCTTTTCCGTAACCTTCACGGTACACTGTGCCGTTTTTCCCCCTGCTGCCGCCGTGATCACACAGCTTCCCTGTCCTACTCCGGTAACAGTGCCATTTTCTACTGTTGCAACCTCGGTATTGCTGCTTGTCCAGGTCAGGGCTGCCCCGGATGCATAGCTGGGTACAAGCGTTGCCGTCAATACAGCCTGGCTGCCCTTTTTCATGGTAATCTCATCATGATCTAAAAGGATGCTGCTTACGGGAATTTCATAGTCTCCTCCGCTGCGAAGATTCTCAAGTCCTATTTCGTATATAGTTCCCTCCTGAGGTTTGTTGGGAGATGTTGCGATCAGATATCTGATCCTCCCCCGTGCGTAAACCACACCATAAATATGTCCGTCAGCAGCAGAGGGCTGGAATTCTACCTGTTCATCCGTTCCATCAAGCGCAACGCTCTTTATCTCCTTACAGGTATTGTAATACAGTCTGTCTCCCAGCCGGAACAGGCCGGAATAGACTCCATTCCAGTAGCTGCCGGCATTCCCTGATACATACCACTTTCCCAGATCAGCAACCATCGATGTGCTTTGGTCACTGGCTGTATATTTGGTAAGCTGCTCAGTACTGTCATCAGTATAGTAGTAGTCACTTCCATCCCGTATAAGCTGACTGGCTGCATTTCCCCAGAAATAATTATCATATGTTGTATCGGTAGCTGTAAGGTCGACCACATCACTTCCAATGGTCACCTCCCAGTCATGGTGTTTTCTTGCTGTAAGCTGCTCGTCACTTAAAAACATATAGCTATGACTGACCCTGCCGATCCGGTCCCAGGTCGGATCATCCCAGGTGACATCCACCTGATAAAGTTCTTCCCCCAGCACGATCATATTCCAGGCATGGTTCATGGCCGTACTGGTTACCATATAACAGTCAATTCCTACCTGATTACATAAATATTTATACGCAAGCGCATAGCCCTGGCATACAGCAGTTCTATTTACCAGCACTCCGTATGCAGAATAGCTGGTTCCCGGAATGGTACCGTTTAAATAATTTGCATAATCATACTCGCAGTTCAGCACCAGGTATTCATGAAGAGCAATGGCTTTTTCCAGATCTGTCATGCTGTCATCTACCACTGCCAGTGCATCTGCCATTGCACTTTTAAAAGCCCCGTCATCCAGGCCGCTTTCATATGCCGGCAGCACGCTATCTACTATTCCGTTAGAATAATAGCGCCAGCTGAAGGATGTTACATAATAAAGCTCCGGATGCTCATTTAAAATCCCTTTCACCAGATATTGGATGCGGCTCTTATTAATCTGATACTGGTAAATGTCAATTTCCGCTTTCTGTGCAAGCATGCCCTGATACAGTATCTCTTTTACGCTCTCCTCACTGTTTTCCTCCAAAGAAAGGAGCGCTATTCCGCCATTTCCGTTTTCTGCTCCCTCTACCTCAAAGGAGCCCGCCTGGTAGATGCCCTTCGAGTCAGCCTGCATTTCGAGCAGCTGCCCTCTTTGAGGCGTCATTGCAGCCGTTGCTGTAGGCGAAGCAGAGGGCGATACGCTTGGTGATGCGCTTGGAGATGCGGTCGCCCCAGGGGATGCTGAAGGTGTACACAATGGATCTTCTGTTGGCCCCACTTCCTCCCCCGGTGTTGCTGTAGGCGCTTCTGTTTTTTCCGGTTCCGGTGTCATCTCCGGCGAAGCAGAGGGCTCCTGCGTAGCCTCTTCCTGTCCTTCCTCCGGGACAGCAGTGGGTGTGGCGGTAGGAATTGCTTCAGGCTCCTCAGTCGGCTCCAGAGCAGGCTCTTCTTCCTTCATTTCCTCCGGCGTTCCTGTGGGTTCTGCCTCGTTTAACACCACCGCTGCGGTATTTTCCTGCGCCCGGGCAGCTATGGTCATGTCTGCACTTGTAAACAATAAAGCTGCGGCCAGTATTAAGCTGATAATTTTTTGTTTTTTCATGTTGTTTCCCCCCCTCAGTCAGATCTATGTAAACATAAAAATAGTGGTATACTACATGCCATTATATAGTATACCACTATTGGAACATCCTGGGAATTATTTAATTTAAAATTTCACTCCACCTGACAGCCTTCTGATCCTCTGCTGCAATGTCAAAGGCCACCTCATCTAAAATCCTATGTGTCTCATTGCTGTAAACAACAATATTAAATCCGCTTTCATTAAGAGAATATTCCTGCCCGTTTATCATGATAGAACTGCAGTTACCTGCATTCCTGCCACCGCTTACCATCTGATATGATTTTCTTCCCTCATCCAGGGTACCTGAGGTCTCCAGCATTTCTTTCTTTAGCTCTTCAGTCTTTACCTGTCCCTGTTCAATAACCGCCAGATAGCTTTCTCCCTGCAAAGAAGATAATTCAGCGCCAAGACCAAGTAAATGCAGCTGAGCCGCAATATCCTGACTTATATTTGATAATGCATCATCCTTCACCGAGATCAGTATCGTATATCTGTCCTTTGCCGCCAGCAGAGCATCCAGATAATCACTGATATCCTCTATCCGGGTCAAGGTGTCATCTGCAAGAATATCTGCATATTCATCATTACTCAGGTCGGCATCCGTACCCAGCTTCTGCCACCGTTTCAGATCAGCAATCAGCTGCGCCGTCCTCAGATCCGCACCTTCAGAATTAAGATGAAGATAGGAATTATAAAAGTATTTGCAGTTAAACATATAATCCACATAATTGCTGATCACCGGGCAGTCCAGCCTGTCAGCCAGTTGTTTCTGAAAGCTCACATACTCTGCCGGCTCCGTTGACATTTCCGTATGATAAATCGGGTAAGCAGCCACCACAAGCGTGGCGCCCCGCTCATTCAGATATTGATTCAGCTCATTGATCCTGTCAACAGAGGTATCGCCGATCCATGGAACTCCATATTCCACATCAAATTCCTGATTTTCTTCCCTTATATAAGATATATCTCCGTATTCATTAAATGCACTTCTGGAATAAACATCTCCGGAGTCCTGATTTCCTGCCAGGGACGCATACAGACCAAGACTCCTTTTCAGATAAACCGGGAAATTTCTGACCATGGTTTCTATATCCTTCATGCGAAGGATCTTCCATAAGTGATAATAATTTTCAATAGCCGTCCACGCAGTCATGCCGTCTACGATCTGATCATCGTCGTTATAATCCGTGTGGCACAGCACATAAATATCTCCCGGCACCACGTTGTATTTTGCCATTTCTTCCTGAAACGCATTGCCAAGTCCCCCATGAAGTCCCATGTCAACAACAGGCATCTTCATGCTTTCCTCGATCATCCGGGAATTGATCCCAAAAGGAAGATTGGAATTTCCAACAAGAACAATTTTGGGCCCTTCTATGGATTCCAGCCGATCCACCTTGTCAAGCAGCGAAGCATTATAGCCCTGCGCATATTGAGGAAGAATATGATTTACATAGGCGGCAAGCAGTATAAGCACCACCATCAGCTTTATAATAAAAATAAGATTCTTCTTAAAATTGGAAGTAGATAAACTGTGTCTGCTCATAACCTGTTCCGTAAAGCCCCCAATATAGTATTGCCAGCATGATCCCCATATAAATTCCCCAGCGGAAAACGATCTGCTGCCTGAAAATTGCAGCTTTAATATCCCTGCCATAATATTGCAGAACATCCAGCGCCATAATAACGATAAGAGGGATCATTGTAACCATTAATGCATATGGACTTTCAAATGCATTGACAAATTCAAAATTTAGCAGCCATTCCAGTCTGAAATCCGCTTTTATTTTCCCTAAAATGTACAATGCTGTTTTCAGCTGCTGCGACCGGAAGAAAAGCCAAGTAAAATCAATGAGGATAAATGTGGCGATCCGTTGAAAGACCTTATACATAAACATTTCTGTATGTATGGAAAGCCTCCCGTACACTTTTTCCTTAACAGGCTTTAATAGATCCTCCAAAACACTAAACAGACCGTTCAGTCCGCCCCATGCCACATAATTCCAGTCTGCGCCATGCCAAAGCCCGGAACACAGGAACACAATCATGGTATTTATTTGCTTTCGGATTTTCCCCTTTTTGCTGCCTCCAAGGGGTATGTACAAGTAGTCTCGAAACCAGGACGTTAATGAAATATGCCATCTTCTCCAGAAGTCCTTCACGGACGCGCCCATGTAAGGAGAGGCAAAATTATGGTTCAGCTTGATTCCAAGTACCCTGGCTGAACCGATCGCCATCTGCGTATATCCATTAAAATCACAGTATATTTGAAAGGCAAACAAAAGAGTTGCAAACAAAAGCATCATACCTGAGTGTTCCTCAGGTGCGTCAAAGATCGGATCGACCACCTGGGAAAGATTATCGGCAACCGCAATTTTCATGAACAGCCCATAAGCCATTGTGAGCAGTCCGTTTTTGGCCTCCTGCACATCAAACTTCTGATCCGTTTTTAATTGCAGAAGCAGATTTTTGGATCTTTCTATGGGGCCGGCTACTAACTGAGGGAAAAAGGACACAAACAGCGCATAGCGAAAAGGATTTTTTTCTGCCTCGATCTCGTTTCTGTATACGTCAATGGTATATCCAATGGTTTGAAAAATAAAAAAGGATATCCCCACCGGCAGAACAATATCAAAATTAGGACATCGCAGGTCGATTCCCAATTTTTCACATATCATATTAAGATTATTGATCGCAAAGTTAGTATACTTAAAATAGAAGAGCAGCCCCAGATTAATGATCAGACTCAGGGAAATAATACTCAGCTTTGCTGCTTTCTGCCTTTTTAATCCTGCATGCTTTCCCGCCCATTCCAATGCCAGGCCACATAAATAAGTAACCGCAGTGGAAAAGAAGATCAGAATTCCATACTTTGCATTCCATGACATATAAAAATAGTAACTGGAAAGCAGCAGCCAGTACATTTTCACTTTCCTTGGAAGCAGAAAGTAGATCAACACCACCACAGGAAAAAACAGCAGATAATCTATCGAATTAAATGACATGATCACTCCTTAGCTTTCCCTTTGCCGCCTCATATTCTTCTTTGGTCAAAAAGGGATACATATCGTCCAGTTCCGGCGACACCATCGTTCCATCGGGTAATGCCTTTGAAGAAAGCTTAGGTGCAAAATTCTGCTTTTCATCCACCACAGCTTCTAAAAGGAGCGGTCCATCTTTTTCTAATTCCTTCATCAGCTCATCCCAATTTTCTGCATTTGCGTCCACCTTGATATAAGGAATTCCGTAAGCATAAGCAAGCTTTTCCATGCTTGGAAAGCTGATACCGTTTTCACTGTTTACTCCCACCATAGGCGGCTCAAACAAATTCGTCTGGGTCTGTCTGATAGAATGGTAGCCATCATTATTCAAAATAACGATCTTCATATTCAGATTGTGATAAACAACCGTTTGAAGCTCCTGCATATTCATCTGGAAGCTGCCATCACCATCTATGCAGATCACACGTTTCCCTCTTCTTGCAATGGAAACGCCGATCGCTGCCGGAAAACCATAGCCCATAGCTGCGCAGCCGGAATTGGTAAACATTCTCTGTTCCTTTTTGACAACTGCAGCCTGGAATGTCATAACACAGGCACTTCCGTTTCCCGTAATGATTGCATCTCCCTCCTGCAGCCTTTCGGTAAACTCCTTCAAAAACACATAGGGATTCAGCTTTTCCGACTGATAATATTCCTTTAACACCACAGGGTATTTTTCGTTGATCTCCCTGCATCTTGTAAGCCATTCTGCATGATCTCCCATGCTGTCAGGATGTTCTTCAAGGAACCTGTCCATCTCTTGCAGAACCTCTTTCACATCTGCATGTACAGGCATATCAACCTTTACAGTTGGCTTATGCAGTTCATTTTTGTCAATGTCCACTACAATTTTATAGGCGTCCTTTGCAAAATTTTTATAATTATAACTGATCAGCCGGATATTCAGTCTTGATCCCAAAACAAGCAAAAGATCACTGCTCTGCACAACAAAATTTCCGCCCCTTGTGCCTACCGTGCCTGGCCGTCCGCAGTCACATGGATGTCCTTCCCACAGCAGATCATTTGCATTCCAGGCCGTTACTACCGGAATTTTCAGCTTTGCAATCACATCCAGGAATTCTTCGTAGGCGTTTCCAAGCCGTATCCCTGTTCCTGCAAAGATGACCGGCCGTTTTGCTTCCTTCAGCCTCTGTAAGATCTCCTCCGTCTGTTTCGTATCATACACAGGACATTCTTTCTCAAGTTCCTGGGCTTCATCAAATCCCTTCAGCTCTTCTGTTTCTATAAGCGCCCCCTGCACATCCAGTGGAATATCCAGCCATACAGGTCCTTTTCTTCCGTAATTGCACAAAAACCATGCCTTCTCCAGATAATACCGGATTTTTTCAGGCTCCGTCACCATAACTGCAAACTTTGTCATTCCCTTTACGCAATCGACAATCTGAAATTCCTGATCGCCAAGCTGGCGAAGGGGCACTTCTGTTGACCATGTTGTGGTCTCCCTCTTTACCTGTCCGGATACAATGAACATGGGAATAGAGTCCTGCCATCCTCCCAAAACACCTGTGATCGCATTGGTTCCGCCCGGTCCGCTGGTTACACAAACCGCAGCGACTCTTCCTGTATATCTGGCATACCCTTCCGCAGCGATGGCACACGCCTGTTCATGATGATTGTAAATGCATTGCAATCCCTTCTGATGCCCAAAGGCATCATTTAAATGCATTGCGCCGCCACCGGTAATGGTAAAAACATGCTCCACTCCCTTTTTAACCATGAATTCTGAAATATACTTTGCCACCTTCATCTTCATTTCAGGCAATCCCCCTTATTATCAAAAAAATCCAGCAATTCCTCCGCCCGGCAGGCTGTTCCCACTGCATTTGGGAACCTCAGGATTTCTTCTTTATTCTTAAATCCAAAACCATAGGTCACTCCCAGGAAATCCAGATCCAGCCTCTGCGCTCCTATGGCGTCATTGTCACTGTCCCCGATCATGACCGCTGTTTTCTTATCACAAACTCCTGTGCTTTCAAGACATAGCTTGATAATATCTGCTTTCTTAAGCTTATTCTCGTGATCAGCTCCGTAGATCACATCAGTATAGGCTCCAAATCCAAAATGGCGCACGATCTTTTCCGCATAATCCTGCCGCTTGTAGGTTGCTACTGCAATTTTCACTCCGCTTTCCTGCAGCTTTCTGCAGGTTTCCAGAATTCCCTCATAGGGCACTGCCTTTAACAGATCCACATCCTTATAGTGATTTCTGAATGTGGTTGCAAGCTCCTGAAGCTTTTCCTTTTCAAACCCATATATCCTTTGAAAGGAGTCCTGAATAGGCGGGCCTATGAACTTTTTGAGTTCCTCCTCAGAGGGCATGTCCAGCTTATGCGTTTCTATGGTATATCGTACTGATGAGAGAACTCCTTCTGTTGTGTCAAGAAGTGTTCCGTCTACATCAAAAATTGCCACCTTTTTCATTTCTTTTCCACATTTCTCCTCACATGCTTTTTCACCAGCTCATAGCTCAGTACGCACAGTACCGTAGCCAGCAATCCTACCGGCAAAACTGCGCTGATCCTGCACTTCCAAGATATATTTCGCAAAAAAAGAAAATGCAGCCCTCATGCCTCCCATATACAGCCGCATTTTCCTATTCCACTATTCGTTCTACCAGCAGGTTCTCCCTCCATCCACAACAATGACACTTCCTGTCATATAGCTG
>ENA-ORMS01000289-ORMS01000289.1-human-gut-metagenome-genome-assembly--contig:-NODE-289-length-53601-cov-12.414858_pt1 | contig 53601 bp, 38 predicted proteins | sample MGYA00242104_ERZ508997 | MGnify/ENA primary metagenome ERZ508997 (study PRJEB26280, sample SAMEA2338704) | human gut metagenome | biome: human gut; feature: human-associated habitat; material: faeces...
ATTTATTACCGGAAAAAGGACATGTTATTTTGTCTGATATAAAGAAAATAGAGTTCGGTAAAGTAGTTAATAAAATTGTAGATGTTTGGTTGTTCGAGTATGATGGAGAGGTTGATTTGAGCAATGCTACAACAGATGAAGTGGCGCAAGTTGCGTGGATGAATCGGGAGCAAATTAAGGAACTGTTTGAACATAATATGTTTGTGGAGACGTTGGAATACTTCTTTACAGATGTGAATAAATAGTTGTTTGTATATGGAAATTTAAGTAGAGAAATATAGCATGAGGACTTATGATAAATAAGATTGTAATGAAAAATATTGCCAGTTATAAGGCGGAAACAGTTCTGGAAACGGATAAAAAAGTTAATTTGATATATGGTCTAAATGGGACGGGTAAAAGTACATTGCCTAGTTATTTATATGATATGACAGGCGAAGCATACAGAGAATGTAGGGTTGAAGGCTTGGGTAATACAGATAAAGCTTTGCTATTAAACCAGAAAAAATATTTTATGAATACAACGGAGATTACTTTATTTAGTTTAAGATGAGAGAAAAATCAATATAAAGCAAGGAGCAAACTTTGTAAAGGAAAAGTTAAAACAAGGTTATTATAGAAATTAGGGGAGAATATGGATATTTCAATAAAATGTAATAGTCTAAAGGCAATATATAGTGTAAAAAATGGTATTTTAAGATGTGTATCGCCATATGAATTTACAATATCTAAAATGCCAATGATAAAAGTTTGTATAGAAGAGGTTGGAAAGAGAATTATAACGTTTAATTGTGAAGAAGAAATTGAAGCGAAAAGATTATATTCATTACTTCAAGAATTGGAAAGATTATTGCAGATATTTGATGGAGTTTTTCTTGACTTGTATAATACAGAAATATATGAAAAAGAAAGTATTAATTCATATAATGTCTTAGAGGAACATTTTAAAATACAAAGATTGCAGTATTAATATTCAAATATGGAATTAAAAGCCAGCCGGAAATATAAAAGTTCAAGATTAAGCTTTTAGATAAGTTATTGGAGAATTATGAATATGGTTTGTGCTTTTGTGCTTGATAAAATTGCGCCAGGCCTTAGGTCTGGCGCAATTTTTCTGTATATAAATCATTGCGGGATTATATAAGAAAGCGTTTTGCTGGTACTGTTATGTCGAAAAATGTCGAATGGTATGGTTTGAAATTTTTAATTCGAAGAATGATAATTATTATATGTAAATGTCGAAAAAAGTTGATTCGCGGAGGTACGTATGAGTAATGTAAATGGATGCAAATGCAGTGATAACAGGCCTATATTAGCAATTTGTTATGATTTTGACAAAACATTATCACCGGATGACATGCAGGCTCAGGGATTTATACAGTCAGTGGGATATGAGACCTTGAAATTCTGGAATGAGTCCAATGACCTGGCAACTAAAAATGATATGGATCAGAATCTGGCGTATATGTATATGATGTTTGAAAAGTCAAGGGGAAAAGTATTGTTTACCAGAAATGAGCTAAAAAATGATGGAGCTAAGGTAGAGTTGTTCCCTGGTGTAAGGACATGGTTTGCTCGTATAAATCAATACGGAAAAGATAAGGGGGTTGTGATTGAACATTACATAATATCGTCCGGCTTAAAAGAAATGATAGAAGGAACGGCAATTGCCGGAGAATTTAAGAAAATATATGCGAGTTCATTCTATTATGATGAAAGCGGAGTAGCTGTATGGCCGGCACAGGCAGTTAATTATACGAACAAAACGCAGTTCCTTTTCAGGATAGAAAAGGGAGTTTTAGATATTAATGAACAAAAGGTAAATGCATATTTCAGACCTGAAGAGTATAGAGTACCATTTAGAAATATGGTATACATAGGCGACAGCGATACAGATATACCATGCATGAAGCTGGTTAATGTTAATGGTGGGCATTCAATCGGTGTATATAATTCTGAGACGCAGGATAAAAGCAAAGTATTTCGTATGATGGAGGAAAAACGTATAAGATACTATGCGCCCGCGGATTATACGGAAGGATCAAGTCTTGAATTGCTTTTGAAGCAGATTATAGATAGGACAGCAGCAAATGAGATACTGGAAAGAGCACATTTTAACTGTGAGACAGAAAAAAATAGAGAAAGTAATAATACAAATGTTGCAGAAATAAGAAAGGAAGAACTTATTAAAAATCTGGAATATAGTTCAAAGTTTGCGGACACTCACGAGACAATAAAGGAATTGTCCAAGATAACTGATTGGTCAGATGCGCAGAAGAACGAGCTCCTGAGCATCGCATTAGAAAATAAGCAGGTCAGATATATATTACGTGATGAGGATGTAAGGGAATTTTATAAAAAAATCTGCAAGGAAAACAATAGTGAGTATGTTGAAAAAGTTGTCGCATTAATGGATGAAAAATAGAAATTTATAATCTTAATTATAGTATACATGAGGAAATAAAATGAAAGATGAAATATTGAGTGAGTGTGTGTCACAATTGATTATTGATTATATAACAAATGATGATCTGAAAAGATGTATAAGCTTCTTTTCTCGTATTATGCCGTATATTAATGAAGGATATGGATACAATAGCACATATTTAGAGCAATTTATTGGAGATATAATTGAAATTAAGCAAATACTAAAAGTGAAAAATGAACTATACAAAAAAGTATATATCGAACTTTTTGGCAAATCTGAGTTCGTAGAGGTGGAAATAGATCATTCATTTTGGGGTGGGAGCGGTCAAGTTGATTTTGGATATTGTTTATTGGATAAAAAAAGCATATTGAGCAAAAAATTAAATATAAAAGTAAAATTGCAAATGGAAGAAAATGATTATATTTTCTGTAAGACATATGAGGAATATTTGGAAAAAGACATATGGAATTTAATTTCAAGTGACGTGGAAGATTATATGGTTGAAAAGCGAGGTGCAGGCAAATGAGTAAAAATAATTTGGAAGATTATGTATTGAGTGATAAGAATATATATATTGCTATTTATTCAGTAAAATCGTATGTGTTTGAACCCGGACTTTTGAGCACTGATGATAAAAAACTATTAAATATGCTGCAAGATCCGTTCAACGAAAAAATAATATTTCAAGTAATTAAAGAAGTAAAAAATATAATAGAAAAAATTATTAAGGATGAGTCAAATCTGTTTAAGGTACAGGTTTATTTTAAACCAAAAAAGTATGAAGATGGCAAAGAAATATTCAGACCAATACATACAGCAGATTTGAAGTCGTTAATAGCAATGGCAGCTTTGTTAAATGTATTAATTTATGATACTTCTGATGACAGAATTAAGTTATCAAATTATAGCAGACTTATTCCTAATAACTTTTATGGAAACAGAGTCTCGGATAATCCGGAGCAACTGTACAAAAAATGGAATATACAATATAAAGAATATACACAAAAAGCTAACGATTATCTGAAAAAATATTATGAATCAGGAGAATACAAATATGAGATAAAGATGGATATAAAGAATTTTTTCCCATCAGTTAATCCATTATTGGTATATGCAATGTTATTAGAAAATATGCCGGTTACACTATCTAAAAATGATGAGAAAATTTTTAAGACAATAATATATAAACTGTTAATTTGTAAGGTTACTAACATAAATACAAAGAAAGCAAAAAAATTGTATTACGACACATTTATTGATAAAAATAGTTACACAAGAGGTCTTCCGCAAGGTCTTCCTCAATCTTACTTTTTTGGCAATGTGTGCATGACGAGAATAGCTCAAATTGTTAATGATAATTTTGAGGGGAAGGCTGTATATTATGTAGATGACTCATATGTATACACAAATTACAAATTAGAAGATAAAATAGGTGAAATAAATAAAAAAATAAAGGATATTGCATCAGAGTACATTAACAGAATATCTGATAGTGATGCATTTGTTAGGCAGGCTAATTTTCCAAATGTTCTAGATAATAAGGAGACATATTTAATACATATATATGATGAGGGTAAAAGTACATGTACAGAGATAAAACATTGTAAGGAAGGAGAAATATATTTGAGAATGCTTAGCAGGGAGGCATCTCAAATTAGTAATGATATTAAATCATCATATTCTGATGAAGAAGATTTGACTATGTTGAACAAAGCTGAGACATTGCTAAACTCTATAGAATGTGAAATGGGGCTTGATAATCTAGATAGTGGTTACAAAGAGAAATTGGAACGTTATTATAAATTTTTTAAATATAGAACTATACGTTTGAGGTTAAAAACTGAAAGGGGACTATCAAAGACATTGTTTGATGTTTTTGATAATACACTTAAAAATGATAGTAAAAATAATACAGACGACAGATACAGAAAGCTTTCAGAAGGAGATGTGGATATTAAGAAGTTTTTTGAAAGTTATAAAAGTGATATTTGGGCAGTCGCAATTGAACTTATAATAACAAATACAATAAGCAAGCAGGAATTAAATTATGTAAGTGAATATATATCTAATGTTATTAGTGCAATATATGAGAAAGATTTGATGGCTTGTTCTTATATGAAAAAAGTGTATGAATCATATATGAATAGCGATGAAATACATAGCACAACTGATCCGTATAGTACATTGAATCAAATAATTAATAGAAAGATGATGAGATTTACAAACTTGAACTCTGAAGTATTAAGTCAGGAGTTTGAAGGCATAAAGTTAAAAGGAATAAAAGAAAATATACTTAGTAGTTTTGATATATGCTCAGAAGAATTTATTGATGCATGTTATATAGTTAACAATAGTACAAACAGATTAAAAAGGATGTTCTTAAATGCAGTATATTCTAAGGTTTTTAAAGTATCAATATCGGATGATATCGTTATTGGCTCATATGATAAAAAGGGAATTACATATGGAGCTCTTAGAATATTGGTATACCTTAGAAACCAGCTATGTGATATTGATGAATTTTTTATATGGAATATGGAATTAAAGTCACGTGACAATTTACAAAAAGTGGATTATGCACTGTTTGAAGTATTAGGAGCATATAAGAAATATGTTATTAATGCTCAGTATATTGACAATTTAATAATGATACATAAATATACTTGCGATGTCTGGAAAAATGGTGCAAAACATTTATATTTTTACACATTGCACAATCAGGAGCATGCCATCGATTTAGTAAAAAATATAATTAAAATAATTAAAGTGATTAGTTATTTTAAAATATCGTACTATGACTATTATATTTTATTTATTACGTGTTATCTACATGATATAGCAATGGTTAGAATAGCTGCTGATGATGAATTTTTACTTGATGAGTATAAATCTAATGAAATTGCGACAGAGTATGCGCACAAATGGAAGGATGCGGATGATAATGATATAAAAAAATTAATTCTTGATATATACAAAGAATTGGATCAGTTTTTTGAAGATAGGATAAGATCGAATCACGCAAAAAATAGTGCTGCAGAGATCAGAACACGCCATGAACTTGATTTTTTGGAACCAAGTGTAAGGGAAAATATAGCAAAAATAGCAGAAAATCATATAGCAGATGTAAAAAATGTGTATTTTGTAAAAGGAGATGCTCAAAATAGTCTTATAAGTTACAAATTTGATATGATTTTATTGCGTATAGCTGATTTGCTTGATATGAGTGAGCGCAGGATTTCAAAGCCAATACTCAATCATAATATAGATAATATGTCAAAAGAATCAGCATTCCATTGGATTTCGCATTTACTTACAGAAAATTATACATTGGTTTCAAAATACGAAAATGGATATGCGAAAGATACAGATAGCTATTTGGCACCGGGGAATATGATTGAGAGAGTTGAACTAACCATTTTTGTGGATATGTCGCAGTTTTCTAAAATACAAACTGGTGGATGTAGATATTGTAAAATAGATGAAAATACTATTAGCCCGTATGGCTTTGATATCTATATGCTGAATGGAGAGAGTGAAGTCTGTGACGGCAAAAAGTGTAATTTCTTATGCAAGTGGTTTAATAAAAAAAATGATTATCTTGTTCAGGAGATGCAGGCGCTAGAACAATATTTAGGTAGAATCCCTAAAAATAATAAATTATATAAAACAGAGATTGTTATAAAGGTTAGGGTTAATAACACAAGTTGTATTCCTAAAGAGCAGTTTGAAATATTAAGAGAGGTGATTGAAGAAAAGAAGCAGTAATAAAAGTTGATGTAAGATTCAAGTAAGGGTATAATCGAGTGTGTGAAACTTTTTCTGTAAATAGCTAATAACAGCAAGGTCTTCTATGATAAAATATAAATCATAGGAGGCCTTTTATTATGGCAAGAAGAGAAAAGAAACCTGTACACAAAGTAGTAATGACAGAGGGAAAGCGAAACATCATTCAGCAGCTTCTTCAGTAGTATGATATTGAAACCGCTGAAGATATCCAGGATGCGCTTAAGGATCTGCTTGGCGGCACCATCAAAGAGATGATGGAAGCAGAAATGGATGATCATCTTGGTTACCAAAAATCCGAACGATCTGATAGCGATGATTACCGCAATGGATATAAATGAAAGCGTGTAAACAGCAGCTATGGCAGCATGGTTATCCTGAGCTTATCAGGATTAATAAAAAACATATCCTTCCTGCTAAATCCTGTTATCCACCATTGAGGCTCAACCGGTGGCGAGTTTTATGCATGCTATCATAGTTGTTTCTTAGCAGCTAAGCACCTGTGACAAACAGGTCGGCACAGCCCATCTGTCACAGATGCGTATTGCAATGCTTAATCCACCAGCGATTTTGCAAATTCTATTAGTTCGTTGTAGGTGGAAGTGTCATCAATTGTGTAATATGTAATTTTACTGTCTTTATCCCTCACTCTGCATTTTTCATCCCTAAATGTATACCATGCTTTAACCTGATTCTTACGATTAAGAACAGTAAATTTATAATCATATTGGGAATACTCTTCTTCATTACCTTCATATGGTGTCATGTTCATACTCTGTAGTAAATTTTCCACATAGATTATGTTTTCATTTCCATTCTGCAATACTTTATCTTTATCTGTCTGCCCGTTCGTAACTATTATTGATGCCGTTTCATCCACATCATCACTAAATGTCTGGTTCTGCTGCCTGATATCTGTTTCTTCTCCTCTATAAGTTTTTCCTATTACAGCTTTGGCTTTATAATCTCCATCCTGTAGATATATTTTTTCCAATCCGACTGCCTGTGGGACAGCATCATCTACAACTCTTCTGATAATTGTTATCCTGAATGTTTCCTCCTGATCTGTCTTAATTCCGTTCAGTACCGCATCAACTGTTTTTTCAATATATATCCCGTCTTTTATGGTGCTGCTCGCTATACCTCCGTTTCGTACTTCTCCATCATACACAGATTCTCCGTTGTACATTTTGAATGCGTAGTTTATCTGACCATCAATGTCATATTTATCTTTTATGTCAGGAGCAAACATCCCCTTTAATCTGTCCGCATCCTTGTCATTAAAACACTGAAGGATTTCATACAGCATTTTTTCGCTGTCATTTCCTTCCTGTTCTGCATTTATATAATGTGAGTCATTATTATGTGCTTTTAATCCACAGCCCGCAACGCATACAATCGCAATTACCAACAATGATAATATATATTTCTTCATTTCGGCCTCCTGTCTATAGTTGTAGTTCTTCATCAGATTAAATAGGTTTGCACACGCCAATCCAAACATGTACAAATAACTTACCGCATGATTTTATGCAACATCTAAAATATTATCCATACAGTGCAATTTTTATCATCAAATATAAGTTTATCTCTGTCATGGCTTATAATTCTTATACTTTTATACATATCCGGATTATATGAGAAATCGACAGAGCATATACTTTTCATATTGTCTGGATTCTTTTTATTATAATTTGCATTAAATCCAGTTATCCACCATTGATATTCATCCGGTACCCAATTGAATATGCTGTCTATTTCCCCATCATCTCTAATATAATATAATGAGAGAGTCATTGGCATATTTACATCTATTGCATTATACTGTGAAATATTTTTAATTGATCTATCATACACATAAACGCCGGTTTCTGCCCCACTCTGTAAATTCCAATAATCACCTTTCCATGACCATAATATATGTTCTTTACCATTATGTTCAAATTTTATCTTATTTGCTTTCATATAAGTACCATTATCAAATATAATATCATAATTATCATTATACCCAAATGCTTTTTGCCATGTTTCAGGTCTTGAATGGTATGCAACTCTTTCCCTATCATAAATAAAGTTCAGGAATTCCGCACCATATTTTGCATCTTTTTCAGAATTAAAATACTCTTTAACATGTTTTCTACAATAAGTAGCAATCTGTTTATAATCTTCTGAATCAATTTTTAAAAAACCATCCACAATTAAATCTGCATATTTAGCTGCTATATTCATTGGCTTATTATATGGAATATCATCATCTGCATATTGTGTTTGTATATTTCCTGCGTCTATCTGTTTTCTTTGTGCATCCCATATTTTCTTATCTCCATTAGCATAAAAAGGTGCAGAATCTGTAGGAACCAATACTTTATTATTGTATACTACATTTCTTCCATCCATGAGTCCATCATCATCTGAATCCTCTTTGGTTGGGTCTGAATTCAATGGAAGCACTCTTTTTGACCGAAGTTTATCAATTTTTTCTCTGACAACATCTCCATTATTAGCTATAGACATTTTTAAGGCGCTGTCTATAACTGATTGTTCAGGGTCAAGCTGCTCTAATATTTCTCCGAAGGTAGGCAATATAACATTCTTATTTTCATCCGTTTTTAACAGTTCCGGCTTAACCTCTTCCCAATCAGTAAGTCCATCTCCGTCAGTATCCACTTCATTCTTAGCTGACAGCTTGTCCTTAAGTTTTATCCATTTCCAGCCGGTAGGTGTAAATGCCATATACTGATTATTACTTGTATAGCCATTATCCCATTCGCATATAAACGGATATCTCACATTATAAAATCCGTCATCCCATCGTCCATTGTCATACATATACCCATGATCCTGTCCCTCATTACCGGCATTATTAGGCTCGCGATAATTCCAGAATGTAAAGTCCATAGGCTCTCCGGTCACCCATACCCATGTGCCTTCCTCTTCCTCATCACTCATTCCTATTGCAGCATACTTTATTCCTGCATTAGATACCAATGACTGTATGAACATATTCTCCTCAAGACAGCCTATTGTAACAAGGTGTCCACCGAGTGACTGACAATAATCCCTTGCCTCCTCCCATGTCATGTCCATGTCAAATATTGCATATCCGTGTCCGCTGTACTGGGATATCTCAAAATTCCCCGCAGGTACCGTTACTGCATACTGAGCTGCTTCTGTGGGACTTCCGTTCAAAGCCATAACCTCTGTATCTGCCTGTAAGCTCATCACACCGATATCTGTGCCTGCTGTCTCTGAGCCGCTGTTTTCCGGCATTATTGCATCAAGCCATTCTTCCATATCAACGAGGCAGTAGGTTCCTGTCATGTCCGTATCTGTATATATTGTGCATGAAGTCTCGTCATAATATGTTTCAACAGGAAGCAGCATGTTTACTTCCTCAAAATACCTGAATATGTTGAATCTTTTTATTCCCGCAAATGCCCCGCTGTCATTCTCCGCTTTGCTGCTTTCATATGAAACATTGGAAAATTTAACGGTAATTCTATCGGTTCTGTTTGAATATCTGATTTCGGCTGCCTTTCCAAGAATCATGTCATTGGCAATCGCCGCGGAATAGCCGCTTTCTTCCACTTCAATGCTGCCCTCCGCATATCCTGCCGCCGTAATGTCTATTGATAATTCATATGGGTTATCATCTGTATTGATTTCTTTTAATACATTGCTGTCTTTGCTTATTGTCTGGGCAAATGTATATTCCGCATCAGGCACACCATTTGTTGATGGATTGAGCGGATTAAGTCCTGCCAATATCTCATCCCTGTCCGATATGGTGTCATTGTCCGTATCAGGATTAAGCGGATCTGTACCATATATCTCTGTCTCTTCATAATCCGTCAGCCCATCTCCGTCAGTATCCGTTCTTGCCGCATCTGTTCCGAGCTGTATCTCCCTTATATTGCTTAAGCCATCGTTATCACCGTCGGCATCGGCATCTGATATTCCCGGAGTTGCCGAATCGTATTTTAATGGATCTGTGTCTGTAAGCACTATCTCCTGATAATCTGTCAGACCGTCTGAATCCGTATCTGCATTATCTGGGTTGGTTCCGAGCATCTTTTCATAAGCATCAGGAAGTCCGTCATTGTCGCTGTCCACCATCTTTGCCTCGTAGCCGTCACCATTGCTGTGTATTACGAGTGGTTCGCTTGTCTTGCGCCTTCCTTCTGAGTCTGTTAATACTATGCGTATGTATTTTAAAGGAAATGCTTCTTTTACGGCATATGTATATTCGGATGTGTCCTTGACAGCGGCTGTCTTTGAATATGAGCTTCCGTCATCCGACTCCTGTATCTCACAGTCTGCTGCCTCACAGTCTGTTATCCAGCCAAGCTCTATATTTCCTGTTCTGGTATCATATTCTCCGAAAAGCAGGATAAATGCATCAAGCGTGTCCGGCTTTTGCTCAGGCTCATCCGATTCGGTTCCTATCGCTGCCGCCGCGCTTCTTCCATATCCGGCATTGATATTGCGTCCGCTGATAATTACATTGTCCGCTATTATTACTATATTGTTAAGGTTGAGATTGTCTGATTTTAATGTGACTGCACCCTCCGGTGCATATATAAGACCACCAAGCCCCGCACTGCCGGCCTCTATTGTTATGCTGCCCGTTCTGGAGCAGATTAACGGTGAATTGCAGTTGAGTACTCCATCTGATATTGTTATGTCTCCGTCCGCAATCACTGCCGCATTAAGGCTCACATTGCCCTGAAGACCGAGCGTGCCTGATACACGCATTGGATTGTTGATGTTTATATTATTATCCTTTTTCTGAAAATCCCCTGAAATGTCTTTTACATTATTGCCACTGTAATATGCGGCTTCAAGCCTTTTTACCGCTGATATCATCTGCTCACCGGCTTTTTCTGTCTTTTTACCGTTTATATTCAGATTACCCGATGCAATAATTGTTCCATTCGTTGCGATATCACCATTAACATTGAAGCTGTCTGCCTTAATTGTGATAGCACCATCATCACCGGAACCGGCAAATATCGTATACGGATATACCGGATTCTCCTTATCCTGTGCATATACCAATGTACACGGAAGCACGCCCACCGATATTGCAGCCGCAAGCATCACTGCCACTAATCTTGTGGCACATTTTTTGAAGTTGTTTTTCATCCCTTTTCTCCCTTATAAAATATATTATACTCCTCACCCAATTGATAATTACACCCTATAATTATCTACGCCATAACCATACCATTCTTTTATATGCTTTACAATATATTTTTGCATAAATAGTATATATTACCCACATTTCGAGTAAAAATGACGGTTGACATTTTCGCTGCATATAATATAATTATTTCAAATTTGAACTATTCAAATATGAATGTTTAGAAAGGATGTGACACCTTGAAATCCAATACCAGCTTCATAAATATCGAATTTGCAAGAAAGCTCTCTCTTGCCTACAATGCCATGTGCAGACCACTTTGTCAGGAGCTTAATCTGCCGCAGACCGCATTTGACATACTTATGTTTCTTGCCAATAATCCGGCGTACCGTACTGCAAGCGACATAGTTGAGGTGCGTAAGCTTAAGGCTAATCTTGTGTCTGTGAATGTGGACAGGCTTGTCCGTGAAGGTTACCTGACACGGCAGACTGTTGACGGTGACCGCCGCAAGGTTGAGCTTATCTGCACAGACAGGGCATCCGATGTCATCAGCCGCGGGCAGCAGCTCCAGCGCAGCTTTATGGATCAGCTTCTTGCCGGAATGGATGCCAATACACGCAGTATTCTCAACAATGTTGTACATGTAATGGAAGATAACATTGACAATATTCTTAATTCTCAACATACAGGAGGTCAGCATGAGTAAATTTTTATTAACAGTTATAGTAACATTTTTTGCCGGTATGGGAGCCGGGCTTGGCACAGGCTTTGCCGGTATGAGTGCCGCAGCGGTCATCAGTCCTATTCTTATTACATTTCTTGGAATGGATCCGTATATCGCAGTCGGAATTGCACTGTCATCAGACGTGCTTGCCAGCGCCGTATCAGCGTACACCTATGGTAAGAACAAGAATCTTGATATCCGCAACGGACTTATCATGATGGTTACGGTACTTGCGTTTACTGTTGTCGGAAGCTATATATCAAGCCTTGTTCCTTCAGCAGCAATGGGTAATTTTTCTGTATTTATGACACTTCTTCTCGGTATTAAGTTCATTGTACGTCCTGTCATGACTACAAAGGAAGCAATGCAGGGCGTATCCGCAAAGAAGCGCGCAATACAGTCTGTTATATGCGGCATGATAATCGGCTTTATCTGCGGCTTTGTCGGTGCAGGCGGCGGCATGATGATGCTTCTTATCCTCACATCGGTTCTTGGCTATGAGCTGAAGACTGCCGTAGGCACAAGCGTATTTATCATGGCCTTCACGGCATTCACCGGCGCTGTCTCACATTTTGCAATCGGCGGTATGCCTGACATTACGGTATGCCTGCTCTGCATAGTGTTTACACTTATATGGGCGCGTATTGCCGCCGTATTTGCCAACAAAGCAACGCCTGCAACACTCAACCGTGCAACCGGAATAATCCTTGTTATACTTGGTATTGTAGTGCTTTTATTTTAAATAAATGTTAAAATATATATACTAAAATGATACCAAGGGTCAAAAGGTCTAAGCCCATATGAGCTTGCTCATATGTGGGTGAAAGACCTTGGGACCCGCCCCGATATGAGCATAAAAGTGGGATGATAATCCCACGATATGCGAATATTGGGTAGGATTGTGGGAGTGCAAAGCACGGAACAATCCGTTGGTATCAAAGTCGGGGACTTTTGCTTCCGACATCATAAAACTAATACCAAGGCAAAAGGTGACAGCCATGACAAAATCATCCCTTATTAATGACCTGAAATCCATGGGACTTACAGGTTCTGAGACAATTCTTATACATTCATCCATGAAAGCAGTCGGCAATGTTGAAGGCGGTGCCGACACTGTGCTTGACGCGCTCATGGAATTCTTTGCAGACGGTCTGCTGCTGCTTCCTACGCATACATGGAAGACTGTGAACGAATCCAATCCCGTATTTGATGTCAGCAACAGTGAAAGCTGTGTCGGCATTCTTACGGAGCTTTTCCGCAAGCGTCCGGGTGTAGTCCGCTCGCTGCATCCTACACACAGCATTGCTGCCTTTGGGCGCAATGCCGAAAGCTATATAGCGGGCGAACTCTCATGCAACACCCCATGCACTCCGGGCGGCTGCTATGACCGCCTTAAGGACGTGGACGGAAAGATTCTTCTGATAGGTGTCACACATGCCCGCAACACATATATACATAGTGTCGAGGAAGTTCTTAATGTTCCTAACCGCCTTTCAGACAAGCCTATGAAGCTGTCGGTTATCGACAATTCCGGCAACAGCCATACCGTCTATATGCGTAAGCATTATAATGCATCCCAGCCGCACATATCTGAGGATTTTGTAAAGCTTGCACAGGCATATATTGACTGCGGCGCTGCCCGCAATGTAATGTTTGGTGATGCACCATCGGTCCTTTGCAATGCCCGTGGCATATTCAATGTGACAAGGCATGTGCTTGCCCCTGCTCCGGAATGCTTCATCACGGAAGACGTTATCTCTTCTGAGCGGTGGGCGGATTTTCCTGGAAATGAGTTCTCCCAGGAATGAGTTCTCCGAAGAATACATTTTCTTTATTGTAAAAAGTTATAAAGAGTTATAAAAGGAGTACTCCCATGACCACTAATCTAACTATACGCCAAGCCACACCACAGGACACTCCCGTAATACACGGACTTATCCGCGGGCTGGCCGAATATGAGAAACGCCCACAGGATATGACGGCAACCATTGAGCAGCTTCGTCACTGGCTTTTTGAGCGCATGGCAGCCGGGGTTCTGATTGCTGAGATAGACGGAAGTGCTGTCGGATACGCACTTTATTACCCGATATTCGGGTCATTTGCAGCAGCAGGCAGAATCTATCTTGAAGACCTCTTTGTAAAGGATGAATACCGCGGGAACGGTTTTGGCAGAACGCTGTTCATGCAGGTTGCAGAGATTGCAGCAAAAGAGGGCTATTCCGGCATGGAGTGGAGTTGCCTTGACTGGAATAAGCCCTCAATAGAATTCTATAATAAGCTGGGTGCCGCAACAGAAAGCGGACGTGTGCATTTTGATTTTGATAAAGCTGCCATGGACGCTGTCTGCAACGCATGCGGCACTGTGGGTAATACTACAGATTCTCCATCTTAATGCCCTGTGATGCATTTTCAACATCAGCCTTGAAACCAAGTGCTGATATTCTCTGGGCTCCGTTGCCCCACACTATCATCTGTTCAAGCGCATCGGACGTTGCCACTGTCACACGGTATCTTCCCTTGTTAGGCGGCGTCTGGTGCATATCATGAACTGTCTTCTCGATATACTGGTCTGCCGTCTCCGCTTCCTTTGTATACACAACATAAATGTTATGATATTTTTCAACCGAACCCGGATTCCCCTTAACCTTATATGCATCAAATACAAGAATCAGATTACAGCCCTTATATCCCTGATAATTACAGAGTATGTCCATAAGCTTTCTTCTTGCGCTGTCCAGATTATCCTTCGACAGCTCATTAAGTTCCGGCCATGCAAATATAATATTATATCCGTCAACGAGCAGATATTCATCAAGCGGCTCCTGCTTAGGTATATGGCGTTTTTCCGATACCCTGCCTGTCCGGTCCTGGCTTCCCGTATTGGAATATTTTCTTCCGTTATGTTTCTTGAATAGGCTCAATTCCTCCGGCTTCTTGCGGTACGTCTGACGGAATATCTCTTCAATCTCCTCCTGTGTTATGTACTGCTCACTGCTTCTGTATGATGCGTTTTTGAGAGGAACTGCGATTCCGCCTATTTCATTTTCATTATTCACAGCATTAGCTGTATATGTGCCGTTGCCGTCATCCGGCTTCCAGCCATCTGCAACATGTGCATAGTCCCTTACCTCATACCACGGCACAACAAAACCTGCACCATGCGCACAGAACACCGAACCTGTGGGATTGGCGGTATCTGCTTCCGGGTCATAACCGCATCCGGCAATTACTTCCTCAGCATTATGGCACGGCTCATATCCCTTAAGGGTACATGTAAGCCTGCCATGCCCCCTTGTGTATGCTGTTACTTCCCTGCTGTAATCACGCATAGCTGCCGCAGGGGCGCTTCCGGTGAGAATGCATTTATCTCCCTCAGTTACCGGCGGCTGGAATTCCCCATGCATCCTTGTCACATCCGACATCGCTTTTCCTATGTTGTCAGCAGGGACCTCAAGCCTGAAATCAAACCACGGCTCAAGCAGGATATTACGCCCGCTTCTCAACCCCTGACGCACGGCGCGGTATGTTGCCTGACGGAAATCGCCGCCCTCGGTGTGCTTATCATGCGCCCTTCCCGCAATCAGAATGATTCTCACATCCGTAAGTTCTGAGCCGGTAAGCACGCCGGGATGTATTCTCTCCTCAAGATGTGTCAGAATAAGTCTCTGCCAGTTCTTATCAAGCTCATCCGAACTGCATAACGAAGCAATCTGTACGCCGCTTCCGCGCTCCCCCGGCTCCATCAGCAGATGTACCTCCGCATAATGTCTTAATGGCTCAAAATGTCCTATTCCCACAACAGGCTCTGCAAGTGTTTCCTTGTAGACAATGCTTCCCGCATCAAATTCAGCTTCAATGCCGAATCTTTCCGCAAGCGTGCTCTTAAGAATCTCCATCTGCACCTGCCCCATGACCTGAATATGAATCTCACGGCTCTCCTCCTGCCATGTGACATGAAGCTCCGGCTCTTCCTCCTCAAGCTGCCTCACCTTGCCAAGCGCAACAACCGGGTCAGTCTCATCATTAAGAATAAGGCGGTAGGTAATTACCGGTTCAAGCACCGGCGCCGAGTTCTCACTCTCAATTCCAAGTCCCTGTCCCGCAAATGTTTTCAGGAGTCCGGTTACCGCACATATATCGCCTGCCTCAACCTTTTCCGCCATCTGATAGCCCGCACCGTTATACAGACGAAGCTGGTCAGCCTTTTCCTCCCATACATTGTCTCCATCAGCACTGCAGCTGTTGCCAACCATCATCTTAACCCTGAGTGTGCCGCCTGTAACCTTCATATACGTAAGTCTGACACCTGACGCATCGCGTCCTATTTTATATACCCTTGCGCCGAATTCCTCAGGATATTCCATGTTCTCAGTCATGGAATTAATTCCGTCAAGAAGTTCTGTAATTCCTTCCTCCTTAAGCGCCGAACCGAAGAAGCACGGAAAGAGCTTTCTTTCGCAGATTGCGTCATTAACAGAGTCAGCCTCTATACTGCCATTCTCAAGATATTCCTCCATAAGCTGTTCACTGCACATTGCAAGCTCTTCTGCCGCCTCAGGCTCAGATGCTATGTCTGACGGAATCTCCATGATATTATTATCAAGCTTATTCCTAAGCTCTGTCAGAACAGCTTCCCGGTCCGTTCCCGGCTGGTCCATCTTATTTACAAATATAAACACAGGCACGCGGTATCTGCCAAGGAGCTGCCATAAAGTATGGACATCCCCCTGCACACCGTCTTTGCCGTCTATCACAAGAAGCGCATAGTCAAGCACCTGCAGAGTTCTCTCCATCTCAGCCGAAAAATCAACATGTCCCGGCGTATCAAGGATTGTTATGTCACAGTCCTTCCACGTAACTCTCGCCTGCTTGGAAAAAATCGTAATTCCACGCGCCCTCTCCATCTCGCCGTTATCAAGAAATGCGTCCTTATGGTCCACACGTCCTGCTTTTCTTATCGTCCCGCATGCATGCAGAATCCCTTCCGCAAGCGTTGTCTTACCGGCATCAACATGTGCCAGTATTCCAAGTACAATCTTCTTCATACAACTCCTTATTCCTGCTGTTCCTTACACACATCGACCCATGATACCGCACCGGCCGCATCCGAAAGCTCGTCAATCGTAAGCCGTACCGCACTGTGGTCATTGCCGGCCGCAGGATATACCGTATCAAATCTCTTAAGGCTCTCGTCAAGATAGACCTCAATCCCGTCATTGATTCCAAACGGACACACACCGCCCGGAGCATGTCCCACGATTCCTTCAACCTCATCAAATGGTATCATCTTCGCCTTAACATGAAATGTGTCCTTATATTTTCTGTTATCTATCTTAGCCGTTCCTTCCATAAGAATGAGCACCGGCTTGTCACCCTGCATGAATGACATCGTCTTTGCAATCATTCCCGGCTCAACGCCCAGTGCCTGTGCCGCAAGCTCAACCGTGGCACTTGAATCCTCCAGCTCTATAATATTGTCTCCAAATCCTTTATCCTTAAGATATTTCTTTGCTCTCTCTAATGACATAACAATCCTCCATTCCGCAGGCACAAATAGCTTATACATACTTATTTATTATATTTGCTTATTACGGTTCATGCAACCCTTGACATGGCCCGGAATCTTTATGCGGCAATCCGGATATGTCAGTCCGTAACATTTTTACTGACATTTTAAAATATACTGATATACTTATCTTATAAATGCTGCATGCAGCCACAGCTTTTTGTGCCTGAGCAGACTTGAGATGTCCCGGAAACCGGGCAGGAATGGAGACCAGCTATGAGAATAGTTATTGCGATTGATTCATTTAAAGGAAGTCTTACATCATACGAAGCCGGCAACAGTATTGCTGACGGTATACGCAGTGCCATGCCTGATGCCAATATTACAATAAGACCGCTTGCTGATGGCGGCGAAGGCACAGTTGCCGCACTTACAGCCGGCAATAACGGCATCATTAAAAATATTACCGTAACCGGACCTGTCGGCAGGCCTGTAAAGAGCATGTACGGAATACTAAACAGCAACGGCTCTTCCACTGCCGTAATCGAGATGGCCAAGGCCGCCGGAATTACTCTGGTTCCCGCGGATTTTCCTGCTGATATGCGCAATCCGCTTTATACAACTACATATGGCGTGGGTGAGCTTATAAAGGATGCCATTAACGAGGGCTGCCGCGATTTTATAATCGGTATTGGCGGAAGCGCAACCAATGACGGCGGCATCGGTATGCTGCAGGCTCTTGGCTTCGGTATGCTTGACGATAAGGGGAGTCAGGTTCCTTTTGGTGCCATAGGTCTTAAAAATCTTAAAAACATCACAACAGATAATGCACTTCCTGAGCTTTCGGAATGCACCTTCCGTATTGCCTGTGACGTAACCAACCCTCTCTGCGGTGCCAGTGGCTGTAGTGCTGTGTTCGGCCCGCAAAAAGGTGCAACTCCCCAAATGGTTGCCGATATGGACACATGGCTGGCACATTATGCGGATATCGCCGGAGACATTGCCGGAATGACATCCGGCAATGCTGATGCATGCTTCCCCGGTTCAGGTGCGGCAGGAGGACTGGGATTCGCATTTCATACATTTCTTAACGCATCACTTGAATCAGGCACACACATAATCCTTGAGGCAACCAATCTGCGCGAATATATCAGGACTGCCGATATCGTAGTAACAGGAGAAGGACGCCTTGACAGCCAGACCATTATGGGTAAGGCACCTGCCGGCGTTGCCGCAATTGCAAAGGAATACGGAATACCTGTTATTGCATTCTGCGGATGCGCCTCAGATGATGCCAGTGTATGCAACGATAACGGAATCGACGCATTTTTCCCAATACTTACCGGCATAACTACACTTGAGGAAGCAATGTCACCTGACACCACACGCCTTAACGCTTCTACCACCGCGAAGCAGGTCTTCAGGCTGATAAAGGCGTTAAGCTAATTAATTACCAGACAACCTCCATTTTGAAAGGCTTACTATGATTCGTGAATTTAATGAAAATGATTTATTACCAATTATGCAGATATGGCTGGATTCAAATATAGATGCACATAGCTTTATTCCTGCACAATACTGGCTGGATAATGCCGATATGGTTAAGGACATGCTGCCACAGGCTGAAATATATGTATATGAAGATAACGCTTCAAAACATATAAGCGGTTTTATAGGATTAAACGAAGATTACATAGAAGGAATTTTCGTGGAAAGAACTATGCGCTCAAAGGGTATCGGCAGGCAGCTTCTGGATTATGTAAAGGCAATAAAGCCTGCTATGAGTTTAAATGTATACCAAAAAAACAGCAGGGCAGTTGCTTTTTACCAAAGGGAACATTTTGTAATCCGGTCAGAATGTCTTGACAGCGCTACAAATGAAAAAGATTTTCTTATGGTCTGGGGTAAACTAAGGTGATGCAAGAAAGTCATGACCAAAGAGTGATGATCAAATCATATAGACATGGCATGGCAACTGCAGGTTGCTTTTCATAACATGGATTTGTCTGTATGATATGTTTATGGAGGTGACAGCTATGAAAACAAAAAATATCATTTTACAGCTTCGTACCGAAAGAGGAATGTCACAGGATGAACTTGCAGAGAAAATCATGGTAACAAGACAGGCAGTATCACGCTGGGAGAACGGCGAGACAATTCCGAATACAGAGACCCTAAAGCTTTTATCCAAAGAGTTCAATGTTTCAATCAATACACTTCTGGGCGCACCCCGCAGGCTCATCTGCCAGTGCTGCGGAATGCCTCTTGAAGACGATTCCATTATAGGCCGCGACCGCGACGGCTCATTGAATGAGAACTATTGCAAATGGTGTTATGCCGACGGAACTTACACATACAGCAATATGGACGAATTGATTGATGTCTGTGTAAAAAATATGGTAAATGAAAATATTTCAGAGGAGCAGGCACGCTCTTACCTGAAAAATCTGCTTCCACAACTGGATTATTGGAAAAGATATGCAGAACTCAGTGACAATGGACAGTTTGATGAATTCAAGCATCAGTTGGTTAACGAAATCAATGAGCTTCATATAGAAGGAATGCCTAAGCTTGATAAGCTGAATGCTCTCATCGGAAAATACGTCAATCCCGAATACACACTTCCGAATAATTCAAAAGTAAAATTTCTCAATGACCAGAAGACTTATCTTGGTAATCAGCTTGAATGTGAATTCGGTGGTGAAAGGTACTTCGGCATTGTTGCGGATATGGACTTTATTCTGGTCTGCACATATGATAAAAATAACGTCAATGGAACCAACGTGACGAATCCCGAACTGATTCTTTATAAGAAGAGGTAATTCACTTTAATTTATTGGTATTTGCTTATCTATATCACAATATCACACTGCAGAAAAACAGCCCCCGCCACACAAAAGTGTGGCGGGACCTGGGCGACAGCGAAGCGTATCGCCGGGGCAGGGGGCGACAGCGAAGCGCATCGCCGGGACAGGGGCGACAGCGAAGCGCATTGCCGAGGCTGGGGCGACAGCGAAGCGCATCGCCCCCACCATCTATAGGGATTCCCATGTGCTGATTAAGACTGTATGAAAGCGCCGGCACTTAGCGAGCCGCCGCGATAGCGGCAGGCGAGCTTAGTACCGCTGCGCCTTTCATCCAAGCGAGAGCGTGTCTTAATCAGCACTTGGGAATCCCCTCCAAAAGAGTCTCCAACGCCGCCAAAAATGCCGAATCTGTCGGGAAGTCCTTATGTCTTGCTTCATACACAAAATACGGATCATTGCCCGGTCTGAATGTAAGGAACGGCTCATGTCTTTCAAGAAAATCCGGTATTTGTGCCACATCTATCGCCGCATCCTGTTTGAAGAAAATCTCCACACGCCAGTCTTCCTTATTAACCACGCCACCCTTTATCTTACGAACATCTGCCTTGTGCGCCACTGATTTTATAAGGGCAATCGTCAGAAGATTGTTCGCCGAATGCGGAAGGTCACCGAATCGGTCAGTAAGTTCATCCTGCATATCCATCTGCTCATCACTTGTCTCAATAGCCGCAATACGCTTATATATCTCAAGTTTCTGAGCTTCTGAGCGGATATAAGTGGAAGGTATAAATGCATCCACATTAAGGTCTACAACCGTCTCAAAATCCGCGCCATTAGAGATTCCCTTAAGTTCATTGACAGCCTCGTTAAGCATTTTGCAGTACAGGTCATATCCTACCGCTGCCATGTGGCCGTGCTGCGCTTCTCCAAGTACATTACCGGCACCACGTATCTCAAGATCCTTCATTGCAATCTTAAAGCCTGAACCAAGCTCAGTGAATTCCCTGATTGCATGAAGCCTCTTCTCCGCAACCTCCTTCAGCATCTTCCCCCTGCGGTACAGAAGGAATGCATAAGCAGTCCTGTTAGAACGTCCCACACGCCCGCGGAGCTGATATAGCTGCGACAGTCCGAGATTTTCTGCATCCTCGATAATCATTGTATTAACATTGGAAATGTCCAGACCCGTCTCAATGATTGTCGTTGATACAAGAACGTCTATGTCACCATTTATAAAATCATACATAATAGCTTCCAGCGTCTTCTCGTCCATCTGTCCGTGCGCATACGCGACATTGGCATCCGGAACAAGCTGCTGTATACGGCTTGCAGCCTCATCAATATTACGCACCCTGTTATACACATAATATACCTGTCCGCCTCTTGCCAGCTCTCTGTTGATTGCTTCACGCACCATCTCATCATTCTGCTCAGTTACAAATGTCTGTATAGGCATTCTGTCAACCGGAGGCTCCTCAAGCACACTCATATCCCTTATTCCGACAAGGCTCATGTGAAGCGTACGCGGAATAGGTGTTGCACTGAGCGTAAGAACATCAACATTTTCCTTAAGCTTCTTAATCTTCTCCTTGTGTGACACGCCAAATCTCTGTTCCTCATCGATAATAAGCAGCCCCAGATCCTTATACTCAACATCCTTAGATAACAGCCTGTGGGTTCCGATTACAATATCAACCATACCCTTCCTGAGATCAGCTATCGTCTGCTTAATCTCCTTCGGTGTTCTGAATCTTGACAGCATCGCCACCTTAACAGGAAAGTCCTTCATTCTCTGTTCAAATGTGTTAAAATGCTGCTGCGCAAGTATCGTTGTCGGTACAAGGTACGCAACCTGCTTACCGTCCTGGACAGCTTTGAATGCCGCTCTTATGGCGACCTCCGTCTTACCGTAGCCGACATCACCACATATAAGTCTGTCCATAATCTTTGTACTCTGCATATCATGCTTTGTATCTTCAATTGCCGCAAGCTGGTCAGAGGTCTCCTCGTAAGGGAACATCTCCTCAAACTCACGCTGCCACACCGTATCCTCGCCAAACTGGAAGCCCTGCTCATTCTGGCGTTTTGCATACAGCTCCACAAGATCCTTTGCGACCTGCTCAACAGCAGTCTTAACCTTGGATTTTGTCTTGCCCCATTCCTGACTGTTAAGCTTGTTAAGCTTTGGCTTTCTCGCATCCGCCCCTGCGTACTTCTGCAATACATCAAGCTGTGTTGCAAGAATGTAAAGCGTATCCGTTCCGCTGTATTCAATCTTTATATAATCTCTCTCTATTCCCTCTACTTCAATCTTCTCGATACCGCGGTATATTCCAAGACCGTAATTTTCATGTACAACATAGTCACCTATGGCAAGCTCGTTAAAGTCAGCAATCGCCTTACCGTTGTACTGCTTCTTTCTGCGCTTCTTATCTTTCTTTTCCTGTCCGAATATATCACTTTCGGCAATGACAACAAACTTAACTATCGGATATTCAAAACCTTTGTGTATGTTGCCGTAAGTTACCATAATCTCGCCTTCAACAAGAGCTTTGTCATAATCCTCGCTGAAATATGAATCTATCCCGTTATCACGCAGATCATCAACCATGCGCATCGCACGTGTTCTTGAGTTCGATATGAGCACAATCCTGTAGCCGGATTTTTTATATTTTTTGAGGTCTGCAACAAGATACTCAAAACGGTTATTGTATGAACTTATACTCTTTGAATCCACCTTAAAATGTTCGGCAATATCAAGCCCCTTCGGTTTATATTCAAGAGTTGACACCACAAGCAGCCTGCGGCAGTTCACCTTCGCATATATCTCGCGGCATGTAAATATCATATCTGCCTGACTTGGAATTATATATCCCTTCTCAAGCCTGTTCTTCGTGCTGTCGGTGAATTCAAACTCGACAAGCTCCATGCGCTCCGCAATTCTGTTAGGCTCATCAAGCACAAACAGCGTTGTCTCCCTGTCAAAATACTCAATAAGCGACACTGTATCCTTTACAAATGAATGCACAAATTTGTCTATATCAGTTGTCTCATTGAAATTATCGGGAATTGCCTTAAGCCTCGACAATTCCTCATATTTGTCAGCTTTTTTGAAAATGTCCGCCTGCTTTGCGACTTCATTATTAATGGCAGCAATACCGTCATCTATCTCCGCCTGTGTAAGTACATATTCCGTTGCCGGATATATCGTCACCTTCTGAAGCCTCTCGATTGAACGCTGGCTCTCCACATCAAATGAACGAATTGAATCTATCTCATCATCCCACAATTCAATTCTTACCGGTGTCTCGTCGGTAAGCGGGAAGATGTCAATGATTCCGCCACGTACTCCGAACTCTCCCGGTGCCTGCACCTGTCCCATATTCTCATATCCGAGCAGTACAAGCTGCTTCTTAAGCTGTGCGAGGTCAACAATTCCTCCCTCTTCAAATGTCAGAATTCCCGACTCAAGCTTTTCCCTTGTCATGAGCATATCGGCACAGCCGTCTATCGTTGTGACAACCGTGAGGTCGCCCTCATTTTCAATGATTGCCCTTATGGCCTTCATTCTCTGTGCTATAAGCTCGTTGCTTCTGATATCGGCACTGTAGAATATAAGATCCTTTGCCGGATAGAACACCGTATTTCTGTTGAAGAAGCGGCTGTCATCCACAATCTCCCTTGCCTTTGCCTCATCATACGTTATAATTACACGACAAAAAGCATCGGCTCCGAGCGCCTGTATCATATGCGCTTTACCGGAGTCAATGCACCCGCTGAGCATCATGGCGCTGCCCTGTACCGACAGCCCCTTTGTTATGCTCTCATATCCCGCCAGTTCATGTATCGGCTCATTAAATACTTTACTTTTATTCTTACTTTGCATTGAACTCATTCATGCCTTCCTCAATACCACGGTCAAGTACTACCGGCACAGCCTTAACTGCTTTGTCGATTCCTGCCCTGACATCATCGAGCTGCTCCTTCGGAAAATGGCCAAGCACCCAGTCAGCAAGATCATAATTCTTAGGCTTGTCACCCACGCCCACTCTTATTCTTGAGAACTCCTCTGTACCAAGATGTGCTATTATACTCTTGATTCCGTTATGTCCGCCGGCACTTCCCTTCGGTCTCAGGCGCAGCCTGCCGACATCCAGGCATATATCATCATATATCACCAGAACATTATCAACATCTTCCTTATAATAATCGAGCACCTCTCTTAAGCACTCTCCGCTGTTATTCATAAATGTCTGTGGCTTCACCAGAAGAACTTTATTGCTTCCGATCATTCCTTTACCGCATATTCCCTTGTGCTTTGCCATATCCATATTAATGTTATATGCGTCCGCAAGCTCGTCTATTACTGCAAATCCAATATTATGCCTTGTTCCCTCATACTGTTTTCCGGGATTACCAAGTCCTGCTATTATATACATATCTGCTCCTATCTGCGCTTCTTTGTCCCACGCTTCTGTCTGCGTGATTTTTTCATGTTCTTCTGCCTATATACCATTGAGCTTACAAATGCTGCAGCCAGTGCTATCACAAGCATTACCGCTATCATTAAAATAATTGTTATTCCGACTTTTTCAAGGAACTGCGGAACCTTGTCAGGTGATGATTCTCCAACAGGTACTCCGTACTGCAATTCATATTCAGCCTTTGCCTTTGACTCCTCTTCAGCCTGCTTCTTTGCCCTGCGCTCCTCCGCCTGCTGCCTTGCCTGCTTTTCCTGCTCCTCATATGATGTAATATGCTCCATCATATCATTGCCGGTATCTTCTCCCACAGTAGTCCTGTAAAGTCCAAAATCCGAAATACTGTACTCATAGGTATCAGATACATAGAACCAGCACCACTGCTGTGACACATGCTTTTTATATGCCGCCGTTGCAGCCTCAAGCGCCGTCCTTCCTCCAAGGTTGTCAAGCGGCTGTCTGCAGTCAAGCTTAATCTTATTCTCTCCATACAGATGTATATATGTCTTGGCAACATTCCACACTCCGTATTCTGCCGCAGATTCAGGATATTTATCCGAATCCATGCTGACAGTAACCGCCTCCTGCATCGCAGCAGAGGTAAGCTTATGCGTGCCGTGTCCGTACTCACCATCCGTATCCTGTGCCACACAGACCTGCGGCTTGAATCTTCTTATCTGCTCCACAACAAATGCTGCTGCTTCATCATGTCCATACAGCTTTTCTGCCGCCGCAAGGTCATCCGCATATTGGTCGGGAAAATCACCGTTAACCGGATAATGCCTTACTCCAAGCTCCCACAGTCCGTCAAGCTTCTCATGCTCACGAATTACCGTCCCGCCAAAATAATTAGAGAAATATACAACCTGTACATCAAGCTTATCCTCACCCGCATACTGTGCAAGAACTCCTCCAAGAAAAAGTATCTCATCATCCGCATGTGTTGAGAGCACAAGCATATCCGCCCTTGCACACTCAGGCTCCCACACCTGTACATCATCAGGCAGTGTTCCCGCTGAATATGCATCAATATTACATATCTTTTCCTTCTGTGATAATTCTATAACCGCTGATGCAGTTCCCTCAGGAATCTCCACATATTCATGCAGAAATGCATTCCGGCCGCATTTCTTAGTACCGCCGTCATATGTAAGTGTCCATTCTCCCGGTCTTGCCGCCCATGTTATGTACAGTCCGTATATTCTGTCATTTGCATCGGCCGGCGTAATCGTCAATGTATTATCTGCCGTAAATGTTATCGACGTTGAATATGAACCATCCTTTATCTTTGCCGTTGACTCCTTATTGGCAGGTACTATATTTATATTGACCTTTGACGCCTGAACCGAAGAGTCCGCTCCGGTCTTCTGCTCTGCCGTCTGTGCTGTATGCTCTGTCGCCTGTGCTGTCTGCTCTGCTGCCTGTGCTGTCACAGCTCCGGTCATACATATGCCGGCCGTCACTGCTGCTGTCATCGCTGCCGCTGTCACTGCCTGCATTATTTTTCTTTTGATATTACGAATATCCATCATTATATATATCCTTCCAATCTTCTGATTATATTCTGTCTATTACCTCTATAAGCTCTCTCATGCTGTCAATTATATACCCGGCCCCGGCATCCTCCAGCTGCTGCCTTGAAGCATTGCCGTATGTAACGCCGCATGTGTACGTTCCCGCATTCTTTCCCATTGCAACATCCATTGGCATGTCTCCGATAACCAATGCCTCACATGCATTGTATCCAAGCTCTTCCAGTGTCTTTAGAACCGGCTCAGGGTCAGGCTTAAGTTTCCCGGTATCATTGCCGCCAAGAATATATGGAAAATATTCCGCAATTCCCATGTCATCAAGAAATCCCTTCAGCGACGGAGTATTCCTTGATGATGCAATCGTGGTCACAACCTGTGTTTGATTCAGTCTCTCTAACACGTCCTTCACATCGGGAAATATCTCCGGCGGCATAAGCTTTCTTATCTGCTCGAATTCCTGCCTGTATATAGTAACACATTCATCAATCTTTTGCTCTTCCAATTGCGGATATATCATCTCAAATCCTGTCTTTGCAGAGAAGCCTATCGTAGATGCACACGTTCTTTCATCCGCCACCTCAAGTCCCATCTGACGCATCGTCTTCTGCTTTGCAGCAACAATGGCTTTTCTCGTATCCGCAATCGTACCGTCAAAATCAAATATTGCTAATTTTATGCTCACAAGACACTCCTTTTTCAACATTCAATCCCATTTTAATGCCGTTATCCAATACGATAAATTTTAGCAAACGCAGTATAAAAACTCAAGCCATTTACATGATAAATATACACTCTTATAAGTTACATGGGATGATCCCGTTCCTGACCGCGGATATGGTGTCGTATCCCGTTACACATATTTCCTCATATCTCCGCAACAGATGAGCCGTAATCATACATATGATCATCCAGAACGAATCCACTACTGGATTAATTAATATAAGGCCGCTCAGCTATAAGACTACCGGACGATAAATTTCAAAATCAGAGACAACAAACAGAAAGCAGCACCGGCGATTAATCAGCCGGTGCTGCTTTCTGTTAGCATATTTAGGAGGTTATGCTCATGATAATTCTTCATCAGGAGTGCTATTATAAGCCTCTATAATAGCATTCTGGAGTAACTGTCTTGTTGCTGAAGTAATAGGATGCGCAATATCCTTATACTCGCCATCTGATGCCTTACGGCTTGGCATAGCTACAAATAACCCCTTGTCACCATCAATAACCTTGATGTCATGTACCACAAATTCTCCATCAATTGTTACCGATACAACTGCCTTCATCTTGCCCTCGTTGGCAATCCTGCGTACTCTTATGTCTGTGATATTCATTGTATCCCCCTTTATTATTGATTAAGAAAAGTATGAAATACCATTCTCAATAACTATCTTTGGTTCACTCTCTTCCCCTACATGCCTTGTGTTGGCCTTTATCGTGCCGTTACTCTCAACGATACAGTTCTCAATGTATGCATTGTCGCCGATATATGTATTATTAAGTATAATCGAATTCTTAATTACACTGTTATTGCCAATATAGACTTTCTTAAACAGTACTGAATTCTCGACCATACCGTTTATTATACAGCCGCTTGCTACCAGACTGTTCTTGACATTAGCACCATAATTATACTTAGCCGGAGGCAGGTCATCTACCTTGGAATATATATCCGGATATTCCTTAAAGAAATAATTGCGGATATCCTTATCAAGGAAATCCATATTCGTCTTATAATACGAATTAACCGTTGATATATTGCTCCAGTATGTATCAAGCTTATATCCGTATATTCTCTTCAGATTCTTATATCTGATAAGAATATCTTTTACAAAGTCATGTCTGTCTTCCTCAGCTGCTTTCTCAATCAGTTCAATAAGAAGACGTCTTCTTATTACATATACTCCGATAGATGCAGTTGTAAGATTAGTCTCTATAGGCTTCTCATCTATCTCTGTGATTCTGCCTTCCGGAGACATGCTTACAAGTCCGAATCTCTTAAGGTCCTCCTTATCATCGAGCTTCTTGACAACCATAGTAATGTCTGCTTTCTTCTCGATATGATATTCAAGTACCTTACCATAATCCAGCTTATAGACACCATCGCCTGATGCTATAACTACATATGGTTCATGACTTGTCTTAAGAAAATGCAGATTCTGATACAGTGAATCTGCCGTTCCTCTGTACCAGTAGCTGCTGTCTGCCGTTATTGTCGGAGTAAATACAAACAATCCGCCCTGCTTACGTCCAAAATCCCACCACTTTGATGAACTCAGATGCTCATTCAGTGAACGTGCATTGTACTGTGTTATTACAGCAACTTTGCTTATGTGTGAATTAGACATATTACTTAATGCAAAATCAATGCTGCGGTAGCTGCCTGCAATGGGCATTGCCGCTATAGCTCTCTTATTAGAAAGCTCTTTCATCATCTTATTATTGCCGCCTGCCAAAATAATTCCTATAGCTCTCATTCATCCTCACCTGCCTTAATAATTATTCCGCCTCCCGGAAGCATTCCATCCGTATAATCCTCAGGCACCGTAACACCTGATATCGCGGTATTCTTACCAATCTTAATTCCGTCAGGTATGACTGAATTCTCACCTATAGTAACAAGCCCTGAATTGTAAATCTTCGGTTTCTCCACATTCGGCACTTCTTCTCCGACACCGAGCTGGGTATTCTCGCCAATATCTACATTCTCAGCAATAATTGCCTTATTGATTACGCTGCCTTTCTTAACAACAGATCCCTGCATAATAATGGAATCACGCACAACAGCCCCCTCTTCAATCGTTACGCTCGTACCGATTACACTGTTATACACCTGTCCGTATATCTCTGAGCCTTCTCCGATTATACTCTTCTCAATATATGCATCCTTAGATACATACTGTGGAGGAAGTGCATCCGTCTTAGTATATATCTTCCAGAATTCCTCATACAGATTAAATACGGGAATTATGTCAATAAGCTCCATGTTAGCCTCCCAGTAAGAACTGAGTGTACCGACATCCTTCCAATATCCGTTATATTCAAATGCAAATATTCTCTTATTATTCTCAAAGCAGTATGGAATTACATGCTTGCCAAAATCACATCCCTGCTGGTTCTTAAGCTTAATAAGCGCTTCCTTAAGGACCTTCCAGCTGAATATGTAGATGCCCATTGAAGCAAGATTGCTCTTTGGATGTTCCGGCTTCTCTTCAAATTCTGTGATTCTGCTGTCCTTATCGGTAACAACCACACCGAACCTGCTTGCTTCTTCCATAGGAACAGGCATTGCCGCTATCGTAATGTCTGCATTGTTAGCTTTATGGTAATCAAGCATTATCTTGTAATCCATCTTGTAAATGTGATCACCTGACAGGATCAGCACATAATCCGGATTATATGTCTCCATATACTCAAGATTCTGATAAATGGCATTAGCCGTTCCTGTATACCACTCACTATTAGTACTTCTCTCATATGGTGGAAGTACTGACACACCTCCGACGTTCCTGTCGAGATCCCAAGGGATACCGATTCCGATGTGCGTGTTGAGGCGGAGCGGCTGATACTGTGTAAGAACACCTACTGTATCTATCCCTGAATTAATACAGTTGCTTAATGGAAAATCAATAATCCTGTACTTTCCCCCAAAAGTAACCGCCGGCTTTGCAACCTTGGCTGTAAGCACTCCAAGTCTGCTGCCTTGTCCACCTGCCAAAAGCATGGCAATCATTTCTTTCTTAATCATGCCGCATAACCTCCCAACTTTTATGCCGCCCAAAACTTATATTTGCACCGCACTTTTAATATGTGTTAATTATATCACATACTACATTTTAAGTAAAAAGAAATTTTGTAATTTTTCCAAAATTTTTAATAATTTTTATCAACATTTTGCGCTATAATGTGTATACTTTAAATACAATTCAGCATTAATCGTGTAATGTGCATACAATGCATCAATACATATTGGACAAATTTCTTTTACATATATATAATATACTCAGTTTATAAGATGTATGCTTATTTACATTTACTTATTTATTAATGCAGCTTTTTGTTTTATAATTATTTTATAAGTTATTTTATTCAGATGCATACAGAATTGATATATGTGCGCTATGCACAGGAATGGAGATTTTATGTACAAAATTAATTTTGATAATCCCATACATGTTCATTTTATAGGAATAGGCGGGATCAGTATGAGCGGTCTTGCAATGATTCTCTGCAATAAGAATTTCACCGTATCGGGATCAGACTCAGCACGCAGTCCTCTTACAACGCATCTTGAGTCACTCGGATGCCACATTGCTTATCCACAGAGCGCAGACAACATAACACCGGATATTGATCTTGTAGTATATACGGCTGCAATCCATCCGGATAACCCTGAATACGCCCAGGCAGTCAGGGCCGGTATTCCAATGATGGCAAGGGCTGAGCTTCTCGGTCAGATAATGGCTAACTATAAGACCGCTGTTAACATTGCCGGTACACATGGCAAGACGACTACAACCTCCATGCTTTCAGAGATTCTTCTCGCCGCCGATGCTGACCCTACAATATCTGTCGGCGGAATTCTCAAAGATATAGGCGGCAATATAAGAATTGGCCGATCAGACCTTTTTGTTACCGAAGCATGCGAATATACCAACAGTTTCCTTTCATTTAATCCAACAATGAACATTATTCTTAATGTTAAGGAGGATCATCTTGATTTCTTCAAGGATCTTGCTGACATACGTGCATCTTTCAGACGCTTTGTTGAGAGGCTTCCTGAAGGCGGAACACTTATCATCAACAGTGATATCGAGGATTATGAGTATTTCTGTAAAGGGCTCAATGTGAAGGTTATCACAGTAGGTTCCGATCCTGACAAGAGTACCTACAGTGCCCGCGGAATAGCATATGATGACCTTGGTCGCTGTCATTACACACTCCTTAAGAACGGGGAGCCTTATGGAATCGGTGAGGAATCTTCAATTGACCTGATGGTTCCGGGAATACACAATGTATACAATTCACTTGCTGCGATTGCTGCAGCTCTTGAACTTGATATTCCTATTGCCGCAATTAAGAAAGGGCTTGCTGAATTCTACGGAACTAACCGCAGATTTGAGCGCAAAGGCATCTTCAACGGCGTAACTGTTGTCGACGATTACGCACATCACCCTGATGAGATAAAAGCTACCCTCGCTGCGGCAGGCCATTATCCGCACAAGACATTGTGGGTTGCATTCCAGCCGCACCTTTATTCAAGAACCAGGCTGCTTCTTGACCGCTTTGCTGCTGAGCTTTCCGCTGCCGACAAGGTGATTCTTGCGGATATTTACGCTGCAAGAGAGACCAATACTTACGGAATAAGCTCGGAAGACCTTATGAATAAGATTAAGGCTCTCGGAACCGAATGCTATTATTTCCACACTTTCGATGAAATAGAAAAATTTTTACAAAAAAATTGTATCAACGGTGATTTGTTGATAACAATGGGTGCAGGAGACATTTACAAAGTTGGTGAAGATCTCGTGAAATAGCCATAATACCAAGCCTTGCGGGGCTTGGTATTTTTTTATGCTTTTTCATTCACGTACTTATCCACAACTTCCACAATTTTTTACAATATATTTACACATTTGATGCATTTTTTTTGCACACAAAATGTGCATTACTTTTTTATCATTTTTATCAAGTATTTTGGTATTTTTGCAAACTTTCCACGGAGTTATCCACATTATCCACAATTTTTCTGCTGTTAATGGTGGATAAGTGCCCCTATTTTCTTTTTTTCCACAGTGTGCTATTATACGTTCATCAAATATAGCATTGAGGAATTTACATCATGAGACCACTTACTTTACAATCCAGAATTACGCTTAATTACACACTTGTACCTGACTATTTTTTAGATAATTACATGCCTAAGGCAAGTGGTGAATTCGTTAAGATATACTTATATATATTGAGATGTCTTGGCTCAGGCACACCAGCCGCTGCATGTGATGTTCTTAAGAATGGCTGTGCTTCATACTCAGGCAGTGATGACTGCTTCTGCGTCTCTTTTCTTGCAGACAGGCTTAATCTTACTGAGAACGATGTTATGCGTGCACTTAAGTACTGGGAGAATGAAGGTCTTCTGATTCTTACATATGCCAATGCTTCATCAGGCAGCGGAGCATCCGATGGTGAACTGACAGGCATCACACTTGCAGATATTACAATGTCCGTTGAAGACACTTTCGGCACTGCTGCCAATGAGACAGCGGTGACCAGCCAGACAACTGCTCCGGCTGCAATGATATCAGTTCCCGAAGTGTCTGTTCCTGAAGCATCTGTTCCTGAGAAGCCTTCATATACGGCAGCACAGCTTAAGGAATTTGCTGCTAATGAAGAGTTAAGCCAGCTCCTCTATATTGCCCAGATGTATCTTGGCAAGACGCTTACAGCCACTGAGACTAATTCGATGATTTTCTTCTACGATACTTTGAAGATGTCTGCCGATGTAATAGAATATCTTCTTGAATACTGCATTTCCAAGGAACACAGAAGTATGCGCTATATAGAGAAGGTTGCGATTGACTGGGCTGAACATGGTATATCATCTCTTAAAGAGGCGAGGGAATATTCTGACAGTAAGTCCGAGGACATGTTTGCCGTTATGAATGCATTCGGAATAACAGGACGCAGCGCCGCCAAAGTAGAGCGCGATTATATCCGCAAGTGGCGTGAAACATACGGCTTTAACACTGATATAATTGTAGAAGCATGCAGCCGTACAATTAAGTCTACACATCAGCCAAGCTTTGAATATGCCGATTCTATTCTCACACAGTGGAATGAACGCCGCATAAAGTCCGTTGATGACATTAAGGCTCTTGACGCCGAGTATGACAAGACACGTAAGGCCTCTGCTGCTGCATCTGCCGGTAATTCCACGGGACAGGCCTCAAGAAGCAAGTCTGCCGGCAATAACAGATTTAACAATTTCTCACAAAGAGATTATAATTACGATGAGCTTGAGACACAGTTTGTAAGCCGCGAGCTTGTTTAAACAGGATATAAGCAGGAGGACATATGTCACTTACCAATTCGCAGCATGACGCAATAATGAGAATATATGGCAATATACAGACGCGCAACCGTCACACTCATGATGAACGCGTTGAAGAAGTCTATGCGGCATGCCCGCGTATACCTGAGATTGAGAACGAGATAATAGACCTCTCCGCAAGAAGTGCACCTATTATAATACGCGGTGACGAAGGTGCAATGGAAGAATACAGGCGCGAGCTTGCGAGGCTTAATAATGAACATGAGCGTCTGCTTGCAGTATCAGGCTTTCCTAAGGATTATCTTGCTCCGATATATGACTGTCCTGTCTGCCACGATACCGGGCTTGCAGATGGCAGACAGTGCGCATGTTTTAAGAAAAAGGTTGTGGACATGTTTTACATGCGTTCAAACCTCAAGAACATTGTTGCTTCCGAGAATTTCGGAACCTTTTCATTTGACTGGTATTCTAAGACCGATATTGATAAGACTACCGGACTTTCTTCTTATGATAATATGAAGAATGTAATGTCGATATGCCGCCAGTTTATTAATGATTTTGACAAGGGCTTCCATAATCTTCTTATATACGGAGCCCCTGGTGTCGGCAAGACATTTCTCTCCAACTGTATTGCCAAGGAGCTTCTTGATTCATCACACAGCGTAATCTATCTCACTGCCGTTGAACTGTTTGATGCATTTGGCAATTTTAATGATGAGGATGATGACGAAGGTACTGCCGTTGAGTATATTCTCGACTGTGACCTTCTTATAATAGATGACCTTGGAACTGAGCTTTCCAATTCATTTACCAACTCGAAGCTGTTCTACTGTATTAACGAACGCATGCTCAAGCGCAGGGCTACGATAATATCTACCAACCTTAGCCTTGGAGAGCTTAGCAGTGTATATTCTGAACGCCTTATGTCGAGAATAACAAGTACGTACACAATTCTTAAGGTATTCGGAAAGGATATACGTCTCCAGAAGCGCAGCAGGCAGCTTAACACAGGCCGCTAATAGCCTGATATTGATTTATACTGCTTATTTATACTGCTATTGACTTATACTGCCAATATGATAATATTAATGATGTATGCTTTTTTGCATCTTTAAATTATAATAACACTAATATTTACATTTCACATGGAGGACAAACACATGCCACGCGACGAACGTCACACAGAAACTATCCCTGTTGGTGCTCTGGGTATTATCCCAACAGTCAGCTGCCAGTCACTTGGCGAGAAGGTTAACAACTATCTCGTACAGTGGAGAGAGCAGCGCGAGAATGAGCACACAGGTACTCTCGCTTTCACAGGTTACAGAAGGGACTCCTACATCATAGATGCCAAGACTCCACGTTTTGGTTCAGGTGAAGGCAAGGGCGAGATTAACGAGACTGTAAGAGGTTACGATATCTATATCATGGTTGATGTCTGCAACTACAGCCTCACATATTCACTCAGCGGCAACATTAATCATATGTCTCCTGATGACCACTATCAGGATGTTAAGAGAATTATTGCTGCCTGCGGCGGTAAGGCTAAGAGAATTAACGTAATCATGCCTTTCCTTTATGAGAGCCGTCAGCACAGACGTTCAAGCCGTGAGTCTCTTGACTGTGCACTTGCACTTCAGGAGCTTACGAGCATGGGTGTTGATAACATAATTACATTTGATGCACATGACCCACGTGTACAGAATGCTATTCCTCTTAACGGTTTCGAATCAGTACAGGCTACTTACCAATTCATTAAGTACCTGCTTCTCGGAATTGATGACCTTCAGATTGATTCTGATCACATGATGATTATCAGCCCTGATGAGGGTGGTATGAGCCGTGCAGTATATTTTGCCAACGTACTTGGAATTGATATGGGTATGTTCTATAAGAGACGTGACTACACAAGAATCGTTAACGGACGTAATCCTATCGTTGCTCATGAGTTCCTTGGCTCAGATGTTGAGGGCAAGGATGTTATCATCATTGATGATATGATTTCATCAGGTGACAGTATTCTTGACGTTGCAACAGAGCTTAAGCGCCGCAAGGCAAGACGTGTATTCGCATGTGCTACATTCGGTCTGTTCACTAACGGATTCAAGAAGATTGATGAAGCTTATGAGAATGGTATTATTGACCATATTCTCACAACTAACCTTGTATACCAGCCGGAGCAGCTTCTTACAAAGCCTTGGTATATCAATGTTGATATGAGTAAGTATATCGCTCTTCTTATCGATACACTTAACCACGATGCTTCTATCAGCGATATTCTTAACCCTGTTGAGAGAATCCAGAAGAGAGTTAATGAGTATAACGAAGCTCACAAGCATTAATATTCTTTCTGTCAACAAATATTAATAATTATATCAGATGAATAAAACTGCCGTTATACAAGTGCGTTATTATCGCCACTGTATTACGGCAGTTTTCATATTTATATTACTTCATATTTATACTACATTCATTACACTTCTACTATCAGCTTCACCACTGTTGCCACAAAAGGCACCACAAACATTGCAATCACAAACAGTACCCACATAATGATAAACACAACCGCAAATGTCCTGCTCAGCTCATGGCTTATGCTAATCTCTCTCTGCGATGCAAATGAACATGCTGCTACAAGAATCAGGAATGTAAATACACTTACTGCCATTCCGGTCTGTGTTCCAGCCGGAGTAAATGTCATCTCAACGGTATTATTGCCATTCTCAAGCATTACCCCCATCATCATTCCTCCGGCAACCGGTACGATTGAAGTACTGTTTCCGTTAGTCTCTGCATCCCAGTTATCATCATATCTGACCGGCAGCAAAAGCATGCTCCTTCCATCCTGTGCATTGACAATAATCTTAATCTCATTGCCGTGCTTGACTCTGTATGATGATGCACTAAGCCCTGTATTGCTTTTCATCATATTACATACTACTGAAAGGCGTCCCATATCAAGCACGCCTGCATCAATACCGGCAATATCCGGAATTGCATCATTACCTGCCATATCATTAACCGCTATTGCAACTTCTTCATTCTCAAATATGCCAAGATAAAGAAGCCGCGGGCTGTCGTCAGGTCCGTACAGCGTATTATTAAGCGCTCCCGCCTTTGGGACTGCCGTAACATTACCGTTTGCGGATACATTTACGGGAATATCCGTATCCAGTCTTATATACAATGCCTTCCTTCCGTCAATACTGACTGTGTAACTGCCGGAATCTGATTCTGTAATATGCGCTTCTGATACTATGTCCTCGTCTCTTCCGGTTATCGCACGATAGATAACATTATTACTGTCTATCCAGCTGTCATATGAATGTGATATCTCATAACCTTCAATATCCGGAACCACCGTCATGGCATATGGCAGTGTATATATGGAATCATATAATCTGAATCCGTCATATTCATTCAGATTCTTATACAAAGCCGTGTCTTCATCTGCCCTGCTTACAATCTGTGTTATGTGAAGAACCGCATCTGAGAATACAGTTCCGCCGACATCTGCATTTGTCTTATTATACACTCCGTATCCCAGCTTCTCCGCCATTCCATTCCTGCAATATGAGTCAAAATCGCTTGAAACCGTAGGTCTCTGAAATACCGTTGAATAATTCGTTCCAAGGCTCATATCCGGACTCCTGATTCCATCTGTGGATGATGAGCTTACATCCAGACCGTTAGCTGCACTGACCGCCTGAATCGCATAGTTGGCACTCTGCTCCGAACTGAAATCATAGAATCGCGGCGTTCCTATCATTGCATATGCACCGGCAAAAATCTCTATTGCAACAGTTACATAACAGCATTTTGCGCAGAATACCCTTTTGTTAATCAGGCAGACCGCTATATTAAACACCAGCATCACCATGAATACAAAGACAAAATACAAAAGCGCGTGAAATGTCTCATTAAGCTCAAGCTTATTATATATATATGCCCATATTGCACACTGCACCATTCCTGCAAGCAGATAAACAAGCCTCTCAAGCGGTTCAAACACTGCTTCAACATTGTACTCCGTATTCTTTTTTCCGGTTTTCTCTATATTGAGCGGCTTGCCGGCAAAATATGCACCGGTACTTATAACAGCAAATGCAGTTATAAATCCAAAATGGACGCTGTATCCCGAGTACTCCTTAAGATTCCATATTCTTTCCGTCTTATCAATAATAAGAGGAATCAGCGTTATCAAAAGCGAGATAAGCATATATCTTGTTATGCGTACTTCCTTCTTGTACTTAATAACTCCTATAATAATCATTGCAAATGCAAATGACATCCCATACAGAATCATAAAGTGCTGGAATATTCCAAGCTGTGAGACATACAGCTCCGATGTTATCGTCTCGTAATACTTCGTCCATATGCTCCGTCCTGCTGCCTGACTGCCTTCCCACATCTTTATCGCACAAGGCAGTACTGCAAACGCCGCGAGCCCGGCACCGGCAAGTGTTGACACTGTTATTCCGCCAACAAGCCTGCCTGCGGCATAAGCCTTTTCATTAAGCCTCAGGTCTCTGCGCATTCCGATTACAACGATTGCATATATTCCCGTAATTATGCCGGCATATAACAATGCCATCATTCCAAGTCCGCTATTCATAATCAGCATGACTGCCGTCATTATTATGTAAAACAGCCTGCCTCCGCCCTCCTGCATCTTATTATATGCAAGCATAAAGAGCGGAAATACTGCTACAACGTCCATCCATGGTGAGAAACATGAAGCATACAAAAGAACGTATCCGCTGAAGGAATACATTATTGAAAATAATGCCTTGAATGAATATGGCGTTCCCGAGAATCTCTTGTCATGATTCAGAAAGAAGTACATTGCAACCGACATGCACGCCATCTTTATTATTGTCATTACCGGAATAAATCCCAGTATATGGCTTCTCGGCACAAGATATAACAGCAGATTGAATGGGCTTGACATTGAAAATACCGATTTCATTGCCGACAGATCAGTTCCCATTCCCATCTGAAGACTATAAACAGAAGATGCCCTGCCATGCAGGACATCCCAAATAAGGCTGTACATCGGTACAACCTGATGCATATTGTCATTATAACCAAAGCCCATCTGTCCGAACGGATAAATCTGCTTGATTATCATAATCAGAATCATGCCAAGACTTGTAACAACCGGTGGTATCAGGTATGAATAAACCCTGGCATTTTTACGATTACCATTAAACATGTGTAACTATGCACTCACTTTCTCCATGAATGATTATGTTCTTCTTACCTGCAGTAACGAAAAAGCTCTCCCCGGCTTTGAATTCAAGAGTCCTTGAATCCACAGTTATGCTGCCTCTTCCGCTTACGAATATTACTGAGATAAATGAAGCGTCATCAACCATTATCTTTGCCTCATCTTTGACCGCATACTTAAAGCACTCAAAGTATTTGCACTGTACAAGCCTTTCCATCTCGTAATTATCATTCTGTACGAGAATCTCCTGCTTGTTGTTATTGCGCACATATGGTTCAACATCAACCACATCAAGTGCCTTCTCAAGATGAAGCTCCCTAAGATTGCCATATTTGTCACGCCTGTCATAATCATACAGACGATATGTGCTGTTGGAATTCTGCTGTATCTCACAGATGAGTATTCCGGCACCTATTGCATGGATAGTTCCTGCCTTGATAAATACTACATCACCTTTCTTGACCTTAACTTCATTAAGAATCTCAGTGATTGTATTATTGGCAATTCTGTCACGTATCTCTTCCTTGGTTGTCTTTCTCTTAAGTCCGCAATACAGGCTTGCTCCGGGCTCGCAGTCAAGTATATACCATACTTCATTTTTACCATACTCACCCTCAACCTCAAGTGCATATTCATCATCCGGATGAATCTGTACGGACAGCGGCTGCTTTGCATCTATAAACTTTATAAGAATCGGAAATCTGTCAAGCGCCTGACACTTCCATCCGAGTGCCTCCTTGCCTATTCTTCTCAGATAGTCATTGAAGAGCATTCCTCTGTATCTTCCTTCAGCTATTCTGCTCTGTCCGTCAGGATGTGCCGATAACTCCCAGCTTTCCGCAATGATATCATAGTCACATTTTTTGCCGAATACAGTACGTAGCTTGGTTCCGCCCCACAGATTATCCTTGAATGCCGGGTCAAGCTTTACTATATCCGATACTGGACCACTGTTATTATTGTCCTGTCCGTATATCTTGACCATATCGTTATCTGTAAGCATATCACCTATGCCTACCTCAATTATTACAACATTCTTATCTGTATGGTTGGCAACCTTGTGCTGCATTCCTATTGGAACGAATACACTCTCAAACTTATGGTAATCTCTCTCCTGCGTTCCGAGTGTAATAGTCGCAACGCCCTCAACTACAGACCAGTGCTCGCTTCTGAACTCATGCTGGTGAAGGTTCATGCTCATTCCCGGGAATACGGTTACCTTCTTAACCTTATATCCGTTAGCTGATGTCAGGAGTTCATGTATTCCCCACTCTCTGTACGAAAGGCGGTTGTAATCAAAATACTGTTCATATCTGTCATGATTGTCGCGTATTATATCTTTGATATCTTCCACAGATTCCTTCTTAGATACATATACGGCATCGTCTGTATTGACAACCACGATGTCCTCGAGGTCATTGGCAACTACAAGATTCTTCTGTGCCTTATTAATTATGTCTACGTTGTTGCATTTGTTCTCAATTACATATCGGTTGCCGATATCTGCAACACCGTCAATTACCGTAAGATCTGTAACATTACCTACATCCTGCCACTTGAATGCTATCTCAATCACGCGTGTGCAGTCCGGATGTGCAAACACTGTTCCCTCTATGCTTCCTGCCGGGAACTTCTCCATAATGAACTCAGGAAATGTTACAACGCCTCTTATAGCTACTACTTTTCTTCTTGCATCAACGCAGCAGTCATACATCTGTCTGTTGCAGTTAGCAAGCATATTAAGATAGTCTCCCGCACGGAATACGAACAGGCCGCTGTTCCACAGATATCCTTTGTCATATGTGTATTCTGCAGCCTCCTCTATAGGTGCGCGTTCTACAAATTCCTGTATTGTATTATCTTTATGCTTAATATATCCATATGATGACGACGGCTTATATGGCTTTACACCAAATGATACGATAACACCATCCTTTTTAACCATCTCTTTGGCTTCAAGTATTGCTGTCTGGTATTCCTTACCCTCGATAAGGTTATCTGCTGATACTACAAATATAAGCTCTGACTGGTTGCAGAACATACATCCCAGTGCAATTGCCGGAGCTGTACCACGTGGCTTTCCTTCAAGAATTACTCTGTATCTGAGACCCTGAAACGCCTTCATCTGGCCCTCAACTATATTCAGATAATTCTCATTGGTTATTATAATAAATTCATCACAGAAGGTCATGTTACGCACAATCGTCTCCTGAAGAAGGGAACGTCCCTCCTTGATGTTCATGAACTGCTTAGGGTAGTTCTTTCTTGATAACGGCCAGAGTGTATCACCTGTACCTCCGGCAAGAATCAAACATTTCATTACTCGCTGTCCTCTTCAATATTGCGCGGCAGAATACTGTTAAGTGCCGCTACAAGTCTGTCATTGTCACTGCCTGTCCTAACTGCAAGACGGATATAATTTTGACCGTTAAAGCCTTTCTTAGTTGAAAGATCCTTTATCAGGATATTGTAATCATTAAGTAATATCTCAGTAAGCTCTGTGCTGCCCATTCCTCCGAGCACCTCGCAGAGGAGATAATTTGCCTGTGACGGGATTACCCTCAGATTGTCTATCTCCGAAAGATCTTCAATATATTTCTTTCTTACAGTATAGAACTTCTCAAGAGCCGCCTTATAATCCTTTTTATACTTCTCCTGTATCTGAAGGAAGAACTCTCCAAATGAGTTGATATTCCATATAGAAACGTCCTTTTTCATTGCTGCAATGAGTTCTTCATCAGCACTTGCAGCAACACCAAGTCTTATTCCCGGAACACCATATGACTTAGAGATACTCTTTACAACAATCATCTTAGGGTACTTTCTTATAATATCCCTGTCAAGATATGTTGTCTCTTCTTCCGCATCAGCAAAATCAACAAATGACTCGTCCACAATAAACCTTATATTCTTCTGTTCACACCACTGTGCGATACGAAGAACATCGTCTCTTCTGATGTAATTACCGGACGGATTATCCGGATTGATAAGTGTCAGAATATCAATATCCTTATCATCATAGAAATTCATCAGGTCATCTGCAGTATATGAATAATTGTCATTCTGTACAAAGTACGGAACTACATCTTCTGTGTTCTTTCTGTTAGGATACTCCTGAAATGTCGGAAATGCAATACCAAGCCTGCCCGGGAGTTTCTCCATGAGAGACTTTATCAATTCGGCAGCTCCGTTACCAACAACCATCTCGTAATCCTTAAGGCCGAAGTTCTTAGCAGCCGTCAGACTGTTGACAGCCATTCCTGACGGATATTGTGTAAGAAGGCTTGTGAAGTTAGCCTTCATCTCACTTATAAGCTTATTATTAGGATAAAACGGATTAACAAGATAACAGAAATCAAGCAGTTTAGGGAATCTCCAGTAACCGCCGAAGCAGTGCTGCATCTTCTCAAGCTTCTCTGAGCGTGTTGCAAAAAGAATCTCCGCAATGCTCAGATCCTGCTCATCATCTATCTCATACCACACCTCATCGTCAAGGCACACTGCCTTGATATCAGGCTTGTCAAGAAGCGTAATTACCTTAAGAACCTGCTCGTAATACTCATTATTGCCGAGAGCCTTGCAATAAGCTTCAAGGAATGGTACATAATGTGTTACCGAGAAATCCCTGCTGAACTTATACAGGTTAACTGTCTTATAATAGGAATCAATCTTAGTAAAATCAAAATCCTTCTTACCCAAGAAACTGCATATATTGTTGTCCTCGTCAAGTGTGACAACAGTTCCGTCCATCCAGCTCTCAAACTTTGCCACAAGTGTAAGGCTTGGATATGGATTATCCACAAGCTTACGCAGAACCGAATCATCAAATACTATATCTGATTCAAGAAGCAGTGTATCGTCCTTAAGCAGATAATCCTTGGCAAGATACAGTGAATATATGTTATTTGTCTTGTCATATACTTCATTATTGACAAATTCGAGCTTTGTATTAAGATTAAGGCTCTCTGCGTATTTTACAAGCTTTTCACCCTTATACCCGACAACCATTACTATTCTGTCAAGTCCGAGTGAATCAAGGCTTCTGAGCGTACGCTCTGCCATCGTAACACCGTCTACCTTAACCATGCATTTGGTTGAATCATTAGTAAGCTCCTTAAGACGCTTTCCCATTCCCGCTGCTAATATTATAGCCTGCATAAATCCCTCTCATTCCGCCGCAACCGGCTTTTAAATATAATCAACTGCTCTTTATCACTTCTTATTGAGCTTCCGCATTGCTCTGTGACTGCTGCCTGCAGAACATTCCTGCAAGTGTTACAGCCAGATATCTCACTATATTAACTGCAAAAATCGCAGCTGCAAGACCGTGAAGCCCTCCGAACAACACTGCCGGTATGGCTGCTGCAAAGAATATGACTGCGTATCCCGCATTAAGTATTATCTGAAGCTTCTCTCCGGTAAATCTCAATACTATTACCATCAGCGATTCAGATATAAAGTAGAATATCTGTCCTGCATTAGCAAGCAGGAACAGCGGCTTTGCCTGCCCGTACACATCCGGATACATAATCATTACAAATATATTGGATGCAATCACACTCGCCGCCAGCACAAGCAGCCCTACTGCGAACAGAGCTCCTGATATTGCTGACATCATCTTCTTTGTAAGTCCACCCTCATACTTGGACAGATGCCCCATAAGCACGCCATTCAGCGGACTTGTAATCATCGCAACAATCTTGCCTACAAGCGTTGCCGTGTAGAATATCGTAACCTCCGCAGAACCCACAAAAAGCATAATAAGTATTCTGTCCGCATTCATTATCATACTGGAAATCAGATATGCCAATGAAAGCTGCCATACCGACCTCATAACACCGGCACGATACTCCGATGCTTCAAACAACGGTCTTTTGTAAAGATTCCCCGTAAGGCACACATATACCGTTGCAAGCACTTCACCCAGCGCAATAGCAATTCCCCACGAATGGGTGACCGGATACAGGAGCGTACCTGCCGCATATCCTATTGCAATTACGATATAGTACTTCATGAAGCCTTTATAATTAATTGCAAGCTTATATTGGACATCACCGTAATATCTGAGCACACTTGCTATCATAAGCACAGCCGAGCTCACATACATAACAGGATTGAGCGCCCTGAATACTATCAGCATCACAAGCGTCACAATAAGCGATATTGCCGCAATAATCGCAAGAAACAGATTATAATCTCCCTTAGGCTCTTCCTTTCTCGCACTCATTACGAGCCTTGAATAGTTGGCTCCGGAGCCGAATGATGAAGCCATTATTGATACAACCGATTCAATTGACAGTATAACGCCGAATGCTGCCGCACCCATCTGCTTTGTAAGAAGGGGATTAACAAGAAGCTGGATTGTTCCGTTAAGGGCAACCAGTGCGATGATACTGTACATCATATCCCCTGCAAATGCTTTTAGAATATTCTTTTTCATAATACAATCATTCCATTATAGTAAAATATTCACTCGTCACGTCATAATGCTCCGCAACCCTCTTATCCTCAGGCGGAAGCTCCATATAGCTGCCGAACATTGTCCTGAGCACATTGTCATAGCCCTGCGGTGCATCGAATTCATATTCGTCAAACGGAAGCCTTACCGCATTGTCAAACCATGATCTGTCATATATAAAATGTATCTGGTCAAACGGATAATATGCTGAGAAAAGCTTATCATAACCTTTGCCGTTATCATTCATCGCAATCTTTGTAAAACGCTTCTCTATTGAGCTCTGCTTAAAAAGCTTTCCGACATGTGACATAATCGCAACAATTACGCGCTGCGCTGCCGAATACTCACTGTAATCAATCTTATATCTGTGAGCCCATGAAAGCATATATAAAAACTGAAGCCTTAATACCTTCCACTTCTGTGCAAGCGGTGACGGACTTATCTCATCAAGCACAAATATATCCAGAAGCATATGGTTCTGCTTACCGTTATAGAACTTCATCTCATCATTATCCGGCTTAATTGTACTCTTAGTAAAAGCCACATGCGGAATAAAATCAAAGAAATGATTCTCACCATAATCTTTAGGGAACACGAGCTCATATCCGTCAGCAAGCTCTCCTGCCTTACATACATCTATGAACTTCTCGTAATCCGCGCGTTTCATTGTTATATCAACATCGTCATCCCACGGAATATTACCCTTATGCCTTACGGCACCGATAAGAGTGCCGCTGTCCATATAATATGCTATTTCATGCTTTTTGCAGATTCTGTCAACCTCAGCAAGCAGCAGGTCATTATAGTGGTGAACATCATCTATTGTGTACATCTGTATTCTCCTTCGCCATCTCCTCTTCCTGAGGTGTTCCAATGTCAAAATTAAGTCTCTCTTCTTCTATTACAAGCGGTCTGTTCATTACACGCTGGTTGATACTGAGTATATATTCTCCCATAAGCCCGAGGAATATGAGTATCAGTGAACCGAATATGCACACAAGAATTACAAGCGGTGCCATTCCTGCCGAGAATCTGTTCCAGTACAGGAGCTTAAGTACAAGATATACAATCGCAATAATAACACTTATCACCGCTGTTACCGCCCCGATAAATGTTGCAAGTCTCAGTCCTATCTTGGTATATGACGTAAAGCTAAGCATCGCTGCATCATACAGTGTATAAAAATTATTATGTGTCTTGCCGGCACGTCTCTGCGGCTGCTCGTACTCTATCTCTGTGCGTTTGTAACCAAGCTCTCCTACGATTCCCCTGATAAACGGAATCGGATCCTTTAAGTCGCGAAGCACCTGTACAAATGACCTGTCATACAGTCCGAAGCCGGTAAACTGCTCAATCTGCTCTGTCGAAGACATTTTCTTGATTGTTCTGTAATATACTGAGCGCAGCCAGTACATAACGGGATTCTCCTTACTTCTCGTCTTGACCGCACATACAATCTTATAGCCTTCCTCCCACTTATGCACAAGCTCAGGTATCATCTCTATAGGATCCTGGAAGTCGGCACATACAGGTATCGTACAATCTCCCGTTGTCTGAAGAATTCCATAATATGGTGAGTTAAACTGTCCAAAATTCTTGGCATTAAATATTGCCTTAATCCTTAGATTACCCTCACAGAGTCTTCTAAGTCTCACTCTTGTTGTATCCGAAGAATCATTATCAATAAATACTATCTCATAGTCATACTGCGGAAGGTCTTTTGCAAACATCTCAATAATTGCCTTAGAAAGCGGCTCTACATTCTCTTCCTCGTTATAGCAAGGAACCATTATGCTAATTTTTTTCATTGATTTTCTCACTTTTTAAATAGTTTATGGTATCTTTTATTCCGTCTGCAAACGCAGTTGACGGTTCAAATCCAGTATCATCATGCAGGTCACTTATGTCCGCACACAGGTAAAATACCTGCTTTGGTGCATAATCCACAGCTCCAAAATTAATCTGTGCATCCGGATTAACCGCATCCCTGATATCTTCAATGTATTCTCTCAGCGGTCTTGTTCTTCCGCTTCCTATACAGTATATCTTACCATCATGGCCGCTCTGACCGAGAAGCATCAGTGCACGTCCTGCATCATCCGAATAGAGATAGTCCCATTCCTGCTCACCCTTCGTACAATCAGGTATCCTTCCGTCAAGCAGCGCAGCTATGGTGCTCATTACCATGGTCTTCTCGCCGTCATATGGTCCGTATATGCTTAATATTCTTGTCCACACATGACGCATTCCGTACTGTGAACATGCAATCCTTGTCATCTGGCCTGCGCATAACTTGGCTATTCCGTAACCATTCTCCGGGAATGCCGGCACCTGTGCATTAAGCTTTCCCTCAAACCTTCCGTATTCTGCCTGCGAGCCTGTTCCTATCCAGCCCTCACATCCGCATTCATTGGCGGCATCCACCGCATCAAGCGAATACTTCACATTAAGATTCTGCCCGTGCATATTATTACGGCTGTTACCGAATGTTCCATCCCAGCCGAGGTGATAGAATACAAGTCCTCCCATGCGTTCATCCGCACTTCCGGTACTAAATCCGGTCTGTGCAAGGCGGTCTTTTAGCTTATCAAGCTCATCAAGCCCGCATTCCACCTTCGTAAGCAGCGGATTATCCTTTATTCTTGCTGCCCTTGCCGACCCCGGTCTTACAACTGCTGCCACACGTATTCCGTGAGATATTAAATTATTAATCAATGCCATTCCCACCGCACCCGTAGGTCCGGTAACTATGGCGCTTTGCATCCCCTGCATATTCTGTGCTCCTGCCGTATCACGATAATGTCAAGATAAAGTTAAGATAACATCATGATAAAGGTTCTATTATCATATTCTGATGGAATTCATCCCTGTCAAGGAATGGTGCCAGATCCTCCAGCGGAGGTGACACAAGTGTTCCGTCTTCAAGTCTCTTTGTCGCCGACTTCGGTTCAAAGTTCTGTTCCTTTGAAACAAATATCTCTACAAATACAGGTCCGTCGACCGCAAGCGCCTCATCAATCACTCTGCCAAGATCTGTATTGGAGTCGCATGAAAAATACGGATATCCGTAAGCCGGTGCAAGCTTTGACATATCAGGGAAACTCAGATCCTCACTCTGTGGGCCTATTCCGACAAAGTTCTTATGGAAAAGATTTGTCTGTGTCTGTCTTATGGAATGATATCCCTCATTATTAATCATGAATATCTTAATCGGCATTCTGTGATGGATTATAGTCTGAAGCTCCTGAATATTCATCTGTATGCTTCCGTCACCGCTTATGCAGATAATATCCTTCTTCGTATCCTCTCCTGCCGGCTCCTGATTCTGTCTTGCCAGACTTCTTCCGTGAAGTGCTGCATTGCCGTGGTGTGCAACGCATGCGCCGATTGCTGCCGGAAGGTCATATCCCATTGAAGCGATTGCGGAATTAATTATAAATCTCTGATCCTTCTTTATCACATATGCATGACTTCCCACAACGCATGCTGAACCGTTGCCTACTACCGTAACCTGTCCTGGTTCAAGCCTTGAGCTTAATTCCTTAATAAATGCATACACATTAGTGTGGTTGGTATCCTCATAATGCTTAGGAAGCACTACCGGATATCTCTTCTTCCAGTCTGCACATCTTGAAAGCCACTCTTCTCCGTTCCAGAATGTCTTTCCCTGTGTTATTCCTCTTGCATCAAGTCTCTCGTTAAGCTTGGCAAGAAGATCCTTTGCGTCTGCCCATACAGGCATATCAACATGAAGCGTAGGCTTCCTCATCTCATCACGGTCAACGTCATTAACAATCACATAAGCTTCTCTCGCCCATGTCTTCCATGTATATCCTACCTGACGGATGCTCAGCCTGTTGCCGGATGCAAACACAAGATCACTGTTCTGCACCGCAAAGTTGCCGGCACGGTCTCCCATGATTCCGCCGCGGCCAACATACAGAGGGTGTTCATCATATATTGCATCTATGCTGTCCCAGCATGTGACAACAGGTATGTTAAGCCTGTCTGTAAGCTTTTTGAATTCTTCATATCCGCCTGATATCCTTATACCGTTGCCGGCATAGAATACAGGTCTTCTGGCTGCTGCTATTCTGTCAAGAATCGCATCTGCTGTCTCATCAGTAACCTTCGGTGCAATAGTATATGCATTCTCGCGCTCATATTCAGTTACATCAAAATGTATCAGCTCGTCCGTATCTATTATAGTTCCCTGATAATTAACCGGAATATCTATCCAGCATGGACCCGGACGCCCTGTATTGGCAAGATACATCGACTTCTCAAGGGCATATGCAATACGCCTTGGATCCTCAATCATCTCACAATACTTAGTCATTGAAGCAGCTGCTCTGGTGATATCGAATTCCTGATCTCCCATTGCACGTATATTAAGCCCTGTGCTTCTTGCCGTTGTATCGTAACGTACCTGTCCTGATATAACAAGCATAGGGATTGAATCAAGCCAGCCTCCGACAACTCCCGTAAGTGCATTAGTTCCACCCGGTCCGGTTGTAACACAGAGAACCGCAATCTTATTATTGATTCTTGCATAGCTCTCCGCTGCTATTGCACACGCCTGCTCATGGTGGTTGTACACCATAGTAAGCCCTGCCTGATGTCCGAGAGCATCATTAAGGTGCATGGCTCCTCCACCTGTTACAGTAAAGCCATGAGTTATTCCATTGTCAACAAGAAACTGCGATACATAATCAGCAAGCCTTATCTTCATTAATTAGCGCCTCCGTTTACTGCTTCCTTAATTGTCTTTGCCATATAATCAATCATCTCATCAGTCATTCCCGGATATACGCCTACCCAGAACGTGTCATTCATAATTCTGTCTGTAACAGAAAGGTCACCCACTACGCGGAAGCCTTCTCCTGACATTCTCATAATATCAAAGCACGGATGCTTTGTAAGATTACCCGCAAAGAGTGCTCTTGTCTGAACCTTATGATTCTCTATATATTCAACAACAGCTCTTCTGTCAATTCCTTCGCGGCATGTCATAAGGAAACCGAACCAGCTCGGATTAGAATTCGGGCATGCCTCAGGAAGAATAAGCTTATCGGATACATCTTCAAGTGCAGCCTTAAGTCTGTCAAAGTTATGTCTTCTTCTCTCAACAAATGAAGGGAACTTCTCAAGCTGCGCACATCCAATTGCTGCCTGCATATCTGTTGCCTTAAGGTTATATCCAAAATGTGAATATACATACTTATGGTCAAATCCCAGAGGAAGTTCACCATACTGTCTGTCAAAACGGTGTCCGCATACATTGTCATGACCTGAAGGGCATACACAGTCACGTCCCCAGTCGCGCATTGAACGGATTATTCTGTTAAGGAGCGGATTATCTGTATATACTGCACCACCCTCTCCCATTGTCATATGGTGTGGCGGATAGAAGCTTGATGTACCTATATCACCTACAGTACCTGTAAGCTTGTCCTCCCCGTCTATTGTATACACTGAACCGAGCGCATCACAGTTATCTTCCACAAGCCACAGCTCATGCTTCTCACAGAATGCCTTAACCGCTGCAAGGTCAAATGGATTACCGAGTGTATGTGCAATCATGACCGCTTTAGTCTTATCTGAAAGTGCCTCCTCAAGCATATTAACATCAATATTGTACTGAGGTATCGTAACATCAACAAATACAGGGACTGCACCATACTGAATCATCGGTGTTACAGTTGTAGGGAATCCGCATGCAACCGTAATTACCTCATCACCTCTCTTAATCCTCTTGTCACCGAGAAGAGGTGATGTAAGTGTCATAAACGCAACAAGGTTGGCTGATGAACCTGAATTAACGAGTGAGCAGTAACGTACTCCGAGGTACTCTGCAAACTTCTTCTCAAATTCGTTAGTATATCTTCCTGATGTAAGCCAGAACTCAAGTGAACTGTCTACCAGATTGACCATCTCTGCGCTGTCATATACTCTTGATGCATATGAAATTCTGTCGCCTTCCTCATATGGCTTCTTAGCATGGTACTTATCACAGTACTCCTTAACTAAGCCAAGTATATCTTCTCTTGCTTCCTTCTCAGTCTTATTCTCAAACATATCTGTCTCCTATTCAAAAAATTCATTAATCTGTCTGTCCATGCATGCTGCAACATCACCGTTGTTGTCATATACATTGTACCATTCAACACTTCTGTTTATCGCCTCATCAAAGTTCCAGCGCGGCTTCCAGCCAAATGTGCTCTTAAGCTTTGAACAGTCGAGCTTAAGGAAATTCGCTTCGTGAGGGCCTCCGTCATACTTGTTGATCCATGATGCCTTCTTGTCTGAAACCTTATTCCATGCCTCACAGAACGTATCAACAAGTCTTCCCGTTGTAACACAGTCAGATTCATCCGGTCCTACATTATAGTATCCCTGATACTTCTTATCTTCATACTGTGCCTTTGCAATCATAAGATATGCTGCAAGCGGCTCAAGCACATGCTGGTAAGGTCTTGTTGAATGAGGATTACGCACAACAATAGGCGTTCCCGCAAATGACGCCCTTGCGCAGTCAGGTACTATTCTGTCATTGGCAAAATCTCCGCCGCCTATGACATTACCTGCCCTTGCTGTTGACACGGCAACATCCATATCGTTAAAAAATGAGTTCTTGTAGCTGTGTGTAACAAGCTCCGAACATGACTTGCTGTTAGAGTATGGGTCATATCCGTCAAGCGGCTCGTCCTCTCTGTATCCCCATACCCATTCCTTATTCTCATAAACCTTATCAGTCGTCACGTTAAGAAATGACTTTACGCAGGCATTCTGCCTTACACATTCACATATGTTAACCGTTCCCATTACATTGGTCTCGTATGTGTATACAGGATTCTTATATGAATCCCTTACTATCGGCTGTGCTGCCAGATGCAGTACTATCTCAGGCTGCGCCTTTGCAAATGCCTCCTTAAGGTGTTCAAGATCTCTTATGTCTCCTATAGCAGAATCCATCTTGCCTTCAAGTCCACACATATCAAAAAGTGCCGGATTCGTTGGCGGTTCAAGGGAATATCCTGTAACAACAGCCCCTGCATTCACAAGGATTCTGCAAAGCCATGAGCCCTTAAAACCTGTATGTCCCGTTATAAGAACTCTTTTTCCTCTATAAAAGCTTAAATCTGTGCGATTCATCATTACTCCATTTCTGCGCGTTTTTCATGGCATATCAGGTCTGTGTGCAGCCATTAATCATTCCATGACTTCCATGGTGCCTTACCGCTCTGCCATAACTCTTCAAGCTTCTCCATCTCGCGCTTTGTATCCATGCACTGCCAGAAACCGTTATGCATATATGCCTTAAGTTCACCCATCTGTGCCATCCTGCGGAGAGGCTCCTGCTCAAATACGGTGTCATCTCCTGCTATATAATCAAATATTGCCGGCTCGAGTACCATATAACCTGCATTAATTCTGCTGCCGTCAACATCATCCTTCTCTCTGAAGGAATTAATGGTATTGGATGAATCTATATCAAGCACACCGAACCTCTGCCCTACTGATACCGCCGTCATTGTGGCAATCTTTCCGTGGCCTCTGTGGAACTCAAGAAGCTTGTTTATATCTACATCACATACTCCGTCACCATATGTCAGCATAAATGTCTCATCACCGACATACTGCTGTATTCTCTTTACACGTCCGCCTGTCATGGTGTTCAGGCCTGTATCAATAAGCGTAACCTTCCATGGCTCCGTCTTATTATTGTGCACGGTCATCTCGCCGCCCTTTGTAAAGTCAAATGTAATGTCGCTGTTATGAAGATAGTAGTCTGCAAACCACTCCTTTATCACGTACTGCTTATATCCGCAGCATATGATAAATTCATCAAATCCGTAATGTGCATACTCCTTCATAATATGCCACAAAATAGGCTTACCGCCAATCTCTATCATTGGCTTTGGTTTAAGATGACTTTCTTCACTTATTCTCGTTCCGAATCCTCCGGCAAGAATTACGACTTTCATACTTTCCTCATTTCCGCACACTGGGCGCTTTTTATTAGATTAAATCTGGTTAACCCATACTAAGACTAATTATAAAAATTAATATACCATATTCAGACAAAATATGCAATCTTGCCTATTCTTTGAGTTTTCGTACTTTTATCCACACTCCCCCGCACTTAAATCTTATCTTACGGCCATCCGTAACGGACTACGCAAGAAGCTGTCATACACACCGATGACAGCGGCATTGTAAAGCCTGATGGTTTCAAAGCTGAAAAAAGGCTCTCCAACATAAGTTGGGGAGCCTGATTATTGTTCTTTTACTTTTTCTTTCTACTTAAAACAACTGCTACTGCCGCAGCCAGAATTATTAATGCTATTAGTCCGGCTACCGCAGCGCCTGTGACGGGGTTGGTTTCGTCGTTTTCGGACTTTTCAGCATCACCGCTTTCGTTGTCTGCGGCGTGGTCGTTTTCGTCAACTATTACCCTGCCGCCCTCGTCCTTGATGAACGGAAGCTCAGCGTCCTCAGGCGGAAGCGTGGTTGTGGCTGAGGTTTCGGACGGAGTTGTTGTTGTTCCCGACTGAGCCGAAGTGGTTTCGGACGGAGTTGTTGTTGTTCCCGTCAGAGCCGAAGTAGGTTCGGACGGAGTTGTTGTTGTTCCCGACGGAGCCGAAGTAGGTTCGGACGGAGTTGTTGTTGTTCCCGACGAAGCTGTTGCAGGAATAACCGTGCCTCGCTTGACAAGTTCATTGCATACCGTGCAGTATTCATCGCCTGTGTAGCCGTTGGCTGTTTCGGTCGGCTCAACTCTGTTTCTGATTTCGGTTGCTCCGTGTCCTGCCGCAGGAATAACAATGTCAGCTTCTGTCAGCGCCGTTGCAGCGTTGCTGTCGGCAAACATCTTGCCGCAGGAGCATACATAGTAGCCAATATTGCCGCCCTTTGTGCAGGTAGGCTTAACAGCATAAACCGGCATAAGGTTGTTGGCATGAATGTGTCCCAGCACCGGAGCGATTTCGTATCCGCAGATTGTGCAGGTTTCAGCGGCAGTTTCGGTTGCATGACCGCTTGAAACGTGCGGCTCTATTTTATCCACAGAGCCACAGACATCACATTTATGCCAATGCGAGTCGCTGTCGAATGTCCATGACGTGAGGTAGCGGTGTCCCTTTGCCGCAATCACCGTATCGGCGTAAGTTATTTCGTTTTTGCCGTCAGCGTCTGTGAACAGCTTGCTGCAGTTACCGCATTTGTAGTATTCAATGTTTCCGTCGGTTGTGCAGGTTTCAGGGACATAATCGAAATACTGCATATTGTGACCGAGAGGTTCTCCGTATTCGTAGCCGCAGGCTTCGCAAACAGCCTTATCCGTGCAGGTCGCATTACCGCCAAGGTGTTTTTGATAGTTAAACTTTACGGTGCAGAGGTCGCTGTTTTTGCAGACATACCAGTGCGCGGTTTCGTTGTAGCGATAGCCGTCGTC
>ENA-ORMS01000295-ORMS01000295.1-human-gut-metagenome-genome-assembly--contig:-NODE-295-length-53229-cov-4.643924_pt1 | contig 53229 bp, 49 predicted proteins | sample MGYA00242104_ERZ508997 | MGnify/ENA primary metagenome ERZ508997 (study PRJEB26280, sample SAMEA2338704) | human gut metagenome | biome: human gut; feature: human-associated habitat; material: faeces...
CTTTATTTTTGATGGTCAGCTTTTCATTTTTCTTTCCGATTTCCCCGCGCAGCTTTTCACGGGTTTTTTCCAGGTCCTTTAAGGAAGCGCCGGGGCCGGCCTTCTGATAGACACGGATAGTCTCGTCTGCAACGGACTTGGCTTCCTGCAGGATGTCCCTGGCTTCTTCATTGGCTTTCCGAAGGATCTGATCCCTGGCATGGTCGATCTTTTCATTTTTAGCCTGCAGCCTTTCCTTCAGGGTCTTGATCTCTTCCTTGTAGGAAGCAATTTCAAGGCGCTCCTTTTCAATGGTAACACGGCTTTGCTCCAGATCGCTGAGGAGATCTTCAAAGTTTTGATCCTCTGTGGAGATCTGGGCTCTGGCGGCATCAATGATATAATCCGGAAGTCCAAGCTTGCTGGAAATGGCAAAGGCATTGCTCTTTCCGGGAACGCCGATGAGAAGGCGGTAGGTGGGAGCAAGGGTTTCCACATTAAATTCGCAGCAGGCATTTTCTACAAAGGAAGTAGACAGGGCATAGACCTTCAGCTCGCTGTAATGGGTGGTAGCCATGGTGCGGATCCCTCTGGTATGAAGATGATCCAAAATGGCGATGGCAAGTGCTGCTCCCTCTGTGGGATCCGTACCTGCTCCAAGCTCATCAAAAAGGCACAGGGAATTTTCGTCTGCTTTTTCCAAAATAGACACAATGGTGGTCATATGGGAGGAAAAGGTACTAAGGCTCTGCTCGATACTCTGTTCATCCCCAATGTCAGCAAAAACTTCCGTAAAAATGGAAAGCTCTGAACGGTCAAGGGCGGGAATATGAAGCCCGGCCTGGCCCATCAGCGTAAAGAGGCCGACCGTTTTTAAGGATACCGTCTTTCCACCGGTATTAGGGCCGGTGATCACCAGAAGGTCAAAATCCTTTCCCAGATGAATATCAATGGGAACCACCTTTTTGGCAGGAAGAAGAGGATGGCGGCCCTTGCGGATATGGATAAAATGCTCTTCATTAAAAAGAGGCATGGTGGCATTTTGTTCCATAGCCAGGGAAGCCTTGGCAAATATAAAGTCCAAAAGGGTCATGATCCTCTGGTTTTCAGACAGCTCGCTGACATGAAGGGCAGTCTGGCCGCTGAGGTCTGCAAGGACAGCTTCTATTTCTTCCTTTTCCTTCAGGGACAGCTCTTTTAGCTGATTATTCAGGTTGACAATGGCAGCAGGTTCGATAAAGAAGGTAGAACCGGTAGAGGACTGGTCATGAACCATACCGGGAACCTGGCTTTTATATTCGGATTTTACGGGAATACAATAGCGGTTATCACGCATGGTGATCACTGCATCCTGCAGGTAGCTGCGGTAAGTGCCGTTGACCATGCCGGTCAGTTGCGAATGGATCCGATCGCTGGTCAAAGCCATCTGCCGCCTTACATGCTTTAATCCCGGACTGGCATCATCCGCAATTTCCTCTTCGGAAAGAATGCAGCGGTTGATCTGCGCTGCAAGAGGCGAAAGAGGCTCCAGCCCATCAAAAAAAGCGGTAAGAGAGGTCTCGGGAGCATCTTCCCGGCTGCTCCTTCCGTAATTTTTAATACGGGCAACATTATCAAGCAGTCCTGCGATCTTTAACAGCTCGGAGGCAGACAGGGTGCTGCCGATCTCCAGGGATCGCAGGGAATGGGAAACATCCTTATTCCCGCCAAAGGAAGTGGAACCCTTGGAAAAAAGCATGGAAAGAGCATCACTTGTCTGCTTTTGGGCAAGAGTAATATCAGAAAGCGACGTCATGGGAACCAGCTCGCGGCAAAGAGCCTTTCCGGGTTCGGATCCGGCCTTTTCTGTAAGGGTCTCAATTATTTTATGAAATTCCAGTGTTTTAAGTACTTTTTTGTTCATAGAAAACTCCGCTGCGCAGATGTGCTGCGCCCTAAAAAACAATTTTACATCATGCTCATAATAACATATTTACAGCTGTAAGTACAAGAGCACTTCCCGTGTAAGGTTGCATTCGGATAAGGGTTTTGTTACAATAAAAAGGCGCGGTGGAAAGCCCGTATTTATGGAGGAAATTTATGTCTCATTTTTTGGAAAAGCATCGAAAAGGACTGTTCTTTTTCATCCTGGCAGCATCCTTTGTAACTATATTTGTCTATAACTGTCTGACTCCCTATATGTCTGATGATTATGCCTATCTGATCGAGGTGCAGAAGGCGAAGAGCCTTTGGGATCTTATCAGGCAGCAATACGGGGAATATCTGTCCAACAGTGGCAGGATTATCGGGCAGTTTAACGTCAGACTATCCTTGTGGGGCAGCAAGCAGATCTTTAATGTTGTTAACAGCGCCATGTTTGTGGCGCTGATCGGATTGATGTATCTTAACATCAGAAGAAAGAAAAAATATGATCTCTTTGTGCTGCTGCTCATCATTACTTTTTTGTGGAAATATACGGTAGATTTCGGACAGACTATTTTGTGGATCTGCGGAGCCTGCAATTATCTCTGGGGAAGCGTGATCATTCTGGGCTTTGTAACCTTTTACAGGCATATGCTGGATAACGCATCACGGCGCAGATATGGAGTGGGCGCCGCCGTCATAGCCTTTGTGTTTGGGGCAGCGGCAGGCTGGTGCAATGAGAACACCTCCGGAGGAGGGCTTTTGCTGATCCTGCTGTTTTCGCTTCTCTTTTTTATTCAGAAAAGAAAGGAAAAGGAGAGGACAGTCTATCCTTTTATGATCACAGGGGTTCTGGGGATGTGCATGGGGATCCTTGGCATGATCACTGCGCCGGGAGTAAGGAACCGCAGCCAGGTAATGTCGGAGGATGAATATACGGGAATTGTGGGGCTGCTTTCCCGCATTTATAAGATCACCATGAACATCCGGGAGTTATTTTTCACGGTGCTGGTGCTCTTTACGATCGTGCTGGTAATTTTGATCCTGCAAAAGAAACTGAAATCCTGTGGCAGGGAGTGTATTTTGTTTGGCTGTGCGTGGCTTGCAACCTGTTATGCCCTTGCTCTTGCGCCAACTCCCGCCAACAGGGCCTTTTTCGGAGCAGGCGTTTTCCTGATGATCGCCTGTATTCAGGGGATCAGGGATGTGTCGGAGGAGGAGCTGGTAATCCGGACAGCCAAATACAGCCTGGTCAGCATACTGTGTCTGTGGCTGTGTTTTACTTACCTGGATAATCTGGTCAATCTGGCAAGGATTTACCGGGAGGAAAATGAGAGGATTGATATGATCTATGCGGAAAAGGCAGATCCTGATGAGGATGGTGTGCTGGTAGTGCCAAAGCTTCGGGAGGCGTTTGCTAATCCATACAGCAATGCCCATCTCTCAGACCTGCAGGAGGACAAGGATTACTGGATCAATCATTTTTATGAAGCATATTACGACCTGGGAACCATCATTGCGCTGCCCAGAGAGGAATGGGATGAGCAATATGGAGACAACAGCAGGTAGCCGGGGAGCAGAGCTTTGCAGCAGTCCCTGTAATCTCTGCCCCAGGAATTGTCAGGCCCTTCGGGAAAAGGGGCAGACCGGATACTGCGGCGTGGGAGAACAGATAAGGGTTGCCAGGGCCGCACTGCATATGTGGGAAGAACCCTGTATTTCCGGAAAAAGCGGTTCCGGAGCAGTATTTTTCTGCGGCTGTAATCTCAGATGTATTTACTGTCAGAATTATGAAATAGCCGGGGGAATGAGGGGAACTGTGATCTCGGAGCAGAGACTTGCGGAAATCTTTTTAGAGCTGCAGGAAAAAGGCGCTGCCAATATCAACCTGGTCACACCGGATCATTACCTCACATCCATTATAAAAGCAGCAGCCCTGGCAAAGGAAAAAGGGCTTGGGATCCCGGTAGTTTATAACGGCAGCGGTTACGAAAAGCCGGAGGCGGTCAGGGCGCTTTCCGAAACGGTGGATATTTTTCTTACGGATTTTAAATATATGGACCGGGAGCTTGCTGAAAGATTTTCCAAAGCGCCGGATTACCCGGAGGTTGCAAAAGCGGCCCTTCGGGAGATGGTAAGGCTTTGCGGGGAACCTGTTTTTGACGGGCAGGGGATGATGCAAAGAGGGGTCATTGTCCGGCATCTGCTTTTGCCGGGACATAAGCGGAATGCAAAGGATGTGATCCGCTATGTGTACGAAACCTATCGGGACAGGGTTTATCTGAGCCTGATGAACCAATATACGCCTTTTGAAAGGCTGAAGACGCAGTGCGGGCATACAGAGCTTACAAGAAAGGTGACAAAGAGAGAGTACGAAGCCGTGGTAGGCTATGCACTGGAGCTGGGAGTGCAGAATGCCTATATCCAGGAGGGGGATGTGGCAAAGGAAAGCTTTATCCCTTCCTTTGACGGGGAAGGGGTAGTGTAACAAATATAAGAAAGCGAAGATTGAAAAATGAAATACGGAATTTATTTTGCTTATTGGGAAAAGGAATGGAATGCAGATCAGAAGAGTTACATTTCCAAGGTAAAAAAGCTGGGCTTTGATATTCTGGAAATTTCCTGTGCCATGCTGAAAAACATCAGCAGGGAAGAACTTGTGGAAATGAGGGATATGGCCAGGGCGGAGGGCGTAACGCTGACGGCGGGATATGGCCCGGGGCCTTCGGAAAATCTGGCAAGCAGTGATGAGGCAGTGGTAAAGAACGCAGTTGCCTTTTACACGGATATTTTAAAGAAATTGGAGATCCTTGACATCCATACCCTTGGGGGAGGAATTTACTCTTACTGGCCGGTAGATTATACGAAGCCTATCGACAAGGAAGGGGACTGGAAAAGAAGCGTGAAAAACGTCAGGACAGTTGGAAAAATAGCACAGGAATGCGGAGTGGATTACTGTCTGGAGGTGCTTAACCGTTTTGAAGGGTATTTGCTGAATACCTGCGCGGAGTGCAGGCAGTTTGTGGAGGAAGTAGATGTTCCGGCAGTAAAGATCATGCTGGACACCTTCCATATGAATATTGAGGAGGACAGCATGACAGAGGCCATCCTTCTTGCCGGGGACAGGCTGGGACATTTTCATGTAGGGGAAAATAACAGGAGGCTGCCGGGAAAGGGAAATCTTCCATGGTACCAGATCGGCAGTGCGCTCCGGGCCATTGGGTATGACAAAAACGTGGTGATGGAGCCCTTTGTGAAAAGTGGCGGCAAAGTAGGAAGCGATATTAAGATCTGGAGAGATTTAAGCATGGGGGCTGCCACGGAGCAGCTGGACCGTGACGCCGCAGCATCTGTGGCATTTTTAAGAAATGTTTTTTCCGGGCCCAATTCTGATTATAAAAGTGTTTTACGGTAATTTAATTTAAAGGATGCGGAATGGAGGTAAGATTGAAAAATAAAATTTTTCAATCGCGAGATTTGTGTCTGCGCGCACTTGACACAAACTCGGTATGCGCAAAAAGCGTGTGCAGAAATGAGGGTAAAAATGAAAAATTATCCGGCAATCGGGATCAGACCTGTAGTAGACTCCAGAAGAATGGGAATACGGGATGCGCTGGAAGGAAAGGTCAGACAAATGGCGGAAAGCGCCGCCAGCTTAATAAGGGAAAATGTGTTTTATGCAGACGGCACATCGGTTAAGATAGTGATCTTTCCCGGCAGCATTGCAGGTGGTGAAGAGGCGGCAGATTTTGCGGCATGTAAGGCCTTTGGCCCATTATACGGTTAAGAAGGATAGAAAGGCGGGCCGTTCGGCCCGCCCTTTTTATTGTTCCATCTGCCTGCCGAGAAAACCGGCGGCCGATTGAAGGAGCTTTTGATCTACTTCTCCCATTTTTCCCTTTTCGCCGTTATCGATCAGCAGAACGCTGCCGATAATGTCACCCTCGCAGAGAATAGGATAGATCGCTTCATTGACAAAAGGATCTGTCATGTCCTGTGCAATGGGGATAAAGGAAGGATCTCCTTTAGAAGAAATAATAGTCTCACGTTTGGTAAGCGCTTCCTCAAGCTCTTTGCTGATGGATTTTCCAAGGATGCTTTTATAGCCGCCGGAAACAGCAATAAACTGATCCCGATCGGAGATCAGGGCGGCCTTTCCGGCAGCCTGTGAAAGGCTTTCTGCATACTGCTTGGCAAAGGAGCTCATTTCCCCGATAGGGGAGTATTTTTTCAGAATAATTTCTCCTTCTCTGTCGGTAAATATTTCTAACGGATCACTTTCGCGGATCCGAAGGGTGCGCCTGATTTCCTTTGGAATGACGATTCGCCCCAGATCATCTATTCTCCGCACGATTCCGGTTGCTTTCATAGAAAAAAATCCTCCTGTTTCTCACATACTTTCCATATTTTGTGTTGTATGGGTAGTATGTGGAAAACGTGGAGGAATTATGCATTTTTGCAGCGTGCAATCCCTCAATATTTAACTTGCAAGATCTCTTCGGTCATAATAAAGAAAGGCGAATAGAATTCCTACACTGGTTAGAAAAGCTGCCATTGCCACAGCTTTTTCAGGAGTATCAGCACCTGAAAAAATGGCAGAAGCGTTTGCATAGGAATAGGGTCCCAAAAACAAATATTCTTTTAGATCCGGAATAATTCTTCCAATCAGATCGAATCCGTAAAAAAGAATTGCTATGCCGATTCCAATTCCCATTCTGTTTTTTCCTGATATGGACGAAATTCCAAAACAGATCCCAGCAATTTCAAGGTTCATAAGAAACTGATAATACATAAATTTCAAGAACTCTTTTGCCGGCAGCTCTTCATCCAGGACAATAAAACCCATGGAATAGAAAAAGGCGCAGATACAGGTAAAAATGATAAGTGAGAAAAGCACGCACAGACCTTTGGAAAGAACGACCTTTTTACGGGTTATCGGAAGTGAAAGCAAAAACTCTCCGGTATGCCCCTCTTCCTCTTTGGATAAAATTCCAATTGCAGTAACAGCGGCAAACATTCCGCTTCCAAGACTGTGTATCGTTCCAATTTCAGCTGCAAAATATCCTTTCAGTGTCGCAATGCTTAAGGTACTCATACCAAATGCATCGGAAAAAGCCCCCATCGATGAAAAAGCATCTGCCATTTCTCTCATATCCCCTTGCATGCTCTCATATAAAAGGATACAGATGAAACCAAAGCTGCCAATCACAATGCTCCATATGAAGAGTGCTTTCAGATTCAGCCGGAGCTCTCCTAAAAATATCGTTTTCATTATATATTCTCCTCCTCATAAAATTTTAGAAACATATCCTCATCAATCTTGGGAGATTTCAGCATTTTTAATTTGCCCTCCCGCATGATGGCGGCAGTTTTGCAATATTTGTTGACCTCGGATAAAACATGGGTTGATAAAAGGCAGGTGGCCCCCTCTTCTACATATTCATGAATTAGTTCAAAAAAATTTCTTTGTATCAACGGATCCAGTCCGCTTGTGGGCTCATCAAATACAAAAAGTTTGGGACGGTGCTGCATTGCACACACAATACTGACCTTTTTTCGGTTTCCTAAAGACAATTCCTTTATTTTCCTGCTTGTGTCGACCTTTAGCTTTTCGCAGATTTTTTCTGCTTCTTCACTGCAATCAAGTCCTCTGACATTTGCAGCGTATCGAATAACATCCCTTACACGCATGGAACTATAAAACCATGCTTCGGATGGCATATATCCTACGTTTGCCAAGATTTTTTCATGCTCTTTTACACTATCCATTCCCAAAACCCGGATTTCTCCGCTGTAGCCTTTTAAAAAACCCAGCACGGATCGGATGGTCGTCGATTTGCCTGCACCGTTAGGTCCCAAAAAGCCAAAAATGTCACCGCTTTCTACGGAAAGTGTCACATCAATGATCCCTCTGTTTTTACCATAGCTTTTTGTAAGATTTCTGATATCAATTACATTTGCCATAGAATTCCCCTTTCTTTTTGTCATCTGATTAAGATTTCTATAGCTTATAAATATCAGAAATAAAAAACGGGAACAATATCTGTTCCCGTAAGGTGCACTTATTTACCGCCAGCATTCACTTTTTGTGTTCTGTCTGAAAAAGTCTCAGCTCTTCATTAAGCTTTTTATCATCAATCGTTCTCTTTGATTTGTATATATAAAACACGCAAATATATGCAAAAAGAATGTATGCTGCAAACAAGGCTGTTATAAGAAGCTGTTTGTCAAACCATCCGCAAAAGTAAGAAATTAGGCAATAGAGAGCAGTGCATATGACCATTCCTATCATTTCTTTCCACCTGAGCTGATCCGCTTCATCAAAATTCCAAAAGAGAAATACCTGAGCATAGCCAATCGCATAGCAGGAGAGAATCATTTCCGCCATATGCATAATTCCGGCATCAAATCTGCCATTGATAAGCCTGAAAATACAATAAAAAAATAGAATTGCATAAAAATAAAGACAGGCTTTAAACTCTATTCCAATTTCTTTTGTCAGATACCTTTCCCAAAGTGAAAGTTTCCTCTCTTTTTTCATGTTATCGGGCCCCCTTCAAAAGCTTTCTGAATGCCACAGCATATCTCCTTGAAATGATAATGTGCTCTCCGCCTTCCATTGTTGCATCAATCCTGTTGGAAGAAAGACTTTTCAGTGAAACGACCCTGTTTACATTGATAATCATGGATTTGCTGCATCGAAAAAAAGACTCATCCTGCATTTCCATTATAAAGGAGTTAAGTGATCCTTCAATCCGAAGAACGCAATTTTCTGTATAAGCAAATACTTTGTCATCTACAGACTCCAGATATAAGATCTCTTCGGTCTGAATACAGACATTCTGGTCATGGGTCTTTCCCCAAATCTTTGTTTTTTCATTTTGCAGAATAGATATTATTTTGTTGACTGATGGGGTCATTTCTTTGTAACGGATAACAATGCTTTCTTCGCCGTCTGATATTTTTAATATATCTACTTTCATAGTTTCCTGACTTTATCCCTTTATAAATCTTTCCGGTAAATACTTCATAATCCCCAAAATCACCTATTATTATATATAAAATGTTTCCCGAATTCCAGATATTTTAGTTTGTGGTATCAAAATTACAGGAACGGCTCTTCTTATTTTGTTATTTATGAGCGGAAGGCACCCGGCTTGAAAAAGAGAATGGCGTTTGCTACAATAACTAAGGGTGTTTGGAAATGAATTTAAAAGATCGATATCATAAGGAAACGTTAAAAATTGCAGTGGATATGGCATGGCCGGCGATCGTGGAGTCTTTTTTTGTTGCATTTGCAGGATTGATCGATTCCCTGATGGTGAGCGCCCTTGGCTCTTATGCGGTTGCGGCGGTAGGATTGACGACGCAGCCAAAGCTTTTGGGACTTTCTCTTTTTTTTGCCCTGAATGTTGCTATTTCGGCGCTGGTTGCAAGAAGGCGGGGAGAAAAGCGGCAGGATGCAGCAAATGAGATCCTCTATACTGCAGTTTTGTTCCTTGTGATTGCAGCAGGGCTCCTGAGCATTTTGTTCGTAGCTTTTGCAGGACCCATTATTGATTTCTGTGGTTCCACACAGGAAACACATGACGGCGCAGTGGCTTATTTCCGGATCATCATGGGCGGCATGATCTTTAACTGTGTTCAGATGGGGATCAATGCGGCACAGCGGGGAGCTGGGAATACCAAGATCACCATGCGCACCAATGTGACCTCCAACGTGATCAATATTATTTTGAATTACCTGCTCATTGACGGACATTTTGGGTTCCCGGCACTGGGCATTCAGGGAGCGGCGCTCGCTACTGTTTCCGGAACGGTAGTTGCCTGTATTATGAGCATTGCCTCTATTCTGAAAAAAGATAACTTTATCAGCATTCCCTATATTATTGCCAATAAAATAAAACCGACCTTCTTGGCGCTGCACCATCTGATCAAGGTAGGGTACAGTGTGTTTTTTGAACAGGTGCTGATGAGAGTGGGTTTTATGCTTACTGCGATCATGGCGGCAGATCAGGGAACAGACGCCATGGCAGCCCATCAGGTGGGAATGAACATTATGGCGTTATCCTTTGCCTTTGGAGACGGCCTACAGGCCACCGCTGTGGCGCTGATCGGCAGGAGCCTTGGTGCAGGGGATCCGGAGCTGGCAAAGGAATATGGAAGAACCTGCAGGATGATCGGGGCATTTATTGCAGTTGGTCTGGTCTTTGTTTATTATTTCGGGGCCGGTGCGCTGTACCGTCTGTTCTTTGAGGAGGAACATATTGTTGCCATTGGCGTGAGCATTATGCATGTGATCATTTTCGTTGTGGTTTTCCAGATCTGTCAGGTGATTTACATGGGATGCTTAAGAGGCGCCGGAGATACGCTTTACACCGCTATTGCATCCATGATCAGTGTGACTTTTATCCGTACCATTGTGTCTTACTTTTGTGGATATACCCTGGAATGGGGGATCATCGGGATCTGGATGGGAGTGCTTGGGGATCAGGTGTCCAGATTTATCTTTGCAACCGTGCGGTTTAAGCAGGGAAAATGGGTGAGGATTAAAATATAGTTTTTTCTTGAAAATCTCATACAGATAGCTTAAAATAAAATCGGACTGGGAAAAAAGTACCGGAAATACATACAGACGACCTACAGAAGAGACGGCAGAAGGTGAGGGTTCGAACTATGAACTATGATGAAAATGTATTTAAAGAAAAAGCAAACAAAAAGGCACGCAGGATCTGGCTTATCTTTGCAATCTTACTTACAGCAAATTATGGAGCGGATGTAGCAAATGGTATTTATCCGGCAAATCAGTATGTGATCTTTGTTCTGCTTTGCTGGCTTCCCTTTGTCATTGGCGATGTGATCATGAAAATAAAGGGAAAGGCAACGGAGCTTTATAAGCACGATCTTGTGATCGGCTATGGCCTCTTTTATACCTTTCTTTCCTGTACCACAGCTTCTCCGATTTCCTTTACATACATTCTGCCGGTAGCCAGTCTTCTGGTTCTGTATAAAAACAGAAAATTCATGATCAGATGCGGAATTGCCAATACCTTAAGCGTTATTTTAAGCGCAATCTACAGAGGGGCTGTGCTGGGCTGTAATTCGGCCACCGACATGAAAAATTATCAGCTTCAGGTTTCCTGTATTGTTTTGTGTTATATCTGCTTTATCATGTCTATCAAGCACTTAAATGAGTCGGACGGAGCCTTAACGGACAGCATTAAGGCGGATTTAAAGAGAGTTATCACAACAGTGGAAAAGGTCAAGGCAGCCAGCAATTCTGTTGTGGAAGGAATTACCGTTGTCAGGGAGCTGGCTACGGAAAACAAGCATGGTTCTGATGTGGTCATGCTGGGAATGAATGAGCTTACAGATAATAACGAGAAGCTGCGGGGGCGCACGGAATCCTCTAAGGATATGACCACAGACATCAGCGCTCAGGTTCAGAATGTAGCTTCCATGATAGAAGAGATGGTCAGCCTTATGGCAGAATCCGGAAAGCATTCCGAGGTCAGCGCAGCCGATCTGGCGGGACTTGTTAAGACAGCGGGAACGATGGCCCAGTTATCTTCGGAAGTAGAGCAGATCCTTTCGGATTTTAAGACAGAGTTTGCAACAGTAAAGCAGGAAACAGGAAAGATCGACAAGATTTCCAGCCAGACCAATCTTCTTGCGCTGAATGCGTCGATTGAAGCGGCAAGGGCCGGGGAAGCCGGAAAAGGCTTTTCCGTGGTTGCAGAGCAGATCAGGACCCTTAGTACGGAAACAAAGGATTCTTCCGGAGAGATCAGGGAAGCGCTTCTGAGACTGGAAGGGATTTCAGAACAGATGACGGCCTCCATGGAGGAAACCATAAAGCTCATACAGCTTACGCTGGAAAAGGTACAAAAGACCGGTGACAGCGTAAATAAGATCGCAGAAGATTCGGTACAGCTGGGGCGGCATATCAAGACCATTGACGGCGCCATGAAGGAAGTAGAGTCTTCCAATGAGCAGCTTGTTGAAAATATGGAACAGGTTTCCGGCATCATGGAGACCATGACGGAAAGCATTACGGATTCCAGCGAGATCAGTAAGAAAATGCTCAGCAAATATGAAGAAAGCGCCACAAACATCAATAACATTGAAAATGTGGTGCAGGCGCTTATGTGCGAGCTGGGCGTAGGCGGTTTCATGGGCATAACGGATGTTAAGCCCGGTATGAAGACCGTCATCAGCCTGGGACAGGGAGAAGCGGAGAAGGAATATCACGGAGAATTCCTGGGACAGACAACAGATGGGATCAGGTTAAAGCTGGAACAGGGCCAGCCGATCACCCAAAATGAAGAATGCAAGCTCCAGATCACAGTGGAAAATGTGATTTATTGCTGGGATCAGGCAGAGATCCACTTAGAGCAGCCCAAGGATCCAAAGAGCGCTTATACAGTTCGGCTGAACCCAAGATCCTGAACAGACGAAAGTACCCAAGACTGGATCTGAGCAATCCCTGCAAGATCAACATGAAGGAAGGCGGCCGTGTATTTGCCGGAAAAATGGATAATATCAGCGCAAACGGTTTTGCATTCCTGACAGGAGAAGCATTCTTTGCTGACCATAAGGGGGCAGAGCTGACTGTGGAGATCCAGGGATTTGATCTGAAAATGCATTCTTCCTTAGAAGGACGCGTGATCCGCTGCTCTGACAATGAGGGAATTTACATTGTAGGCTGTCAGATGCCGGAAGATAATGAAGAAATAAAGAAATATGTAGAAAATTGTATCAAAAAAGATGAGAGCACTTTCGGTTAAGAAAGTGATCAAACTGTAGACAAAATGATCCGAGAAATGTGAGTTTCTCGGATTATTTTACGCTTTTGAATTTTGATTTAAAACAAGTACTCTTCTTTGCTTATGCCATTTGCATTTCTCTTTTTTCTTACATTTTGAAAATTTATCAAATTTATACATGAAAGTATAAGTGCAAATTTCATTGTTGTCTGTCTTTGCCAAAGAACTTTTGTATAAAAATATTCGCATAACACTATTGTGCAAAGCAGTTTTGCAATGTCTGCATCAATGATACAGTACTTTATTTTAATACCTACAAACTTATCACAAATATTTTTAATTGTTCTGCGCCATACACTTTGCCCGAATTTATAGTAAAATCAATACTTCGTTCAGCTTTATCATATTGTATTGAAAAATCTGTTTGAAAAAATCAGTCTTTTTAAAAAGGCACATATTTTTTCGAAAATGTTGAGAAGAAATACAGGTAGGATGCTGATTGCAAAAGAGGATACCTGTATTTTGGGTTTATATTATTTTCTTTGATGAGATAATTCTTCAGGGAGAGTTTGTTGGTATACTCCCCAAGAACTTGCGGTTCCTGCACCAATTTGTGCAGTCAGTCCAGATAAGGAAGCTAAGATGTATAAAAATATAACATTAATGTTACGAAGCATAGATATAATTTTTTTCATTGTATACCCCTTCCTTAAATCGGTATGCTATAATTGTAATAAAAAAAAGATATCAGAAAAAACGTAAATAAGATGAAATGAGACGCAAAAAGATTATAAAGTATCGTAAATTGCACAATAAACCATTTTGCGCATACATTTTCGCATTTTGCTAGGAGCCTAAAATGGGATGGATGGTATTCGAAATAATAATAAATTTTTTAGAAATGTTAACTTCATGTTTTTTGGCAAAAAAAATGTTCCAGAATACTAATAAAGAAAAGAAAAATAATGTAATGTTCTTTGTCTTTGCTGTAGTTGGAACTGTTTTATTAACAATTAGAGAACATAATATTGTGGAAATTCCCGATTTTGTTCCATCTGTATTTATCTTTTTATTATATGCATGGCTCATATGCAAAGCTAAAATATGGACAGCAATTTTGTGGTCATTATTAAATTACTTGTTAATGATAAAATTCTTTCTTCTTTAGGAAAATCAAAGTTAAGGGCAAATATAGTAACGAGCGCAGTATTTCCGGTAGGTAGGGCAGCAAGAAGCATTAAAAAAGAAGATATTATAGCGATACAGAATTTAGAAAGATTAAGATGTACATATGATGGGCTGTGTAGTGTGGATTGGAATGGCAATGTGCTTTGGTGTTGTTCGTTGCATAATAAAAATATGATAATTGGAAATGTAAAAGACGAAAATATAAATGATATATTAAATAACATTAGGAAAAACAAAGTATTTATGTGTATATTGACAAAAGGTATTCCATATTTGGCTTCTATAATAGAAAAATGGAAATTAGGCCAATTAAATAAAAGCTATGTGAATGGATGTGAATTGTGTAATTCAATCTTTGAAAATAGTGAGTTGTTAAAAAAATTAGAAGAAATTATTTGAGGAGGATGCGTATGAAAAAAATGAAAATGCATATAGGATTATGCGATTACACATTTGGTGTAAAAGGAGTATGGTGTAGTCTATTTATAATATTTTTGTTATCCTTACTCATTGGTTTTTCAGGTGTATTAAATGCGGCATGCTTAAAATTATTAATAGATATTGCATCGGGTGAAAGTGAGATTGGTATTTGGACAGGTGCGTTGCTTTCAATTTCGGCAATTGCATTTAAGGCTGTTTTGGATTTACTAAGAGATATTTTAAATGTAAAAACTCAAAATAAGATAGCAGGCAAGGCAAAAAGGGATTTGTTAGAGCATATGGAGAAGATTCCATACTTGAAATTATCTCATTATCATAGTGGAGATTTATTGACTCGCCTTTCAGATGATACGGATATTTGTGCAAGGATGCTTCCAGAAACTTTGGGAGGTGCACTGGTAGGAGCGGCGAGTTGTTTAATTGCTTTAGTATATGGATTTCATTTGAACTGGAAGCTTTCTATTCTTTGTGTTGTGTTGTCACCGCTGGCAGTGATTTGGAGTAAATTGATTTTACCATATGTTCAAAAGTATGCTACATTAATGCGAGAAGAAGAAAGTGAAATTCGAGCATTTAGTCAGGAAGAAATTTTATATATTCCGGTGATCAAAAGTTTCTTTGCATATAGTTTATCAAAAGAACGGTTGGATAAAAAGTTTAAGAAATTATCGCAGGTGCGTGTGAAGATGACAATGGCCAGTTCGGCATTAAATAGTGGTGCTACAATAGTAGGCTTTTTTTCCTTTATTGGGGCAGCTGGATTTGGTGCATATTTGTCAATTAGTGGAGAGATTACAGTAGGAACAATTGTAGGCTTTATACAACTGCTTAATTACATAGTATGGCCCTTTACAGAGTTGATGCCCATTTTGAGTGAATTTCAGAAGGGAAAAGCAGCGCGTAAACGTATAAGAGAAATTGAGACCATTACAAGAGAGGAAGAAGAAATAGAGGGAAAACAACTTTTAAAAAATTTTATTGTTAAAGTATGTGATATGTCTTTTTCCTATGGAACAGAAGTGATTTTGCGGGACGTGAATATGGAGTTGGAAGAAAATCAGCTTGTGGGCGTAATGGGGCCTAGTGGTTGTGGGAAAAGCACGTTTATGCAGCTATTAATGGCTTTATTTCAACCGTCACATGGCAAAATTTTTATTACAAATGGGAGAGAGGATGTAACTGGAACCTCCATGAGGAAGTACATTTCCTATGTGCCTCAAGATCATTTGTTGATTAGCGGAACGATAGCAGAAAATATTGCTTATGGAAAAGACACGTTTGAGATGGAAGATGTGATTTTAGCGGCAAAGCGGGCAGAAATTCATGAATATATTTGTACTTTGCCAGAGAAATATAACACATGGGTGCGAGAGAGGGGGGGGAATTTTTCATTTGGCCAGGCGCAACGTATTGCTATTGCGCGTGCACTTTATAAAGATGCACCGATTTTGATTTTAGATGAACCAACTGCTTCCTTGGACTCTGAATCCAAGAAAAACATAATCAGAACACTACAGAAGGAGGCTAAACATAGATTGTGTATTATGGTATGCCATGACCAGACAGAGAACTGTTCAATATTTGATAGGATATTAAAATTTGAAAATGGAAAAATAAAGATGGAGGAAAACACTGAAAATATAGCGTTTTAGAATGGTATAAAGAGTTTAGAGAAAAGGGATATTAAATATAGAATGATGATTTTATGTATAACTTATAATTAATGAAGATTATGAAAAGAGGAATGCGAAATGGAGAAAAGGAAAAAACTAAAAAAATGTGTGTCTCCGTTAACGGGATATATGGAAGACGCATATCCTCTAACTGTGGCAATTACAAAAGAGAGTAGCTATGAATGGATATATAGTAATTATATTCAATTAATATTTCAAAATCCTATAAGATTTGACAATCAACCAATTAAGTTTTATAAATTATCATGGACTAGTGGACTTGTGTGGGATGCAGATTGCCCATTAATCAAATATGATACAGTTCCAAAGCAGATCATTGATAGTATTGGTATAGATATTATTGAGTATATTTGTACTGCAATTAATCAGGAATATTATGTAAAATTATATTTGGATGAATACTTTTTACCCTTTCGAAATTCTTATCAAAATGAACATTATCTTCATGAGAGCTTGTTTATAGGATATGATTTAAGTGAACAGGTGCTGTATGGATTAGCATACGTAACTGATAAAACAGGATACCATTTTAAAGAGTTTACGGTGGATATGGATGCTGTCAGACGGGCATATAAGATTCCTATTGAGGATAGTGTACAAAGAAGTAGGATAATGCTTATGTCATGTAATTGGGAAAAATTTTATGAGTTTGATATTGAAAGTGTGAAGGAGAGTATTTATGAATATATAAATTCGATTTCTACGGATAAGAAATATTCTCCTATAACTAACCCGAGAGATTATTCTTTTGGAATCAGCATATATGATAAATTATTGGATTTATTTGACAATGCAAGTCAATGTTTAGGAGTAATTCCTTTTCATATTATATTGGAACATAAGCAGTTGATGGTCGAACGTATAAAATATATGGTGGACAATAATTTTGTAGACGAATGTGATGAAATTTTAAGGGGATTTGAAAAACTAGTTTCGGAAGCTAATCTTTGTAAAGCATTATTTATGAAATATCAACGTATGCCCACTGACATAAACCGAAACAAGGTAAAAGAAAAAATATTAGAAACAAAGCAATTTGATATAGAAATGATGACAAATTTATATATGATGTTAAGTACTACACCTAAAAAAAATGAGCACGGGAAAATATCTTCACGTTGGGGATCGTGGAAAGATATTATGTATGGCCTTGATAAGAGGTTACAGGGGAGGTTTGACATAGCATTTGATTTACATATATTGAATAATAAGACAAGAGGATATATTCGGTTTACAAATGATAAATTAGTGTATGATTTTTGTGCGCCTATTATTATAAGTTTTAATGTGGAGAAACATCAATTTGGAGTAGGTGATAAAAATATAATTCAAGGGATAAGTTGTAATTCTAATAGTAACTATAAAATTAATTTTACAATTGATTTATTTGAAAAAAGGTATGCTATAGTTGTATATACTGAAAAGGAAAAGGGAGGAATTGAGGATATATGTTTTATGGAAGATATTAATTTTATTAATCAGATGATTATTATTCATGATAATTCATATTATTATTCAGTAGGGAATGTTGATTGTACCCAAAGATAAAGTGAGTTTTCAGCCAACTCGTTTATAGTTATGATAGAACCTAAATATGGGAATTTAAATTGCCTCGATAATGGTTTTAAGAAAAGAGCACTTTCGGTTAAGAAAGTGCTCCTTTTTCAATCTCAGTGATTTCCGTATTATACAGGATCAATGCCTCGCGGCAGTCATAGCATCCCATTTCATAGTACCCTTTGGAAAAGCGGTTCAGTCTTTCTATGGAAACTGAACGGTTGGCCTTCTTGGGCAGGTCTACAAATGTGATTTCATCTGTGCGGTATTCTTCGTCAAAGTCAGGATCTGACTCTTCCTCATAATAAGGATCAAAGAGCAGGACTCTGTCCTTTTCAATTCCGGTAAGCAGCACATAGTGCGCTACATCCAAAAATACATGCAGGATAACGGTTCCGCCGTTTAAAAGAGCGGTATAAAGCTTGCTGTCCGGAGCAATGACAACCTGCTCGCCGGTGAGAAACTCACTGTAAATAGGAAACTTTTTGGCACAGCCAAAATGATTCAGCCAGCTTGACATATAATTCATGGCGGCAGGAGAAGTCCCGTGCTTACACAGCTCTCCGCAATCGTTATAGCAATCCATGCAATAAAGCATGATAAATTTTACAAGGTCGGGGTAAATGGTTTCCCTGTCAAACAAAAAACGGATTCCATTTAAAAGACTGACCGGACCGCAGTCATATTCCGAGGTCTGATAATTCAGAGGATTTTTCATTGGTATTTCCAAACCTTTCAACTTTGTCTTTCCTGCAAAGTGATTGTAATATACCTCTATAAATAGGGTTTGTCAAGACTTTTGGGGGGTGGAAAAAAAGAGTAAAAAAAGTGTTTGACATTTCTAGGGAAAGCGAATATAATATAAAATCATATAATTCCTAGTGGAAAAGTAGGGAAAGAAAAAGCGAAATGAGTAAATGGAGGAAAGTATTATGAGTAAAGTAAAAGAGAGCGCATTAGAACTGATTGGAAACACCCCTTTGGTAAAGATCAGCAGATATGCCAAAAAGGCAGGCGTAGAAAACGCAACTATTCTTGCAAAGCTTGAGTATTTTAATCCGGCAGGATCCGTGAAGGACAGAGTAGCATTATCTATGGTAGAGGAAGCAGAAAAAGCAGGCATTTTAAAGCCGGGAGCTACCATTATAGAGCCTACCTCCGGAAATACCGGAATTGGTCTTGCATCTGTAGCAGCCTCAAAGGGCTACAGAGCCATCCTGACACTTCCCGATACCATGAGCGTTGAGCGCAGAAATTTACTTGCAGCATATGGAGCAGAGCTTGTGCTGACAGAGGGAGCAAAGGGAATGAAGGGCGCCATTGCCAAGGCAGAGGAATTAAAGGACTCCATTCCGGGAGCCGTTATTCTGGGACAGTTTGATAATCCGGCCAATCCCAAGGTGCATAAAGAGACCACAGGCCCTGAGATCTGGGATCAGACGGATGGAAAAGTAGATATTTTTGTAGCAGGCGTAGGTACCGGCGGAACCATTACCGGTGTAGGAGAGTATTTAAAGTCCAAAAACCCCAATGTCAAGGTAGTGGCTGTGGAACCTGCAACAAGCCCTGTTCTTTCCAAGGGAACGGCAGGAGCGCATAAGATCCAGGGAATTGGCGCCGGATTTGTTCCTTCCGTATTAAATACGAAGATTTATGATGAAATTCTTCCTATTGAAAATGAAGATGCATTTACAGAAGGAAAGGCGTTTGCAGTAAGCGAGGGTGTTTTAGTTGGTATTTCTTCCGGAGCTGCTTTAAAGGCGGCGTCAATCCTTGCAAAGCGTCCCGAAAATGCAGGGAAAACCATTGTGGTTCTTTTGCCGGATTCCGGTGACAGATACCTGTCTACGCCTTTATTTGCAGCAAACTAAAAAAAGGATTGACATTTACAGGCAGTAAAAGTATAGTTTATTCAAATTATGCTGATCCGTTCAGCTTAAATGAAAAGTGGAGGAGAAGATTGAAAAAAATTTTTTCAATCGCGAGATTTGTGTCTGCGCGCACTTGACACAAACTCGGCATGCGCAAAAAGCGTGTGCAGAAATGAGGAAGAAGATGACAGAAAATCCATACAATGATATTCTATATCTGTCCCGTCCTGTTTCTGAAAAACATATTCCCATGCCGGCAGAGAACCGGGCAGCACAGTTTGCCCCCTTTGCGGCGCTTACAGGATATGAGGACGCCATACGGGAAACAGAGCGTCTTACCCAGGAAAAGTCCGAGCAGGATGAATATGAAAGGGAGGCGTTAGATGAGCGGCTTCATTTTCTGGAGGAGAGGATAAAGGAACGGCCGGAAATCCTCCTTACTTATTTTGTGCCCGATGAAAAAAAGCAGGGCGGAAGATATGTTCAGAAGCGCTGCCGCCTGAAAAAGATTGATGCCTATGAAAAGCAGATCATTTCGGAGGATGGAACACAAATCCGGGTGGAGGATATTATAAAATTGGATGAGATTTCTCCTTTTAGCGAAGGGGAGGAATAGAGGAAGCATTTTGAAAGTACATCAGACGGATTTTTCAACGGGAAATGTATACCGTAATATTATGGAAGTGGCGCTGCCCATGATTATGGCGCAGCTTCTGAACCTTCTTTATAATGTGGTGGACAGAATGTATATTGGCCGGATCCCGGAGGTGGGAACCATGGCCCTTACGGGAGTGGGGCTGTGCTTTCCCATCATTACCCTGATCAATGCCTTTACGCTTCTGTACGGAAATGGTGGAGCGCCGCTTTGCGCCATGGAAAGGGGCAGGGGAAATGACCGGGAAGCAGGGATGCTCATGGGAAATTCCTTTGTGCTCTTAGTGGGGACGGGAGTGGTGCTCACAGTGGCAGGCCTGATAGGCTACCGCCCTGTTTTACAGCTTTTTGGGGCCAGCGAGGTGACACTTCCCTATGCGGCAGATTATATCAGGATCTACCTTATGGGTACGGTTTTTGTCATGATCGCAGTGGGGATGAATCCCTTTATCAACAGCCAGGGCTTTGGAAATGTGGGCATGCTTTCTGTGCTGATCGGGGCGGTCATCAATATGATACTGGATCCCATTCTGATCTTCGGCTTTCACATGGGAGTACGGGGAGCAGCTGTGGCCACCGTGTTTTCCCAGCTTTGCTCCGCAGTCTGGGTCATGGCCTTTCTCACCGGAAAGAAAGTGCCCCTGCGGCTTACGGGAGGGATGCTGAAGCTGTCCCTTCAAAGGGCAAAGAGCATTGTGGCTCTTGGAGTTTCCGGCTTTATCATGTCCTTTACCAACAGCCTTGTGCAGGTGGTCTGCAATACCACCCTGCAGCTTTATGGAGGGGATATTTATGTGGGGGTCATGACGGTTTTAAACTCCGTAAGAGAGATCTGCACCCTGCCGGTACATGGCTTTACCAATGGAGCCTCGCCCGTTATGAGCTTTAACTATGGAGAGAGGGCATACGATAAGGTAAAAAAGGCGATTAAGTTCATTACTGCAGTGTGTGTGCTTTATACCCTTTTTATATGGGGCGTCCTGAAGGTGATCCCCCAGTTCTTTATTAAGATCTTCAATTCCGATCCGGTAATGATCGAAAAAGGGGTGCCGGCGCTGCATATTTATTTCTTTGGATTTTGCTTTATGGCCCTGCAGTTTACGGGGCAGAGCGTGTTTGTGGCCCTGGGAAAATCGCGGAAGGCAGTGTTCTTTTCCCTGCTGAGGAAAGCCTTTATTGTAGTTCCCCTTACCCTGCTCCTTCCCAGGATCGGGATGGGAGTGGACGGCGTATTCTGGGCGGAGCCTATTTCCAATCTGCTGGGGGGAAGCGCGTGCTTTCTGACTATGCTGGGGACGGTGCTGCCTGAACTGAAAAGGAGAGTGGAGACCAATGATAAAAAATCTTATTTTTGATGTGGGAGATGTGCTGATCGAATATCGCTGGCGGGAAATGCTTTACGATCATGGGGTGACGGGGGCGGCTGCAGAGCGCATCGGGCCGGAGCTGTTTGAAGCAAGGCAGTGGAGAGAGCTGGATGCCGGAGAAATTTCCGTGGAAGAGGCCATCCGGGAATATCAGGCTCTGTTTCCAGAGGACAGCGAGGTGATCGCCTGGTTTTTAAGAAATGCACAGCTTATGGTGGTTCAAAGGCCGGAGCTTTGGGACAAAATAGAAGCATTAAAAAAGCGGGGCTATGGAATTTATCTGCTGTCAAACTATTGCAAGGAACTGTTTGACAAGCATACGGCAGGGGCCGGTTTTTTAAATGATCTGGACGGCGGGGTGATCTCCTATCAGATCCATAAGACAAAGCCGGATCCTGGGATCTACAGCTTTCTGCTTCAAAAATATGGGCTGAATCCCTCGGAATGCCTGTTCTTTGACGACAGGGCGGAAAACGTGGAGGCAGCACAAAAGCTTGGGATCGCAGCAGTGCAGATCACATCCAGAGAAAAGATCGGCAGACAGCTGGATCAGCTTCTTCAAAAAGATTGAGAAAAGCTCTCATTATCAGGTCTTGCTTTTTGAAGTAAGACCTTGTATTCTAAACATGAGTTAGCTACAACTAACCAAAAGAATAAATCATGTGTACTCCAAATCCGTATAGCTGCTGAATATACGGATCGACGGAAGGAAGCTTCCGGCCGGAGTGCTCAAAGGAGAAGGAGTGTCTGTAAAATGAATACTTATATGGAAATTGAAAAGGTAATTGGACGGGAGATCCTGGATTCCAGAGGAAATCCTACTGTGGAAGCAGAGATTACGCTGGCAGACGGAACGGTAGCCAGAGGAACAGCACCAAGCGGAGCTTCTACCGGCGAATTTGAAGCGCTGGAGCTTCGGGATGGAGACAAGAGCAGATACGGCGGAAAGGGCGTGCAAAAGGCAGTAGAAAACATCAATACGGTGATTGCACAGGCCATTACCGGAATGGACGCTTTTCATGTAAAGCGTTAGTTACAAGGAAGGAGAAAGAGGTTTGAGCCAGGAAATTTGGGAGACAATACAGAAAATGGAGACCGAGGATGCAGAGCTTCAGTTAGCCCTGCAATGCGCGCCGCTGATCACCGGTCTTAAGGTGTCCAATCTTCTCAGCATCAAAACAAGCAGCTGCCGGGAGGTTTTGGAGATCATAAAAGAGAGCTGTATTACAGCTTTTCCATTGGGAATGGCGGGAGAACGGATCACACTTCTCCTTTATCAGAAGGAAAGACTGACACATTTTTTTATGGAGGAATCGTCAGCTAAGCTGCTGCAGCAGTTTGGATATGGAAATGCTTCTTTAAATGAGATCCTGAAAAGCTTCCGCAGACGTTATCAGGAATATCTTGCCCAAAAAAGAAGCTTTCCTCATGAGATGGGGCTTCTGCTGGGCTATCCGCCGGAGGATGTGGAGGGCTTTATCACACATGAGGGCAGAGACTTTTTGTATGCAGGGGAGTGGAAGGTATATCACAACCCGGAGTGGAAAAAGCTGCTGTTTCAGAGATTTGACTACGCAAGGGAAAATCTGGTTCAGCTTTTGTCCTGCGGAATGCATATGGATGAGATCATAGATGTCTGCAACGGTATGGCGCCCCGGAGAATGGTAAATTATAAAATGTGCGTGAACGCATGACAACACCCGCTGCTTTGACCAGTGGAATGAGGAAAGGATGGTAAAAATGAGTAAGATTTATGTGGTATTTTGGACCCAGGGAGGAAACACCCAGGCCATGGCACAGGCAGTTGGCGAGGGAATAACCGCTGCGGGAAAGGAAGCCGAAGTGATCTATGTAGGCGGCATAAAGGCAGAGGATCTGAAAGAGGAAGCCGTTTTTGCAATGGGCTGTCCGGCTATGGGCGCAGAGGTGCTTGAAGAAGGGGAAATGGAACCCTTTGTATCAGAGGTGGAAGCCTTTGCGGCGGGAAAGAAGATCGGTCTTTTCGGTTCCTATGGCTGGGGAGACGGCCAGTGGATGAGAGACTGGGTAGACCGGATGAACGCAGCAGGAGCTACAGTGGTAGGCGGCGAGGGCGTGATCTGCCAGGAAATGCCGGATGAGGAAGCACTGGAAGCCTGCAGGACTCTTGGAAAAGAGCTGGCAGCTTTATAGGCCATAAATAAAGAAATAAGGATGATAAGGTGCGGCCCCGCAGTGGGCCGCATTTTGTCAGCCCTTTCCACCCGGAATGATTGACGAAAAGGCCAAAATACTATATTCTGGTAGTAAGGTATTATCAGAAGATGGATAAGGGAGGCACAGAGGATATGGTATCGAGTATTGTGGGAAACTATTTGCTGGATCAGGGACTGATCACCGCAGAGCAATATAAGGATCTGCTCAGGGAACAGCAAAAGGTCAGAGTCAAGCTTGGACTGATCGCTGTTGCAGAGGGCCTGATGACACAGGAAGAGGCAGACAAGGTAAACAGGCTTCAGGCAGTGATGGATAAGCGGTTTGGGGATATTGCCGTAGAAAAGGGATATCTCACCTCCGGTCAGGTGGAAGCTCTGCTTAAGAAACAGGGAAATGCGTACCTTGCTTTTGCGCAGGCACTGGAAAACCAGCAGCTGATGACGGTGGAACAGCTGGAACAGTATATGAAGGATTTCCAGAAGGAAAATCAGCTTACCGGCTCTGATCTGGAAGATCTGAAGAGTGATGATGTGGACAGAATTCTGCCCCTTTATCTTCCGGGAGGATGCGACAGGTATCTTGAGGTCGCAGGAACCGCGCTTCGTACGATCATGAGATGTGTGGATAATGAAGTTTATCCCGGAAAGGCTTACCTGACGGGAGAGCTTTCAGCCGATCAGTGTGCGCTGCAGCTTGTAGAGGGAAAGCCCTTTTTGATCTGTGGTATGGCCGGAAAAGGACAGGCAATGCTGCAGACGGCATCTGTATTTGGCAAGGAAGACTTTAAGCAGGTGGATGAGGATGCCCTGGATGCGATTGGCGAGCTTTTAAACTGCATCAATGGACTGAATGCTACTGCTTTAAGCCAGAAGGGCATTTCCATGGAGCTTTGTCCGCCGGAGTTTTCAGCACAGATCCAGAAGGTAGTCGGTGAGGAAATGCTGGTGCTGCCGCTCAGGATCAAAGGGCAGTGGGTGCAGTTCATCATTGCAATAGGACATAAATTAGAATTAAAATAAAAGGAGGGGGAAATAAGAAAGATGGCAAATATTCTGATTGTGGATGATTCAAGAACATCCCGTAAAATACTCAAAGAAATATTAGAAGATGCCGGACATACGGTAATTGCGGAAGCAAAGGACGGCGAAGACGGATATTTAAAGTATAAGGAACTGAAGCCTGAACTTGTGACCCTTGATATTACCATGCCGAAGATGGATGGACTGGAAGCTCTTCAGCTCATCAAAAAGAGCGACGATCATGTAAAGGCGATCATGATCACAGCGGCAGGCCAGAAAGAAAAGATGATCCAGGCGATCAAGTACGGAGCGGCGGAATTCATTTCCAAGCCCTATGAGCCGGATGAGGTAAAAGAGGTCATTGAGAAGGTTTTAAATGATCAGCAGTAAACAGCAGTAAGGGAAAAAGAGCGTAGATGTGAGGCAGAGAGCATTTACGCTCTTGCTTTTTGCTCTTTTTTCCGTTAGAATAAAAGGCGCGGAAAACGATTTCTTATCAGAATAAGAAAAAGATGCGAGAGAAAAAAGAGAGGATAATAAGATTTATGGTATCGATCCGAGATGTGGCAGATCATGCCGGAGTGGCAATTTCAACTGTTTCAAAGGTTCTGAATCATTATCCCAACGTCAGTGAAGCAACGAAGCAGAAGGTAAACAAAGCGGTAGAGGAACTGAAATTTGTACCGAATTCCGTGGCGGCGGCGCTCTCCTCCAAACAGGCGGGCAGAGTTGCGCTTTTGATCAATCTTCACAAGGAAACCCAGGCAGTGGATGAGATCGGAATGCAGTATATATCCGGGGCTTTAGACAAGGCAATGGAGCTGAATTTGGATGTGATCACGCTTTTCTTTTTTATGTTCCGGGATAAAACGGTGGAGGAGCTGATCCGGTATTTGAAATCCCAAAGCATTACCGGGATCATTATTTACGGCGTTTCCAAAGACGATACGGTCATCAGCCAGCTTTTAGAGCGGCAGGAGTTCAAGTGTGTTGTGGTGGACGCTCCCTTTGTAAATGAAAACACCTCCTTTATCACTATCGACCATCGAAGGGCACAATATGAGGTGGCAAAAAAGACGATCCAGGAAAATAAATGCAAAAGCGTTCTGTACCTTGCAGGAAAACGCAACAGCTATGTGACGGATGAACGTCTCCTTGGAATGCAGCAGCTTGCAAAGGAGCTTTCTCTTTCCGTTCTGGTGAAAAATGGTGATTTTTCGGAGCTGCAGGCCAGAAATCTGACCCTGAAATATGCCAAAAAGAAGGATGCGGTGGTCTGTGCTTCGGACCTGATGGCTATCGGGGCCATGAAGGCGCTGATCAAAATGGATATTTTCCGCCCGGTCTGCGGATTTGACGGGATCATCCTTATGGGCTATGTAGGAAAACAGATGAACACCGTCAGCCAGAATTTTTCCGGACTGTCCCGGAAAGCCATGGAAGAGCTTTCCCTGCTTCTTTCGGGAGAAAAGGGACGCAAGGTCATCTGTGAGCATACACTGGTAAGGATGAAATATGAGGATATTATCTGCTAGAGATAAAAAAATATATGGAAAACACTTGCGGAAAACGTTTTCTTATGTTACACTTTCAATGTCAAAGAGAAAAGAACATCCACAGGGATGATTTTGTTTTATCATAGGAGGAGGGCCTTATGGCAACGCAAACAAATTTAATGAAGGACATTCTGGTTTTAAATCTGGAAAAGCAGTTAGAAGAAGTGGCAGGAGAAATGTTCGGGAAATCAGTGAAGGAACTGACCGATCAGGAGACCTACTACGCAGTTCTGGTTCTGACCAAGAGACTGATGGCAGTTTCTGATGCCAACCAGGGCGAAAAGAAGATCTATTATATTTCCGCAGAGTTTCTGATCGGAAAGCTGTTATCCAATAACCTGATCAATCTGGGAATTTATGATCAGCTGGAAGAGGTTTTAAAGAAAAAGGGAAAAGAGCTTTCCAGGATCGAGGAGATCGAGCCGGAGCCTTCTCTTGGAAACGGCGGTCTGGGAAGACTTGCAGCCTGCTTTTTGGATTCCATTGCAACTCTGGGGCTTCCCGGAGAGGGCATTGGATTAAACTATCATTTTGGACTGTTCAAGCAGGTATTTAAGGACAGACTGCAGACGGCAGAAAAGAACGACTGGATCGAAGAAAATTCCTGGCTGACGAAAACGGATGTAAGCTTTGATGTATATTTTGGAAAGAAAAAGGTAGTTTCCAGACTGTATGACATTGATGTCGCAGGATATGACAGTGGTGTCAATAAGCTCCGCCTGTTTGATATTGAGTCCGTAGATGAAAGCCTGGTAAAGAAGGGCATTGATTTTGATAAGGAAGCCATTGAGAAAAATCTGACCCTGTTTTTGTACCCGGATGATTCAGACGAGGCTGGTAACCTGCTTCGTATTTATCAGCAGTATTTCATGGTATCCAATGCAGCCCAGCTCATCCTGCGCGAGATGAAGGAAAAGAAGTACGATCTGCGCAAGATGTATGAGCATGCCGTGATCCAGATCAATGATACCCATCCCACCATGGTGATCCCGGAGCTGATCAGGATCCTGGTGGAGGAAAAGGCATTTACCATGGATGAGGCTATTGAAGTGGTCAGCAGGACCTGTGCTTATACCAACCACACCATTTTGGCGGAAGCGCTGGAGAAGTGGCCTTTGAAATATCTGGAAAAGGTAGTTCCCCAGTTAGTTCCTTATATCAAGGAGCTGGATAAGAGAGTAGCGGCAAAGTATCAGGATCCCAGGGTGCAGATCATTGACGAGGACGGCAGGGTGCATATGGCGCACATTGATATCCACTATGGCTTTTCAGTCAACGGAGTGGCTGCCATCCACACGAAGATCCTTGAAGAGACAGAGCTGAATGCCTTCTATCAGATCTATCCTGAGAAATTTAACAATAAGACCAATGGAATTACTTTTAGAAGATGGCTCATGAGCTGTAACAGAGAGCTGACCGGTTTCCTTTCAAAAACCATTGGAGATGGCTTTAAGAAGGATGCGGATAAGCTGGAGAAGCTTTTGGAGTATCAGGAGGATCAGGAAGTCTTAGATGAGCTGCTTAAGATCAAGCAGAACAGAAAGAAGGAACTGGCAGCGTATGTACAGGAAAAAGAGGGCGTGACCTTAAATCCTGATTCCATATTTGATATCCAGGTAAAGCGTCTTCATGAGTATAAGCGCCAGCAGATGAACGCCCTTTATATCATCCACAAATATCTGGAGATCAAGGGCGGCAAGAAGCCGGCAAGGCCGATCACCTTCCTGTTTGGCGCAAAGGCAGCGCCTGCTTACATCATTGCGCAGGATATTATCCACCTGTTGCTTGTTTTGCAGGAGATCGTAAATCATGATCCGGATGTAAGCCCTTATATGACGGTTTTAATGGTAGAAAACTACAATGTCAGCTATGCAGAAAAGCTGATCCCCGCCTGCGATATTTCCGAGCAGATTTCACTGGCATCCAAGGAAGCTTCCGGTACCGGAAACATGAAGTTCATGTTAAACGGTGCAGTTACACTAGGAACAGCAGATGGAGCCAATGTGGAGATTGCAGAGCTTGTAGGGGAAGACAATATTTATGTATTTGGCGCGAAGTCGGAAGAAGTCATTGAACATTATGCCAAGGCCGACTACGTTTCCAGGGATTACTACAAGAAGAGCCCTGTGATCAAGGAAGCGGTTGACTTTATCGTAGGAAAGCAGGCGCTTGCCGTAGGCCACAAGGAAAATCTGGAGAGACTTTACAAGGAGCTTCTGAATAAGGACTGGTTTATGACCCTGCTGGATTTAGAGGACTATATTAAGGTAAAGGATCAGGCTATTGCCGATTACGAGGATCGCAGGAAGTGGCAGAAGATGATGCTGGTCAACATTGCAAAAGCCGGTTTCTTCTCATCAGACAGAACCATCATGGAATACAACAGAGACATCTGGAAGCTGAAATAAGGAACGGAAATTTAAAAAGAGGGGGCACTTTTCCGAAAAATTTCGGAGGGGTGCCTTTTTGCCTTATATGGGCATGCATAGGATAACAGGAAGGAGAAGAATTTCATTGAAAACAAGACAGGAAGCTTTGCAGTATGGCCTTTCCTTTCCGGGTACCTATCAGGAGGCGCCGTTTCGTGATCCGAACTGGCAGCTTGTGAGGGTAAAGGGAAGTAAAAAAGCATTTTTATGGACATATGAAAAGGACGGGCTGATCCATTTAAATGTAAAGACTGATCCCAAATGGCGTGATTTTTGGAGGGACGCTTTTCCGGCGGTGATCCCCGGATGGCATCAGAATAAGGAGCATTGGAACACCATTATTTTAGACGGGACGATCCCGGATCAGGACGTCAGGCGCATGATCGCAGAAAGCTACGATCTGATCACAGACAGTCCCACCAAACGCATTTATGAAGCAGTGAAAAAGGTGCCAAAGGGAAAGGTGGCTACCTACGGTCAGATCGCAGAAATGGCAGGGGATAAGAAGATGGCCAGGGCAGTAGGAAATGCGCTGCATAAAAATGACGATCCGGAGCATGTTCCCTGCTTCCGGATTGTAAATTCCAAAGGAGAGCTGGCCGGAGAATTTGCATTTGGAGGAAGCGGCGTTCAGGCAAAGCTCCTTATGCAGGAGGGAGTACAGGTGGAAAACGGACGGGTAGACCTTGAAAAATATGGGATCAGGCTTCCCCTTTGACAGGTCTTTTTAAGCGGGACGGAAGAATGACTGATTGCGTCAAAAACATATGGAAGGATGAAGAACATGGAATTATTTATCACGATCTTAGTAACTTTTTTTGCGGGAATGGGAGCCGGACTGGGAACGGGATTTGCAGGGATGAGCGCAGCAGCAGTGATCAGTCCCATGCTGATTACCTTTTTACATATTGACCCTTATATAGCGGTGGGAATTGCCCTGTCCTCGGACGTGCTGGCCAGTGCCGTTTCAGCTTATACCTATGGTAAAAATAAAAATCTGGATGTGAAAAACGGACTGATCATGATGGCAAGCGTTCTGGTCTTTACCGTTGTGGGAAGCTATATTTCCAGTCTGGTACCCTCCGCGGCCATGGGGAATTTCTCTGTTTTTATGACGTTTCTTCTGGGAATAAAATTTATTGTAAAGCCGGTGATGACAACAAAGGAAGCCATGCAGGGGGTGTCCGCCAAAAAGAGAGCCATCCAGTCCCTGGTATGTGGGACTTTGATCGGATTTATCTGTGGCTTTGTAGGAGCCGGAGGCGGTATGATGATGCTCCTGATCCTGACAAGCGTCCTTGGCTATGAGCTGAAGACTGCAGTGGGAACCAGTGTGTTTATCATGACCTTTACGGCCTTTACCGGGGCGGTATCCCATTTCGCCATTGGAGGAATGCCGGATGTGCTGGTATGGGTGCTGTGCGTGACCTTTACGCTGATATGGGCCAGGGTGGCGGCCGTTTTTGCAAACAAAGCCACGCCCAAAACCTTAAACCGTGCAACCGGAGTGATCCTGGTGGTGCTGGGGATCGTAGTCATGCTTTTTTCTATCTTAGAGACCTGATAAATAAAGGAGCGTGTCTATGCTCTTTTTGATCGGAAACGCTTGACAAGATAAAAGCAGGGAGATAATATATCACTGATATATATCAGTGATATATTTATGGGCAGAAATAGTAAAATCTACATTGAAATGAGGAAAAATGAAAGAAAACAGCAGCACAAAAGCTCTTTTTCTCAAGCTTGGAAAGAGGGAATTTCTGGAGCATGGTTTTAAAGGGACGTCCCTTAGGAAGATTGTAAGCGAGGCCGGGTTCACACTGGGAGCCTTCTATGGGTATTATGCTTCCAAAGAGGAATTATTTGAGGATCTGGTGGGAGAAATGGCAGCCTACATTGAGAACTATGTGAAGGGGATCTATGAGGCAGTAAGGAAATATCCGCCCAGGCAACGCATGAATCATTTGACAGAATGCTTTGAAGAAAAGCTGCCGGAAGCGGTAGACTACTTTCTGGAGCATCAGGAGGAGCTGAGGCTGATCCTGATAAAGGCAGATGGAACCAGGTATGAGCATTTTCTGGAAAACATGGTAGCCATAAGCGGACAAAATGTCCACAGTGACAGACTGTGGCTGGCAGCAGATGACATGACATTTACTCTTTTGATGGGGGCCTATTATTCCATGCTCACGAAGGTGATCTTAAGCTGTGGGGACCGCCGCCAGATCATGAAAACAATGATGGAGATCCAGTCCTTTTATCAGGTGGGATTTCAATACTTTGTAAGGGAGGATGAAAAGCATGCTGAAGTATAAGGGAAGCAATTACACTATGATTTCAATGTTTGTCAAAAAACCAATGATACGCAGGTACGGGAAAGAGCAGACAAAAACGTGGATTAGACAGGGACGGGGCATTTATCGGGAAATGCTTTCCCAGGTGGAGGACATTGGCTCGGATAATCCCATGGCAGCCAACATTTATATGGGCTTTGTGTTTATGGCCATCTGGAAGGCAGCAAACGGAAAGATCACGGCAGATGATTTCCGGATCGTGACCAGGGAAATGATGCAGAACCCTCTGGTAAGAAGGATCAAGGGCGGAGTGGATATGAATAAGCCCGAGGATCTGGAAAAGATGAAGAAGATGTTTCATGATATGGCAGCTTGGCAGGAGGCCCATCCGCAGTATCAGGAGCATTCCTGGGATTATCATTTCGATGAAGAAAAGCATCAGGACGGCATTTACTATTACTTTACCAGATGCCCCATGGAAGCCTATGCAAGGAAATATGGTTTTATGGAGATCCTTCCGGTGATGTGCGATCTGGACTACTGCACAGCCGAGACAAAGCACGCAGTGCTTTACCGGGATCAGACCCTGGCATCCGGCGGAAAGATCTGCGATTACTGGTTTGTAGGAGACCAGGTGAAAAATCCCAGGTAGGAAGCCTGACTATAACGCCTGCTGATAACCGCTGAAGATGCCTGCTGATCCCCGCTGAATAAGATTGTACTCCCGGAAGAAAACTGATAAAATATAATTGACTTAGGTGATTGGATCAAAACCAGTGACAAGAGTAAAAGGAGAGAAAGAAAATGAAAAAAAGAGGACTTCTGGGATTGCTTCTGGCATGTATGGTAATGCTTGGGGCAAGTATGACGGTGTTTGCGGCAGATAAGGTGATTGATTGTAACAAAGATGTGAACAGCGAGTATGTAAATAGGTTTGTGGTTTCCGGGGGAGAGACTGTTGAAATTAAAGCGGCTTGGCCTACTTCTTATTATATTATAGAAGGCATTCCTTCTTACTCTGAAACTCAAAAAGAAATATTTTTTTATATATTTAAAATCGAAGGTAATAATACAGAAAAATATATTTTAACATCTTATAGTGGTGATTGGGCCAAGGGAGAATATAAGTTTTGTTTCGACAAATACACCGAAGGGAAGCCTTCAGGGCAGCAGCCGACAGGGCAACAGCCTTCAGGGCAGCAGCCACAGTCACAGCCCGCATCACATTCCGCATCACAGATGGTTGAGGAGCCTGGCGAACAGCTAGGGGGGGGTTGAAAAACACGAACATTCCTTCCAATGGGTGACAACTCTTGATCCCCAGGTTGGCGTAGATGGACTGGAGCAATATCTGTGTACCAGCTGCGGTATGGTGGAAGAGTCCCATGCAATTCCAGCAGGGGTTGCAACTGTGAAGGATCTTTATGGAAAGATAAAGGAAGCGCCGGAAAACGGAAGCGTTACCTATGATGCCGGCAAGCTTTACACCATCAGCGATTATCTGTTAAAGAAGATGGCAGAGCGGAGCGATGTAACTGTGAAGGTGCAGTTTGAATACCGGAATATGAAGTATGAGCTGACCTTCCCGGCAGGAACAGACTATACTCCTGTTTTGACAGATGAGGAAACCATGTACGGGTATTTTGGCGTGGCCGCAAAGCTGGGACTTAGGGTAGAAGCAAAGGAAACATAAAAAGAAATAAAGAGAAAGATAAAATTTACAAGACTGCATTTTTGTGAAAACAGAAATGTAGTTTTCTTTTTAAAATGCAGTTTTTTCTTTAAAATGGTATTGACAGAAAGAATGGCAGTGGTATAATACAATCAAACATATGAATAATTGTTCATATGAAAGAACTTGAAATATAAAGAAAGAGGATAAGACCATGAAGAAAACTTATAAGATTGATGTTGACTGTGCAAACTGCGCAAACAAAATGGAGGAGGCTGCCAAGAATACAGCCGGTGTAAAGGATGCAACCGTAAACTTTATGACACTGAAGATGATCGTTGAGTTTGAAGAAGGAGCAGATCAGGGAGCCGTTATGCAGGACGTATTAAAGAACTGCAAAAAGGTGGAAGATGACTGCGAGATCTTTTTATAGAGAAAGGCTTAGGCTTTTGGAACGGAGGAGCGTATGAATAAAAAGCAAAAAAAGGTATTGATCCGAATAGTGATCTCTGCAGTTTTGCTGGTGATATTATCTCAGCTTCCCATAGAAGGATGGCTGCGGTTTGCACTGTTTATGATTCCGTACCTGATCATTGGTTATGATATTTTGAAAAAAGCAGGAAAGGGCATCATGAACCGTCAGGTCTTTGATGAAAATTTCCTGATGGCAGTAGCAACTGTAGGTGCAATTCTTTTGGGAGACTACAAGGAAGGCACAGCGGTTATGCTCTTTTATCAGATCGGGGAACTGTTCCAGAGCTATGCGGTCGGTAAGAGCAGAAGAAACATCAGTGAGCTGATGGATATCCGTCCGGATTATGCCAATGTGGAACGGGACGGAGAATTGGTTCAGGTAGACCCGGACGAGGTAGAGATCGGTACTGTGATCCTGGTAAAGCCGGGAGAAAAGATCCCCATTGACGGTGTTGTCACTGAGGGAAGCTCAAGCCTGAACACCAGCGCTCTTACAGGGGAAAGCCTTCCCAGAAACGCCAAGGCTGGCGATGAAGTGATCAGCGGCTGTATCAATATGACAGGCCTTTTGAAGATCAAAACCACCAAGGAATTTGGGGAATCCACCGTTTCCAAGATTTTGGAGCTTGTAGAAAATTCCAGTTCCAGAAAGTCCAGATCTGAAAATTTCATTTCCAAATTTGCAAGAGTTTATACGCCGGCTGTCTGCTATGGTGCAGTGGCCCTGGCAGCGCTTCCGCCTCTTGTAAGGATGCTGTTTATGGGACTTCCTGCTGATTTGGGCACCTGGATCTACAGGGCATTGACTTTCTTGGTCATTAGTTGTCCCTGTGCTCTGGTCATCAGTATTCCGCTTAGCTTTTTTGCAGGGATCGGCGGAGCCAGCAAGGAAGGTGTTCTGGTGAAGGGCTCCAATTATTTAGAGACGCTTTCCCAGACGAAATATGTTGTTTTTGACAAGACCGGAACCATGACCCAGGGAGTGTTCGAGGTCAGCGGGATTTATCCGGAAGGACTTACGAAGGAAGAATTGATTGAGGCGGCAGCATATGCCGAAAGCTTTTCCAGCCATCCCATCAGCAAAAGCCTTCAGAAGGCTTACGGCAGGGATATTGATAAAAACAGAGTCAGTGATGTGACGGAGATCAGTGGAAAGGGCGTTACGGCAAAGGTAGACGGCAGACTGGTAGCAGCAGGCAACGGAAAGCTGTTAAAGCATCTCGGTATTGCTTATACAGAATGCGATCAGATAGGAACTCAGGTCTATGTGGCTGTGGACGGTGTGTTTGCAGGCTGTATAGTGATTTCTGATCTTTTGAAGCCTCATGCCAAGGAAGCTATTGCGGCACTGAAAAAGGCCGGTATCACCAAAACAGTTATGCTCACAGGAGATACCAAAAAAGTGGCAGACAGTGTGGCTTCTGAGCTTGGGATCAGTGAGGTGCACAGTGAGCTTCTTCCCGCAGACAAGGTTACCCGTGTGGAAGAGCTGCTTGCACAGAAGTCGGAAAAGGAAAAGCTTGCCTTTGTAGGTGACGGCATCAATGATGCGCCGGTGCTTTCCCGTGCAGATATCGGAATTGCCATGGGAGCTCTTGGTTCAGATGCGGCTATTGAGGCGGCTGACGTAGTACTTATGGATGATGATCCGCTGAAAATTGCCAAGGCTATCCGGATTTCCAGAAAATGTATCCGCATTGTCTATGAGAATATTTATTTTGCCATTGCCATTAAGATCATCTGCCTGTTCTTAGGAGCAGTAGGTGTTGCCAACATGTGGGTTGCCATCTTTGCAGATGTGGGAGTTATGGTGATCGCAGTTTTAAATGCCATCAGGGCATTGTTTGTGAAAAGGCTTTAGGGCCTGAAAGGAGAAAGTATGGCAGAAGCAGGTGCAGCAAAGACAAATGCAGCTAAAGCAGGCTTGACAAAGGCTGGCGCAACATCACAGGCGGCCGAGGCCGGAGCAGCCGTGGCAGGCATGACAGGAGCCGGAGCCACAGAGGCTGGAGCGGTCGTGGCAGGCATGACAGGAACCGGAGCCACAGGGGGCGGAGCAGCCGTGGCAGGCATGGCAGGAACCGAAGCCACAAAGGCCGGGGCGGTCAGGACAGGCATGGCGGAAGCAGGTGCGCTGGAGACGGAATGCTGTGAAGTTGTGGAGGTGCACGAGGATCTTTTGAAGATTGTAAAGGAAACCATGCCGGACGAAGAAGAATTGAATGATCTTGCTGATCTGTTTAAGGTATTTGGCGACTATACAAGGATCAGGATCCTGTTTGTCCTGTTTGAAGCCGAGGTCTGCGTGTGCGACCTGGCACAGGCGCTGAATATGACCCAATCTGCTATCTCTCATCAATTAAAGATCCTGAAGCAAAATCGCCTGGTAAAGAGCAGGCGGGAAGGAAAATCGATTTTTTATTCGCTTGCTGATGAACATGTAAGAACAATTATCGGCAAGGGAAGAGAGCATATTGAAGAGGACTGAGCAGGGATTGCAAAGGAAGCTCAAAGGATATGTTCTTAAAATTAAATTTTTGAAATAAGATTTTCAAAATAGGATATTGCAAAGAGGCTGATGTGTAAGGTATCGACCGCCAAGTGTTAGATTTTTGGTCTGACTTTTGGGGAGGTACGAAGCATCGGCCTCTTTTTTGCGTTTTTGAAATAGAACAACCACGCGAGCCGCACCCAGCGGGTATTTCTGTCGATTTACAGCAAAAACACCCAGGCGGCTGGGTGCGCAAGGCAAATTTCAGAGAAAAGAACCCACCCCAGCCGCCGCCGGTGGGTATTTCCGGCATTTAACGGCAAAACGCACCCAGGCGGCTGGGTACGCAAGGCAAATTTCAGAGCAAAACACCCACCCCAGCTGCCTCCAGTGGGTATTTCCGGCACTTAACAACAAAAACACCCAGACCGCTGGGTACAAAAGTCAATATTCAGAGCAAAGCACCCACGCAAGCCGCCGCCGGTGGGTATTTCCGGCACTTAACAGCCAAAAAACCCAGGCGGCTGGGTGCGCAAGGCAATTTTCAAAGAAAAACACCCTCATAGGCAGCCACTTGGTGTGAAAGGCAGCCTATGAGGGTGCATGAGGTGTAAAGCACTCCTTAATATCCAAGATCAGGAGGCAAGCGCCTGCTCCCTGATCTTCAACGCCCGAACCAACTCTCCAAGCGCCCGCTCTCTGCGCCTCAACGCTCGAGCAAGATCCTCCATACGCCCACATATCCTCCAAGCGCCCAGATCAGCTCGAGCAAGGATCTATCTCAGATCAGTTCTGGCAAGGATTTATCTCAGATCAGCTCGGCCAGGGATCTATCTTAGATCAGGCGGGTGGTCCACTTGGTGCAGTCCCACACATCTGTTGCAAGCCCCTGATAAAACTCAGGTTCATGGCAGACCATCAAAATACTGCCGCGGTACTCGGTGAGGGCTCTTTTCAGCTCAGCCTTGGCCTCCACATCCAGATGGTTTGTGGGCTCATCCAGGAGAAGAACGTTGGTCTCCTGATTGATAAGCTTACAGAGCCGGACCTTTGCCTGTTCCCCTCCGCTCAGCACGCGGACAAGACTTTCAATGTGCTTGGTGGTAAGCCCGCATTTGGCAAGAGCGGAGCGGACTTCATACTGGGTAAAGCCCGGGAATTCCTTCCAGATCTCTTCAATGCAGGTGGTAGTGATACCCTGATCCATTTCTTGTTCAAAATAGCCGATGCTTAAATAATCTCCAAGGGTCACACTGCCGGAAAGGGGAGGGATCAGACCCAGGATACTTTTTAAAAGAGTAGTTTTGCCAATTCCGTTAGCGCCGGTAAGAACAATTTTGGAACCGCGCTCCATCTCCAGGGTAAGAGGAGAGGAAAGAGGCTCTTCGTAGCCGATCACAAGATCCTGTGTCTGGAAAATATATCTGCCCGGCGTTCTGGCTTCCTTAAAATGAAATTCAGGCTTTGGCTTTTCGGCGGCAAGCTCGATCTTATCCATCTTGTCCAGCTTTTTCTGGCGGGACATGGCCATGTTTCTGGTGGAAACCCTGGCCTTATTTCTGGCAACAAAATCCTTCAGATCTGCAATTTCCTTTTGCTGCTTTTGGTAGGCGGCCGTAAGCTGTGCCTTTTTCATGGCGTAAACTTCCTGGAATTTATCATAATCACCTGGGTAGCGGTTTAGCTGCTGATTGTCCATATGGTAGATCAGGTTGATGACGCTGTTTAAAAAAGGAATGTCATGGGAGATCAGGATAAAAGCATTTTCATACTCATTCAGATACCGCTTCAGCCATGCAATATGCTCTGCATCCAGATAATTGGTAGGCTCGTCCAAAAGCAAAATATCCGGTTTCTCTAAAAGAAGCTTGGCAAGCAGGACCTTGGTTCTCTGACCGCCGCTTAAATCGGTGACGTCTTTGTCAAGACCAAGCTCCAAAAGCCCTAATGCTCTGGCAACCTCTTCGATTTTGGAATCAATGAGATAAAAGTCATGAGCGGTAAGAAGCTCCTGAATGGTTCCAAGCTCTTCCATATAGGCGTTAAGCTCCTCCTCACTGGCATCGCCCATCTGCTCGCAAATCTCATTCATTCTTGCTTCCATTTCAAACAGAAAGTCAAAGGCGCCGGCAAGCGCGTCACGGATCGTCATTCCCTTTGCAAGGGCAGTATGCTGATCCAGATAACCAACCCGCACATTCTTAGCCCATTCAATCTTTCCTTCGTCCGGCATAAGCTTTCCGGTTATGATGTTCATAAAGGTGGATTTTCCTTCGCCGTTCGCACCGATAAGGCCAATGTGCTCTCCCTTTAAAAGACGAAAGGAAACATCCTGAAAAATGGCTCTGTCCCCAAAGCCATGGGTTAAATGTTCAACGTTTAAAATACTCATAAATGAGATTATAGAGGGAAATAATAGGAATGTCAATTTGAAAAAGGGGTTGACAAAAACAGTAATCATTACTATAATTAAACCATAAAACAGGAATGATTACTGATATTGGAAAGAGGAAAGCAGATGAGCGAAGAGATTTTACGAAAGCTTTCGTACGGAATGTACATTATCAGTACCTGGGATCAGGGAAGGCCCACAGGCTGTGCAGCCAACAGCGTGATGCAGATCACAGCCAGTCCGGCTGCCGTACTTGTCAGCATCAACCATAAGCATTACACAAGAGGCTGTATTGACAGGGCTGGCAGCTTTGCGGTTTCAGTCCTTGCAGGGGACTCGGATCCTGAACTGATCCGGATCTTTGGGTTTCAGTCGGGAAGGGAGATCAATAAGTTTGCGGAAGCTTCCTACCGCATAGAGGGACATCTTCCTATTATTCTGGACTGCTGCGGTTATCTTACCTGCAAGGTGACAGACAGAATGGAAACCGCCACCCATACGCTGTTTTTAGGAGAGGTTCAGGAAACAGGAGTATTTGGGGAAAGGCAGCCCATGACCTATGAGGACTACCGGAAGAACATCAAACATTAATGGAAAGGAAGGAAAAAAAATGAATTTAAAGGGAACCAAAACAGAAGCAAACTTACAGGCGGCATTTGCCGGAGAGTCACAGGCAAGAAATAAGTATACTTATTTTGCATCCAAGGCAAAGAAGGACGGCTATGTGCAGATCGCGGCCATCTTTGAGGAGACAGCCAACAATGAAAAGGAGCATGCAAAGCTCTGGTATAAGCTGTTAAACGGAGGAAGCATTGGATCAACGGTGGAAAACCTGAAGGAAGCAGCAGGCGGCGAGAACTACGAGTGGACAGATATGTATGACAATTTTGCAAAGGAAGCCAGGGAAGAGGGCTTTGAAGAGATCGCAAGACTGTTTGAGGGCGTGGCCGCCATTGAAAAGGAGCATGAGGAAAGATACCGCAAGCTCCTTGAAAACGTTGAAAAGGAACTGGTATTTTCCAAGGACGGGGATGTGATCTGGCAGTGCACCAACTGCGGCCATATCTGCGTTGGCAAAAAAGCGCCTGAGGTATGCCCGGTCTGCGCCCATCCACAGGCATATTTCCAGGTAAAACCGGAAAACTATTAAATTCTTAAGCCTTTCTTAATAATGAAGTGTACCGCTTGCGAAAAGCCGCTCCCCATGTTATGGTCAATTTAAGAGTGATAAGCATTATAGGGAGCGGTACTATAATCGAAGGGTGCGCGGACACGGCCGGGAGGTTAAGGCTCTTAATGCTGGTCTTTCATAAAAAGAGAAAGGCCGGCTGTGAAGAGAATTGTGAAAGACACCAGGATAGTGATAGAAGATCAGGTATCTTCTAAATCTATTCTGATGTCTTTTTTTTGCGCCTTTTTATCATTTCTTTTATATCATTTGACCAAAGAAAGGATAAAAAATGAAAGAATACCTGAAAATAGCCCGCCCGGATCACTGGGTCAAAAATATTTTTATTGTTCCGGGCATTATTACGGCGCTTTTACTTGTAGAAAATTCCTGGGGGGATTTTTCTGTTGTCACCATTGCAATCGGTTTTTTTGCAACCTGTCTGATCGCATCCGCAAATTATGTGATTAATGAATGGCTGGATGCCGAGTTCGATCAGTTTCATCCCACGAAAAAAGTACGACCGGTGGTAGGAGGAAATCTGAAGCTGAAATATGTGATGCTGGAATATGGATTGCTGGCAGCAGGAGGTCTTTTGCTGTCTCTAGCCGTCAACTGGCATTTTGTATTGATGGAAGCCTGGCTGCTTGTTATGGGGATCCTGTATAATGTGAAGCCGTTTCGGACAAAGGATATTATTTTTCTGGATGTTTTATCGGAATCTGTCAATAATCTGATCCGGTTTATGATCGGCTGGGTTATGATCACAACAAAATTTCTGCCGCCCTCAAGTATCTTGCTTGGGTACTGGATGGTAGGCGCATTTCTCATGGCAACCAAGCGTCTGGCAGAGTATCGGATGATCAATGACCCCGGCACAGCCGGTGCCTACAGAAAGTCCTTCTGCTATTATACGGAAAAAACACTTTTTGGCTCCGCCTTCTTTTATGCGCTGTGTGCAACCTTCTGTATAGGAGTATTCCTGATCAAATACAGGGTGGAATATGTGCTGACGATGCCCATTATGTTTATTGTATTTGCCTATTACATCATGCTGGCCTTTGCAGAGGATTCTGTGGTGCAAAAGCCCGAAAAGCTGTATAAGGCAAAGCTCCTGATCGGACTGGTCTTACTGTTTGTGGTCTCATTTCTGGCGATGACATTTGTTGATGTTCCCGGTCTTCATGAGCTTACTTCATCTGACCTGATCCATCTTTTGTAATGGAGGGGGAAATGAAAAATCTGATAAAAAGAGAATGGATGTGCATAGGCTTCTGCCTTGTGATTGCATTTGCAGGACTGATGATCTGCTCCAGATCCTCTTTCCTTTATCCCTATAATGACTGGAATGATGCAAACAGCTATTTTACAATGGGAAAAGGGATGATGAACGGACTGGTCATTTACCGGGATCTCTATGACCAGAAGGGGCCTTATCTGTATCTGCTCTATGGAATTGCGTATTTGATCTCCCACACCACCTTCGGGGGAGTGTTTTTGCTGGAAATCCTGGCCATAGGCAGCTTCCTGTATATCTGCAGCCGGATCATGGGACTTTATATGAGCAGAAAGTGGACGTACTTTTTGTTACCCATTTTGGAAATAGCGGTGCTTACCTCCAAAAGCTTTTATTTTGGTGGTGCGGCAGAGGAATTCTGCCTGCCGCTTTTGGCGGGAAGCCTTTATCTCAGCATACGCTGGTTTAAAGACCATGCCTGTGAAAGTCCCAGGATCAGGGAACTGTTTTATATCGGCCTTATGGCGGGCGTGGTTATGCTGGTTAAATATACAATGCTGGGGCTCTATGCGGGCCTTATGCTGATGATGGCAGGGGCGTTCCTCGGAAAGAGGGATATCAAGGGACTTTTTAAGGGCTGCGGTGGCTTTCTTGCAGGAATGCTGCTTCCGGTGATCCCCTGGCTTATTTATTTTGGATGGAAGAAAGGGCTTTCGGCCTGGTATGAATGTTATATTTACAACAATATCTTTTTTTACAGCAATTTCGAGCAGGAAGCCTTGGGAATAGGGCAGAGGATTTATGAACTCTGTAAGCTGCTGCTCTGGCTTTTTGTGGATAACCCTTTTTTCTTTGGACTGATCCTGATCGGAATGGTTTTTCTGCTGGTATCAAAGCAGTTTCGGTGGTTTGAAAAGCTGAATATCATCGTGATGGCAGGGCTTTTGTTTCTTGGGATTTATGTGGGAGGCTCCAATCTGCCCTACTATGCCATTCCGTTGACCGTATTTGCAGTAACGGGGCTTTTGCCCTTTGGAAGGCTTCTGGATCGGATTAGTACAGGGGAAGGAAAAAGGCTGCCTTATGCTATGACGACAGTCTGCGTGGTTCTCTGTATGGGGCTTTCTTACCGCTTATCCATGAATACGCCCTTTATGCAGCAAAGCAAGGAGGAGTATTTTCTTTCCAGGTTTCAGAAGATCGTAGAAGAGGAAGAAAATCCCACACTGTTAAACATTGGCTGTCTGGATGCAGGACTTTATACGGCAGCAGATATTATTCCAAACTGCCGTTTCTTTCAGACCAACGGGATCGGACTTCAGGAAATGTTCCGGGAACAGGAACGCTATATGGAGGAAGGAAGGATCAAGTTTGTGCTGTCTAGGGATGACGGGGGAATGACTGTGCCGGATCATTATGAGCTGGCAGCGCAGGAGCAGTATCAGTGGGATGGAAAAAGCTTTGTGTATTCCCTCTATCAATTAAGAGAATAGTGTAAAATTGACCTGCGGCCTAAAGGCCGCAGGTTTTGTAAAGGCAAGGTGATGAAGATGAGAGACCTGCAGGACTATGAGCTTTATATTATTGATATGGACGGAACCCTTTATTTTCAGAGAAAAATGCAGCTTCTGATGGGCCTCAGGCTGCTTGGCAGCGCTCTTACAGGGAAAAGAGGGGCAGGAGAGCTGAAGACCGTGCTTACCTACAGAAAACTGCGGGAGCAGTGTAAGGGGGAAAAAACGCCTGACGATCAATTAATAGAGCAGATCGCACAGAAAAAGAAAACAGAGCCTCAAAGTGAAAAGCAGATTATAGAAAAATGGCTGTACCTGCTGCCTCTTGATGTAATTGCCGGATGCCGTGATAAGAAAATGACCGAATTGGTCACTGGATGGAAAAGAGCAGGGAAAAAGGTGGTTATTTATTCCGACTACCCGGCAGAGCATAAGTGCAAAGCGCTTGGGCTTTCTGGAATTCCCTGCTTTGACAGCACGGCTCCTTCCATTGATGTGCTAAAGCCGGATCCAAAGGGAATAGAGGTGATCCTGAGGGAAATGGGAGTAACAGACAGGAGAAAGGCGGTTATGATCGGTGACCGTCAAAGCAGGGATGGGGAGGCGGCTGCCAGGGCAGGGATCGACTGCCTGATCCTGAAGAAGTACGCCCTGCTCCGAAAAAAGCAGTATCATAATGCCGGACTTTTGTAGTATAATAAACGTGAAATTGCCGGAGAGGCCGGAAATAGAACGGAATGAGAGGTACAAGCAGATGGAAGAGAGCATGAAGGATTATGAAAAGGAGTTGGAGGCATCCTTTCGCACCATAAAAGAAGGAGATGTGGTAAAGGGAACCGTCATTGATGTGAACGAAGAGGAAGTGACGCTGGATCTGAAATATTATGCCCAGGGGATCATAAAAGCAGAAGATATGAGCGCTGATCCCAGCTTTTCCCTCCTTCAGGATGTAAAGGAAGGAGAAGAACTGGAAGCGGTGGTTGTAAGCATGGATGACGGGCAGGGAAATATCCTGTTATCCAGAAAGGAAGCAAACGAAACTCTGGGATGGGATGTGCTTCAAAACGATCTGGAAGAAAAGAAGGATCTTTCCGTAAAGGTAACCGAAGCAGTCAATGGAGGAGTAGTAGCGTATGTAGAGGGAATACGGGGCTTTATCCCGGCATCCCAGCTGGCCCTTTCCTATGTGGAGGATCCTTCTGAATATGTGGGAAAGAAATTGACTGTGAGAGTCATAACTGTAGACAAGGAAAAAGAAAAGCTGGTTTTATCTGCAAAGGAGATTTTGCGGGAGCAGGAAAAGGAAGCGCACGATCATAAGGTTGCCATGATCGTCCCCGGAACCGTATTGGAAGGAACGGTAGAAAGCCTGCAGCCCTATGGCGCATTTGTGGATCTGAAGGACGGGCTTAGCGGCCTGGTGCACATTTCCCAGATCTGCCAGAGGCGGATCAAAAAGCCTTCTGAGGTCTTGAAGGTAGGGGACAAGGTGAAGGTAAAGGTTTTAAATACCAATGAGGGAAAGATCTCCCTCAGTATTAAGGCGGCACAGGAGCTGGAAGCAGAGGAAGTGGAGAGCTTTGATACGGCAAGCTTTTCAAACCGGGAAGAAGTGGGAACCAGCCTGGGAGACCTGTTTAAAAAATTAGGATTATAAATGGAGCATGAGGAAAAGCCAATGTTTGACTACTGTCTGTTTGACCTGGATGGAACCCTTACAGATCCCCGGGAAGGGATCACAAGATCAGTACAATATGCCCTGCGTTATTTTGGGATTGAGGAGCCGGACCTGAAAAAGCTGGAGCCTTTTATCGGACCGCCCCTGAAAGCAAGCTTTAAGGAATTTTACGGATTAAATGAACAGCAGGCCCGTAAAGCCATGGACGTATACCGGGAGCGCTTTGCCCCCATCGGCGTACTGGAAAATAAGATTTTTCCCGGAACAGAAAGTCTGCTGAAGAAGGCAAAGGACAAGGGATGCCGTCTGGCAGTGGCATCCAGCAAGCCCTATGTTTTTGTGAAGCAGATCCTGGAGCATTTTGGGATCGATGGATATTTTGATGTGATCGTGGGAAGCGAACTGGACGGAACCCGGGATGCGAAGGAAGAGGTGGTGGAGGAAGCTCTCCGCCAGCTTGGGATCCTCGACATGGAACAGGATAAGCGCCGGGAGCGCTGCGCCATGATCGGTGACCGAAAGTTTGATATTTATGGAGCAAAGGCCCATGGGCTTACCGGTGTGGGAGTAAGATTTGGATTTGCAGGAGAAGGAGAGCTGGAGGAAGCGGGAGCGGACTATATTGCAGAGAATATGGAGGAGCTTGCTGTTTTCCTGACCTGCTAAGCAGTGGCAAAAAGACTTTTGCGGAATTGGATGATGCCTGCAGGGAAGAAAGGTTGAAATGAATACTTGGAAAATATTACAGATGCGCGTGGAACGGGAACAGATGAGAGAGTGGAGCTCTCTTCGGAGAGTGGCTTACATTCTGATCCCACTTCTTATTTATTATGTGATCCATGATGTGGCGGAGATCCTGCTCTGGGGGGGCCTGAACCTTTATATGGGAAGCGCGGCAAGGGAGAGCGTTGCTTTTCTTGAGGAAAACGGGGCAACCGTAAGAGGCATTATAAACGGGCTGGCGATCCTGATCGGCGCCGCCTCTATCTGGAAAGCGGTAAGCGGGGAGATCAGCGCCTCTGCGCAAAAAAGAAAAGAAACCGGAAGGGAAAGAACGCTGACAGACTGCTTTTTCTGCGGAGCAGTTTCCTTTCTGGCGGCCATAGGCTTAAACCTTCTCTTTTCGCTGGTGGGGCCTTTCAATCATTCGGCATCCTATGCGGAAACCGCACAGGCACAGTACGGCGTTTCCTTTGCGGTGGGGCTTGTCCTTTACGGAGTGGTTTCACCTTTCGTGGAGGAGGCCATCTTCAGAGGACTGATGTATAACCGCATGAAACGATGCTTTGGCTTCTGGATGGCCTTTCTGCTGTCCTCGCTGTTATTTGGCTGCTATCATGGAAATCTGGTACAGGCCATGTATGGAACCCTGATGGGGCTTTTGATCGCATTTCTTTATGAACTGTTTGGAGGCTTTGAAACGGCAGTTCTCAGCCACGGGGTGGCAAATATATGTATTTACGGACTTACCTGTGCGGGTACATTTAAAAAGCTGAGCCTTGGAGGCACTATTCTTCTGGCGGCTGTAACCTTGTGCAGCGCAGCAGGATGCCTCATTTATATGACAAGAAAGAGAGGAAAAAATGGCTTATTACACGATTAAATTTTTTTCAAATTCTTTGAGGAGAAACGTTACCTTTGATATGGTCATTCCCAATGACGAAAGAGAAGATCTGCCCGTAGCGCAGAATGCGCATACCCGGAGGCCGATGAAAACCATTCTGCTTTTACACGGCTATACGGGAGATGCGAGTCCCCTTGGACTGGAGGAGGAAGCTGTGAAATACAACTTTGCCATGGTGATGCCAAATGGGGAAAACGGCTTTTACCTGGACGGGGAAGCTACAGGACAGAAATATGCTTCTTATGTAGGCATAGAGCTGATCGATTATGTGAGGAAAACCTTTGGCCTTGCCATGACCCCGGAGGAAACCTATGTGACAGGATTTTCCATGGGAGGGTTTGGGGCGCTCCATACGGCCCTGTCCTACCCGGAGCGGTTTGGTAAGGCGGCCTGTCTGTCTTCGGCGCTGATCGTACATGAAATAGCCCATATGAAACCGGGACAGTCCAACGAGGTGGCAAATTATGCCTATTACAGGCAGCACTTTGGAGATCTGGAAACAGTAGAGCAAAGGGACGTCAACCCGGAGGTGCTTGCGGAGCGGATCCGGAAGGAGGGAGGACGGATGCCGGAGCTGTACCTATGCTGCGGAACGGAGGATTTCCTGATCGAAAAGAACAGGCAGTTCCATCATTTTCTGGAAGAGCATGGGGTAAAGCATGTTTATCAGGAAGGCAAAGGCATTCATGATATGGTATTCTGGCATGAGTATTTTCTAAAAGCAATGGAGTGGTTCTTTGCAGACGAGGTTTAAAATGTGCTAAAATGCGCAAGGCAGAAAGAAAATAAGAACAATTTTGAAACAATAAAGTGAAATATGAAGAATTGACAAATTATCTGACAATTCAAAGAAAAAAGTTGTTTACAACGTGGCTAAATAGGTGTATGATAACCTACGAAGGTCGCAAAGGAGCGAGTTGAAAGCTCTTTGCGGCCTTTTTTGGTTCTTTTATCATTAATTACGAAAAGAAAAACCAGGGATGAAATCAGTGGAAAAAAGAAGCAGTAAGCTTCGGAATGGAGGAAAGCATGTTTGATGTAAAAAGGACACAGCCGGATGCCCCCCTTTACCGTCCGGAATTTGAACATGACAACTGCGGTATCGGTGCCTGCGTAAACATTAAGGGCAAAAAGAGCCGTGCGACAGTGGAAAATGCACTGAAAATAGTGGAAAACCTGGAGCACCGCGCAGGAAAGGATGCAGAGGGAAAGACCGGTGACGGTGTGGGAATTCTCACACAGATCCCCCATAAGTTTTTTAAGAAGGTAACGGCCCCTCTTGGAATTTCCATCGGAGAAGACAGGGAATACGGTGTGGGCATGTTCTTCTTTCCCCAGGATGAGCTTCAGAAAAATCAGGCAAAGAAGATGTTTGAGATCATTGTGGAGAAGGAAGGCCTGGAATTTCTGGGATGGAGAGAGGTTCCCACAGATCCTTCCGTGCTGGGGCATAAGGCAGTGGAATGTATGCCTCATATCATGCAGGCCTTTGTAAAGAAGCCTGTCAATGTGGAAAAGGGAATTGCCTTTGACAGAATGCTTTACATTGTAAGAAGGGTGTTCGAGCAGTCCTCGGATAACACCTATGTGGTATCCTTATCCAGCAGAACCATTGTCTATAAGGGAATGTTTCTGGTAGGGCAGCTTCGTACCTTCTTTGGAGATTTACAGGATAAGGATTATGAATCAGCCATTGCGGTGGTGCATTCCCGTTTTTCAACCAATACCAATCCAAGCTGGGAAAGAGCGCATCCCAACCGCTTTATCGTGCATAACGGCGAGATCAATACCATCAGAGGAAATGCGGATAAGATGCTTGCCCGTGAGGAAAATATGGAGTCCGAGCATTTACATGGTCTGCTCCACAAGGTTCTGCCGGTGGTGAATGCTTCCGGTTCTGACTCTGCAATGCTGGATAACACGCTGGAATTTTTGGTGATGAGCGGTATGGATCTGCCCCTTGCAGTGATGATCACCATTCCGGAGCCCTGGGCAAACAACAAAACCATGTCCCAGCATAAAAGAGACTTTTACCAGTATTACGCGACCATGATGGAGCCCTGGGACGGCCCGGCTTCCATTTTGTTCAGCGACGGCGATATTTTAGGGGCAGTGCTTGACAGAAACGGCCTGCGTCCTTCCAGATATATGATCACGGATGATGACCAGCTTATTCTTTCCTCCGAGGTGGGCGTGCTGGATATCGATCCTTCCAAGATCCTGTTAAAGGAAAGACTTCATCCCGGAAAAATGCTTCTGGTGGATACGGTGCAGGGAAGGGTCATCGATGATGATGAGCTGAAGGAGACCTACGCTTCCAGACAGCCTTACGGAGAATGGCTTGACAGCAATCTGGTTCATTTAAAGGATCTGAAGATCCCCAATGAGAGAGTTCCCGAATTTACCTACGAGGAGCGGCAGAGAATGCAGAAGGCCTTTGGCTATGCCTATGAGGAACTGAAGGCAAGCATTCTGCCCATGGCGCAAAATGGCACAGAAGCCATTGCGGCAATGGGTGTGGATACCCCCATTCCGGTGCTGAGCAAGACAAAGCATCCGCTGTTCCATTACTTTAAGCAGCTGTTTGCACAGGTGACCAATCCCCCCATTGACGCCATCAGGGAGGAGGTTGTGACCTCCACTACCGTTTATATTGGAACAGACGGAAATATTCTGGAGGAGATCCCCAAGAACTGTAATGTACTCCAGGTGAACAATCCTATTTTAACCAATACGGATCTGATGAAGATCAAGAGCATGAAGGCGGATGGCTTTAAGGTCGAAGTGATCCCCATTACCTATTATAAAAACACCAGTCTGGAAAAGGCCATTGACAGACTGTTTGTGGAAGTGGATCGTGCCTACAGGGACGGGGTAAACATTATGATCCTGTCTGACCGGGGAGTGGATGAAAACCATGTGGCCATTCCTTCCCTTCTGGCAGTGTCCGCACTGAACCAGCATCTGGTCGTAACCAAGAAAAAGACGTCAGTTGCCCTGATCCTTGAGTCCGGAGAACCCAGGGAGGTGCATCACTTTGCCACGCTTCTGGGCTATGGCGCCTGTGCCATCAATCCTTATCTTGCACAGGATTCCATCCGGGAGCTGATCGACAATCATATGCTGGACAAAGATTACTATGCGGCAGTGGAGGATTACAATAACGCCATTCTTCACGGCATTGTAAAGATTGCATCCAAGATGGGCATCAGTACCATTCAGTCCTATGAAGGCTCCCAGATCTTTGAGGCCATCGGCATTGACAAGGATGTGATCAATAAATATTTCCCTCATACCGTATGCAGGGTAGGGGGCATTACCATAAAGGATATTGAAAAGCAGGTAGACGAGCTGCATTCCCAGGCCTTTGATCCCTTAGGGCTTGCCAATGATCTGACCTTAAACAGCCTGGGCCATCACAAGATGAGAAGCGGTGCAGATGAGCATCTTTATAATCCGGCTACCATCCATCTGCTTCAGGAGGCAACCAGAAGAGGGGATTATGAACTGTTCAAGCAGTACACAGCTCTGGTAAATGACGAGGAGTCCGTTAAAAATCTGCGTGGCCTGATGGATTTCCAGTACCCTAAAAAGGGAGTGCCCATTGAAGAGGTGGAAAGCGTTGAATCCATTGTGACCAGATTTAAAACGGGAGCAATGTCCTACGGCTCCATTTCCAAGGAAGCGCATGAAACCCTTGCGATTGCCATGAACAGACTTCATGGACGTTCCAACTCCGGAGAAGGCGGCGAGGATTATGACAGACTGACAGTAGGACCGGACGGCGTGAACAGATGCTCTGCCATCAAGCAGGTGGCATCCGGCCGTTTCGGCGTTACCAGCAGGTACCTGGTAAGCGCAGATGAGATACAGATCAAAATGGCGCAGGGAGCAAAGCCCGGAGAGGGCGGCCATCTGCCCGGAGGAAAGGTTTATCCCTGGATCGCAAAGACCAGACATTCAACCCCCGGCGTAGGGCTGATCTCACCCCCGCCTCATCATGATATTTATTCCATTGAGGATCTGGCAGAGCTGATCTATGATCTGAAAAATGCCAATACCAGAGCAAGGATCAGCGTTAAGCTGGTGTCAGAAGCCGGTGTGGGTACGGTAGCCGCCGGGGTGGCAAAGGCAGGGGCACAGGTCATTCTGGTTTCGGGATATGACGGAGGCACCGGAGCGGCGCCCAGAAATTCCATTCACAATGCAGGACTTCCCTGGGAGCTTGGACTTGCAGAGACCCATCAGACGCTGATCATGAACGGCCTTAGAAATAAGGTAAGAATAGAGACAGACGGAAAGCTGATGAGCGGCCGTGACGTTGCCATTGCCGCAATTCTGGGAGCAGAGGAATTTGGCTTTGCAACAGCGCCCCTGGTTACCTTGGGCTGTGTAATGATGAGAGTCTGCAACCTGGATACCTGCCCTGTAGGCGTGGCAACCCAGAACCCGGAGCTGCGGAAGAACTTCCGCGGAAAACCGGAATATGTGATGAACTTTATGAAGTTTATTGCACAGGAGCTTCGTGAATATATGGCAAAGCTTGGCGTCCGCAGCGTAGATGAGCTGGTAGGGCATACAGAGCTTTTGAAGATAAAGGATCATCTGACAGAGGCGCAGAAGCAGGTTGATCTGAGCCTGATCCTGAATAACCCCTATGTGGGCGGAAAAGAAAAGGTTACCTTTGATCCTAAGCAGGTATATGATTTTAAGCTGGAAAATACAGTGGATGAAAAAGTGCTGCTGCGGCAGCTTTCCGGTGCAATGAAAACGGGAAGCAAGAGAAGCATTGAGGTGGATGTCAAGAACACTGACAGAGCCTTTGGCACCATCCTTGGAAGTGAGATCACAAGAACGCTGGGAGATGATCTGGAGGAGGATACCTACCGTGTCCTTTGCAGCGGAGCGGGCGGACAGAGCTTTGGGGCGTTTATTCCCAATGGTCTTACCCTGGAGCTTGTGGGAGATTCCAACGACTACTTTGGAAAGGGACTTTCCGGAGGCAAGCTGATCGTCTATCCTCCAAAGGGAAGCAGATTTAAGGCAGAGGAAAACATCATCATCGGTAATGTGGCCCTTTACGGCGCTACCAGTGGAAAGGCCTTTATCAACGGTGTGGCAGGAGAGCGCTTCTGCGTCAGAAATTCCGGGGCCGTTGCCGTAGTAGAAGGCGTGGGAGACCATGGCTGTGAATATATGACAGGCGGCCGGGTGGTTGTCCTTGGACGCACCGGCAAAAACTTTGCAGCGGGCATGAGCGGCGGAATTGCCTATGTGCTGGATGAAGACAGTGATCTTTATATGCGCATCAATAAGGAAATGGTTTCCTCTCATGAGCTGGATAACAAATATGATGTGCTGGAATTAAAGGAAATGATCAAGGAGCATGTGGCGCTGACCAACTCGGAAAAAGGAAAGATGATCCTGGATCACTTCAAGGATTATCTGCCGAAATTCAAGAAGATCATTCCTCATGACTATGAGAAGATGCTTGCCACCATCGTACAGATGGAGGAAAAAGGATTAAGTGCAGAGCAGGCGCAGATTGAGGCATTTTATGCCATCAAGGCTGCAAGATCATAAGAAGGAGGCACAGGACTATGGGAAAACCAACAGGATTTATGGAATATAAAAGGGAAGTCTCAAAGGATGTGGCTCCCAAGGACAGGATCAAGAATTTTAAGGAATTTCATGAGCATCTGCCCATGGAAAGACAAAGGCTTCAGGGCGCAAGATGTATGGAGTGCGGCGTTCCCTTCTGCCAGTCGGGAATGACCATCTGCGGCATGACAAGCGGCTGCCCTCTTCACAATCTGGTACCGGAGTGGAACGATCTGGTTTATACCGGAAACTGGCAGCAGGCTTACAACAGGCTGAAAAAAACCAACAGCTTCCCGGAGTTTACTTCAAGGGTCTGCCCGGCGCTTTGCGAGGCAGCCTGCACCTGCGGCCTGATCGGAGAGCCCGTTTCTACCAAGGAAAATGAGTATGCCATTATTGAAAATGCCTATGAGCAGGGGTATGCGGATCCCAAGCCGCCTAAGGTGCGGACGGGCAAGAAGGTAGCAGTTGTGGGAAGCGGCCCTTCCGGCCTTGCTGTGGCAGACCAGCTGAACAAGCGCGGACACAGCGTGACCGTATTTGAAAGATCCGACAGGGTCGGAGGACTTTTGATGTACGGCATTCCCAACATGAAGCTGGAAAAACAGATCGTAGACCGTAAGATCAAGGTGATGGAGGCAGAGGGCGTAACCTTTGTAACCGGAACGGATGTGGGAAAGGATATAAAGGCAGACAAGCTCTTAAAGGAATATGACAGAGTCGTCCTTGCCTGCGGAGCTTCCAACCCCAGAGATATTCAGGCGCCAGGAAGGGATGCCAAGGGGATTTATTTTGCAGTGGACTTTTTAAAGGCCAACACAAAAAGCCTTCTGGATTCCGGCTTTGCAGATGGAAAGTTTGTAAATACCAAGGATAAGAACGTGGTGATCATTGGAGGCGGCGACACCGGAAATGACTGTGTGGGAACCAGCATCCGCCACGGCTGCAAGTCCGTGACCCAGATTGAAATGATGCCCAAGGCGCCTGATACCAGGGCAGAAAACAATCCCTGGCCGGAGTGGCCAAAGGTCTGCAAGACCGATTACGGCCAGCAGGAGGCCATTGCAGTTTTCGGGCATGATCCCAGAATTTATGAGTCCACGGTAAAGGAATTTGTAAAGGATAAAAACGGCAATCTGAAAGCGGTAAAGATCGTTAAGCTTTCCTGGGAAAAGGATCCTGCTACCGGAAGAATGAGCAGCAAGGAGGTGCCGGGCTCCGAACAGACCCTGCCTGCAGAGATCGTGCTGATCGCAGCGGGCTTTCTGGGAAGCCAGAAGTATGTGACCGACGCCTTTAAGGTGGAAGTCAATCAGCGTACCAATGTGGCAACGCAGCCGGGACAGTATGAAACCAATGTGAAGAATGTGTTTACGGCAGGAGATATGCACCGTGGCCAGTCCCTGGTGGTCTGGGCCATAAGAGAAGGCCGGGAAGCGGCAAGAGCAGTGGACGAGAGCCTGATGGGTTATACCAATCTGATGGCGCAGTAGTATTAAGAGGAGTTGAAAATAAAAATGCTATGGGATGGTTTTGGTGTCCCATAGCATTTTTAGGGAAAAGTTCCTTTTACTGAAGGGCACTTAAATCCAATCGGAAAATGAAATCCTGATCAGGAACCTGGGGCTTTAAAAAGCCAGCCAGGTAAACCGGGCAGTAGAAAATTTTGTCATCCATTGAGATATTTTCGCTGCAAAATACGATTGCCTGTGAAATAGAATAATGCTCATTGGATAATACGGCAGAAAGAGCATGATGCCGGGTATAATCTTTGCCTGATTTTACTTCGATGGGGAGTACGCTGCCCTGGTATTCAATAACGAAATCAAGTTCACCCTGCTTTTTGCTGTTAAAGTAATAGAGCTCAAACCCATGAGCGTGCAGTTCCTGTGCAATGGCATTCTCGTAAATGGCTCCAAAATTAATGTCAGCCTCATTATTTAAAATTTTAAGCTGCAGTCCATCGGCATACATGGCTGCCAGCAATCCCACATCTTCCAGAAAAAGTTTAAAGAGATTAGTTCCCTTGGGTTACGGGTGAAAAAGTTTTCTATTTGCTGATCCATATCCCTGTACATCATAAAAACCTCCAAAAGCATTTCTTTTACTAATAGTATGGCATTGCATGTCCGTTTTTCCATAAAAAATATTGAAAAATTGTCCGTTTTTCCAAAAGAGATAATGACATCGGAGAAAACGGGTAAATAGCAAGGATTTTATTCGTTCAATGGAATGAATTTCTATGAGTATATAGGGGAAAAAAGCTGCACTTTATGTTTGGGAACAGGACACTCACCTATGTATTAACAGAGGGAGAACTGGCAGTTAAGGAGTTCGAGCAGGGACAGACAGGACAGGTAAAGAAGAAAGGCAAACAGGCTGAAACAGAGATTACAACATCTGAGTCGGCAGTAAAGAAGCAGGAGGAATTTGAAGAAATGAAGAAAAAGACCAGAAATATGCTG
>ENA-ORMS01000296-ORMS01000296.1-human-gut-metagenome-genome-assembly--contig:-NODE-296-length-53157-cov-18.683910_pt1 | contig 53157 bp, 61 predicted proteins | sample MGYA00242104_ERZ508997 | MGnify/ENA primary metagenome ERZ508997 (study PRJEB26280, sample SAMEA2338704) | human gut metagenome | biome: human gut; feature: human-associated habitat; material: faeces...
CACCTCACATATATTATATTTTATATTTTATATTTTATATTTTATATTTTATATTAGTTTTATATTTTTTCGAAAATCGAATTTTGATAACTATACATTTTTGAAACATATTAAAAAATTAGACTAGCGGCCGTCTGCTATGTGCGGATATATAGTAAATCCCTACATTACATCGCCGAAATACTCCTAAAAATACTCCCAAAACTACTCCCAAAACTACTTTGAACCATATTAACTTTCAGTACCGGGCCCGCGCGATTTATTGTAATCTTGTAAAAAATTTTCACAAAATTTTCGCGCGCACGCGTATTATATGTTGAACGCGCACGCGTGTAGTAATATATTGTAATATTAATAATATAATAATAATGAAACTAGCAAAAGGAGGCAGTAACATGGCAAATACACCTAATAAAACAGAGCGTGAGCGTAAAGAAATGCTCACTCTTTTTGCAAACCCGAAGACTGCCCGCGAAGCTTGGCGTAACGTCGGTGCAGCAATATTGCAAAACCCCGCGGCAATGCGCCCAGCAACTGTAGACAAATATGGCGAGCCAGACCTTAACTCACTCATTGAGCAGTACAGCTACAATAAGCTCAAAAAAGACATTGACACTCTGGCAGACAAAGACAGAGAACCGACTGAGCTCGAGATGATTATTACTTGTCAGGCAGTGAAAGCCCGCACAGACACTCAGGCCGCTATATTTATTCGTGACATCATGGGTGCTAAACCTATAGACGAGAGCAAGATAGATGCTAACGTGTCAGCTAACCAGTACGAGCAGCTCACTGACGAGGAGCTTGAGCTTCTTGCTGCACACCGTGCGCAGAAGGCTGAGCAAGAACAGCTTGACGATCAGACGGATACTTCGAGCCCGACAGGCGATGCCACAGTGCATCTTGTAGAAGGCGGTGAGCATAATGCGTGACGACATACAGGATAGCCTGGCGCTTACTTGCATATTCGTGCTAATTGTAACACTGCTCGTGGCACTCACACCTGCCTGGTTCCTTGAGGCGACGGAGGCGCTACTTATACTATGAGCATACCTCACACACTGGAAGGCGAGCTGTTACGACGCAAGCTCCGCAAGGACTATGGTGCATATTGTGAGTACGTCAACAGAGGGTTCTACATGTCGCACTTCCATCACTGGCTGTGTGATAAAATACAAGCCTTTATGGAGCATGAGTGTACAAACGGTGTCATGGACATACTGCTCCTCAGCGTGCCTCCGCAGCACGGCAAAAGCTTGACCGTCACCGAGACACTTCCTAGCTGGTTCCTTGCTAAACACCCTGAGGACGCAGTCATTATTGCAGCATATGAGACAAAGTTTGCAGAAGGCTTCAGCCGTCGTAATCGTGACAAGTTTAACGAGTATGCTACAGACATATTTGGTGTAAAACCTAACGAGAGCGTACAAAGCACATCTGTTTGGGCTACTGAGCTTGGAGGACAATGTAAGGCCGGCGGCTTAGGAGCAGGCATAACAGGTAACCCTTGCGAGTTGTTTATCATCGACGACCCTATTAAGAACAAAGAGCAGGCACAGAGCGATACAATGCTTGTAAAAATACACGACGAGATGGCTCCATCCGTCCACAGTCGTATTCACCCTGGTGGCAAGCTTATTGTAATACAAACACGTTGGGTTGAGAATGACGTCATAGGTTGGGTTCAAGAGCATTGGGCAGACTACATATGGGCAGACATCAACATACCTTGCGAATGTGAGGATGAAGCAACAGACCCGCTCGGACGTAAACTTGGCGAAGCCATTATGGGTGAGCACATGGGCGATACTGCCCTGCCTCAAAAGATACGTAAGGACAACACTTGGCTCAAAGGTGCAAAAGCCATGATTATGGCAGCAGATGGCCAGTATACATGGAACGCATTGTACCAGGGCCATCCGACCGCAGAGAACGGCAACTTGTTCGCTAAGGACTCATGGCAATACTTCAGGCTACAAGACCTCGGTGACCGTCCGTTCGACTACTTGCAACTGTCTGTCGACGCTACGTTCAAGCAGACTGAGACAAGCGACAAGGTGGCTATCGAGCTGTGGGGTATACGTGACAACGACGCCTGGCTTATAAAACTTGTCAATAAGCGCATGGGCTTCACGGCTACCGTCAGTAAGATACAGCAGATACTTAAAGAGTGGCCTGGCATAGACGAGCTAGTCATCGAGGATAAAGCCAACGGCTCGGCCATTATTGATACATTGCAGTACACAGAGGGCGTACCGCCTATAGTCGGTGTTAACCCACAGGGTGGTAAGTTCAGCCGTGCACAAGCCATCAGCCCGTTCGTTGCAGCACGTAGATGCCACATAAGGACTGACTGGACATTGCAGGAGTGTGCGGATATTGAGCCCTCGAGCAAGGTGCCCAGACAACCTCACGAGGAGTTCATCGAGCAACTTGCGCACTTCCCATACGCCAAGAACGACGACATGGTTGACTCGTGCTCACAGGCCTTGGCTCGCATAATCAAGCTGCTTACAGGCGAGGAGCCTATGCCACAACGTAAGATACTTAAGTTCGTTAAGTGGTACCCTGACATGTGGGAAGACTACGAGAACATGAGCGACATAGAACAACAACGGTTCATTGACACATATGGTGCTCCGCTTGAGTGGCGTGAGTACTATACATAATACTATAAGGAGGAATCCGTGGACAGAATAGACTTATACTTAATGAAGAGCGTGAACGAGACGTATAACAACACGCCAGAGGAAGAGGCCTTGCTTAATAAGTTCACTACATTGTTCGCGTTGGCCGACAGTGCCAAGCAGCAACATTGGGAAGTGAACGACAAGAACCTCGACATGTGGCGTAGAGCATACCTCGGCACGCTCAAGGCTCTCAACATTGTAACAGGTGAAGAGAGTAAAAAGAAGAGTCGTCAGCTTAAAAAGATATGTCAGGAGATGATCGAGTCTAAGGTTGACAACAGCATACCGATGCCTAAGATGATGCCTCGTCATAAGAGTGACAAGTTCCTGGTGGACGTCACAGAGAGCTACTTGAAGTACTCGATGGACACTATCCTTAGCAAACAGGAAAACGACAAGAGCGAACGCTCGACACTCATTGATGGCACTACTTGGTATAAGGTGAGCTGGGACAGTCTCGACAGGACTGCTACTCGCTCAGGCTCGCCTAAGGTGGATATTTGTCTGGCAGACCAGATAATACCTCAGCCGGGCGTACTTAGATACGAGGACCTTGAGTACATCTTTGAAGTACGTGACATCAGCATTACTCGTATATATGACCTGTATGGTAGGTTGATGACTCCTATTAGCAACAATACAAACGTGATACCTGTCGTATCTTGCTACTACCTCAATGCTAATCGCGAGGTAGGCTTATTTATGTGGGCCAAGAACAGCAGACAGGTTATTTGTCACGAGGATAGCTGGCAGATACGCAAGCTCCGTACTTGCACTAAATGCCACACCGTCGTTCCTATTGCAGATACTTGCCCGGTATGCGGCAGCAAGAGTATGCGCTTTGAGGATGCTCGTACAGAGATACTTGACCGCGACTTGATGGAAGTATACAACCCGTATGAGGCAGGTGAGAGCGACGACAAGGCTAACGATCGTATGCAGAGCAGAGTATTCCTTAGCCAAGGCACTGAGATACCTCAGTATATTGTAAGACAGCTACCGTTCGTACCTCGACCGGCCGTAAGCGCTATCAATAGTATATATGGCATCAGCGAGGTGTTTACTTTGCTTGACATGCAGGACGCAGTCAACAAGATACTTACTAAGGCTACTGACAAGACGCTTAAAGCTGGCGCCGTGCTAACTAAACCTGAGAAGCTCAAACTTAACGACAAAGACGAGACACTTAAAGTCCTCGGTGTTCGCACACAGGAAGAAGCAGCTATGGTCCAGTGCAAGCAGGTGATGAGTGACACTACACAGGATATGACAATGGTTTCATTGCTATACGACAGTGCTCGTTCATCGTCCGGCGTCACTGACAGCTTCCAGGGCAAGAAGGACACAACGGCTACATCAGGCAAGGCTAAGGAGTACGCAACAGTACAGACCGCTGGTCGTATCGAGTCATTGCGAGTAATGAAGGCAGCTACCTTTGCAGGACTGTACGAGCTGTTGCTTAAATACTTACTTGCATTCAGCGATGAGCCAGTCAGCTTCGTTCGTACATTGCCTGACGGCACACAGGAAGAGCTTGAGTGGAATAAGTACATGTTCCTTGACAAAGACAAGTACGGTCAGATATACTACAAGGACGACTTCGAGTTCAGCACTGACCCGGCTGCTACATTGACTCAAAACCGCGTACAGATGTGGCAAGAGACACAAGATAAGTTCATTAACGGGGCGCTTGGCAATCCGGCTGACGCAAGAACGCTTGAGCTTTATTGGAACATTATGGATAGCTTCCAGTACCCGCTGGCTAAGGTGGTACTTGCTGGCATACGTGACAACAGTCAACACTTGCCTCAAGAGCTTGAACAAGCGCTGCTTAATAACCCAGAGGCTATGCAAGCTGCTATGGCGGTCATTGAACAAGGTACTGAGCAACGTGGAGGCGCAAGAGCTAACAGCGGTCCTGATGGCAATGGTGCAACACATGCAGCAAACGTCGAGAGAACCAACGACAGGAACAGGGCGGCTAATCAGCAAGCAATCGTTCCGTCACAGCAAGGAGGTGGCTTATGATAACACGAGCCGGAGACATATATTGTGAACAAGGCGAAAGCTTTACCGTAGGCTTCAGGATAGTTAACCCTGACGGTTCGCCATTCGTACTCAGCGATGCGTTGGACGATGCTACACATAAGAGCTACTTATTGTTCACAGTCGCCTCGTCAGCAAACGTGACAGGCAAGAGCCGCTACTTGGCTAACCACTGGAATCCGACGGATAAGTACAAGAAGTTTTATAGCACACAAGCTGTTAAGCTAGCAGACAATGATGGCGAGTGGCCTACCGCGGCCAGTGTATGGTCAACGGTTAAAAACTTGATACCTGCAGACGCTAACGTCACTCCTGCTAACTACGCTATATACTACATTGTAAAAAGCGATGGCACGAAAGATTACAAGCAACTCACAGGTACGGAGGCTGAACCTTCGCTTGAGCCGTACTCGTTCTACTTTTTCCAACAGTTCACTAAGGAACAAAGTAATAAGTGGACACAGAGCGGTTACGACTATGCGTTGAAAGTTGTTGCTGGTTCAGTTAACCCCGAGGGAAGTGCAAGGCCTATAAACATTGACTTTAGTTATCCGCTAATAGGCGCTCATAAATTGTATGTTGACAGTAACGTACAAGGAAGTATTGAAGATGTGGAGGTAGTAAATGAGTGAACTTAATTATATAAACGAGACAGTTGTACCTCGCATGCCTAAGAGCGTAAGCGATGAACAGCTATTCGTATTTGTACCTACTGGCAACGATACAGTTGCAGGTATATTCAAGATAAACCTGAATGACTTTGACAAAAATTCATTGCCTGTACTTACTATTAAACAAGATGTAACTGTTAAAGAAAACGGTACAGGCTTTGTAAGAGGCGGAGCTGTTTATTCTTTTGTAAAGGTTACAGAGGAAGGCTTACAAGGTCAGATAAATGACTTAAAGGCTAATAAGCAGAATAAGACTGACAATAACTTAAATACCGACCATAAGGATGTTGTAGGCGCAATCAATGAAACTTTAGGCATTGCCAAGGGCGCAAAGAGTGTTGCTGATACAGCTGCAAGTGATTTGGTTCAGGTTAAAACTCTTGTTAATACAGCTAACGAAACTGCTAATGCAGCTAGTGAAACTGCTAACGACGCAAAAGATAAGGTAAATGCTTTAAGCAAAACTGTCGAAAATCATACAACTGCCATAGGTGCTAACACTGCCGCTATTGCAAAAGCTAGCAGTGACATTGAAGCACTGCAGGGAAGAGCTACAGCCTTAGAAACCGAGAGTGAACAACACAGCCAAGAGATTGCAGACTTAATGACTGAGGATGGCAATTTAAGGAAAGACATCAACACCAACTCTGGCAATATTGCTACTCAAGGAACAGCCATTGAGAAGAATACCAACGATATAAAAGCATTGCAAGATGCAGCGTACGGTGGTGAGACTCCTATCGGCACATATCCGTCAGCTACTACATTGCCTACGTCAGAACAGTTAACTGCTTTTGTACAGCAAGAAGTAAGTAGAGCACCTAAGCTTGGCGACGTAGTCTTATTTACACAAATTGTAACAAGTGGTACTGATAAAAGTTACAAGTTTATGTACACCGCAACAGGTTGGAGTAACTATGTTATACCTACTGTTGAGAGTGCAACAAATACTGACAAAGGCATCTTGCAAGGTACACTGAATGATACCAGTGGCAACGTACAAGTATCTATCATTGCCGGCAAGGTTGCAGACATTCTTGTAAAAGATGGCTCGACTTACAAGAGCATTAAGACACTCCTTGACAACCTTGCAACAAGCATTGCTAATACTAACTCTACAGTTGCAGCAAATAAGACAGCTGCTGACCAGGGTATAGCCGAGGCTAAAGCGGCAGCTGCGGCAGTCGTCAAGAAGTACAACAACGTTGAATTTACACTTGTATCATCGACAGACAATACCTTGACTAACTTCCCTTGTAAGTATAGCGCGACTATTGAAGGTGTTACAATTAACAACGTTGCTGATGTATACTTCTCTGCGGTACAGATTCCGCTTGAAATATTCTCAAGCTACGTGCAAGTTGAAGCTAATAAGGTAAGCATCTTTGCAACAGTAAAAACAAATTATCCGACATCGGTCACGGTGCCGACAGTAAGAATTTCTTAAGGAGGTAAATAAATGAGTGGTGTTGGTTCAACTAATGCTATGAAGAAGGGGTCAGCAAACAACCCCTTCCTTGCCTATAGCGAAGCAGATATGCAAGGTTTCTTAAACTCTGCATACACAGGCTGTATTGTTAAGTACACTGGTCCTGCGATAAATAGAGCACTCAGTGAACAAAACAAAACTGTTCCTGAGTATGCACAAAATCTTGTATTTAATCGTGATAATTACGGATGGCCATCTTTCTATAATGGCAACATAAAATTTATCGTAACTGAAAAGACCAATGAAGGAACTAATACTTGGTATTTGGCCGCTGGTAAATATACTAGCGGAGCGTGGGACTTCAGTCGTAATGGCGCAGTAAACGGTGATGTTGTATTAACTAACAGCCTCGAGGCTAATCCTACATCTGTACGCAAGCTTTGGACTCCTGATGGTGGTTGGAATAATGACTACATTAATGGCCAAGGTAACCTTACTTTCTGGACGTATGATGAAGACGTAGTATTCACAATAGCTCCGATTGATAATAATGTTATTATTGATTATACTGACTTAACAGGTATAACTATTGTACCTTATAAAGTAAATGAGTTGTACAAAGTAGTCTATGGCGATGGCGAATATTATTATGAAGAGTTTTATCACATAAGTGACACACGTACTACTGCAAACAGTGACTATATGGCACCTGGTAAGACTGCATTCGACTTTACTGGAAATTTGCAAACTGGTAACGGCTCAAAGATTAACCCTTATCTTGCTTATACGGTGGCTGAGCTTCAAGCATATCCTGTAGGCAGTTTCATTAAGTGGCTTGGTCCTAACAAGACTGTACTTGATGCTACGACTGGTCAAATGCTCATACAAAATGAAGTGTACAGAGCTGTCGAAGATGGAGACATATTGCAGTATGTGATATTGCCTACATTGAGTAACCCAGGCACAGCGGCAGACTTAGCACAGGGTAAGCAGTTGATTGATGGTGATGGGAAAGTAGTGGAAGGTACTGCAGGTGGAGAAATCGATTACACTCAAGACGTAATGTTTTGGGACTATGACGGTACATTAATATATGCTTGCACACTTGAAGAAGCAAAAGCTATGACAAAATTGCCGGATGCGCCTAGTCATGCTGCAGAGGGTTTAGTTTTTGATAGGTGGAATTGGACGCTTGAGCAATTACATGAATTAACAACACCTGTGGATGTAGGTGCTATGTATGCTCCAGCAGATGGCAATAGTCATATTTTCATAAACGTGGACCACGATAATTGCGAATTTACTTTATGGTTTGCTGGAAATTATGCTAATAGTGCGCCTACTATAGTTAGCATAAACTGGGGTGATGGAAATACCGAAACTTATTCTTATGTATCTGAGTCTTATAAACATTTTGACAAAACTCACGTTTATAGTGTCAAAGGTGAATATGAGATAATTATACAAAATATAACCTCTGAGACTGCAATTCGTTATAACTATCGTTTAGGTTATGTCAATCTTTATAACACATCTTATGGACTTTGTGGAGCATCAGTAAATAGTCAGGGAGTCCTGAATAAAGATTATTTATCTTCTCGGTTTACAAATTCATTACTTGTCAAAAAAGTATACATAGGAGACCGTTGTACTGGAATTAATATAGCAGGTTGTATAAAATGCGACACAAAAGTAGGTAAATATGTAGGACTTTTACAGGGTGAATTAGTAGAAAACTCGGAAATTAAGCATATTAATGCGACGAGTATGACTAGTTATAGTATGTATTTATCCAAAGTAGAGACTTGTAGTTTCTCTAAAAATATATATTTAGGTTTTTTATGCTTTTATGATAGCAATCTTAAACGAATTGCTATATACAATCAGGGTGGAACAGGTGACTATGAAACATTAAGTATAAAGTCTTTACAATTTATAAGTATTGCTAATTCTTTTTATGCTAAATATACCGGTTTTCCTGGTTTAGTATTTGTAAAAAAGGCTACTGTAGGCGCAGATAGAGCTGATGCAACTAATCAATCCAGTATAGAAGAATTGACTTTGTCAGAAATTTGTGCAAAGATAACTGATAAGAATAGTTTTATAGCGAATTCTGCAGTAAAAAAACTTATTGTAAAAAATAGTACTCCTCCTACTTTATCAGGTGCATTTTCAGGTATACAACCGGATTTGAAAATTTATGTACCAGACGATACTGTAGATACTTATAAAGCGGCAAATGGTTGGAGTGAAATGGTAGATAGAATCTATCCGATGTCTGCATTAACGAATTAAAGGAGGTAACTCAATGAAATATATTCAAGTAGGCGAAATAGGTAAGGCCGTTCTTGTATCAACCAAGGACGACCTGCCTACAGCAGGCATAGCATACCTGAACAAGTTTTACGTGGCTACAGATACGAATATCATATATACTTGTAAACCTGAAGGTAGTGGCTATGCATGGAAGATAGCAGCAGTATTGCCAGCGTTGACTAATGGCATTGCAGCACCTACACAATTGCAAGAAGGTGTAGAAGCTATTGACGCTACCGGCAATAAAGTAACTGGCACAATGAAATTTGTAGAGAAGACTGCTAATGCCAACGGTACTTATTATCCCGCTGACGACAATGCACAAGGCTACAGTAAGTTTATTGTAGATGTTGCAGGTGAGACTGCAGAGAATCCTTACATTGCAACTACCGAGGCAGAGATGAAGGCTTATCTTGCTGAGGAATATGTTGGTTCTTTTGTAAGATATGAAAATGCAAAGTATAGGAACATAACTTTACCTGCGGCATTACCTAATGGTGAGATAACTATGGGAGCCTTTGATACTTATCTTGCTCAAAGTAGAATGAATAAGTATATTGACTACTGGACTGTTGATAATAACAACAGAAAGATTTTCTCATCTAACGGTAGGCAAAATTTTACAATAGGCAGTATCTCAGGCTATCGTGATGCTTGGCATAATATTTATGCATATAAATACAAAAATAGCGATGGAAGTTATTGCAGAGCTTTAGTAGGTACGGTACATTTTTTGCAAGAGGGTGATACTAACCCAGACTATGCTGTATGTTTACTGTATATAGATGGCTACATTGCAAACGACACGGTGTTTCCAAACTATCCAGACGACTATACAGGTAGTACCTTAATAGGAACGATTAGTACTGTTTATGAAGATGCCATTTCAGTCAACGGCTGGTATCAAGAAGGTACGCAATTATATAATGACATTGTACCAGACTATGTTGAGAAACCTGGTCATGCAACAATGAGTTGGTCTATAACTTTAGCGCACGACAATAATGGTGCTGTTACTTTTTTGTATAGTGATGCTGCATTAATTTTGTATCGAGTGTTTGGAAGTGATGCAGGTACTGAGGAAACATATCAACCATATCAAGAGCTTGGCATATATAGAGTAAATAAAAAAATAACATCCATATCAAAATGGGTTAATGCTCAACCTTTGCAAGTAGGTGATACCTATGCAGGTGCTACTGTATATTTTAATACTAACTTGACTTATGAAGATATAAATACTTTATTATCTATTATACCCGAGAGTGAGTTTTTTACTGCTGGTAATCAAGGTGTGTCAGTAGTATTTAACATGGATAACCCTGTTGATTTGAGCACTGCCGAACAAAATGTAATATACAAAGCATATTTAGGACTAATGATAAACAGAGCCTCAGGTTATAATATGATAATGAGTATGTCTGTTGATAGTATGTTTGTATTTACACAAGATGGTTGGCAAGTAACAAGCTTATTACTTAAACCTTCGATTGAACAAGAAGGAGTAACGTATTCACAAGATGCTACAATTACTAAAATAAATTATCCCGATGTAATAGGACAATTAGTTGGTAAGAGTGCTACATTTACTAAAGGCGAACCTGAACAATTCACGAGTTACAATTTGGAACTTATGCTTGATGCCGGTGAAGTTGAAGAGATTGCTGAAACAGGAGACGTTACTTTATTTTCAAAATATAGTGATAATATAGGAAAAGTTGTAAGATATACTGGTTATGAAAGTTCTACACCTAATCCAAATTATCCTTATAAAAAAGGTGCATTATATATTTTAACGGAGGACTAATATGAAATTATCACAATTAATGCTCGCCGGAGATTATGCCACTTACAAAGGCGACTGGGTAACAAATACAGCATACAAGATTAATGACATTGTAACTTGGGCTGCAGACGGGCATTTGTATCAAGTAATAAAAACACATACGTCAAGCTCCACACTTGACCCTGACAACGCTGAATATTACAAGCCTATGACAAATAAGACGTTTAGCGAAGTAGTTTACGACCTTAGCAATGCTACAAGTCGTGCAGCATTCTTTGCGGCATTTAACAACGTTGATAAACGTCCATTTGTAAAAATTGTAGGTACAGTAGAGTCATCAGTAATTGAGTTCAATATTGTTAGTACATCTGCTAGTTTGATTAAACTTATTGCATTTAATTTCACAGCTCAAGCTATGGCATTCTATTGTATGTCTATACCGAGTGATGCAGCGCCTACGACTTACAAATTTGGCGATAGTGTTACTACAATAACTAACCCGAGCTTGACAGTAACAAACCTTGACTAAAGGAGGTAAATCAATGAACTTTCAATTTCGTAGCAAACCTGAACAATTAAGTGGTGATAAGCTACTTGCCACAAACGAGTATGGCGATATTATCATATTTAAGGGTAAATTGCATATACCTATAAGTACTAGTTCTAATATTGTATATTCTTTCATAAATAAAAAATGGAATAAGATAACGAACGGAGCAGTATTTGATGGCAGCTTTATACCACTTCTTTCTTGTAACAACCTTATTGTAAAAGATACTGAATTCTTTAAGTATCTTGTTTGTGATAATGAGTTTATACTTAATTATTACAGACATATGCGAGAAAAGATGTGTTATCCGATTATAAACAGAGGCAAACTCTGGTATGACCATCTTACTTTTGCACAACACACTGAACTTAACGACTGGTACGAAGCTTGGCTTGACGTCACTGAGACGCACATAATCCCTGATACACCCGAATGGGTTGATAATAAACTTAATAAAATTGAACCGGAGGAACTCTTATGACTTGGTTAGAAAACATTGGTAAATGGTTTATAGAAAACAAAGAAACAATACTTGCAGTATTGACAGCAATTCAGTCGTCAGGACTTATAGGCTTTATTGCTTGGGCAATTAAGTCGACAAAGCAAGTCAAACTCAACACCAAGACTACTGAAACGCTTAACAAATCAATCACTTGTGTTGATGGCCTGAATGGCGAAGTCACTGAAATGAAAGATGTTAACAAGGCACTCATTGAGAAGTGTGAATATCTTGAAAATCAAATGAACGACTTGCAAAACTCAATGGACATCTTGCTTACAAAAGTTGACGCAATGATTGAAGTACAATCGGTAGTTTACACAACTATCAAAGACGACAAGACGAGAGCAACAGTCAACAATCTGTTAACAAATGCTAAGTATGCAGTGACTGAACAACGCAAGAAACTCATCGATGAACTTGAGGCATTAAGACAGCAAATCAAGACACAGGCTGAGGCTCAAAAGCAACTTGTAGAGCACGCGGTCAATAAAGCACAGTCAATTGTAAAGGTTGAAGATACACCTGCTGAAGAGCAAGTAGTAACGAGGTATTAATATGAAACAAGTAGGCAAGTATAATACTTTTAAGGGCATATCAACATTATTGACGATGGGTACACCTATTATTACACTTGCTTGCTGCGGCGATTTCTTTGTACAGCGACCGGCAACAGCCATGTCTGCGGCAGGAGTATTTACAATCCTTATTGCATTACTTTTTGCCAAAGACAAGCTGGCAGAGAAAATAAAGTCACCCTCTGCATTTATTGTATCTGCAGCAGTTCTTGTAATCATTGTAGTTGTTGAGAACATTTTACTTCCTATGAAGTATGTTTGTATAGCTACGATGATTGCATCAGGCGTTGATGAACTTACTTTCAAGCGAATGTATAAAGCCTTAGAATGTAAGATGCCGCAATGTTGGCAAGCATATGAACACTTCGGATTCATCTTTGCAAAGACACAAGATATATTCGACGAAGTTCAAAAAGAGGTAAATAAGAATGAAGAAGAAAGACCTGAATCCTAATGTTATAGAGGATGTAAAAACTGAAACAAAAAGACGTATAAAGGCTAACATGTATGACATCTTGGCCGCGGCAATAGTAGTCATAATGTTTGTCGTAGCGCTTGGTGTTATGAGTCCTAAGGAACTTACTTGGGAAAGCCTTAAAGACGTTATTGTTAGTTGGGTGCCATTCTTCTTAACTGCTTCATTCCTTAACTATAACTATTATAGTAAAGGTAAATCAAGAGGCAAAGATGCTGATTCTTTCAAAACTACGATAGCAGCCTACTCTAAACAAGTAGGCTCTATCACAGGTGCTCAAATGAGTAAGCTTCCTGAATTTTGTAAATACTACAATCAGCAAGCGCTCGAAGAATTGCAGACCTCAATCTTAATACTTGCGTCTATACCGTTTGAACGATTTGACAAAGTTACAAAAGATAAGGATGGCAACGAGCTTAAACCTTTGAAAGTTCTTGGCATAAAAGACTACAAGAAACTTGGTTACAGCAAGGAAGAGATTAAGATAATCATACGAGCAAAACATGCATCAGTACAAGGCATAAGACACAATCAGTTACTTGGTAACACCTCAGCTCGTGATAAAACTAATATCGGCCACGGTGAAGGTGATATGACTAAGGCTCGTACAGTTGTATCGACCATAGGCCAAGCAGTATCAATGTTCATACTTTGTATGATTGGTATGAAAGACATAATGGAATGGGGCTGGGTAACCGCACTCTTTGTATTATTCCGTATGGTATGGATATTGTGTAAATCATATTTGCAATATCTTAAAGGTTACAACGACATAACAATACGACTAGCAAACCACATTGCAAGAAAGACTGATATACTTAAAGAGTTTGAGTATTGGTATTCATTGCAACCGGCATTGTTAGTTGCATCAACTAAAAAGCCTGAAGTAGTTGAACAAACTATTGATAGCTTGCTTACAGAAAATATTACCTAATGGTAATATTTTTCTTTTTATTAGATAGAATAATAATGATATTAAGGCTGCAAAACGGGTGATGACCGAAACTCGCCTACAAACATCAAGGAGACACAATATGTCAGGAATTTTTGGCGATAATGACTTAACTCCCGAAGAAATTGATGCACTGTTCGGAAGTGAAGAGCAGCAGGAAACGCCGCCTGCAAATGAAGAAACAGTGCATTCGGAAGAATCTACCGGTGACCAAAACAAAGGTGACGAAAAGATTGACCAAACAAAAGCTTTTGCAAAACGTTTGAGAGAAAGCACCGACAAGGTTCGTAACGAAGAACGTGAAGCGATTGCTAAGCAAATGGGTTTTGAATCTTACGAGGCTATGATGAAAACTCGTGAGGACAAAATCTATGAAAATCACGGTGTTGACCGTGAACAAATCGGTACTCTTGTGGACGAAATTTACGAGGAAAGGCGTAAAAACGACCCAGCGTTTCAAGAGCTTGATGAACTCCGGAAAATGAAGCAGCTTGAATTCGGAAAGAAGGAATTAGCTGAAATCACGAAGTTAACTAATGGTGAGATAACTTCATTCAGTCAATTGCCGAAAGATGTATTGGAGTTGTGGGCTAAGGAAGGTTCCCTTAAATCAGCATTTTTGCAGCTGAAAGGCGAAGAACTTATAACTAAGGCTCGCTCGGAACAGAGTAAAGGCTCAACTCAGCATCTTATCAATCCTAGTGGCGGACCTACTCCTCAGTCAAATACTCGACCCTTGACAGACGATGAAAAGTCAATATACAGGTATTTCAACCCCGGTATTACTGACGAAGAATTAAATAAAAAGACTAAACCAATTTCCTAAGGAGGAACTACCACTATGGCAACTAATTTTTACGGCAAACAAGCTGGTTCCTTTAAGACGGCTTATTTGCAACACGAAATTGTCGAAGATGTGAAAGTTACGGCTGGTAACAGTCAAGTGCTTCACGTTGGTGACATTGTTAAGATTACGAACGGCGTTTTAGGCTTGGTACTTTCGGCAAGTGCGACTGCAGCTGACTCTGTAGTTTTCCCTGCACTTACTACTGATATGTACATTGTAGCACAAAGCGACCAAACAATGGAATACGGTCATGTACCTGTTGAAATGAGAGACTACAGATACGACGACAAAGTTGCAGATAAAGCAACCGTCAAGAAAGTCGCACTGTTCCGCATTATCAACCCGCAAGACGTCATTGTTACAAAAACGACCTTCTCGGTCACTGAATAATAGGAGGACTAAATTATTATGGGAATGATTATTAACATTGATAAGGCCTTAGAACTCCGTACTGATTACAACGTGTTGAGAGAACCTCTTAACGATATGTTAAAGGCTCAGCAAGAAGCTTGGGAAAAGAAGAATCCTATTGACCTTCTTTTTGTAAGAAACTCCATTGACAGATTCCAACAGACGTTCACTTCGAGCATTGGCTTTGACAGAGCGTTCAAGGAAACGAGTGACTACAACATCGGTCCTATCTTTAATACAGCTGAAGGTTTCTCGGCAACGTACCGTACCAGAACGTTCCAAGGTGCATTTATCATCACTCAGCAAACTCTTGAAGATAGAGAACTCGGTAGAGTCAAAGATGATGCTTCTCGTTTCGTGAAACGTTGGCAAGCAGATATCGTTGACTATGCTATGGCAGCTATTCAAGCAGGCTTCGGTAAGGAAGTTATGTTCCAAGATTCCAGACTCTTGCTTACAACGGCAGATAGCAAATCCGGCGACATCTATGACACCGACAAAGCACCTTTGTTCTATAAGGAACACAAGACGGTCAAACGTTCTGCCGATTCGACTCCGATTTCGCAGTCTAACATTTTCTATGCTGGTATTGATACCACGAAAGAGGACGGCACGATTGTTGCAAAACTCGCAGACGTTATCAACCAAGTTATCACGATTATGGAAAACTATCGTGACGACAATGGCAAACGTGCAAGTGTTGACGGTGCAAAGATGATTGTTTGCGGCAATGACCCGCATCTCAAAGCGTACCTCAATGCAGCAGTTTCAATGGATGCATTCAATGGCAAACCCAATGATGCATATCAAAGAGCAACTGTTGAATCCACTCCGTACTTGCTTGATATTGATGCTTGTGTCAATGGTAAGGGCTTCTTCATTGTCGACAAGTCTTACAATGCAGCAAACCACGGTCCTGAATTCACTGAGCGTGTTGCATTCACCTTGAACGTCAAAGAAACCGATGAACCGATGGGTATTAAATACTCTGGCCGTCAAAGATTTGACATCAACGTCGCAACTTGGAGAGGCATTGCTTACGTTTACGTTGGCACTCCTGCTGGCCAAGGTGTTGACGGTTGGGATTTACTTGCAAACTTCACGCATATTACGCCTTCTGTTGAAATGGGTGTTAAACCTGTTGCAGTTGTTAGCACAGTCAATGCGTAATTAAAATTAAGTAAATGATTAGGAGCCCTGTCGAAAGATGGGGCTCTTATCATATAATCATTATTTGATTAATTTTAATATATAATAGATGATAATTGATGATTATCTAATATGATTAATCGAGATTCATATATTATATATTAAAATTAATGATATAAGGAGGTACAATATGTACACTTGGGCTTATCTTAAAGCCGCTGCATTTGCTAAACTTGACTTAACTGAGGACGAAGCAACTGCACAAAACTTAACAGGCAGATTTTATATTTATGCAAATGAGGTCATAACTCAAGTGTGTTCCTCTATAAAGCCTAAATATACATTTGCTGAATTTGTAATAACATCTGACAAAGTAGGAGTGTTGCAAACTATGCCCGATGATTTTGTAGCATTTGGTGACGATGTGAATACACGTACGTATGTTGACAAAAATATCTACAACACAGAAACTGATACTTTTGGTGTAACTTTGCAAGACGAGGCAACAGACTACGACTTTACTTACAAGGGATATAATCAACTTGTATTTTACAAAGAAGGTACATACAGTATTTCATACTACGCAAGATGGTACACCTTTGCATCCAACTTGCGAGATGAAACTCAAATTCCTGTACCTAATGACATTCTTGACTGCATACCTTCGTACATTGCACATCAATGCTACAAGATTGACGATGAGGTCAAGGCGTCGATATTTAGAAACGAATACGAAATGTTCCTTGCAAGAATTGACAATACTCACTACAAAGAAAATAAGACTATTGTTATAGGAGGCGGATGGTGAGAACTATAAACAGACAACCTTACACGGTTAAGCAGTTAGATTACGGCGACGTTAAATATAAGTTTTTTAATCATAGTAACTGGAAAGGCGTCTGTGATGACAAGAACTATCTTGGTGTAGACCAGGAGACTTTTGCTGATAGTAAGAACATATATGTTGATAGTGAAGGTATACTTAAGAGTAGACCGTCGGTTAAGCAATATATAATGACGCAACAAGGTTTGCAGTATATTTATGACGTATGGACGTTTGGCCAATGGACTGTATATCAAGTTAGTAATCACTATACAGAAGGTCTTAGCGGCAAAGAAATGTGCGACTTAATCTTCAGTAACGGAGAGTATTCTACTATTTCAATACCTGTATTATGGCCGTTTAAGCTTATTCAGTCAGACGGATTAATATTTGTTTTTTCCAAAGACGCATTGTCTTACTATGATACTATTAATAAAGTCTGGTACAATTATACTGGAGAAAGTGCTAAAAATAAAATTTATACTCCTGTAACTTCTATTGTTGTAAAAGGTGTCTCCACGGCTAACGAAAGTCCAAATGTCTTAACTTCATCGTATATAACTAGATATGTATATGAAAATGGAGAAAGTTTATTAAACATAAAAGGCAAAACTGGTACAGTAAAAATTGGGGATTATACCTATACTATAACATTCGATAGCTTAACACAACTTACGCTTGTTACAAATATTCGTGTCTTAACTGATAAAAATTACATGGATGGTCAGCCATTAGTATTTACAAATAGTTTAGGATATGTTTTACTTGGCGAATGGAACGATGATACTGGATATACTTTATACTATAGTAATGACGAATTAATATATATACAGCTGCCAGCATTAGGTAATCAGTTGGATAAAGCTCATACACTATTGCCAGCAATAAGCCAAAGTACTGACCATGTATACGCTGTGTTGTATAAAGATGATGGCCCATATGCATATACTATATATAGTAACAGCGAAACGGGAGTAATTCCTTTCATGGTTTGGACTAATTTAGCTAAAAACTTTTCGTTTAGTACAGACGAGGTTACTAAAATAGGCTACGCTACTGCTCCTACAGGATTTACAAAGAGTTCAGTATTTAATGGTGAGGCAGGTTATTATCTTGATGAAAAAATATACGGCTTTGTTATGCTCGGCGCAAAGAAAGAAGGTATAACTGGTACATGTATTATTTGTGATTGTATTTCTAATGGAACATCTGTCAATATAAAATATACTCTTGCTCCTGCAGGTACGATTATTCTAAAAACTTTTTGTAATAGCAAGTATTATATACGATATGACTTCCCGCTTGATAAATCGGCCGTAGGCATTATTGGTCAAATGGTAGTAAAGCTTAATACTTTTGCCGAAATAGAAAATCTACCTCAGTTAATAAAGTATCAATATAATCCGGTCACTAATCCTCGAATAGATACTACTGTTATAAAAAGAAGTGCGCAAGTTCAAATAAGTGCAATTGAGGGAAGTATATTTATAGATATAATTTTGCCTACAAGCTATAGAGCTGGCGTTGTAAATACTGAATGCAATATACGAAGAATAGGTTTTAACTATAACGAGTCTCTTTACGCAAGTACCGTTTTGAATTATTCTAGTGTATCTTTTGAAAAGTATATAAGCTTGCCACAAGATATGACTTTTAGTATAGAATATAACTCAGAGTATAGTATTACTACAACTGAAGGCGTAACTATTTATTATCCAATATTGTCTGATATAAAATATGTTTTTTCGTCGTATATAAATAATATTGTAACATACAAATATTTTATCTACTCGGAAGAAGCTGTAGCGTTATTATTTGAAGGAACGCCGACAGGCATAAATAAATACTTTTACATTATAAAAGATAATATTTTATATAGTTCAAATATTAAAAGTCCGCTAAATATTGATGTAACCACTAATGGCGAATTAACCTTTGACGTATTCGACCACGAAACAGAGTTATCACAATTCTTTGTAAGTAAAGGTAAGAACTTGTATATAAACGCACAAGGTGCTAATACTGCTGTAAATGACTTCCAATGGTATTTCCCTGAACGAAACGTACAAGAGTTTAATTATGAAATAACTAACTTGCATCCTATATCTACTAATGAAATTGCAGTATTCTTACAAGATAGTATTTATTACGTTAAACCTGTAACGACGACCATTGATGGCATTGAAACTATTGCATATAGTTACTATAAGTCGCGTATACCTCTTGGTTGTGAAGAAGGCAGCGACGTAATAACATCATATGATAATAAGTATACTATGTTTGTGACTAAACGTGGTTTTGTAGCAATGAGTTATCAAGACTTTATTGCCTCCGATGAACAAGCCTTGACGTTCTTGTCTGACACAATATACGATGTATTTAACAAATGGAACCAAGGTGCAATCAAATTATTCCAGCACAATTTTTGGATAATATTGTACAGAACTAATACCGGAAAAGCATTTATCTTTGACATGCGTGGTAATAGTTGGTGGCCAATTGAATATAATAGTAATGTAAAGAAGTTCATTGAGATTGATAGAAAACCGTTATTATTATCGGGATTATACTTATATAAACTTGATAAATCAAACGACAACTATTTTGACGGAAACTCGTTAAAAGACGGTCGCATTGAATGGTTCTTGTCAAGTCAAAAACTTCACTTAAATGCAATAAACTATTATAAGCATATTGTAAATCTAACTTTCTTTGGTTACAATTATGGCGACAAGGATGTAAACGTTAGATTTAATCTACGAGTTGTAAATTATCGTAAACAGACTGACACAAATGAAACTAAATCATTTTCGGCAGTTGATTATAAGATTCAACTTACTCGAACATTTGTAACTCGTATAAATTATTACAAAGTGAATCAAGTACAGTATATACTTGAAAGTAGTAGAGATGAGGATGCTGAGGATAAAATACCAGTTCCTCTCAGTCTTACGGCGATAAGCCTTAAGTATCTTGTAACAGGGCAGGTGAGATAATGGCAGTAGGTTCAATAATGACTGAAAAACAAGCTAAACAAGCGATATTAAACGATTACCGGAATATTTCCGGTAGTCGTACTTTTGGCTCAATGTACGCTGCAAACGAACTTGCAGGTATGAGAGCTGAACAGCAAGTCGAGCAGCAATATGGTGAGCAAATAGGTCAAGCATATAAATCTGCAATGGCTCAACGTTCTAATGTATTATCAAGCAACCTTGGCACAGGATATAAAGAAGCAATGCTAGGTGATACTGACCAGTATTTAACACAAGCATATAACCAATACATGAGCAAGCTTTCAGAGAGTAAGCAAGAAATTGCAAGCAATGTAGCTAAGGCTAATGAAGAAATTACTTCTACAGTAGATACTATTGCTAAAAATAAGACAGCTTATGGTAACGCGTTATTTGATTATTATGATGCGTATCTTGCTGAAAAACAAAATACTCTTGACGAAGACGCATATAAGAAATTTATGCGCAGCGCTTTATGGGATAAGTATTATACTTATGATTTTGGTACAGATACACAAGCTAAAGCAGATTACGATGTCGCTAGAGCCGCAGTAGAACGTGGTGAAATGACTGAAGACGAATTGTTTGAAAAATTCTGGCAATATCGTAGAGCTAAAACTCGTGACGAATTAACAACTGTAGCTTACGATGAAGTTGACGGCCGCAAAGAATACAGCAGCTTGTATGATGAAGAAGGTAACTTGACTTTAGCTGGTGTTGATTTCTTTGACCAACTTGAAAACTTTGCAGCAACGCATAAGAATGAAGGACAGTCTTGGAGCGAGTATTTGCAAGCTACTAACCCGGAATTGTATGATTGGGCATCTTCATACAATCCGTATAATATCGGGCCGGATGATATGACATATGCAGGTTCATTCCGTACAATGACAGGCAGAACTTCTACAGACTATACTTATTCATTCTTAGAGCGTTTTGGCGGTCTTACTGAGAAGCAAACCAAATCGGCATTTTCTAGAGTATATAAAGACTTTAATAAAAAAGCTTCTGATATTAATATTAATGATATTGATAGCATGCTCAGTGAATTCGAACAGATAAGTAAAGAAATAGGCTTAACTCAAGAAGATGTTAATTGGAAAGATATTCGTTGGCAAGTCTCTCAATATGTAAATGAAGCTAAGCAAGCTCATCAAGATGCAAAAGATGCCAAAAGAGATGGCGGATTAGCTATTGCAGTAAGTGCACTTGCTATTGTTGCCGGTGCAGTTGTTACAACTGCGAGTTTTGGCACGGCAACTGCAGCAGGCACTGCTATTGCAGGTGCAGGTCTTGCGGGTATTGCTGCTGGATTAGGTAATCTAGAGGATAGTACAAACGCTGAAGAACGTGAAAAAGCTTATAAAAAAGCCGCACAAAACGAATACTTAAGGGCAGTTACAGCAATGGTAAATAAATTGCAATACGAAAAACGCCAAGCTCAAATTGACCAAGGATTTTAATATATAATATTAGAATCTCGATGGATTAATCAATAATTATTATAAAATCATTCTATTATATATTAAAATCGATATATAATAAAGATATTCAAAATATCGACGAAGAGTCGTGAAGGAGTATAAACTATGAATATTAAGGTAACAAAACAGTCTCTTAACCCATATGAGTTATTAAAGCAACGTTACGCCAGTAATCCGATAGTCACTAAATACGGCGACGATTGGAATACCTTCGCTGCATCACAACGCCTGCCGCAATACTTAACAGTATTAGACGAATATGGAAAGAAAGGTAAAAAATTGTCCGATTTGCAGTCCACCTACAAGTCGGACTTTCTTACGTCCGATGAACGTTTACTTGCGTTAGCAAATGATGTTATGGGTGATGCCGTAACTAAAGTAACTAAGAAACGAGAAGTACCGGATATGGCGCACAGCGATGAGCAAGGTACTTATCAACGCACCGACCCTACCACAGGTAAACCATTATATCGTACTGAAGAATATGAAACTACTGATTACGAGTATACTAAAAATTTATTGCTAGATATTGCCAATGAGCGTGAAAACAAATATCTTGAGGCTGAAGCTTCAAATACAAAAAGTTCGCTAGAAAAGCTCAAGGAATTTGGACATTCTACCATTGTTCCGGCTGTAGGCGGCTTTGTTCATGGCGTGGCTTCTTTTGTAGGAGATATCCAAAATTTATTTACAGGCATATACGACGGATTTAAGGCAGCAGCTGGAACTGATATTTATACTGATAAAGGTAAAGTTTTTATGGATGCCTTTAGAGCAAGAATGGCCACGCCGGTGGGTTATGTCACAGACATTGAAAGCGATTTTGCAGATTTACTTATGGACCCTGAAACAGGCGAATATATTAATAATGCTGCAAAGTATATCTATTCTGTCTTTGATTCTCTTGGCAATATGGCAGTTGCTTGGCTTCTAAGTGCTACAGGTGTTGGTATATTTGGCGCCGGAAGTAAGCTGGCGTCTATGGTATCACGAGCTTCTCATTTTATGTTTTATACATCTATGGCAGCCGGGAATATGAGCGAGTTGTTCCAAAATCCTAATTTAGCTAGCCGTCCTACTGCAGAATTAATACTTAATGCATCACTTAGGGCTGCAGTAGAATCTGCTATTGAAACTGGACTTGATAAAGCCCTCGGCTCAACAATGGTTGATAGTATGATGTATGGCTATAACAAAATAGCTATTCCTAAAGGTGCTGGTAATGTATATGCTCGTCTTGCTAAAGACGCCCTCCAAGAAGGTACAGAAGAAGTTTTGCAAGATTGGAGTAATTATCTTATTAACCAAGCTTTTGGTTTAATGGATGAAAATTATAAATACTTGTCTGAATGGAATTTGCAAACTATGACAGATGCCTTTATGATGGGCGCTGTTATGTCATTAGCAGGAAGCGGTTTTAGAATTATGACCACTAAGCGCTTTGATACAGGTATTGCAAAAACTAATAAACAAGGTGATATTAAGTACGATAAGAAAGGCGAGATAAAAACTAAGAAGCTTGGTAAATTTGCATCATACAAATATTATTACAATATAGAGACTTTGTCGCAAGACTTGTCTCAAGTAATATATGATAAATCATTGACAGTGCAAGAGCGTACCCGTTTAATGGGTGGTGTTTATACAACTCTTAAAACTATAACTGATGTTTTTGGTAGTCTTGGCGAAGAACGCTATAATAGAGCTGCCCAGTTGCTTAATGCTATTAGTGAAAATGCGGTTGCAATAAATGTAATTAGTACAGACTCTTATGCTGAAATTAATAAAAATGCTGATGCTATAATTTCTAAGTTTACAGAATTAAAAACTTTTGTAAGTTCTAAGGTAGCAGGCTCAGCTAAAGCAAAAGTTGAAAAGACTAATTCTTTCAGAGAACTTATTTTAGCTATAAGAACAAATGCAGCATTGCGTCAAGAAGTCGCAGATAAACTTGGTATAACTGCGATGCAGGTAGACGATATTATTCACGGCAAAGAAATTGCTGCAGATGCCGCCTTGACTATAACTAAGGATTCTAGTAAGATTTTATCAGAGCGCGCGGCAAATGAAGTTATTGAGCAAATAAATAATCTTAAAGTAGATTTTAAGGTAGAAGGCAACCCTACTTTCAAAAAACAATTAAAGGAGAGTAAAATAACTAAAATTAAGGATATTTTTACTAAAAAATCTGCTGAGCAACAACTTAAAGAACTTACAGAAAAACCCGTTGCTCAAAGAACTGCTGAAGATAATTCTACTATTGCTGAAATTAAAGCCGTAAGTGATATTCTTAATAACGGTAATTTTAGACAAGTGGTTACTGCTGAAGATGGTGTAAATGTAGCACAAGATGAAGATTCTAAAACTTTGGTAGCACCTCGTAATATTATACGAAATTGTTCAACTAACGAAGTGTTCCGTACTGTAGCAGAACAAAAACTTGTAGAAGTACTTATAGCTACTCCTCAGCTTAAAAATACACTTAGCCTTATTACAGACATATACTCTGAATTTAAGAATGACACAACTGTAACTACTGAGCAAGCACTACGAGCATTGTATTTTGATAATAGCTTTATCAATATGCTTTTATCGCGAGATAATATTAGCAAAATTGTTGATTTAATTAATAAATCTGACATTATAATGGATAATATTAACCGTAACAATGCTCAAGATTCGATTTATAAAATGACCTTTACGGTTGCGCGTGATAATATTGCTAAAGCATTGTTAGTATATTATATTAATAGCGGTGATTTAGGTTATAGAACTTTGTCTATATTTACTAAAAACCAAAAAGATTATATCTATACTAAACGTATGGAATTAGATTGGGTAACTCGCGCGGAGAACGAACAATTTATTCCTACTTCAAAAGATATAACTTTGTTTACAGATGCGCTTAATTTAGTTGTAAACAAAATTAACTCTGATGCTTATACAAGTTTGCTTTCGAAGTTTAAGCTTGGCAATTTTGGAAATGGTAGAAACTATTCAAAGACTGCTTTATTAGAATTGCAACGTTTAGTTGGTTATAAAAAATATGTAACTAATGAATATAATAATATCATATATGCAGATAATACTACAAGCTTAGGCAGAACATTTAATGCATTTATGACGGTTATGGGTTTAGACACTATTGACCAAGTATCAATTTTGCCTAAAAACGAAAGTCTCAGAGAAACTATTGAAACTGATTTTGATGGCGACCCAGTAGCGTATTATCAACAAGAATTCTTAGATTTTTCTGGATATAAACTTCAATTTGAATATGATGTAAATGAACCAGATATATCTAAACGATTTTCAGTTGATTATACACTTGGCGCAGCTCCTGAGTACGTTGCAACAGATATAGTTACTGATGTATTTTTGGAAAGAGAATTCCAAAATGAAGATACTTCTGTTAAACAAAAATTTACATCATATGCTCCTATAGAAGCACAGAGTTTTGATAGCCTCGGTAAAGCAGGCGAAATATTATTGTATAAATTAGGTATGACTGATATTCCACGAGAGGTTAGAGGAAGTCTTACTATAAATGATATTGTACAAGATATAAGTTTACTCGATGAACCCACCAGAGAAAAAATATCTGAAATATATGGCGAGTTTACATCCAGTTCAGTAGAATATTATATTTCTGACTTACTTAATCATAATTTTAAGTCAGATAAATCATTAAAGTATGAAAATGGTATATCAGACGAAATAATAGACCTTCCTGATTATTATATAGCTCATACTACTGATGGCCGAGTAGTTTTAATGAAAGTATTATATGCTGACAAATTGCTAGTAAAAGATGCTATCACTAAATTACAGGCTCTTGTAGACGAAACTTTAGCTAATCGTCAGCAAGCAAAAGATTACATTAAGAGTAAAAATTATAAACCTGATGAAGCTGTAAGAGATGAAGATAAAGCAACAATAGACAAATTGCGAGGAAGTACTCCTGTAAGTATAACCGAATTTATTGATAACGATTTAATGACTACAGACTTAAAAAATATTAAGGTAGTTGGTAAAGTTATGCACAGAGGAGAGGGCGGATATTTTGATATTGACACTGATACTATTGTTGTAAATGTATCTGCAAGATTAGATACTATTTTAGCGACTGTATTGCATGAATATACTCACGCTGTGCAAGACCATAACGGTTTAAGTCAAGGCTTCAATCCTGACATAATTACACAGTATATGGATAAAAATACTCAGGCAGAGCTTCTTAAAGAATTTAGAAATTATGTGCCGGATATATTTTCGCAAGAATTTTTTAATACGATGTATGCTAATGACTTTGTTCCATCGTCTGAACTTGATATGGTATCATTGTTCATTTACTTTAATTGCTTAGGTGAAGCAGAAGCTAGAGGATTTGCTTTTGATGATTTGATTCAGCAATACATGATGCCCGTGGTAGTTAAAATAACCGGAAATACTGTTGAACTAACAATGCCGTGGGGTACAAAATATACTGTCGATACTTCTAAAAAACAGGGTAAAGCAATTTATAAACAAGCAAAAATTAAAAAAACTACTGAGTCTAGCACAGAAGATGAACCAAAACTTACTGGTGAAGAATTTGGTCAAGCTATGAACCAGAAGGCAGGCAAAACCAAGCGCGTAAAGAGTGAAGGTCGTTCATTTACGTATAAAGAAGAGGCTTCTCAAAGTAATATGAAATATTTATGGGATGCAGCTAATAAAGAAGGCAAACCTTATGTTCTTACTGATACGCGTGTTAAAGACATGATTATTGCTACTACCGGTATTGAAGGTGATTTGGACCCTGAATTTATGAACAGAATTAAAGACGGCAAAATGCGTACTGTTTCTGATATTCTTGAATACATGAGGTCTTACGAACAATTAACGCCTAAAGTAAAGAACACGGTTAACTTAATTAACAAGTACTGGTTCAAAAATAATTATATTAAAACTGCCACTGAGCTTGAAGCTATGGCGACAAAGGGTGCTGCAATACTTTATGCTGCTCGTTCTGCAATAAGACAATTAATTGCTAATGAACCTGACTTAGCAGAGAAGCTAGGGTTAGTTGAAGGTTTAGTTAAACCAATGTCACCTAAAGATTTAATGACTGTCGTGGCTAAACTTAACAATATACCTCAATTTAAGGCCAGATATGAGCAAGTATTGAATGGTTATGAAATGGCTGGCAGACGTTCCATAACTGTAGATACTAATGCTATGCGTATTGCATTACTCAACAACTTCGATGGCACTATACAATCAGCCGCGGCCGTTGCTTCGTGGGCGCGCTCATTAGCAATAAATCAAAAACTTAGAGACTCATCTATCTCACTTGATGCAGAGTCTGATAGCAAAGACGGTGGTTCAAGAAGTTTAAGCGAAACTATTGCAGATGTTAATGCTGAAATGAGTCATGAACTTGGCGAAGTGTGGTTTAATGAAATCGCTAATACTTCAAGAGAAGAACGTGAGAACTTGGTATTTGAAAATAAACGAAATGAGTATATTGCAAAATTACAAGACTCTTCAAAAGACACGCTACTTAAAGATATAAAACTTATCCAAAAAACTTTAAGCAGTGAAACAGATGAAAATGGTAACTGGATAAGCCCGTTAAGACAAGAAATTGCGGACATGAGTGATGATGACCTTAATGCCACATACCTTACTTATGAGTATTCTGCGGGTGCTGACTTTGCTGAAATGCGTACCCAAATAGCAGAACAACTTGTTGATGCTAAAGGTGGTACAGCGGTTAGACCTCGCTACAAAGTTGTTCAACATGTAAAATATCTTGCAGATAAGATTAAACGATTGCTCACCCCAGATGAACTTAAAGTTCTTACTGACGAATATCCTGAGCTAGTTTATAATGATAATGGGTCATACATTTTACCTCGCGAAGATATTGGTGATGGAAAAACTAAAGCAATATCTATCGAGAAAGTATTGCAGCTCGAAGAACTTTTTGAAGAGTTAGCTACAAAAGCTTATACTATTAAAACTGCTCGTCAACGTTTTTTAACAGCTGAAGACGCTTTGGCCAAAGCTAAAGAAACTATCAAAGGACTTAAAGCTAAGGTTAAAGCTGAGCGTGAAGCTACAAAAGCAGCCAAAGCTCAAGCTAAATTAGTATATGCAAAAGTACGCAATAATGTAGAAATTGCGATTGTAAGTGAAACGGCTGTGCCTGGCAAACTCAATGTTCTACTCAGCACAAACTTTGATAAGCTCGCTGATACTAAAGTCAAGTACTTAACTACCGAAGGGCAGCAGCATACTATAAAATCTCTTGCTAAATTCACAGAAGACAACGCAGAAACATTGGCATCTATGACTAACGCAGAAGCTAAAGAATTAGTTTCCTTCTTTAAGAATTCTACAGTTATAGCTGATAGTACTAATACAGAAACTGTCACAACGTATACTGCTGTAAGGTTGTATACTTTAGCGTATATCTATAGAAATGCAGAAGGTGAATATGCTCAATTCCAATTAACGTCTGATGAAATGAAAGCTATTGCAGACATGGTATTTACTAGGGCTAGTGCTGCTGGTACTGAAATGTCAATTTCTAAGCAAGTTTTGGAAGAGTTTAAGCCTGCAGAGTATATCATAAAAAAATTAAGTACCGAAGTAAATATAGATTTTTCTGAAGAAACTCTAAACGAGCTTGCAGACTTAACAAGTAAATTCTCAAATAGAGACTTTGCTAAAATGAATGAAGCAGATGTAAAATCAGCCACGCTCGAAAATATTGCAGCTCTCAAAAAAATATTCCAGAAAATGTATGATGAAGGTTTAACGAAGTATAAAGATACGCACAAATTTTCAGTGTTTAATCAACTTTGGAAATTCCAACGTATGGCAATGCTTAGTTCGCCCGGTACTTGGTTAAGAAATATTACGTCTAACTGTATGATTACTGTGGCTAATAAAGCCAGCGCAGTAATCGGTGATGCTACGTTTAAGCTGTTGCAAAAAGCAGAAAATAAATTTAGCAAAACTAAAGTTGAACCGCGGCCAACTCGTAACTTAACCGATACACAAAAAGCAAATGTACATTTTGCAGAAAATCAATTTGGTTACAATGGAAAATTAACATCGCAAGAAGCGCTAGACAATAACTACGAGCTTACAATGCAGCGCATTGACAAACAAATTACTGCACAAAATAATTTTGCTAGAAGTGTTATTGCAGCAGTTAAAGCTAGATATGACTCTAAGTTATTGCAAAAGTTACAAGATACTAAGGCTGCTTTGCAATTAGACCATGAATATCGTGTCGCTGATTTAGAATACAAACAAAATGTCGCCGATAAAGTAAATATTCGTAGAACAATGTACGGTCAATATCAGATTACTGGAACAGTTATTGCGGATAACGCTAGAACGTTCATAGATGATTATATTTTGGACAGCGGTTTTTATGATATGATTTCTGAGTCTATTAATAAATATACAGCTGGAGATTTCACAAGAACTGCAAAAGCTAATGAGAATCTTGCGCAAATGATAGTAGCATCTATACAAAGTGAGATATTTAATGATGAATCGTTTAGAGTACCTGGCTGGTGGAAAAAACTTAGTAAAGCTGGTGACGATGCTTCTGGGTTGAATATGTGGAATAAAATCATTTATAAAGCAATAAGTGATGACCCGTGGGTTAAAAAAGCTTTTACAAGTTACCTCGGTAAAATACTTACTGAAGACGACGTGAATCTTACAAAAGGTATAACAAAAGAAGTACAAGCGCATATTGTTGATGCTTATAAGATGGCTGCTTGGGATTACATGCACAAAACAAATGCCTTTAGCGCAGTTGAAAAGACAATACGACAATATACGACTGAAGGCGGGTATTTTATTTGGAAGCAGTTATTCCCGTTCGCTGTCTCTGGTTGGAACTGGTTTAAGGAAGGCCTTAACTATACACCTCTCGGTCTTGCTAAAGCTATTTTTGATTACGCTAAGCTTGAGAAGAAGATTGCAAAAATGAGCGAAGACGCGGCCAAGGGAATGGGCCCTTCAGAACGATTTGCTGGATATATTGTAAAACGCAACATTGGCAAAGGCACTATCGGTACTATAGGCTTTATCATCGGCGCACTTCTTACCGGCTTTGGTGTAGCAGGTATAGATGAAGAAGACGATAAGATAAAACTGCGTGTAGGAAATGTGTATATTGATATAAGTCAATTATTTGGTACACAAGGTATTCTGCTTGGTATGGTATTTGCTAATTTCTTTGCTGACGATGGAATTATTGCGAAATCTCAAGGCGATAGAGGCTTTGACATATTCATGCGCTGTGCAGGGTCATTCCTCGACCAAGTGTTCTTAGATAGTACATTCAGCGATTTGTACAATACTATTAGCTATACCCAAACTTTCAGTGATATACTTGTAGACATGACAGACAACACATTGTCTTCGTTCATACCTAACTTCTTAAAGGTTATAAATAATGCTACGTACAATCATAAAGTTAAGTACAGCAAAGGCTTTCTTGGTATGCTCGAGCGCAAAGTCGTGCAAACAGTACCCGGCATTGCATACGCATATCCTAAGCAATATGACGTATATACTGGTGAATTGAAATACCAGTATGGTAGCGGCTGGTGGGGAATATTCCAAAAAGCTGCTAATAGCGCGCTGCCAATTAAAGTTTATCCGTATTCTGTTAGTGATATAGAAAAAGAAGCAATTCTTAGCGGAGTGAATAAAGGTCAATTGACTGGAAATTATAGCAATATAAAATCCTTTACTCCTGTGCAAGTATCTAAACTTAACGAATATTACGGACAACTAAATAGTGCTGACTTAGCTGAGCTAAAAGCTAATAGAAAGAAGTATAAAGTAAAAGATGAAAAAACTGGAAAGTATGTTGAGCTTACTTACAGTAAAATGACTGCAAAGCAAAAAAATAACGTTATCTCCCGTATAATGGAAGATAACGCTGAAATTGCTAAGATTTATATATATACTTCAAGCGATGGCAAATATTATGCTGAAACAGAAACAGCATTCCAAACACTTAGAAGCTTACGAATCAAAAATGTATTTAGAGCTACAGGCAATAAGAAAGGCTTTAATTAGTCCTGTACCATCGCCGCTTTGTAAGCTCAGCATGTAACCAGTCTAAATCTTCTTGTTCACCTACTACGGTGATGTAGTCTCCTGATAGCGGGCATCTCAAATCGAGGTGCTCGTTATCCATTTCTATGAACCGTAATGATTTTTTTATTCCGTGGCAACGTTGCTCAATATGCTTTAAGCACTCTATTCTATTAGGAAATTCATACGGTATATATGTGTCAGTTATTATAGTCATATTAACTCCTTTGTTTTAATATATAATATTTATTTCTCGATAGATTATTCAAGATTGATTCTAATTATCATCTATTATATATTAAAATTCATTATTCATATATAAATTGATTATTATCAATCAAATCATTATGGTATAATTCTTTCCACTGAATATCTAACATATTTGCAACTCGCTGTAGATAATAAGTATAATCTAAATGCTTTTTGATTTCCTTAAAATCGTAAGTATTTAATGCCTCATTAACTACTAAACAATTATCTGGAGTATCAGGCATTGCACCATAAGATATAGTACCTTTATAACGTTTAACTTTGTATAACTTTCCAAGAGACTCATCTTTTGTTGCAATAACACGATTACATTTGAAAAGCTCCTCTTCATGACCATCAGCAAATCTTTGTACAACCTTAAAATAAGTCGGACCTTTTTTACAAGTTATTGCGAAGTCATTAAGATTTTTACATTGTACCAATGTTACGGTCGGGTCAATACCCTCAACCAAGTATTTTGTTGCAGCTTTAGAACAAACAAATGCATCAAGCGGGCCATATTTAACAGTGCCAGGTCTATGAAAATCATCCATAAGCCATGCGCCTTTACGTTTAATTTTACCACTTGTTTTAACTAACAAATAGTTGTTAACATCACGTTGCCATATTTTTGCAACCTCGTCTCTATCCATACCAATATCAGATACCGCAGTCCATTCATCCATACATTTTTGGAGTTTATCTAAATCATTACGATTAATATAAACCAAGATACCATCAGTATTTGTTTGGATAATTCGAGCACTTACTATAGCATTGTATATCTTGCATGCGAGCGCAGTCAAAAAGATTTGACCAAGTCGGCAGCAACGCGAGCACATATACGGGTCATACATATCGAGGTACTTATTACCTGACGCACCGTATGCTGTATTCAAAACAAGTTTGAGAGCTTTTTGCACTTGCTCGTCCTCTTTTGTAGGATTAGCTTTATGTTTGATTGCAATACGCTCATTGTATATATCGATAAACTTCTGTTTATCTTCAACTGTTCGGCTAAGGCAATCAAATTGTATAAGCATTGATGGATAATAAGAAGCTGCGTCAACGTTTACTAAACAATACTCTCCATCGCTTTCTACATACAAAGCCTGTGTGTCTTTTCTATTTGTATCATATACACTATGAATACCACCGTTGCCATAGCTTACAATATTACCAAACGCTTTAACTTCCCAGTTCTCTTGAGAAGTTAACAACTTATTTAATATTTGTGCCGGTACATTTTGTTTGCAATAAGCCTCGATTTTTGTTGGTAAGCTTATTTCTATTTTTTCTTCGTCAGCAAAATGCATGCGCTTTGCTCCGAGCACTTTCGAAATAAGCGATGCGTTAGTACTCATCCTCCATGTTTTTTCAGGAATATCATATTTATCACCGAGTGCCTTTTTAGTCATTGTATACTCGTGAATAACCTCTTTGTAATGTCTCATTGAAGCATACACGTCTTGATTGCAATAATATAGTATTTCCATCTTATCTTCGTTTGACAAGTCTTCTTTATCAAATGGAATAGATGTTTCCAATATATTAAGTCCAAGAATAGCTTCTTTTTCTTTAAGCGACATACTTTTGTCATCGTCATCTCGAAGGTCTTGATAAGTTATACCGGCTAATTTTCTGTTAGCAAAAGGCTGTAATCTAATATGCTCTTTTGTACTATATGCTAAGTCGGGTCTAATTATTATATCGTTAACAATCTTAACTTGCTCAGGCGTAAAACCTTGATATATTGCATTTGCAATCATTAAGTCATAATGCTTAATATTATAACCAACGTTGCAAATATTTTCTTCACGCATTAAGTTTATCAACTGTTCTCTACACTTGGCATCATCGCTAGATACAAACACAAAATCTTGTTTTATATCTTCATCGAACTGCATATCTTCTGGCATATCGCCAAATACACAGCACCACCAATGAGGAAAAACCTCAAAGTCAAAAAATCTTAATTTATTCATAGTCTCTCCTTAAAATGGCTTATAATCGGGGTCAAAGTCACCTCGTTTGTAAAACACTTGTGTCGTGCCTTTTGTTTCACCAATTTGCTCATATGATTGCTCAACATCGAACAAAGTACAAATATCTTCTTTGAATGTAAAGTTTGTGCAAGGTTTGCTATAACCATTGTTTCCACACCATTCAACAAATTGCCGATATAAACTCATACAACGTTTATTGTGCAAATCACCGAGACGAATATCGTTTTCATAAAGCCATTCATTAAGAGGGCTTTGACGACGTCTAAATACATCAAGTAATCTTGCGTCACTTTGTGTAACCTTAAACTTACCTTCTTCGATTGCCATTTTAATACCTTCAACTGCTTTATACAAAAAATATTCCATATCTTCCTCGGTTATTTTTGTATCAAACAACGGGTCTGGATTACTAATCTTTTCGTTAAGTTCAACAAGAATAAGTCTACGGTATAAGCCGGATGTTTTATCCATAATCTTTGGCAACTTATTACAATTAAACACAAGAGTTGAATATGGTACAAAGTCCATAACTGCCGCATATATTTGTCTAACTGAAATCATATTGCCAGATACTATAGACTTAAACCTACCTGTATTTTCAAGAAACTTTCCATCAACAACGTCGTCATCAAGATTAAGTAACTTTGATACTAAGTTTGCAAGATAATAGTCTTTGTCGAGTTCTGCCAAACCAACGTGAGCACAGTTATGGTCACCAACCATTCTTTGCAAAAGTTTTTGATATGTCGATTTACCCGTGCCGCCTTCACCTTGTATAATAAAAAACTTTTCAAATAAGTTTTTCTTTAACAAGCAATAACCCGCAATTTGATACAAGAACTGCATCTTAATAGGGTCGTTGCCAGTTATATCACACATAAAGTTATCAATACGTGGTGAATATACCGGGTCAGGATTGTATTCGTGTGGTATAAAAATTGTATTTATATCACTTTTATTTGGCGCTTCTAACTCGCCAGTAACAAGATTAAGTATACCATTTTTGCAAGCTATCTTATACCAGTCTTTATCAAAGTCCTCAGGTCTAACTTGCGTTTTTATTTTTATAAACTCAATTATTTCTCTACGCCCTGCTTTGGGAATATTTTTACTAAGCTCATAATGGATAAGTTTTTCAACTTCTATTTCGTTTAACGGTTTATAATATATTCCATTAAAACTATAAAAGTTATCATAAAATGAAATAATATCATTTTGTCCGATAAGTTTATCTGCAAGCTCATTATATATGTTTTGTTTTTCCGCGGCGTTCGGTTTAGCTTCTTTTTCGCGTGAACGAAGTACAGTTTTGAATAACTCATTGTTTGCCATAGGCTCATCAAAAATATATTCATTAATAGCTCGAATACTATTTTCAATTTGCTTTTCTGTAAATTTATGAGTTATTTCAAGTTTAGTACGCCACTTGAATAACACATCATTTCGGCCGTCGCCATTAACCATTCCTATAAAAGGCGGAGTATCATCTTTTAGTGCAGGAATAAGAAAATACGGTATTTCCTCAACATAGTCGTTCCATTCGCCCCAAGCTCTATGTGGGTCATTACAAGGAAGAATAATATAACCCGTGCCATTAGCACGAGTATCTATTGTTATATTTAATGCACACTTTATATGACTTTCAGACTTAATCTTCTCAGAAGGGTCTTTAAGTAAAATATGCATTCCACGACTTGTATAATTATATGAGTATTTTACTTCCCATTTTTGTAACAATTTTTCAAGATATTCTTGCGAGCGCGGGTCATCAATGTTATCAATATCAACTACCACCATACCTTGCGGTATAACCCATCCTATGCGCTTACCTTCTGCTACATATTGTTGAGCTTCAGCATAAGATAGTGGTTTAGTTTTCCATTTATTGAGTGCAGCTTTGTTATCCAATGAGCTATCGTATTCTCTGTCCTTCCAAAGGTCTGGATTATATGCCGGAATCAACACATATTGCCCGTTAGGATAGATTTTATTAAGTCTTGCCAAATTCTCGTCCATTAAATTGCTCCTTTTATTGACATAAACAAGTCTGCCATTTTCTCTTTGTTTTCTACAGCTTTCCAAATGTTAGATTCTACTGTATTATCAAATATAAGTATATCTATTTGTACAGGTTTATCTTGTCCCATACGCCATACTCTATGTAACATTTGATTATATTTAATATAACTATAATCAAGTGTATAAAATATAATTCTACGGCACATTTGCAAGTTGAATGATTCACATCTTGAACATTGCAAGAACAACAAATTTGCTTTACCGGACTTAAAGTCATCAATGTTTTCAGTCCATTTTGCAAGGCCAAACTCGTGTTTGAGTTCATTCAAATCTTCTGCAAACCTGTATACAATAACTGTCGGTTCGTCAGTAAGATGGTCATTCAACCAGTCAAGTTTCTTGTTTCTTTCAATATGCCAAACTTCTCTCTTTGCTTCCACTTCGTCAGTCAGATATAAGAAACCATTTACGGCTTGATGCAATTTTGTAATCGCTGCAAGTTTAGTCATAGTTGTTTCGTAATCACCTATACTAACTACGCCTTGCTCAGCTTGCAAATATTCTTTTGTAGGAGTATAAGGCAATTTGACAACATTAACATTAAGATTAGGCATATTGTCATCTTCGTCATACTCAACTCTTTGTGTATACATTGCAATGTTACGTTGCCAACCGGGCTGATATTGTTCTTTAATACCAATAGGTTGTTGTATCATATGACCGCCAAAAAACTTGTTATCAAGTATGCAACATTGTTGCACAAATTGTGTGTACTTAATATCACCCCATTCACTTATGTGCATATTATGAAATTGACAAAATATATCAAGGTCATTATTTCCGCGAGGCGTACCACTCAAGCCCCATACGTAAGTCGCCTTTCTTGATAACATAAAGACAAGCTTACTTATTTGTGAGTTATGCGATTTAATTTTATGGCACTCATCAATCACTATTACGTCCCACAATATACCTAAAAGTTTCGGTTTAGTCTTATCTTGTATAGCAGAAGTAAAACTCATAATAACCGTATTTTTAGGTAATATTCTTTGCGGCTCTATTTCAGCATTCCACATATTTTTCACAGCATCTGCTGTTGACAAAATAAGGACTCTTGCTTTGCCGTCAAGTGCTTTATCGACATCTCGTATGGCGTCTACGCAAGGGTAAGTCTTGCCTTTGCCCGGTTTGTAAAATAGACAAGCATGTTTACGTTCCAATAAAAACCAATAGCCGTATTCTTGGTACGGCTTTCTATTTTCTAAGTAGTCACTGTATAACATCATCGTCTCCTTTAAGTTTAATCATTAAGGCTTCTACTACAAGAGGGTCATCTATTGAAAGCCACAGTCCATTTGCCTTCTTAATTTTACGACCTACTACTTCTTGCGCTTCTGTCGTACCATAACCATGGTCGCAATCACGCTTAACTTCTAATCCTACAAATAGTCCTACTATAGCATCCTCGCCAAACATCTCTATAAGTTTAGAAAGCTTAGCGGGTATACACGCTGTTAAGTCAGGCCTGCCTTTTTCTGTATACATATTCTGTGCATTTTTGTAAACATAACCGCCGTATTTTCTTACTGTCGCTAATATTCGTTCTTGTACCTTGCGTTCTCTTTCAGTCTGTGCCATTGTTGCCTCCGTTGTTTTATTATGGTGCTCAAGACGAGATTCGAACTCGTACTTTACGGATTTTAAGTCCGTTATCTCTGCCGTTGGATTACTTGAGCAAATATGAGCCGGGCTAATAGTCGGGCTCACATTGGTGATACTAGCATATAGCGTATCACGCGGTTCGTTCACTTAACCGGGAACGGAAAAGTGCGTGCAGTTTAATGACTTACTCGTGGTCGTCAGGAGGGTTATACAACGGGCTTGTAAGACTTAATTTTGTAAGTGTCTACAGTTTCCTCGGTTGTATCAAATGTGCCATCATCGAGAGGAACTTTAACTTCTTTCGTATAACTTTCAATCTCAACGTGACCTATAAAATGTTTACCTACGAGTTCATTGTGAATCGTCTCATAGTCAAGTTCAAAGGCCTCAACCTTTTCAGGCGTATCAAGTTGGTCATGCAAGCAAGCTTTAATCAAGTTATTGTACGACCATCTTGCCTTTGGGTCAAGTGTGTGATACAGAGTTGATTTACCAGCTTGTTTACTTTCAACTTCAAGTTTCACCATTAAAGAGCCTCTCTTGCTTTCAGTAAGCTCTGCGCTTTTAACTTCAAAATCGAAGTCACCTTCTTTGCTAAGAAAACCTACGCTTTCATAATCACTAAACTTTTCAATCATTGTTTTGTTCTCCTTTTATAATTTTTTTAGTTTTCAGATGTTTCATCATCTTTTGTTTCAGTTGCTGTATCAACTTCAGGGGTTAATACTTTTGTTTCGTCAAGTACGCCTGCTTTAATCAATGCTTGCCACTTGTCATAATTAAAGTCCTCAATAAACTCGCCAGTTTCAAGGAGCATGTCTCTTGTACCCGTATCCATCAACGGATGTGGACCAACATATGTAAGGAACTTTACTTCTTTTTCACCTTTGTCATTAAGACAAGTTTTTCTACAACAATAGAAAATATTGCTTGCGTCCTTCATACATTTAATACCTGTCTTAATTGTAAGGTCAGGTATAATACGTATCTCTTTATTAAGACCTGAGGTTTCAGTAAGTTCTTGCTCACTCGTGTGAGTTATCCATACAAAGGTTACGTGTTGCTCTTCCGAAAAACGTTTCATATTGTCTTTCAAACTGAGAACCATCTTTGCAACATCACCCCATTCTTGCATTGACAATGCTTTGCCACCTTTTGTAGTTTCAAGATAAACTTTATAGTCATCTTGTAATGCTGCAAAAGTATCGATAACGATTGTCTTGAACTTATCTGCATTAGGGTCACGCAAATCTCTCAACAATTTTGCAAGTTTGTCACAAGATGTTTCTTTAATCTTGCCACCTACAGGCATATCGTTGCGAAGATTTTTAACTTTAATAAGTCCTTTTTCCACGTCACTACGATATTTAGTCATAATGACTCGACCGCCACCGTCATTACCGATTGATACGTACAATAAAGGTTTTGGATATGATGCTGCAATGAGCGTCTTGCCTGATTTTGGCTTGCCCATATACATATCAATGCTATGAGTTACAAAATTGTCATATTCCATTATTGCCTCCAATTATTTATCTGTTTGTCCAAAGGCTGAATCGCCTCGTTTACCTTGTTTTTTGCAAGGAATATTTCTTAAAGTTTCAATTCTTACAATAACGTACTGACAAAACGCCATGCCCGCCGGAAAAGTTATATCGTTGTCAGACAAGTTGTGCACTATTGCACGTATTTCTCCAGTATAATTTGCATCAACAGGACAATGTGATATAATTATTCCTTGTTTTGCAGCAGACGTTCTTTCAATAAGCATTCCGCAAGTATCTTCTAAAACATCTGCTTCTGCTTCAAGAGGTACTACTGTAGTAGAATGAGCCTTAAAAGTTATATCGTAGTCAAGAATAATATCAACTCCGGCATCTTCAAGATAACCTTTAATCATTTGTGACATTGCTAATCTCCTCGTCAATAACCAAAGCTCTTAAAAGTACAAGATAATTAATTGCGTCGCCGATTTTTTCATCCCATTGTTCAGGTGAAAATTCAACGGTTTCTTTGTCACTGTAAGGTCTTCTCGTGCACACCATATCACGGATAGATATAAGGTGCTTTGTTAACTGAGCAAGGCATGCTTCTTTTGGAGTTGTACTAAGATACTCAGCCGCTCGCTTAAAATGTTCAAGCCTGTCATTACGGTTAAGCGCATAACTTTTACCTTTGGCATAGAGCACGCTTGTTGTTTTCTTAACAAAGTTTTTTGCAAATACGTTAAACTTTTCTTGTGTCATTGTTACTCTCCTTTATTTTATTAAAATCAGATGCTAATATATCGTGCGGTGTATCAAGCAATGTATATGCTTTTCCACAACAAAATTTACCTTCAGGGCATTTTCCTTTCCAACAATCTGGCGCGCAGTTTAGGTCAAACAATATTTTATTGTAATTACGTAATTTTTCCCATATTTTAAGCATTACATATCGAGTTTCTAATGTGTTGCGCCTACAAATACGTTGCTTTATCATATGCGCCCATTGATAGGGCGTTGCGCTTATAATCAAAACATTACGCAGTCCTTGCGGAAGAACATACGCGGCTTCGTCATGGTCAACACCATCACATATCAGTTGATTGTATCTTGCCATACCGTCAGCACAACTATTAAGGTATTCGTGATAATTTACTTCACGCAACGGGTTGTCTTTATCGAGCAAGTTATACGGTACTACAAAATCTGCGTCGTCTCTATAATCACTATATTGACAAGATGCCGACATAAACTTTACTTCATTTTGATGTCGCGTTATTTGCATTAAAAATCTACGCGATGCACCAACAACTACTACATTTATAACTCCAAACTTTTGTATTGTTGGATGCGGTAAATTGCGCATAGTTATTGCAGTAGACTCTTTGTACGATTTGTTGTACAACTCCATAAAATCATTTAAGTTTTTAATTTTATGGCCGCCTTGTGTAAGTCTTGCTGCGCAAACCATCATTTTTTCACAATTTGTTATTACTTCAGGATTAAGTACCTCAACTTCTATTTTGTTCATTTTTATCCACCTTCTCGTCTGTATCAGAACTATTAATATACTTACGAAGTAGCGCTGCAAATTCACTTGGCCGCTTTATAAATTTTTCTTTTACAAGAACTTTTGCAAAACCTGCGAGTGAAAATGCTATTTCGTTAACACTTATTCCCGGGCCGCAAGTATAATTGTATCGTCCATCCGTAGTTTCAGTAATTTGTATTACTAAAAATTGTTGTTCGTTTTCCATATAAACTCTCCTGTAAAGTTTTTATTTCTTTCATTATAATATATTCAAGATTTTTTGATTTATTACTCATATATGATAATTTTAATATATAATATGGATTGATTAGATATATTATAATATAATTAATCGAGAATCGAATATTATATATTAAAATCAATCATTTTTATGAGTTTGCTCGTAATCCTCAAGCCGTTTCTTTAATGACGCAGCTCGAAGCATTATTACAATTACTATTATGTCTATACAACAAAGAATAACCAGCGGTATTATCCACGGTAATTCAGGTATCACAAATAATATTGCTACAATTATACCAATTACGCAAAGAGCCATTGATGTACACCACATTGATTTGAGTTTCTTCTTTGCTTTATTTATTATATCAGTATGGACTTGTTTCATTTTTGTCAGTCCTTACTTTCTTCAACCGTGGAAATCTCAATGAGTATTGAGTAGTACCATAAGTATTTTTGCTTTGTGACAATGAGAAGTACGCAACCTCAACTATTTTGCCGATAATATCCATCGGGTACATTGCCCATCTTGTACGTTGCTCATCACTAAGACCTGTACCTACCTTACAACTTATCTTACTGCCATTAGGCAATCTTGCTTCACAATAAATATATCCTACACAGAGTTCATATTTACCAGTGCCAAACTCAGTATCAACAACTTTCATATCGATTGTCTGTACTTGTTTAACTTTAAGCAAGTCGTCTGTGCGCTTAGGTACATATAAACCACTACCTGAGTTAATCATAAGACCTTCACCACCTGAATTAACAATATCGGTGAGCAACTCATTAAGTCCGGTGTCGTCAACCATCTTGTTGTACACTTTCAAAGTAGGTAGAATACGAAAATCTTTATTACAGTCATAAGTTTGATACATCATTTCGTCTAAGGCTCTACGTCTATCACGATATGGAAGTCCGAATTCTTGTATATCAAAAATATTGTATATAAGTTTTTTATTATTAGACTTACTGTTTATAAGACCAGATGTGGCATTGAACGCGCCTGTATTAAGTCGCTCATATATTCCTTTTGCGCGTCTGGCTGAGGCACAAGTTTGTTCAGGACTAAGTACTTCGCCGTCATATACAAAGTTTGTATCAAGACCTGCCATATTAAAGTCAACGTTCATTGGCTTGCCGTTGCGAGAAGTGAACGTCCATTGACCATCTATAAATTTAGCGATGCAACGGTTACCGTCAAGCTTCTCTGTAATAAAGTACTCATCAGGTATAAGTTTTTGACCATCATACTTTTTAGCAAGCATCGGAGCTGTAGCATCTTTGACGAGCATTGAACGTCCTATACCAAGTCGCAGAGTTCTATTTACAATAGGCTCAATAAAGTCGTTGTAATCATTAACTTCTTCACAACATTGATAAATGTATACCTCACTCAAATCGTGATTGTTTATCGGCTTAAACAACGGCTGGATAAATTGACGGAATGTTTTAGGTATCAACTCAATATCGTGAACTTCCTTGTTGTATCTATTTACAAAAGTATAACCAAGTTTGTGTTTGCCGTCAAGAATTTCAAGAATATAATAAAAGTCATCTTTTACGTCAGGCACCATTCTATTGATTATACCTTCTTTCTCGTTGCGAGAGTCCGTTGCTTGTATGTACGTTATATAATTTTGTAACAAAGAAATACGGTCTTTAAGATGCATTACATTGAACTCCTTTTGTTTCTATTTTTGCACATTACGTATTCAGCGTCAATTGCTTCAATCAGTTCACGAGTAATCTTTTCGTCGGGTGTAAGATTAAACTTTTTAATTTGTATACGCAAGAATGCCGCGAGTTTACCTTTGCTTGTATTACCGCAAAGTCTATCGAGTTTAGCTATTGCTTTTGCTTTGTCTTCATCATCTATGTAAAAATTAAAAAGATTCATTTTGTTCATTATTCGTCACCTCCTACAGTCAACCAAGGTTTGCAAGCTGTCAAATACTCACAATCTTTACAAGAATAACTATCATACTTTTTAAGAAAAGTAAGTTTGTTCTTTATCATATAATCTATCATCACTGCTGCGTCAAGGACGTCTCGTGTAATATGCTCATAAGCATCAAGCTCTAAATATCTGGTATTCAAATATGCGCATTTGTTATTAGCAAAGTTACACCAAGCGTCGTAATAATAGCCTCCCTCGTCACAATTATAATAAGGGTCGTCACCGTGTACTGCAATAACTGCACGCTTGTACATCTCTTGTGATATGTTTTGGCTCTTTGCTCTTGACAATGTACCGTTACTCAATAATGTAGGTTGACCGAACTCTTGTTTAGGTATATCGATGTAACCGATTTGAATGTTTCTCAAAGGTATACCATAGTTATGATGTACAAGAAGCGCATATATTTGCAACTGACTGTTCATATCGAACTCGTCTTGACCTTTAGTTTTGGTTGAAAACTTGTAGTCAATGATTGTCGCGCAATTTGTACCAAGGAACAACAAGTCAACAACGCCTACGAGAGGTTCCATAATACCATAATAACCCAGGTTAGCAAGTTCAGCCGGAGTTATTTGCAATTTAACCTCTCGAAGTATTCTAAGGCGGCTGCATTGTTCCAAAATATCTTGTCCAAGTTCTTTTTCATATTCAGCAATTTGTTTGATAATAGGTCTAAAGTATTTTTCCCAGCTGCTTATACCAAAATATTGTTTAAGCTCTGGATAAAGTACTTCACTTGGTATAATATTATAATAACTATCTTTGTCGACTACACCGTCCTCAGCCTCGTCACGAAGTCTGCCTGCCTTTTCAAGAACCTCGTGCGCCATTGTACCAAAAGGAAGATGAGGCGACAACGGTTTGCAAGGTGGTGTATGCAAGATGTAATTGTGTTCGTATTTCGCCATACAATTAGCGAAACAATTTAGCGATGAATTGCTATGTGACATTTAGTCCTCCTTCAAAATTTTATCTTCTTTTAATTTTCCTTTAATGCGCGCGACTTGCCGTTGCCCGCGATTAGTAGTACACTTATTACCGTATTCACGTACTAATTGGTCATATTGTCTATCGCCAATCATTTCTTTTACAATACTACGTTCTTCTGCAATAATTTGCTCATGCTCTTCAGCGTCTTCTTTGTCTTGTTCTTCATATATAGCATTATAGTCAGGTAACATATCTTCAACTGAGAGTGCGTCTTGTCCTTCGTGACTAAAAGTTATATCATTTAAGCTAGCAATGACCGGGGCATTTTTCTCTTTGCGCAATTGTATCAAAACTGCGTTATAAAAAGATTGCTCTAACAGTCTTTTATTTACATAATATCCTTTTGTATATAACACGCACATTGTAAGTCTACAAGTTTGCAACAAATCTTCATACTCAAGTTTAGGCCATTGTCTATGCTGTTTTATTGCAAGTTTACGCATTAACGGGTCAAACAGTTCACAAATTATTTCAAGAGGCGGCTGTTTATATCCAACAACATACGAAACTTTTACAGAGTTGTAATGCTTAATAATGTCCGCGGATATTTGTCCGACAACATCTGTAATATCCAAAGTATTATATTGCTCATCTTGACTAACTAAATATCTAATTGTCCAACCTTTTAATGTTTTATTAGTATAATCAGCGTATATCAAGTATGAATAAACTTTATCTATATTATCTAACAATGGTGCTAACAACATTTCGCAGAGGTCATCTGGCCGTTCGGCATATTTTGGTTGTACAGTTACTGTTATCGGTGTAAGAATATTCTCATGCATAGTTACCTCACAATTTTCCTAATACTGTAATAAAATTACTTAACTCCCTTGCAATATCTTTGTCTTTTATTAAAGGAATTATCTTTGCAGTTTTGCCGATTGTATCTAATTTGTAAGCTTTTATTTTTCGAAGAGTTTGCTCATCATATAATCTAACGACGGGCCACCCATAATCGTTATATACTTCGTTCTCTACAATATAGCATAATAGCTTGCGCAAAGATACTCTCGGGCTTGTTGGTCCGTATATTTCTCTTAAGTTTTCATAGTAATTATTATTTACAACCACTTGAAAAGTTTTACTTGTTTCATCAGCATACACGGGCGGCAAAGTTTCTAATGATATTTCGCCATTTTCACATAGCTCTAAGGCCCTAGCCGTAACTTCATCCATTGTACCAAACATACTTAATATGTTATAGTACTCAATAGGAAGTTGGATGTTTACTTTAATCATCTTTATTCCTCCTTACAAAAGGTATTATCTTTGCCAGTTTAGGCTTATTAGGATTGTCTTGATTCAGTATATTATTTAATGCGTTTATTACATTGTCATATGCTATAATCTCACCCTCGACACAAGATAGCTTATTAGTTATATTTATAGTTTTATTGATTCGCATCTTCTCGTCGGTTTCTTTCGGTATAGAAAATAATTGCAGTTTACACTTTTCGTAGTACTCTTTGCGTTGATTTATTATATTATTTAATGTGTCTATTTCTTCAAGTATAAAGCCTTTAAGTTCATCTGTCATCTTTCTTTTTCCTTTTCTTTTTAATCTTTCTAAAGTTTCGCCAATCAGCGCAAAGCAATGGCAAACTTACAAAGAAGCCAGCACATATTATGCCTAATACAATAGATAACCACTTAGGCATTTGTAACCACCTGTCTTAGCATTTTAGCGTATTCTTTTTCTGCTTGTTTTACGGCTTCTTCAGCTTTTCTTATTTCTGTTACATCTTTCATATAACCTTCGTTATTATCAATTTTATATTCATAAGCTTTTATAATCTTATCGTTTTCGTCGAGTTCAGTAAATTTGGTAGGTAGTACTCCTCTAAAACACAATTCAGGATGTGTTAGTTCAAATTCAGAATATTCTTCTGGGTGATTTTTTTGATTTTCAAGATACATAGCATATTGCATGCGCTTGCACACATCTGCAATATCTATTTGGTGGCGTTGAGGTTTATCTAGTTCATCAACTTTAAGTTTTGCAATATCAACTTTCAAAATGTTTTCCATCGGTATCTCCGTTTATTATATAAATATATTTATAAAAAGGTTTTAGAAAAGGGACTGGCCGTGGGGTAACCAGTCCCATATTTCTATTAGTCTTCCATTGCGAGAAGTTCTTCGAGTTTCTTCTTTGCTGCTTCAATGGATTTTGCTTTACGAGCAATCTTTTGTTCTCTGGTCAAAGGACCGCGAGGAGTGCGCTCTTTCTTAGGAGCATTTGCTTTTGCTTCTTGAGCCAAATCAAGGAGTTCGTTGTATCTGTCATAATCCTCAGGAAGGATAAAATCTACAAGAGTCTTTGCCATATTAGTTTTCCTCCACAGTTTCATCGACCATTGCGTCGAGTTGAGCTTGCATTTTTGCAATCTTTGCCGCCAATTTCTCAGCTTCAGTCATCGGTTTCTTCTTTGCTGCTTCTTTTGCTTCAATTGCTCTTGCAATAATCGCATTGTACTCGTCTTGGAGTTCTTGCGGCAAGTAAGAAATGAGTTTCGCATTAGGAATACGCGTTACGCTTGAGCCAGCGGGTTTAGCTTCTTTGAAATACAAATAAACACAACCTTGTTCAGCAATCTCGCGTCTTGCTTTTGCCTTGCTATAATATTTTCTGTTTGCAGCATTCTTAGTGAGCATAATGGTTTTGTCATTTTCCTCGCAAAGTTTGCAGACTGGACCTTCATTACCGTCCAGGTCGACAACGTGGAAACCGTCGTCTTTTTCGATGATAGTTGCAAGATAGTTCATATCTTCTACCATAGTTTGTAATCTCCTTTCTATTTTTAATGTAGTTTTTATTATTAGCGCTGGCTGGTGCAAGCCACAATTGCCCGACTTAGCCTCACGAGGTACCAGCATATTTATAAGTCATTTATATTAAAGGTGGCTAGTGGTTATGACTGTATGATACAAAGGATTATATAGGGATTTTTTATGAGCAAGAAAGAATTTCCCACGACTTAGCCTTGTCAGGTACCACCTTTATTTTGATGATTTATGTCATTCATTATAATATATTCGAAAAACGAAAAATTATTACTTTATGAATTTACTCTTCGCTATGTTGTTTTTTGTATTTATTTGCTGCGGCAGTAAGTGAATTAGGCAGGTACGCCCAGTACAAAATATCTTTTCCCGGTATAAACTCGTTCTCACCACCTACATCATCCAAGTATGAGCAATTAAAGTGTCCTTGACATACACTCAGTGTTGTAATATAGCCAAGCGTCATAAATGCTACAATTTTATGTACCTCATCGCTGGGTTTAATGTCTGTTGCTAAATACCATTTAATATTCGTTGTTAGTTCAGTTTTCATCCGTTCTTTCTCCTTTTATGTTTTATTACTCTTTCAACGTATGCAAAGTGGTCATTACATTGTAACCGACGCTCCTCGCATATGCGTGCGCGTTCATTAGAATATTGCGCATACGCATCGCACGCACTATGACAATTTGGATGGCGGTCAGGGCAGTCTTTGCAAGGACATAATGTTGTAGGTGGTTTCATAATTCCTCCAGTTTATGATTTAACTTTTCAATTTGTTCGTTTATGTTTTTATTATATTGTTCAGCAATTTCTGCAATATCTGTAGCTGTAGCGTTTGGATGTTCCATACACATTTTTACAAGAAACCCATCAAGCGTGGGCGGTAGGACATCGAGTGGTACATCTTCTTTTGGTCTGCCTTTAGGTTTGTTCATTGTTAACTCCTCTACAATTCGGCGGATAATACAAAATACCATTATTGTTTGTAGAATTTTTGTGTGCAACGCAGCTCAAACAATCAGGGCAAGTGATACGCCCAAAGTTTATATCTTCAATCTCATAAGTGAACTCGCAACCGCAATTTGGACAAGTTGCCGTGAATTTCGTTTTTCCATGTTTGATTACTTCTATCATCTTTTTACTCCTTGTTGACTCCTTTGTTAACTTTGTATTCTAATTTATCAATTTTGCTTTGTATATGATTTACTTGAGTTTTAAGCTTGTTAAATTCCCGGCAGGGTATTTGGTCAGTTTCAGCTTTAGTCTTTACATTGTAGATATAACTACCAAACGCTATCCATTCAGCGTCTTCACCATATTTCTTTTTGAGCATTTTCTCAATGTAGTAAAGAACTTCAACACCTTTATCCACAAAATCTTCTGCACAAAATATTTCAATTTTATATTGCTTCATCTTTCACCTCCGCTTTCTTGCATTTGTCACAACGTATGCAATAACCGCTATCCGAGTCAATTTTCAAGTCGTCATTAAAAATCGCACAATACCATTTCCCCCAATTACCCTCCATACACACAGGACAAAGTGTATCTTCATAATCACAATATTTGTCACTCGGCACTTCTATCTCAACCTTTATTTTTGCCATCTTTCACCTCGTCAAGTATTTTCAAAAGGTATTTAACTTTATTTTCAGCAATTTCTGCTCTTGTTTTCCAAGTGATAAGCTCAGCTTCGAGCTCATCGATTCTTTGCTCTCTGTAACCAAGAGTGGTCATCAAACCCTCTATGATTATCTGTTTTCTGTCTTTTTGGTCAGTCATTTTGTATCTCCTTGATAAGTTTCTTCCCACAATGTAATTCCTCTTTCATAGCAAATTCTTTCGAGCATATCGCTTCGTCTCGACAGCCACCTTTCAAATTTCTCTCTTTCTAGAATGTCTGCTTTGTCGTATCCTCTTTCATACATTTCCTCGGCTTGACTGCCGAGCGTATCGAACATCGCGTCGTAATACTCTTTTTTGAGTTGTTCATCGGTTAGAGTGTTTGTCCACTTTTTCAGTTTTGCAAATTCTCTCTTATTCATTTTCTACCTCCTTAAAAATCCCGCTTAGAAAATTCCGCAAGTCATCAGATTTCCCTCCCCACAATTTGCAATCTTTTAGTTCGAGCCAATGGTTTGGGTTTTCGCAATATTTAACGATTGCGTTTATTGTGTCTGTTTGCGTGTTTATTATATCTATTTGCGCTTGCTTAACTTCTTTTTCATTGAAAGATATTATGCGATTACGGAATTGTTTTTCATATTTTTCAATATCCTTGCAATCAGCAGAAGGCTCAGAGACTGCATCATCAAAGAACTCGACAATTGTCTCATTTCCAAGTATTCCTGATTTACGACTTTGTTCGTCAGATTTCTCTTTCAACCGTTCAATCTCGTTCTCTTGCTCGGTTATGAGTGTGAGAGCATCTTTACATAAAACATCTTGACAAAACCTTTCACAACAAGCACGAGGTGTTAGAGTGTTATATGGACAATCGCTACATTGCACATCATCGCCATAACTTTTTGCACAACACTCTAACGCTTTCTTAATCTCATCTTTCGTCATTGTTGTTCTCCTCACGATATTGTTTCAAGTATTCACTTATCACCTCTTGGCCGTATAAGTCGGCCGGTGAAAAATCGTCTTTTCTTGCACCATATATTCTATTTAGTGCGTCCTTAAGGTGCTTGAGCTTAAATTTCAGTGATTTAATGGTTTTTTCTTGTCGGGTTATCACTATGCGTTGCTCTGCAAGTTGTCTACGAGTCTCGCTAAGTGCCATTGATAACTCACAAAGTACGCTCGGTGTATACTTAGGTGCTGTGGCTTCAATTACGTTACGAAGGTTGTCAAGAAATTTGTATATATCGTCGTAGCTTAAGGCGGCAGCTCTGTCGTGCTGGTCTCCAAACCAGCATTTAATCTCACTAACAGTGTTTGTTGCAATGTTGACGTATTGTTCCTTCAGTGCATTGTCTATGATTGCAATCTGCTCGTTAGCAGCATCGAGCTGTTTCTGCAATGCGTCTATCTGCTGTTGTTTAGTCATGCTCATTCCTCCGTTATGTCAATATGGTCGAATGTAAGGTTGTCGATGTATTTGCTCTCAGGTATCCCGTCAGCCAAGTCCTCTGCCTCGTATTCGTCCTCGGCGTAGATAGGCACGCGAGCTGTGTATACAAATGTTGCAATAAAACGATGTAACATAATTACCTCCGTTTGTTTATTATCTTTGTTTTTATCTTCTTACTTTTTGATACTTTGAAGTAAGGATGTATAGCAGGTAAACCTTGAAGCCAAACACGCGGATAACCCATCCATTCCTTTTGTTCTTTTTCAGTACCTATATTGCGTTCAAAAATCTCTCGGCATTTATCTTGTTTCATATCTTACCTTAATCCTCGTCAGTCATGCGGTCGTACAATGTCCAGTCACTCTCGACCGGTATGATGCCGTTGTCGATGAGTGTCTGCATATACTTCCTACCGTTCTTAGCGGCGAACATTTTAAGCATCCAACCGTGAGCGGCTGTGTATATGCACTCGTCATCTTTGGTCCACTCAATGAGTGACTCCATATATGAGTTAATGAACTTGCGCACATGCTGCCAAGTAGTCTGACTGTAGTGCCACAGTGGACCGAGTGTCAATGTACCTTTGTCCTTGTCTATCTGTGCGACGTATGCACTGTAACTACGTAATGTAACGTATTTGTCGCCGATGATTGTTACTCTATTGCTTTGTTTGATTGTTCTCATCCTATACCTCCAAAGAATGCAATGAACGCTATGAGGAAGCCTGTGAATAATATCAGTGTAAATATCATTGCTCGTCCTCCTCTGTGTCGTCCTCGTTCAAGCTGTTTACAATGTAGACTATATCCTCGAGCGTGGTAGGGATGCTGCTAGCCTCTGCGATGAAGGTCTTTTTAGTACGAATACTGTCAGCTGTCGCAGCGGCATATAGTACAAACATACCAGTGAGAATACAATCAAGAATGAATGTGAGGACGGCAGCCCACGCTTCAAATAGTCCCAGTGCTGCATACACGACGCCGGCAATAGCAGAGGCAATGCCCACAAGTGTTGCAAGAATGATAATTGCTAGCTCCCAGCACTCACAACGCATCTTGCGATATGCCGTTAGCACGTTCTTCTGGCGTTCAAGGCAAAATATGCCATAGTCGCTTAGTATTGTTACAAGTTTAATGTTGTCCATCATGTTCCTCCTTTATAGCGCTCAGTTTCTCAACGAGCATGAGTGTTCTACAAAATGCTTGTGCTTCTCGCAAGTAGTGTTGGCCAGCAGCAAGGAAGTGCAAATCTTGAATGCCTACACTAATAGCCATGTACTCGTCAAGGTATATAATGTCAGCGAGTGTATCAGTACCGCTCACAAAAGTAACCATAGCCGGGCGGTCACAATAACTGACGAGGTCGCCGATGCTGTAGTCGTGGTCAGGCATGGTTTTGCGTAGTTCTTGTTGTTTGTTCTCGTCGTATGGCATTGTTAGTCCTCCTTGTATTGTTCATTATGTTGTTTGAATGCCTTGATAACTTGCAAAGTAGCCTCAACAGCGTTACGGCTTGTGACGTATGCGTAAGGGAAATGCCGGTTGAAGTGTTCGATGTCAAGCACGTTAGCAGCTACATCATAGTAGTCGTACGTGTGGTCGCTCCAGATAACAATGTACATACGTCTTGTACGATTGTTACGGTTTGTGATATATTTCGCTCGGCGTGCTTTTGTGGGGTCGTAGTACTCATAGTCGTTGTCCTCAAGTGTTCTCTCAATGAGCTTACAAGTATTGATGTTGTTAGGCATCAAGCGAAGACAACGCAGAAAGCCTTGTTGGTCAGCTATGGCATCTGCAAAGTATTGTTTATCTAGTTCTTTTCTCATCACTCTTTCTCCTGTGGTATGATAGTGTATTGGTCCTTGGTGCCGTAGCCGTGGTTAACCAAATAGTCGCGAAGTTCTTCGGCGGATGCAAACTCTGTGCCTTTTACAACACAGCGCTCGTTGCGAATGTGGTTGGTGTAGTTAACCTCAGCGGTCATACACCAGCAATTATACAAAGTGTCGTAGTAAATTATTTGTTGCATTGTTCTTGCTCCTTAGGAATTATGGTGTAATCGTCTATAGTGCCGCGGCCTTTACTTATGAGGTAATCGCGGAACTCTTCGGGTGTGTCGAAGTTTATTTCTTTAAAATCGCCGTTTACAAGAACCTGTCCACGCAAGCGATTATTCGCAAGATAATTGTGTGTTGATGTGTAACACCAATTATTATATTGTTTATCGAAATAAATTACGCGGGTTGTTATTTGCATAGTTTTTAGTTTGCATTTTACAAGATGCGGTGTGGGTCAGCGACCGAAAAGTTTATCATTTGAGCGATTAATCATACATCTTATGAAAAATTTCCATATCATATAAGATTTTTCATCATAAATTTTTAGAAAAATATAAGGGGGGGGGGCATTTTCCAGTTTATTTTTATATCTTATATACAGTATATATACATATATACATTATATATTTTTTTTTTTAAAAAGTCTACTAAATAGTATGCTGTCGGCCAATCTTACATGATATGGAAATTTTCCATAAGTTATAAGATTTACTATTTATGGTATATTTTATGCTATTTACTTGTATATAAAATCATAAAAATATACTATTTTGTAGATATAAATTAAACTTGAAAATGGGGGCCCCCCTATAAAAAATCTAAAAATTTTCAATCAAAAATCTTATAAGATATGGAAAATTTCTATAAGATATAAGATTTACCGCGATTTTTAGACTATTTCGGGGACTTTTGAGCCTATTTTGACTATTTGGCCCGGCCATCGGCACCTCATTGCATCTTGTAGAATGCGTTTTACCTCCTTACTTATTGAGTACAAGCCTGCAATATACTGCATAGACTTGCTTGTCGGACATAGCGTCCACCTTATTTTGCCACGTGATACTTGCATTGATAGTACGATTGTACTTTGGCACTTGCTTTAGCGCCTCGCGCATTTGGTTTACGGTCATAAGCACTCCTCGTCTGCTGGGAACTTGTCCAGCGCCCTCGCGGTTACGGCATCCTCGATGATGTCCATTACATTTTCTGCTGGCATAGTCACAAGATAGTAGTCTATCATAATCGTAACTTGCTCGTTCGGCTTCACCATAGTGCCGTATACCTTAAGAAATTCGGCTTCTGTGAGCCAAATTATCTTTTTATCGCGCTTTACGCCTACTGTTGCTACAACTTTGCCATAATTGTCCATAGCTTAAGCCTCCTTGCTTATACCGAGTCTATGCATTGCGGCCTCCGTGATGGCATTGAATGCTGCGGCTGCCGGCATATCGATAGTGTAGTCACCGAGACAGAGTGTTACGTCGTCGGCGTCTAAAGTTTTCTTGAAATAAGCGAGACAGAAATCCATCTCGCTGTATGTTATACCGTTGGCTCTTACTGTTGCTCTGTCCATAGCTTACCTCTGCTTATTTTGCGTTTACGAGTGCGTCGTATTGTGCTTGCAATTTTTCGATTTGTGCTTTGATTTTTGCTACTGGGTCGTTCGCGGCTGCCTTTGCTGCGGCTATTGCGGCCTCTTTGTTAGCCTTTGCCTTTTCTTGCAATGCAAGGTAGATTGCACGGTCTTTCTCATCGAGATAGTCCTCAAGCGGCTTAGTCTCATGAGTGTACGGCCCGAGCTTTTTGCTTGCCTTGTACTCAAGTACAAGCCCTTCCTCGCCTATTTGCATACCGTCAAGCTTAGCTTTGCTAATCCACTTGCGATTGGCCGGATTCTTTGGCAAAACTATGAGTGAAGGATAGTTTGGGTCCATCTTATCCAGACGAATCGTCTGCAAATCACCGCTGCCGGATTCGATAACTATGGCATAACCTGTGCCTGCTGTTGCATCTTTGATAATTCTTGTGTTCATAAGTCCACCTTCCTTTAATTTTATTTATATAATATATTTATTATATACGTTTACATATGCGCTTTTATAGCCGCGAGTCTAGCTTGAAAATCCGAGCCTATATTATTATAATTATATTTAGGCTTAGTATATCCGCAGTCGCACGTGCCATCTTGATTTATTAACATATGACACTTTGGACAATAACCGCGCGCCTGCTCTGCGTCATGCAATGCTTGTGCCTGTGCTTGCTCGCGCTTTTGTACTTGTTTTAATATATATTTTTTTTCTTTTTCATACCATGTGTCAGTATTAGTCATTTGATAAGTAGTATAATTATTATCACATTCATTTGCTTTATAAATTTTATTATTATTTTTAATATACATACACGCACCTCACATATATTATATTTTATATTTTATATTTTATATTTTATATTTTATATT
>ENA-ORMS01000298-ORMS01000298.1-human-gut-metagenome-genome-assembly--contig:-NODE-298-length-52942-cov-6.532418_pt1 | contig 52942 bp, 33 predicted proteins | sample MGYA00242104_ERZ508997 | MGnify/ENA primary metagenome ERZ508997 (study PRJEB26280, sample SAMEA2338704) | human gut metagenome | biome: human gut; feature: human-associated habitat; material: faeces...
CCTGGCGGTTGTTGTTGTAGCCGCCCTGACGGTTGTTGTTGTAGCCGCCCTGTTGGTTGTCATAATTGTTGTATCCGCCGTCGTGCTGCTGGTCGGAATATCCACCCTGGGCATTGTTGTAGCCACCCTGGCGGTTGTTGTAACCTCCCTGACGGTTGTTGTTGTAGCCGCCCTGACGGTTGTTGTAGCCACCCTGGCGGTTGTTATAATTGTTGTATCCGCCTTGACGGTTGTTGTTGTAACCACCCTGGCGGTTGTTGCCATAACTGTTGTAGCTGTTCTGATTGTTGTAGTTCGGTCTGCGATAGTCCTGACGTGGCGCTGCGTCGCTTCCACCTTCCACAGGCGCACCCTGTGCTGAATCAGTAGGCACAAACGAAGCTTTCGGATTGTAAGTAACCTTCTCAAAGTGTCCTGACTCGCCATTCATCTCCTGAGACTCGCCGATGCGTCTTCTTTTCGGCTTTTTGTTCTCTTCCATAGTAAATTCAATTGTTTTTTATATACAAATACTGCCTCTCGGCGTCTTTTTTATCTTTGCTATTAATTTGTAATCTTAATTCTTAAAAACTTGTAGATTTAAATCAATTTTGCAATTTATAATTCCATCGACAAAGTAACTGCATTTTTTTCAAATGGAAAAGCACATAATTAAAAAAGGCTTTGTCAGAAACTGAATTTTAACATTCTTTTTAATTATGTGCTTTCCTACAACTGTTTCAATGCTTTAGAACCCAGTGTAGTTGTGAGGAGTAATCGCTTTAAGCTCTTCTTTCACGGCATCGCTCACTTTGAGCGTGTCGATGAAGCTGGCGATACTTTCGGCGTCCACCTTGCTGTTGGTTCGGGTGAGAGCCTTCAGCGTTTCGTAAGGCTTCTCATATCCTTCGCGGCGAAGGATGGTCTGGATTGCCTCGGCAACCACATTCCACATATTGTCAAGGTCGCGGCTGATGGCTGCTTCATTGAGCAGCAGCTTGTGCAAGCCCTTGAGAGTGCTGTGAAGCGCTATCATCATGTGAGCCAACGGCACACCGACATTGCGCAGCACAGTGGAGTCGGTCAAGTCGCGCTGCAGGCGTGAAACCGGCAATTTGCCAGCCAGGTGGTTAAGAATTGCGTTGGCCAGACCGAGGTTGCCCTCCGAGTTCTCGAAGTCGATTGGATTCACCTTGTGAGGCATGGCTGAAGAACCCACCTCTCCGGCTTTGATTTTCTGTTTGAAATACTCCATCGAGATATATTGCCACATGTCACGGTCAAGGTCGATCATTATCGTGTTGATGCGCGCCATGGCATCGAAGAGAGCAGCCAGGTTGTCGTAGTTTGAAATCTGAGTTGTCCACTCCTCACGCTCGATGCCGAGACTCTCATTGAGAAAATTCTTGGCAAACGCACGCCAGTCGCGGTCGGGGAAAGCCACGCGGTGGGCGTTGAAATTGCCCGTAGCGCCGCCAAACTTGCCGCTCACCGGCACCTGCTTCAACAACTCTATCTGCTTCTCCAAGCGGTAGGCAAACACGCGGATTTCCTTGCCCAAGCGTGTCGGCGACGCAGGCTGTCCATGGGTTTTGGCAAGCATTGGAATGTCTTTCCACTCCTCGGCATACTGGTTGAGCAAGCCAACCATCTCATCGAGCAGAGGCAGGTAAGCCTCGTGGAGAGAGTCGCGGATGAGCATCGGCACCGAAGTGTTGTTGATGTCCTGCGACGTGAGTCCGAAATGGATGAACTCCTTATATTGAGCCAAGCCAAGACGGTCGAACTGCTCCTTTATGAAATATTCCACCGCTTTCACGTCGTGGTTGGTTACGCTTTCGATATCCTTCACGCGCTGCGCGTCGTCGACCGAGAATTTGGCATAGATGTCGCGCAGCTCTCCGAAGAGTGCGTGGTCAACGCCCGCAAGTTGCGGCAACGGAAGTTTGCAGAGGGCGATAAAATATTCGATTTCAACTTTTACGCGATAGCGGATCAACGCGTATTCAGAATAGTAATTTTCCAGAATCTCCACCTTGCCGCGGTAACGGCCGTCGATTGGAGATATGGCTGTCAGTGATGAGAGAGACATTTATGTTTGTTTTTAAGATTGATATTTTCAATAACTCTGCAAAATTACTATATTTCCACCAATCTGCAAGCATCGTAACGGCATATTTTTTTTCGTTTATTATCATTCTGATTATCCAATAGATACGTCATCGAGCAAACTTTTGCCCAAAAAATTATCTCCAAAAAATTTGGAGGATTAAAAGATTTGCCATACCTTTGCAACGCTTTTGAGAAGCAAGGGTGTTTAGCTCAGCTGGTTCAGAGCATCTGCCTTACAAGCAGAGGGTCGGCGGTTCGAATCCGTCAACACCCACAGCAAGAGTCGCTTTTTCAAGCGACTCTTTTTTATTTCCACCCTACCGTCAATTATATGTCAAGAATCGAAAAAGAGAAACGCGTGGTCAGCGTGATGGTGCGCCTATACTGCCGCAAGAAAGAAGGCAACAGCGAGCTTTGCGACAGCTGCCGTCAGTTGCTCGCTTATGCCGAGACGCGGCTGGAACATTGCCCGTTCGGAGAGCGCAAAACGTCGTGCCGCCGATGCACAGTGCACTGCTACAAGCCGTCGATGCGCCGACAGATGCGCGAGGTGATGCGCTTTTCAGGTCCGCGCATGATTTTCTACGAACCGCTGGAAACAATACGTCACATTTTCAAATAAAGCAACACCGACTATGGCAAAAAGAGAATACATCGAGAAAAACCGGCAATGGCTTGCCGACAAGGCGCAAGAGGCAGGAGTGAAACCTCTGCCCAAAGGCATCTACTACAAAGTCATCGCATCGGGCGACAAAGACGGACGCAAGCCGTCGGCACGCAGCGTTGTCACCGCACACTACACCGGACGCACAATCAACGGGCGCACATTCGACAGCAGCCGCGGGGGTTCTCCGCTTGCTGCACGGCTCAGCGACCTAATCACAGGCTGGAGCATCGCGATGCAACAGATGCACGTAGGCGACCGATGGGAAGTGTATATCCCGGCGGAAATGGCTTACGGCAAACTGTCGCAGCCCGGCATTCCCGGCGGCTCCACACTAATCTTCGACATGGAGTTGCTCAGCGTATATTAACGGCGACTGTTTCTGGAAAGCGTCGACAGATTTGAGAGCAATCAGCCAATGCGGTTTACACCGACATGGATTGTTCTCTATTTTTTTTGCAATTCCATGAAATTTTTTTTCTGATTTTTTTTGATTTAGAATATAATGTTTGTATCTTTGTAGTATAAACTTACCAAACAAAATTAAAAAAAACTAATACATTATGAATGGGAATTTTAAGACCTTAATTGCCATCGCTGCGACACCCTTGTTGCTTTTATCGTGCAGCGATGAAGTTAAGCTCACCACCGAGGGCGAAGGTGAGAACCTTGTATCGCTAACAGTCCAGTTACCAGAAGAATTAGACACACGTGCATTCGGCGAAGCCTCGAAAATCAAATCTCTGAAATATGCCGTGTATCCACAAGGAGAACAGCAGCCCCTGGCAATGTTTGACGGCAAGGCTGCTGAAACCGTAGAAATGACCGGATTGTCAAAAAACGTGCAGCTCCAGCTGGCAAGCGGCAAGAAGTATGATGTAATCTTCTGGGCTGCCGCAGATGAGGTTGGCGCACGGTCGAAATTCGACGAAACGACACAAGTGGCTACACTCGCGCCCACAGTGTGCAGCAACGAAGCCGACGACGCGTTTTTCGCAAAAGCGGAGATTGACGTGAATGGCAACCTCCAGCAAACCGTAAAACTCTACCGTCCGTACGCACAGCTCAACATCGGCACAGACGACCTTGCCGCCGCTGCGGCATCGGGCTACACCGTGACAAAGACTCAAGTCGCAACGCAAGCCTATTCGGCAATCAACCTTGCGTCGGGCAGCGTCGTAGGCAACGCCACCGACGTGACTTTCTCCTATGCCGACATTCCCGACGCCTCCGAGGCGTTTCCTGCCGGCTCCGCCTACAACTACCTGTCGATGAACTACGTGCTGGTGCCCGACTACAAGACCATAGCCGACGTCACTCTCGACTACACCAACGGCACGACACCGATGAAGCGCACGTTCACGAGCGTTCCGCTGCAGCGCAACTACCGCACCAACATCTACGGATCGCTGCTCACCAACAGCGTCGACTTCAACGTTGTGATTGAGCCTGCATTTATCGGCACACTCGGCATCGCCACCGACGAAGAGCTTGCCAACGCAGCATCTCACCACAACCGCCACGTGCAGCTCGCCGACAACGTGCAGCTCGCACTGCCTGCCAACATTGCCGAAGGCGTAGTCATCATTGGCGGAACCAACTCAGTGCTGAAGATAAAGAACGGCTACCAGATACCCAACGACAACGTGACGTTCAAAGACGTAACGCTTGCCCGCGACGACAGCGCCGGTGCCAGCGATGGATGCTATCTAAAAATCAACAGCGACAATGTGGTGCTCGACAATGTGAAACTCGGCATCATCAACCCTAATGAGCACTCATACGTAGGGGGCGGAATTTATCTGAACGGCGGAAAAACGCTGACTGTCAGAAACACTAACTTTACCATCAGAGCGGCTTATGGTGTGTTTGCCATGGATCCAGGCACAACCATCATTCTTGAGAACTGCAATTTCGGTCCTAAATTCCAACTCTGCACAAATCAGCCCGGAAACGGAAAACTTATTGCCCGGAACACGACATTCCGCGGATGGATGTCGGGATGGAGCGACGGTTATTTCGAGAATTGCACATTCGACTGCGGTGATTTATGGTATCCATACGCCCGCTGCTATGGCAGCAGCGTGTTCAAGGACTGCGAATTTGGCCGCTACACCACAGCCACCGACGACCGCTGGCTTCCGACAGCTCCTGACAGAAATGACGGCGAAGGCAACAGACTCTATGACTACGACTACGCTGTGTCATGCATGAAGCAGCATTCAATCATTGAATTTATCAACTGCCGGTATTCCGACGGCTCTGCGTTCAACAAGAATGTCTTCCTCAAAGGCACAACGGATTCAAGCGGAGACCCTGACAAAGTCATCATCAACGGTACGACATATACCGACATAAATGAGTTCACTTATTGGTGATGAATCATCTTTCATAGCATAAAGCGGGGACATTCCACAGTGAAGTGACCCCAAAAAGTTGGACAGGTTATTAACTATCCGATTTGAGAAAGAGTTCGGTATTGCACCGGACTCTTTCCTTTTCTTTCCTCTTGCCTTGCACTATCTTTGAATAAGATAGGCGGCGGTTCGGAAGGGCAAAATCAAACAAGTTTGTTTTGCACTTCTCTCGGCTTGCACTATCTTTGCATTATGAAAAAGTTATTGGCTCTAATAATCATCTGCATCGCTATGCCCGTGGCGGCACAGGCGCAACGTCTCGACGTGAGCCTGCTGACGTGCTTTCCCGGACAGGAGGTGTTTGAACTGTACGGACACACAGCCATCCGTATCACCGACGGCGCGACGATGGACCGCGTGTATAACTTCGGACTATTCTCGTTCAACCAGCCTCATTTCATCTATCGCTTTGTCAAAGGCGAGACCGACTATGCCGTAGGAGGATACCCCACGGAATATTTCACACCAGAATATGCCGGCAGAGGCTCTAAGGTCGTGGAACAACGGTTGCGACTGACTGAGCAACAGGCATTATGGCTATTCAACGAACTTGAACGGCTTTGCCTGCCCGAAAACCGTGAATATCGCTATAATTACGTGCTCAACAACTGCGCCACGCGGCCGCGCGACCTCATAGAGCAAGCCGTAGGAGGACTCTCCTATCCGCCGTCGGAGCACCCCGACGCCACCTACCGCGACATCATGACGCACTACGGCTGCAACTACCCGTGGTATCAATTCGGCATCGACCTTGCCCTCGGACAAGGCATCGACCGCCCTATTTCCGTCCGCCAGCAGATGTTTGCCCCAATAATTCTGATGAAGGAGATGGCAGGCGCGACCTATAAAACCGCCTCCGGACAGCGCGTGGGCATCGTTGAAAGCACAAGCACGCTCGTGGACGGCAGCGAGAACGCCGTTCTGCCGCCCACACCATTCCTGCTGTCGCCCCTGTTTATATGCTGGCTGGCATTCGCGCTCATCGCCGGTGCCACAGTCTTCGGCGTGGTGCGACGCAAGCAGATGCGCTGGCTCGACACAGTGTGGTTCACGCTGACCGGACTTACCGGATGCCTCGTGTTCTTCCTTATCTTCATCTCCGAGCACGAAGCCACCTCACCCAACTGGCTCGGCTTTTGGCTGAACCCGTTCTGCCTGTTCCCGGCAATTACAATTTGGATAAAATCAGCAAAAAAGTGGGTATATTCATATCATTTTCTTAACTTTGCGCTTGTTTTGATATTGCTTGTCGCGTGGCGGGCTTTGCCACAAACGGCAAACGCAGCGTTTTTCCCGCTGATGCTTTGCACGTTAGCGCGTTCAGCAGGCTTTATCGTAAACTATAAGAGATGCGAAAAAAGAAGCAAGTAAACCGACTGATATCCTCAATGATATTCTCGCTCGTGGCGATGTCTGCCTTGTCGCAGGTGTCGTCGGGGCGTCCTACGCTCATTGTAGGCATATCAATCGACCAACTTCGCGGCGACTATCTCGACCTGCTCCAGTCGCAGTTTGGCAACGGAGGCTTCAAACGCCTCATGGCTGAAGGCGCGCATCTGGACAACGTGGTGTTTGACATGGCACAGCTCGACAAGACGACGTCGACAGCCGTAATCTACACCGGCACTTATCCCAACGTCAACGGCATCACCGGCGCCACAGTCTACAACGAAGAGGCGCGCCGCGTAACGCTGATTCTCAACGACCCTAAATTTATTGGCAACGCCACCGACGAGACGCTCTCGCCAATGGCGATAAAGGTGTCGACTATCAGCGACGAGCTGCGTATGGACAACAACGGCATCGGCGACGTATACGCCATCGCCCCCGACGCACAACAAGCCATTCTGATGGCAGGACACGCTGCCAACGGCGCTTTCTGGATAAGCGACAAAACAGGTAAATGGGCTTCGTCTACATTCTACAAAGACTACCCCACAACCATCTCAACCCGCAACATGCTGATGCCTCTGCGCTCACGCCTCGACACGCTGACCTGGCGTCCGTGCATGGACATCAACAAATATCCCGACATTCCTCTCCACCGCACGTTCTATCCTTTCAAATACACGTTCAAGGACGGCGACGGCGTAGAGAAATTCAAGAGTTCGGCTCTCGTCAACGAAGAGATAACCTCGGTGGCCATCAATTGTCTGAACGACATGGCTCTGGGCAAACGCGCCACGGTCGACATGCTCAACATCGCATACACCGCAGCACCCTATGGATATGCGTCGGACAACGACAGCCGCATCGAGCTGCAGGACAAATATCTGCGTCTCGACCATCAGCTTGAGCGTCTGTTTGCCGCCATTGAGAAAAACGTTGGCGGCAACGCCTGCATCTTCGTGACGCCGACAGGCTATTTCGACGACATGTATGCCACCGACCCTCGGTTCAACATCCCGACAGGCGAATTCTCGTCGAAAAAGGCTGTGTCGCTGCTCAACATGTACCTGATGGCGCTCTACGGCAACGGAAGCTGGGTGAACGGATACTTCAACGAGAAAATCTATCTCAACGAGAAACTTGCAAAAGAGAAAAACGTTTCAGTCGAGGAACTGCGCAAAGTGTCGGGTGCATTCTTGCGCCGTATGGCTGGCGTAGACGAGGCATACTCCGTCGACGAGGTGCTCGACAATCCTGTCAGCGAGACACTGCTGCGGCTGCACAAGTCAATCACGTCGCAGGAAACAGCCGACGTGTTTCTGCAAATCGCGCCAGGATGGAAAGTGCGCGACGACTACAACAACCAGCAACAGCTGAAACAAGTCAACATCAACGCTGTCTGCGCGCCGGCATTCATCATTGCGCCGGGCGTAAAGCCTCAGAAAATCACATCGCCAATCGATGCGGCGCTGCTGGCGCCCACCGTGGCACGCATCCTCAGAATACGCTCGCCCAACGGCGCGCGCATGATGCCGTTGTCGCTTAAAGACTAAGCGGCACTACAGCGCCGTGTGCCTCAGGCGCGACAATGGATTTCCCGAGGCACAACAACACGATTATAAACAAAAAACTAAAATACATTATGGGATTCAATGATTTCCTGAAAAAAATTTTTGGAAACAAGTCGCAGCGCGACCTGCGCGAGATTCAACCAATCGTGGCTGAAATCAACAAGATTTACCCCACGTTGGAGAATTTGAGCAACGACGAGTTGCGCGACCGCATCACCAAAATCCGCGCAGCACTCAAAGACAGCGTTGCCGACAAACGCAAAGAGATTGCCGACATCAAGGCTGAAATCGAGAATGTGGAGTATGAAAACCGCGAGCCGTACTGGGAGAAAATCGACAAAATCGAGAAAGACATCCTTGAAGTGCTCGAAGACGAGCTTAACAAATATCTTCCTGAGGTATTTGCCATTGTGCGCGACACCGCACGCCGCTTCGCTCAAAATGAATCAATCGAAGTGACCGCGTCCGATTTCGACCGCGAGCTCGCCGCCCAAGGCAAAGACTTCATTGAAATCAACGACGACAAAGCCATCTACCACAACCACTGGATGGCAGGCGGAAACGAGGTGACTTGGGACATGATCCACTACGACGTACAGCTTATCGGCGGCATCGTGCTTCATCAAGGCAAAATCGCCGAGATGGCAACCGGTGAGGGAAAGACACTTGTGGCAACGCTGCCTGTGTTTCTCAACGCCTTGACAGGAAACGGCGTGCACATGGTCACCGTCAACGACTACCTCGCCAAACGTGACTCCGAGTGGATGGGTCCGCTCTACATGTTCCACGGTCTTTCTGTTGACTGCATCGACAAGACAGAGCCCAACTCTCCGGAACGCCGCCGCGCATACAACGCCGACATCACATTCGGTACAAACAACGAGTTCGGTTTCGACTACCTTCGCGACAACATGGCAACATCGCCTGCCGACCTCGTGCAGCGTCCACACAACTTCGCCATCGTCGATGAGGTCGACTCTGTGCTTATCGACGACGCCCGCACGCCGCTCATCATCTCCGGTCCGGTTGCCAAAGGCGACGACCAGATGTTTGACCAGTTCAAGCCGAACGTAGAGACAGTGGTCAACGCGCAACGCCGCCTTGTGACATCGCTGCTCACCGATGCAAAGAAGAAAATCGCATCCGACAACAAGGATGAGCGCAAGGAAGGCGCACTGCTGCTCTTACGCGCCTTCAAGGGTCTGCCTAAATACGGTCCGCTCATCAAATACCTGAGCCAGGACGGCATCAAGCCTCTCCTGCTCGAGACCGAGGCTTTCTACATGCAGGACAACAACAAGCAGATGCCTATCGTCACCGATCCGCTCTACTTCGTAATCGACGAGAAGAACCGCAGCATCGAGCTGACCGACAAAGGTATCGACGTGCTCACCGGCAAGACTGACGACCCGACTTTCTTCATCCTGCCCGACATCACAACACAGTTGGCAGAACTGGAGAACGAGAACATCTCCGACGAGGAGAAGGCCGAGAAGAAATCACAGTATGCACAAAACTATGCCATCAAGGCTGAACGCGTGCACACTGTCAACCAGCTGCTCAAGGCCTATACCCTCTTTGACCGCGACATCGAATACGTCATCGACGACGGAAAAATCAAAATTGTCGACGAACAGACAGGACGTATCATGGAAGGCCGCTACAGCGACGGTCTGCACCAAGCCATCGAGGCGAAAGAGGGCGTGAAAGTGGAAGCCGCGACACAGACCTTCGCAACAATCACCCTGCAGAACTACTTCCGCATGTATCACAAGCTTGCCGGTATGACTGGTACCGCAGAGACTGAGGCAGGCGAGTTCTGGGACATCTACAAACTCGACGTCGTGACCATCCCGACCAACCGTCCGGTGGCACGCATCGACATGAACGACCGCGTATACAAAACAAAGAAAGAGAAATACAACGCCGTAATCGACGAAATCCAGAAGATGGTAGAAGCTGGACGCCCTGTGCTGGTCGGAACAACATCTGTGGAAATCTCCGAGTTGCTGAGCCGCATGCTCCAGCTGCGCCGCATCCCTCACAACGTGCTCAACGCCAAGTTGCACCAGAAAGAGGCTGAAATCGTGGCACGCGCCGGACAGAAAGCCGTGGTGACAATCGCAACCAACATGGCTGGTCGTGGTACGGACATCAAACTGACTCCTGAAGTAAAAGCCGCCGGAGGTCTGGCAATCATCGGTACGGAGCGCCACGAGTCACGCCGCGTTGACCGCCAGCTGCGCGGACGTGCCGGACGTCAGGGCGACCCGGGTTCTTCAGTGTTCTTCGTGTCGTTTGAAGACACCGTGATGCGTCTGTTTGCAACCGACAAGGTTGTCAAGATGCTCGACCGTCTCGGACTTAAAGAGGGCGAGCCTATTGAAGCCGGCATGGTGACCCGTTCAATCGAGAACGCACAGAAACGCGTGGAAGAAAACAACTTCGGCATCCGTAAACGCCTGCTTGAATATGACGACGTGATGAACGCACAGCGCAAGGTGATCTACTCCCGCCGCCACCATGCATTGATGGGTGAGCGTATCGGCATCGACATCATGAATATGCTCTACGAGACTGCCGGCAACATCGTGAAGCGCTACGGATCGCAAAGCGACTACGAGGATCTGCGCATGGATGTGCTTACCACATTCGGTTTCGAGCCTTCATTCACTGAAGATGAATATAAGAAGATGAGCACAGATAAGCAGGTTGACGCCATCTACCGCCAGGCAATCACCACATTCAACCAGCGCACAGAGAAGATGGCAGAAGCTGCCATGCCGGTGATTTCCGACATCGTGGAGAACCACGGAGGCAAGGGTCTTGTGCGCGTGCCTATCACCGACGGCAAGCGTGTGTTTGGAATCACTGTCGACCTCGAGGAATCGTACAACGAAGGCTGCAAAAACATCGCCAAGGCTTGGCAGAAGTCAATCTTGCTGATGTGCATCGACGAGGCATGGAAGGAGCACCTGCGCGAACTCGACCAGTTGCGCCAGTCGGTTCAGAATGCAAGCTACGAGCAGAAAGACCCGCTGGTAATCTACAAAATCGAGTCGTTCAAGATGTTTGACGCAATGCTCGACAACATGAATGCAAAAGCCGTGGCTTCGCTGACACGCGGTCAAATCCCTGTGCAGGCACAAAGCCAACCGCCACGCGAACAGCAGGCTCCAGCGCAGGCTGAAGAGGCAACAGAAACCGACAACAGCCCACGCATCCCTGCACCGCGCTACAGCAACACGTCAGTGTCGCCGTCGATGCCTACGGCAGAACCGGTGGCAGCGCCAGAACGCCGCGACGACTACCGCAAATACACCGCCCACAAGGAGGAGTATCCAGGACAGGACGAGCAGCGTCAAGCAGCACGCGCTCCGCAAGGCCCACACCACACCGACCCTATCAAAGTAGGACCGAAAGTGGGACGCAACGACCCATGTCCATGCGGCAGCGGCAAGAAATACAAGAACTGCCACGGCAAAGGACTTGTTTAAGCCTTTGACTAAAGCATAACTCAAAAAGAAAGCACTTCCTGACATCGCGTCGGAAGTGCTTTTTCAATTATATAACCAAAAATCCTAAACATGCATCAGAATGCGACCGCACGCTTCTCTGTACCCAGCAAGCCTCCGGCAATACCGAATCCGCCATCGACGTTGCTGTGTATCTGCACAGCCTCCGTCTGTGCGTCGTTAATCAACTGCAAATAGACCTGATAGAGCATCACCGACTTCAGATAGTAGTATAAATCCTCGGTCAACGACTGCAACTCCACCTCCACTATGCGCTTACCCACATCGCCTTTGCGCAGACGCGTGGTCACCGTGCACTCATATCCTGGGCCACCGGCAGCTGTGCCGGCAAACACGTTGCTGAAATCCTTATACCATCCTTTGCGGGGCTTCGACAGCCGGATATCCTGGAACAAAGGATCGTAGGAATGATAACAATCATTGGTGTCATACACCGTCTTGCCGTCGACAACCTTCTCCGTGAGGCTGCGCACGTTGAGACGGTAATAGCCCGACGGCTCCAGCCCCTTCATCCTCAGAGAGATGTCGACCACCGTGTCCTGTCCACCGTCATAATACCCGGTTTCAAGCTGGTCAAGCAAATGGTCCTGCTGATATTTCCGAGTCCTTACAATCTCGACTGTCGGGGCAACCGTAGGCATAGTGAAATTTGCCGATACCGACGGAAAATTCTGTTCAGAGGCAGAAACCGCAATCACATCGCCAGCCTTCGGACGATAGTCGCTGCGGAAACGGCAATGCTCGGCATCGTAGACCATCTCCACCGGAGAGGCGCCGTTGACCGAATATGTCACCGTGGCAAACCGCAGCGTGGCAGCCTTCAGAAACGTTTCCACTACATTCGTTCCTTCCGTGCCGACAACACCCGTGCGGTATGTGCGCGCCACGATGGCCTCCAGCGTAGTGTCGGGCGACGCCACCATACTTATCGCTATCACATTGAGGTTCTCTCCGCCCTCGTCAAAGCCAAGCTCTTTCTCACAGCCCGTGAGCACCACCGCAACGATGCTCAACGCTGAAATCAAATATTTTAACCGTTTCATATTGTCAGAATTTTAATGTGTAGGTCAACGACGGCATAAACGGGAACATACAAATGCCTTTCAGCACATATTTTTTGTTATTTGTCCCGATATAAACGCTGTTGATGTTCTTTTGGTTGTACAGATTATAGAACGACAGGTTCACCTCGCTCGCGCCAAACCTCCGATGGTTTACCGAATAGGTTATACCCACATCAAGATGGTGCACATCCGGAAGCTTATAATTGTTGCGCTCACGATAAGTTGTAAACATTCCCGGCATTTCCGCCCAATGTGCGGCGTCATCACGATTCTGCATATATTCCTGTTCTTTAAGCGTGCTGGATTCCGGTCTGAAACTCGGATCCCATTCCTGCAGCACACCGCCATACATTGATGTGTTTGCCAATATCCCGCGGCGGCCGCTCTGATAAGTCCACGACGCCGACAGTTTCCAATGCTGTCCCAGCCGCTGCACCACAACAATGTTGAAATTATGCCGCTTGTCGTTGCCGGCAAGAAACTCTCGTCCGCCGTTCAGTTCCTGCCCCGGGCGGTCGAATGTGCGCAACGATTTTGCCCATGTGTAACTCACCCAACCGGTAGTGTTGCCCACGGTGCGTTGAGCCATCAGCTCCACACCGTAGGAGCGCCCCTTTCCGAGACTGACAAGACTCTGCCAATCGCCGGTGCAATTGAGCCACGACGCACCGTTGTTGTATTCAAGCACATTGTCCATCGTCTTGTAGTAGCCTTCCACCGACGCTTCAAGTCCTTTCATAATTTCATAGTTGACACCACCGGCATACTGGTTGGAGCGCATCAGCGGAATTTTTTCAGTCACAGGCACCCAAATGTCTGACGGCATCACGATATTGCTGCTGCTCAACAGATGCACGCCCTGAGCCATCCGCGCATACGACAGTTTCAACGCCATGGCAGGCGTAAGAAGGAAGCGCACCGAAGCGCGGGGTTCAAGCGAGCCGTATGTCTTGTTTTCAACAGAAAACAACGAATAGCGCAACCCTACATTTGCCACCAACCACGAAGCCACAGTCCAATCGTCCTCGGCATAAATGCTTGCCGTCAGCAAGTTCTGCCGTTTGCCTATTGTTCTGTCGGTTTCCATACGCGTTTCCTTAGTCGGCGTATAATCATAATTGTAACTATAGGCATGGATTATCGGCGACAACTGCTGCAACGAGCCTTTGACACCCCATCGCAAATCGTGGGCAGCAACAGGGCGAAATCTGAAGTCGGCAGTGATAGAAGCATCCTTCACCTTCGAATCATAACGTGTTTCCGACACATCTTCTGTCAGCCTCTGTATTTGTACCATCTTCCGACTCTCATAATATCCCGACACATTCTGCGCCAGTCTATAGTCATACAGACTGAAACTCGCATTGACATTCACAAGAAACCTGTCGCCGGCTGTATGCGTCCAATACAGGCTCGACACCAGATTTCCCCAATTATTTTTTGTCTCATTTTTTTTAGTTCTAATCTCACCACTCTTGCTTTCGAATTTGGTCTCACTATCGGTAGGAGAAGAATTGCTAACGTCCTTGCCCCAATAGAACACAGCCGACAGTCGGTCGCTCTCCGAGAAGCGATGCACCAGTTTAGCGTTGACATCATAAAAATTCATCTTGGCATACGGCTCCATTGCCTTCTTGTTGTCGTACACGCTTTTGAGCAATGGCTGCACTATGGCTCCGAAATATGAGGCGCGAGCTGCCACATTGAACGACGTGCGACCTTTCCATATCGGACCCTCAGCCTGCACCTTCGTCGACAACATTCCTATGGATGCGCAACCATGATACGCATCAAAGTCACCCTCACGCACACCTATGTCGATCACACTCGAAAGGCGCGAGCCGTAACGAGCCGGAAAAGCGCCTTTGTAAAGCACCACATTGTCTACCATCTCGGCATTGATTGCCGATACAAACCCTTTAAGATGTTCACCATTGTAAAGCGTTGAGCCATCGAGCGTAATCAAATTCTGGTCGTAATTGCCCCCTCGCACAAAGATTCCCGCAGTGCCATCGCCTCCCGACTGCACTCCAGGCAAACGCTGTAGCGATTTCATCACGTCGATCTCACCAAACAATGCCGGCACCTCCTTCACCTGCTGCGATGTCAGCACCTGTGCGCTCATCTGCGAGGATTTAACGCCAAAGTCATGGCGCGCACCATAGACCTGCACATCACGCAACTCCGCACCTCGCTGCAGGCGCACCTCAACAGGCGCACTTCCCGACTTAATCTGTATTGTTGTCTCTTTATATCCCACATAGCTTATCCGCAAATCAACCGCCTTCCCTTCCGGGATTGCCATTTCAAAGCGTCCATCAGAATCGGTTGATGTGCCTTTCGCCAACGACTTGGCATAGACGCTTGCCGAAGGCAAGGCCTCTCCGCTCTCATCGTCGACAACTCGACCCGTCACAGTCTGCCCCACCGCCGTAGCCGCCATTACGGCAAGCAACAGCAATAAAGTAATTCGTTTCATTGCTTATCTTTTTTAATTAATTACTACTGCCTGAAAATAGCAGCTGATAATTTTTTCACCCTTATCCACATAGACATTATAATATATATCATAATATCCTTGCCTATTGAACTTTATCTGAGCAACGCCAATTCCCGTCTCTGTCAAATCTGCTTCATTGCCTACAGCCTCCTCTCCTTTGGCATTTTCAATGCTCCATTCGCAACGGACTTTACTGCCTGTTGGAATCTGATTCTTATCAAACGGTATTGAATATGAATATGTCTTGCCAACTTCTTGCTCTCCATTGCCACCACTGCAAACCAATTGTCTATTTATATTGTCATGTCTATAATAATTCCGGATGTTCATATTTGGATACGGACCATAATCCGGAGCATGCTTCATCAAAGGGCAACTGCCCCATTTGGACTTATACATTCCATTTCCAAGATTTATTGCAGAATGGTCAGAATCCGGATAGTTCACCTTAACAGCATTCGCCTCTGTTGTTGACACATAATAATCTCTTGTCCAATATTTCTCAATGTTTGAATTACCCGATTCTGCATTTATCCAACATGTTATGCCTCCATCACTCTTACACCAAGCATAGCCATGACAATTATACATATTAGACGATGTCTCTACTCTAACAGCATTCGGAAAACTTGCGTCATAATAGCCATCCCAATATCCCATTTCATAATCCGACATTTCCTCCCGAAGCAGTCCTTGCACTTCTTTTCCACACTTTGTAGTTACGATTACAGAACCACTCGATCGCGTAGACGCATCGTTTTCCAAAGCAAACTTTGTTCCCAACCGTCTTGTGCGATGCAACATTTTTTCTCCAAAAAATTCCGGCAACGCCTCTTGTTTCCGCAACTGCTCTATCCGAACCTTTTCCAATCGGGCAACGTCTTCCGCATCAAGCATTGATGAAATCTCGTCAGTTGAAAGCAACAATTCAAGATACCCTAATTTCAAAGGATTCAAATCCGAATTGAAATCTACATCTGCAGCCATCACCGCCACCATTTTGTCTGCATCAAAAGCCTCATAACAATCAACCAACGCCTTTGACGCATCTTTTCGTTTTTTCAACTCGCCAAAGCCATTGAATCCATCCATAATCACACGTATACCGTCCTGCTCATTGTTGTATGCCGTATAGATTCCATATAAAGGATAGTCCATACACAACTTCACCAAGTCTTCGGTCGTCAGCGTGACTAATATACTGTCTGGCACCTGACAGGCTCTTTGCATTTCCTCCAACGACTGATATGTAGACCACACTTCCGGACGTGTAATTGAATCAAAAGAGAACGTTTCCACAGCAAAGGCTCTCGTTGACGGCACAGCCGCATTTTCCAAATCAAGTCCAAGATTCTCGTTACATGAACAGATTGCCAACAGAAGCAATGCGCTCGATAATAGTTTTTTCATAATTTTTAGGTTTGGGTTATTATTGGATTGTAATTTTTCATTTTATATTTTTCGAGCGCAATGTAATTGTTTTTTTTAATTTTTCCAAGCGAATTTATATTTTTTTTTAAGCAAACATCAACAAAAACCGCGTTTTTTGCGTAAAAGTTAAAACAAGTTTGAATGCTCTGCTCTCGGCTTGCACTATCTGTTGAATAAAATAGGCTGCGCTTCGGAAAAACATTTTCAAACAAGTTTGAATGTTTTTCGCTCTCCTTGCACTATCTTTGCAATGATATTTCGCGAAAATGGAAAAACAAATTGAAATTAACGGAGTCAACTTCAACTATAGCGTTGAGGGAGAGGGCATTCCTGTGGTGCTGATGCACGGATGGGGTTGCAACCGTACAACGCTGGCAAGCATCGAGAAGCTGCTTGTGCCATATTTTAAAGTCTACAACGTAGACTTCCCCGGCTTCGGCAAAAGCACTGAGCCACAAACAGTCTGGGGCATAGAGGATTACACCCGCCTAACAGAGGAGCTCCTGAAAAAAGAGAACATCGAAAACCCTATACTGCTCGGGCATTCGTTCGGCGGACGCGTAGGCATCCTGCTGTCGTCGCGCAACAAGGTGCGCAAACTGATCCTTGTCGATGCCGCAGGCATAAAGCCGCGCCACTCAATGAAATACTACATCAAGGTTTACACTTACAAGACGGTGAAACACGCCCTGCCGCTGCTTCTTGGCAAAACAAAGGGCGAGGAAATGCTCAACCGCTACCGCAAACGCGTGGGGTCGAGCGACTATTCAAGCGCATCGGTGCGTATGCGCCAGATTCTGAGCAAGGTGGTCAATGAAGATTTGACATGGGCTTTGCCTAAAATCAGCTGCCCGACACTGCTCGTATGGGGCACCGCCGACACTGCCACCCCTATCTCTGACGCCCGCAAGATGGAACGGCTAATACCGGATGCCGGACTGGTGGAGTTTCCCGGCGTGGGACATTACAGCTTCCTCGAGAATCCATATCAGTTTGCAGCCGTAATCAACAGTTTCTTAGATAAAGACAAAACTATAAAGTAATGGAATTGACCGTGACTATCCTCGCCGCCGTAATGGTGGCAACAACCGCTTTTTACCTGTTGCAGGTTTACAAGTTCGACCTGCAGATGATGCAGCAGAACTCTTACCGCAACGAGCGCTACTTCAAGTGGTGGCGCATGAGCAAGGACTACGCTTCGATGTCGAGAATCTCCGACCTTGCGGTGTTCCTGCTTCTCGTCTCGATGTTTCCAAAGGTGGTGACTCTTCCGATTGCAATCATTGTTTTTGCTATCAAGGCAGCAATCCTGCTCAAAAAGAAATATAAAAAGCCGCTGGTGATGACCAAACGCGTGTGGCGTCTGCTCTCGGCTATGATTGTCGCCACGCTGATTGTGGCGGCACTGTCGTGCTCACCACATGCCGATGACGGCATCAACATCACCGCCGCAGGGGCTGCGCTCACAGCGATGGCTGTGCTTTCGTGGGGCGTGCTCGCTCTGTGCAACGCAGCGATGCAGCCTGTCGAGAAGTCAATCAACAACAGCTATGTCAACGACGCGCGCCACATCATCGGCGAAATGCCGTCGCTGAAGGTGGTCGGCATCACGGGCAGTTACGGCAAGACAAGCACCAAGCATTATCTGAACCGCATCCTTAGCGAACAGTTCAACGTGGTGATGACTCCTGGCAGCTTCAACACTCCGATGGGCGTGACCCGCACCATCCGCGAGATGCTGAAGCCGTACACCGAAATTTTCATCTGCGAGATGGGCGCCAAGCAACGCGGCGACATCAAGGAAATCTGCGACATCGTGCATCCGCAATACGGCATAATAACCGCTGTGGGCGAGCAGCACATGGAATCGTTCAAATCGATAGAGAATGTGCAACGCACAAAGTTCGAGCTTGCCGACGCTCTCCCTGCCGACGGCTTCTGCGTGGTCAACGATGACTTTCCATACGTGGCCAACCGCGAAGTTGACAACACTTCGTGCCTGCGCTATGCCGTGCAAGCCACCGCAAACGCCGACTACACCGCGCGCAACATTGAATATTCGGAACACGGCACCCGCTTCGACGTGGCAGACAAAAAAGGCGGCACCGTGATGTCGCTCGAAACGCGTCTTGTGGGCGAATGCAACATCTCCAACCTTCTCGCCGCCGTTATCATGGCGATGAAACTGGGTGTGCCAGCCGACAAAATCCGCTATGCCGTAAGCCAGATTGAGCAAGTGGAGCACCGCCTCAACATGAAGCGCACTCCAGGCGGAGTGACAATCATCGACGATGCGTTCAACTCCAACCCTCACGGATCGCGGATGGCTCTCGACGTGCTTGCCAGAATGACCCGCGGCAAGCGCATCGTGGTAACGCCGGGAATGATTGAGCTCGGCGACCGCCAGCAGGCTCTCAACGAGGCGTTCGGCGAGCACATAGCGGAAACGGTGGATGTGGCAATCGTCGTAGGACAATACAACCGTGACGCCATTGTGGCGGGCATAAAGAAATCAAGCACGTTCAACGACGACAACCTGATTGTGGTCGACTCGTTTGCCGAGGCTCAGCAACGTCTTGCCTCGCTTCTGCAAATGGGCGACACCGTGCTCTACGAGAACGACCTGCCCGACACCTTCAAATAAGCAATCAATAAAACAACCCATAACAATACAAAAAGAAAATGAAAACAACTGTTGCTGTATTCTTCGGAGGTCGCTCCGTTGAACATGAGATTTCCGTGATTTCCGCCTCACAGGCAATGCACGCAATGAACCGCGACAAATACAACGTCATACCAGTATACATCACGAAGCAGGGTCGTTGGGTGACCGGCGACGCTCTTTTCGACGTAAAGAACTACCGCGACATGAAGGCCCTTGTAGAAAAATGCGAAGAAGTCTACATGCGTCCTGAGTTCGGCGACTTCAACCTCTACCGCGCAAAAACAAAACTTTTCGGCGGACACAACGTCTATGCAGCCATCGACGTGGTCATCCCTGTGCTTCACGGCACAAACGGCGAGGACGGCATCTTTGAGGGCGTGCTCGAGACCATCGGCGTGCCTTACGCCGGCTGCAACACAGTGTCGTCGGCCAACGGTATGGACAAGGTGACAATGAAGATGATTCTCAAGGACTGCGACATCCCTGTGGTCGACTACGTATGGTTTACCGACAAGCAATGGTACCGCGAGAAAGACGAGTTGGTAAAGAAAGTGGAAGAGCGAATCGGCTATCCTGTAATCGTGAAACCTGCCAACCTCGGATCAAGCGTGGGAATCAGCTGTGCAAAGACACGCGAGGAATTGCTCGACAGCGTTGAGACCGCACAACAATACTCCACACGCATCATCGTGGAGGACATGGTGGAGAACCTCAAGGAAATAAACTGCTCAGTGCTCGGCGACTGCGACGACTGCCAGCCGTCGATTCTTGAAGAGCCTATCAAAACCGGCGCGTTCCTGAGCTACGACGACAAGTATAAAGGAGGAACAAAGGGCGCGAAAGGCATGCAGGCTTCCGACAAGCGCATCCCTGCCGACCTGCCGAAAGACATCACGGAGCGCATCCAATTCCTCGCCAAAGAAACATTCCGCGTATTGTCGTGCCACGGCGTGAGCCGTGTTGACTTTATGGTCGACGCCAGCACCAACAATGTTTTTGTCAACGAAATCAACACAATCCCTGGGTCTCTGTCGTTCTATCTGTGGGAGGCCACAGGAATCAAGTTTGACGAACTGATGGACCGCCTCGTGCAGCTGGCTCTGAAGCGCAAACGCGAACAAGGCCAGAAAACGACCAACTTTGACCAGAACATCTTCAGCCTCGGTGGAGGCGTGAAGGGCGCAAAAGGCGCAAAGTGCTAATATTCAGACGCAATCTCATAAAAAACGCCTGCAGTCATCGATTTGCAGGCGTTTTTTTTCGTTTTTTTTATTCTCCCATCACGGTAGCCACGATGCTTCGGCTGCCGCCGGAATCGCGGAATTCGCAGAGGTAGATGCCCTGCCACGTGCCGAGAGCAAGGCGATGTGCGGAGATTGGAATCGTAATGCTCACACCGAAAAGCGACGACTTGGCATGGGCTGGCATATCGTCGAGCCCTTCAAGCGTATGCTCGTAATATGGCTCGCCCTCACACACAAGGCAATCCATGATGCGCGCCATGTCGCCACGCACGTCGGGGTCGGCATTCTCATTGATTGTAAGCGCACAGGATGTGTGCTGCACGAATAGATTCAGCAACCCCGTCTCGGGCAGCTGCTGCGGGATGCCGCTCATAATTTCAGAAGTGATTAAATGGCATCCTCTCCGTTTTGGAGACAGTTTTAATACGGTTTGTTTTATCATTGTTTCTGTGTAATAAATTCATACGTCAAATCGACAGCCTTCCGGAAAGCCTCTTCCTGTCCGGGCACTGTGATGAAAAGATGCACGGCGTCAGGAAATTCCACTCTTTCAATCCGTCCGCCTGATTTTTCCGCCAGTTCGCAGCCCTGGTCTCTAAGGATGTCGCGTCCGGCAGCGACAAGAAGAGTGCGCGGCAAACGTCTCAGTTGCTCCCCGCTGCACAATCCCACACTGACGGCATGGTTTTCCGAATCCGTTCCGCCAAGATAGGCTCGGTTGAACGCCTCCATCAAATCCGCATCGAGCCCGTAGCCGCTGCCATATTTACGCCACGACTCCGAGCCGTCGGCAAAAGCCTTAGTGACCGGATAAAAAAGCACAAGCGACTCCAACGCGCCACGGCATTCATCGGAAAGAGCCACGGCAAGAGCAAGATTGCCGCCCGAGCTGTCGCCTCCGGCGCTGATGCGCGATGCGTCTATGCCCAACAAAGCGGCATTGTCGCGGGCGTATGCCACCGCATCGCAGCAGTCGTGCAGTCCGCACGGGAACGGATGCTCGGGAGCAAGCCGATAGTCAACGGCAAGCACCTTCACGCCACCCATAGCCGCCACCGCGTCGCAAAACCGCGCACAGCTGTTCAGACCGCCGAAAGTCCAGCCGCCGCCATGGAAATAAACCAGCAACGGCAACCTCCCGTCGACACCGCTCGGCTCATAAAGCCGCAACGACTCCGACAACTGCCTCACACTGACATTTTCCGACAGCGCCTGACGCGTGTTCCGCGAATTGCGCACAGCCATCAAAGCGGCATTGTCGCCGGCAATGGCTTTCTCCACGGCAAGAGTCTGTGTCTGCTGCAACCCGTCGGGCAACGCCTGCAGAAAACCGTCAGCCTGACGGCGCATGACACTGTCGGCGGCGCCACCGACAGCAGCGGTTGCAGCAAAAGCCACAGCAATCATTATTTCCCCGAAACCCATAATTATTCACTTAAGAAATCAGGCATCGGTCCGCCCTGCGCATCATTGCCAAGCCCCATAGCCGACGCGTCGACAGCACTCGGCTGTCCGTCGGCAGGCGCAGGAATGTAGACCTCCTGCGGTCCCGGGTCGTCATTGATTTTCGACGCCATCGTACCCTTCTCAAACGGCATTGGCTCCGAACGGTTCTGGAAACGTGCGAACCGTGCGACAAACGTCATTTCAATATCGTCGACCGAACCGCTACGGTGCTTCGCCACGATAAACTCAGCCATGCCGCGGATATCCCTGTTCTCAGCGTCTGTAGTAGAACGCGTATAATATTCCGGACGGTGGATAAAGCAAACAATATCGGCATCCTGCTCGATGGCACCCGACTCACGAAGGTCGCTCAACTGCGGACGCTTGTTGCCGTCGTTGCGTTCCTCCACCTTACGGCTCAACTGCGACAGTGCGATTACCGGGATGTTAAGCTCTTTGGCCAACTGCTTGAGGCTTCGTGAAATCATACTCACCTCCTGTTCGCGGCTTCCGAACTTCATACCCGTAGCGTTCATCAGCTGAAGGTAGTCGATGATGATAATCTTCACACCATGCTCCTTCACCAGACGGCGCGCCTTCGTGCGCAACTCGAGGATTGACAGAGAAGGAGAGTCGTCGACATAAAGCGGCGCGCTGAAAAGGCTTCGCACACGCGAGTTCAACTGCTCCCACTCCTGCCGGCTCAGACGTCCGCTCTTGATTTTCTCGCCCTCAATCTCGCAAACGTTTGAAATCAAACGATTGACCAGCTGAAGGTTTGACATTTCAAGCGAGAATATCGCCACCGGAGTGTTGTAGTCGACAGCCATATTCTTCGCCATCGACAGCACAAACGCCGTTTTTCCCATCGCCGGACGTGCGGCAATGATTATAAGGTCGGAGTTCTGCCATCCCGACGTCAGCTTGTCAAGATTGTGGAAACCGGTCTGCAGACCGCTCAAGCCGCTTTCACGCTTGCCGGCGGCCTCAATCTGCTCCATGGCAGAATTGATTACAGGGTCAATCTGCGTGAAGTCCTTCTTCAAGTTGCCCTGCGAGATTTCAAACAATTTACCCTCAGCCTCCTGCAAAAGGTCGTCGATGTCATACGACTCGTCAAACGACTTTTTCTCTATCTCAGAGCAGAACGAAATCAGTCGGCGCGCCAAGAATTTCTGAGCCACGATGCGCGCATGGTATTCGATATGCGCCGCCGAAGCCACATTGGATGTCAATTCAGAGATGCGCACCGGACCGCCCACATCGTCGAGCGCGCCGTCGGCACGCAGCTGCTGCGTGACGGTAAGCATGTCGATGGGTTGCTGCATCACACCGAGCTTGTTGATTGCAGCATAAATTTTTTGGTTTCCAGGGTCGTAGAACGACTCCGGTCGCAACAAGTCGCACACAATGGCATAGGCATCGCGCTCAAGCATCAACGCTCCAAGCACCGCGTCTTCAATCTCCTTGTCCTGAGGCTGAATCTTCGCGTCGTCGGTAAACTGCGCCTTGCTTCGAGCCGACTTCCATTGCTCCGCCTTGAATTTGCGGAATTCCTGGTACTCACGGAAATCACTGTATTCCTTGGAATTCTTTATATCGTTAACGTTCTCCATACTTCATTCTTTTCAACGGCAAATGTAGGAAGATTTAATGAAACTGCCTACTTCTTTCTTCCAAGAATTACCAACAACTTGCCAACCGCCTTTGTCGACAGCCTGTTGAAAACAAGTTGAGGCGGCACGTCGTCCGACGTTCCGCCTCAACTGCTAAAAACTAAACTATAATACTATCTAAACTTATCCTAATTCACGATTACTTTCCGCGTTGTGCCATCCGCCCTGACTACATATATGCCCGGCTGAAGATTTTCAGTCCCACACATCTTGCCGTCAAGCGAATACACTTGGAAATCATGGCAACCGTCGACCACAATCGACCTGTCGACCACTTTCACCATAATATTCTCATCAGATGCAGGAACCGACACCGAAGAATATCCCGGATTGTTGTATGGGTCTGTAGGAAAAACAATCATCGATGGAAACCAATAGTTGGCAATCATCGGATAGTCATTCTTCAGGACTCCGTCGGATGTATAGCGCCGTGTGGCGTACGTCTGGTCCTGAAACTGATGAAACACCGACGCATACAGCTCGTCGGTCTGCGGATGGATGCCAAGCGAGCATCCGTAGATATGCCAATCGCCAGGCTCTGAAGAGAAATCGATGATTTTCTCAATCTTATGGCTGTCGGTATCGAAACGAAAAACGCAATAGGTCGTAAACCAGCTGTTGGCGCCGCCGCACCAATAAAGGCTGTTGGTCACCCGCGACGCGCACATCGGGTCGGGAGTCCATGCATACCAGGAGTTTGACGGCGGATACATTCCTTCGCCGTCGATATGCACCACCTCGCGCTCCAACGTCGTAGGATTGACCTTGACCACATATGGCAACGTCGCTCCCATGCCCTGCACGTTTTTGGCTACTGCATACCACAGATTGCCGTCTTTCGACCGCACTATCGTCGAGCCTATTCCCGAAGCTGGGCGTTTGCCTGTTTCCGCTTCAACAACATCATCGACAATACCCATGTCGAGCACATCGACAACCTTGTCGGTCTGCGTATCGACCACCAGCAGTCCATATTGCTGATGCACGGCAAAGACTTTTCCACCGGCAAGAACCATCGTTCCCGTCTGCCCATAATACAACGAACTGCCGGAATCAGTGTTGGGCTTGTCGTCGTCACCGAGATTCGGGTTGCCCGAACCCTCCACCTGACGTTCAATCTCAAGAGTCTCAAGATTGAGCACCCAGATGCCGTTGCTCGTCGACACATACCCCTTTTTGTCGGTCACTCCACAGAAAGCACGGCCGTCGCACTGCCTCCCCGAGGGGTCGATAATCTGAAGCTGCTTGATGAGCTTCATTGTCTTGGCGTCGGTCACCGAAATGCGTCCGCCCACTACAGAAGCCCCAGGATCTTTCTCCTGTTTGGCAATCAGATACATCCGTCCGTTCCATATAGCACCATACTGATTCGTGCAGCCCAATTCCTTTCCGGGATTCTCCGCCTGCACAATCCGGTAGCGCCAATAATCGCCGTCTACATCATCGGGCAACAAGTAATTGACCGTTGAATTCTGGTGTCCATACCAGTCTTCGTTGACAATCATGATGCCTTTCGTGTAGTCAGTCTCCGACGCCTTGACTGTATTCAAGACTCCGGCGGCAAATGCCGCAACGATTATTGCTCGTGATAATATTTTCATTTAAAAAGCACATTGAAAAGTGAGCCCGAACGGTCAACAACCGCTCAAGCTCACTTGATTAATACTTACTGGATTGAAAATTTCAGCGTATGGCTGCCATTGGTTGCCGCAACGACGTAGACTCCAGACGGAAGCGTCAATGCCACGCGCGCGCAATCGGAATCGGCTACAAACGCACCGACAACACGACCCGCCATGTCATAGACCGCGAAGGTGGTTCCTGCCATATTCTTCACAGTGACAATATTGTCGCAAACCGACAATGTGCCGGCAGCGCCATCAACATTGTGAATGCCTGAATCCGAATTCTCCACAGCATAAGGAATGCTGACCGTAGTGGTCTTGCCGTTTGACTCCGCCTTTACATTGAGGTTACCGTGACCGGCAATCAACGGAGTGATTGTAAGCACACCGTTTTCAAGCGTAGCGTTGACCAGACTCTTGTCAGAGACCGTGTTGTCGGCAGCGACAGCGTCGCCTCCTACAATCGACAAGCGTATTGCCGCATCGATATTGTCCTTGTCGGTCACATAATCCTTAAGGTCGATTGTAAATATGTCGCCATTCTTTGCCAAATCAACACTCACCTTAGGGATATCACTGAACTCTGGAGCATATTTATCGGGGAAAATCGGCATTGAAGGGAACCAATAATAATCCTTCAGCTTGATTGTTTTCACGATGTCGCCAGTCTTGCAGTCAACAAAGTGGAGCCAATTGTAACGATAGTTTGACGAAGCGCCATGGGTTGCAGCCACGAGCAGCTGATTCTTGCGGTCGTCGTAGCGCACACCGGCATAAGGAGCCTGGAACGTTTTGCTGTCAACACCCGGCAAATTGTTTGGGAACACAAACACCGGTTGGATTCCTGCGATGTCGGAACCTACGGTCCACTTGTAATAGCCCGTGTTGCCCGAAACAATTGAAGCCTCAACTCCGGCACCATACCAAATGGCGTTTTCACTCTTTGAAGCAAAGAAATTGGTTGAGCGCCATGCACCCCATCCGCAAGTGACACGCTGTCCCTCCGGAAGGTCAACACTGTCGGTCACGTCGAGCGTGCTCGGGTCGATGCAACGGAATGTGCACAAACCACTTGAGGCATCGGCAGTAGTGGCAACCCACACATTGCCGTCGGCAGTGACAGTGATGCCCTGAGGATAGCCCATGCCGGAAACGCCCGAAGCATCGTTGCTTTCTACTGGGAATGTCTTGACCACCTTGTCTGTGGCGATGTCTATGACATGCACACCCACACCCTGCTGGATTGCAAACGCATATTTGCCAATGGCAACCATGTCGCCAATCTGTCCGTTGTACTGGTTCTCACCGGAAGCAATACCATCGACCATTCCGCCCAAAGTAAGCGTACGGGTGTCGAGCACCTGAATGCCGGCTGTCGATCCGAGATAAACCTTGTTTTCAGAAACGCCGACACATGCGCGTCCGTCACCGTCACCGTTGCCGTCGCCGTCGGTGTCTGCGCCGATATAGTCGAACGCAGCCAATTTTTTGAGCGTCTTGGCATCAGCCACCACAACACGTCCGCCACCCTTGCGAGGGTCGCCGCCGTCGGTCGCCTGCTTCGACATCACGATAAGTTTGTCTCCATAGATGATACCATACTGCGACGTGCAGCCAAACGACTCATATTTGTTTTGCGACTCATACACGCGGTATTTCATTTCGCCATTGTCGGCAATATAGTTGATTGAGCCGTTAGAATGCCCGAACCAATCCTCGTTGAGCCAGAACGTACCATTCTGATAACTGTCGGCAAGCGGTTCGCGGTTTGGCTCAAGCACGTTGACCGTATAAGTCGTCGATGCGCCGGAACCGTCCTGTGATGTGAACGTAACGTCGACAGTGCCTGTCTTGTGAGTAATCAATTCCCAGAAACTGCGCGACGGGTTGAAAGCCCTTGCAGCATAAGTGGTAGCCACCTCAGGATCGCTTACGCTGACATCGTAGGTCTGAATATCGGCATTCGCAGGCTCTACCGTAGGCGACAGAGCGAGGATGTCGAGATATGTAAGATTGATAGTCTTGTCGCCGTTGCCAAGCACAAAACCGGTAACTGGATTGCGCAGCGCGGCATGCACTGTCATCGTTGCCTTGACAGCAGGATCGGTCTTCAACGCAGCTGTAATCACAGCGTCGCCCTCAACGCGCTTCACGCTGACCGCGCCGGTGCGCTTGTTCACGCTTGCCACTTTTGTGTTGCTCGATGAGAATTCAATCTTGTCCAGCGAATAAGCATCGCTATAAAACTCAAGCGTCGGAGTGAACGACTCATCGAAATGGGCGTCATATTCCGCATCTGTGAAAGCAAACGTCTTTTCGACATTGATCATCTCCGGATACCCTACAGTATATGTTGATCCGTTATCTTCGTATTGAACAATCAATCTCAACATATCGGCATTCTCTGTGTCGGGCATGGTAACCGTAAACGTAGCGTTGTCGCCAACCGTCGTTTCCGTCACCGAGGCCGCCTTGGCAATGTCGAGCGTCGCCGATGCCATTTTGCAGACCACTTTCACAGTCTTGCCCTTGAACAACACGCCGTCGTTGAACTGCGTAAATGCGGCAGGCGCATGAGCATCGTCATAAGTTCCGGCAATCCGGCCTGAAATGACAAGATTTCCACCAACCTTCTTCGCCGAGCCTTCAACCAGCTGAATCCCTTCCAGCTGAAGTGCTGTCAATTTAGATTTTCCCCAATAGTCAATGCTGCTGTATGCGCTCTCACATCCCGCAGGGACAACAATTTCGGCAAACGTCGCAGGCGAGCCGTTCTTCACGCGCCATGTATAACTCCCAGTCGCTCCCGGTTCGGTTACAGGAGAGTATACCTTTATGCCCGTACATCCGTAAACCAAATTCGTGTTGTTGTAGTTCATCTTCTTTTGAGGAAGAACAAGCCTATTCAATCCAGCATTTTCAAAAACGTAGCTCGGCAACGATGCCAACGCCTCCGGAAGCACTAAAGTTCCGACAGCTTTGCACCCTCTGAAGGCATACGCTTCAATCGATGTCAATGTCGACGGGAGGTTCACTCCAGTCTGACCGTCGGCATAAACAATGTTGGCAAGCATATTGCAGCCGTCGAAGGCATAACCCTTGATTGCATTCACGCTTTTTCCGATTTTCAAAGTAGTAAGACCCTCACAACCAGCAAACAATGAATTAGGAATCTCAGTCATCGCCGCAGGCATCGTAAATTCCTTTATAAGCTTACAATTCTTGAACGCGCCTTTACCCAAATTAGTCACGCCGGCAGGCAGTGAAAATTCAAGGCTGCTGCAATTTTCAAATGCATAATTGCCAATGCTCGTAACCGTTTCAGGAAGCTCGATTGATTCCATCGAGCTGCACTTGCTGAACATATAGTTAGGCACCTCAGTAAGTCCGGCAGGCAATACCGGCATACGCAACGATGTGCAATTCTGGAAAACATAGTTTCCGATTTTTGTAGCAGTGTCAGGCATCTTTACCACAACCAGACTGCTGCAAGAGCTGAACATATAGTCAGAAATCTCCGTAAGTCCGTCTTCAATAATCACCTTACGCAACGACGGGCAACTCTGGAAAAGATTCTGGCCTACAGTACGGAGAGTCGACGGCAATCTGATTCCAGAGAATCCTGTTCCGTAGAAGCAATATTCAGGCAAAGCCGTAACTCCCTCCGGGAAATTGATATCACTCAGTTTTGAGCACCACGCGAATGTACGCGCCTCGCCAAAATCCGTAAGCCCGTCAGGCAGAGTCACGCTCGGGATGCTTTTGCAATAAGCAAATGCATATGTGCCCAGTCTTTTAAGCGTTGACGGAAGGTCGACAGATTCAAGTTTCGTACAGTCGAAGAAAGCATAATCACCCAAAGAAACAACCGGTGCGATTATTCTGGCAAGAGTAAGTTCCGACGCACCATAGAATGTGCTGTCGCTCATCTCAGTCACGTTGAAATCCACATTCTGGAAAGTCACAGACGCAGGGATTGTGATCTCTCCCACATATCCAGCCTTGTTGGCTGCCTCGATTTTTTTACGGTCTGGAGTGCCTTCAACCTTGCAGTAGGTGGCTTTTACATTGTTCGACTCTCCTACCGCAGTCACGGCATAAGTCATTCCGCCTACTTTGAAAATGTCGCCTACTTTGACATCAAGGACATATTCGCTTACTTTGGTAAATTTTTTCCATCCGGCAGCCGCCGCATAGTCGGCAGTGTAGCCGTTTGGCACTTCAAGAGTCGCATTGGCATAAGCTTCCGCGCTGAACACGTTGTCGGCAATCGCGACAGGATATGTCGATGCAACTTTTACAGATGTGATTGCATTTGACTCGGCAAACGCTTCATCTCCGATTGCAGTTATCGTTGTCGGAATCTCTACTCCGGCAAGCTGCTGACATGTGGCAAACGCACGTTTTCCAACCGCTTCCACATGCGCAGGGAATTTGATGTCGGCAATCGCCGTTCCCTCAAACATACTGTCGGGTATCGACGTCATCGACGACGGCACAAAGAGAGTGGCAAAGTTGGAGCATCCGAAAAATGCCCCGTCGCCTATTTTTGTCACGCCATCGACCGATGGCACGTTGAGCGTGGCGATAGTGGAGTTTTTAAACGCTTCTTTTCCTATGGCAGTCACTGTAGCCGGAAGAGTGACCGTTGTCACTGTCGAGTTGGCAAAAGCATTTTTGTCGACCTCAACCACGGTATATGTCACGCCCTCGTCGACAAATGTCGACGGCACAGCAACCTCGCCTGTGTAGACACCGGTTTCCGGAGCAGTAAGTTTTACGGTTTTTGCAGAATAACTTTTCAGTTCATAGCGCAAGCCTTCGTTTACAAACACTGTCTTTGCATCCGCAGGAATAGGCAGCGGCGCTGCGACAAACGATTTCCAGTCATGGGGGGACATTCCTGGTGCGAAATTCCAGCCGTCCCAGCTGCCGTTTTCAAGCACACGGCCAGAAGCGCCCCAACTTGAATAGCTGAATTTGTCTGTAGCATTGTCCTTCACCCAGTATGACCAATACGAAGAATACCATCCGGCGCCCCACATGTCATCCGTGTCGCGCGCCTTCCAGTTGTCATAGTCATAATCCGAGGAACCGCCCTGTCCGGGCTTGTAGCCGCGCGGATGTTCAAAAAATCCGTCTTCCGACTCGTAGACCTGATTGCCGTTGCCAGTGTCGATAAGGGCAATGTCGCCGTCATCGTCCACGTCCCAGCCGATACCGTTGATGGTGTAGCCGCCATTGGGATCGGTCGGCGAGCTAACGTTTGTGTACTGCATCAATGCATACAGGCGCGGATTGTTTTTCACCACCGCCTTAAGCATGTCGGCACCAGTGGCTTGACCTGTCCAACGATAGCCGAACACCAAAGCCGCCGGCTCGTCGTCGTAGTTCCATTGAATCACCAGAGCGGCTTTGTTTTCGCCCTCTCCGGTCCAGTTCTTGATCATGTCGAAGGTGAAATTCGCATCCCCCGCCATGTCGTCGGGAGTTGCCCACTCCCAATCTGATGCCGCCCGAAGTTTTCCGTCGGCCGCCTTAGGTGTGTAAGGCACACCCTGCACCGTCCTCGGCAACTGCGTCCTGGCAGCAATAGTCATTACCACAAAAATCGCGGTCAGACTAAGTAAAATTCTTTTCATAAGGAATTTTATTTATTAATTAATAAAAATTAGTTAGTTATTTCTTTATCACTTTGCGCACCACCTTGCCGCTTCTGACAATGTAGACGCCCTTCTCCAATCTTTCAAAAAACTCGGATGCCGGCACCGAAGAATCGACGGCAAGCACCCTCATTCCCTCCAGGTTGAACACCTCAACCATCGACGAGCCATTGTCGGACTCAACCGAGCCTACTCCATCGGTGGAGAAATGCACATAATTGAGGTTGTGCCATTGCGTTGAAGCGCCTGTCGACGCATCGGCGTCCTTAGGCAATGCGTTCTGCTGACGTCTGCCGCCAACCACCATCACAACCGGGCCGTCAAGCGCCTGGAATTTCCATCCGTCCACATCGCCGTCTTTGAGCTTGCGCGATGTCATTCCCAGTCCGGAATAAGAGAAATTGTCGGAATCCACGCCTCCTACCCAATAACTCCAATAGCCGTCATACCATCCGGCATTCCATCTCTGATGGTCAGCGTCGGTGCGGTCAAACACCTGCCACCAGTCATAGTCGTAGGCAGCATAACCATACGCACGCGCATTTATCGGATGCTCAAGAATATGTGCTGTTTTTGAAGCCGCTATCGCATCGTTGCACATATCGGGAGTGTCCCATCCCGGCACACTTGTCTGTCCCATCGACGTGTTTGCGGAAAAATAGTTGAAACTTACGCGGCTGTCGGATTTCGCGCCGTCAAAATCAAACTCAAGGAAATCTGAAATTGTATGTCCGTCGGAATATCCGATACCGCACACCGTGCTGCCCATTATTCCCGTAAACTGCGTGAACAGTGTCAAGTCTGACGACTCCTTCGCTATCGCACGAAACATATCCTCGCCCGACGGTGTCTGCCCGTCGTCCCATCGATATCCCCACACGTATGCCTCCTCCGGACCGTTGTCGGCAAACTGCACCACCAAAGCGGCTTTGTTGTTGCCGGAACCCGCCCAATGAACAATCTTGTTCCAATCAATCACAAACGCATTTGCCGACAGCACCATCGCCGAGAGCAAAACAAATGTCAATGTCTTATTTTTTCTCATATCTCAATGTTTTTTCAGTCAAAGGATTAGGAAGAGGCACTCCGGGAAGCGCAACGTGGAGGTCGCGCGCCTTGGAAAGCTCTGTCGAGGTTTCGCCAAGCCATCCGCAATATTGGTTTACTCCAGTATAGACTCTCACAAAGTCAATCCCCGGAAGATTCACTGGATTGCCGTTTTTGTCGACAGCCCACCCTATGTCGAAACTGTTCAAGTCCTCATAGTCATTCGGGTGGTTGTCGACATAACCCCACGGATATGTATAGAGGATATAGTAGCGTCCTGTGCCGCTGGAGTCCACACCGTTGGGCGCAAGAAGCGTGCCCTTGAATGTCAATTCGTTGTCACTCACCCACTGAGGATAATATTCCTGACTGTGGAAAATGTTTTTAGCTATATAGCCCGAGCCACCGAGAGAATCATGCCATGGGATGTAGGTCATGTCTGTCAGATAGCCGCTCTCGTCCTCAACAGGCGTATGTCCGTCGTTTTGCCTGCTGTAGGTTATCTCATACTCATGAAGCGTTTCCGGCTTGTGATACTCGCTTCCGGCGAGTTCATACCACTCATCGTCAGGGATACCGTTGCAGTTTGCGTCGAAACTGACCATAACGATGCCCGGCTCAGCCGACCCGCCCTTGCTGTCGGGATTGGACAATTCATAGAATGCATTTCCCCAAATCCGGAAATCGCGCTCGCCCGGCACATTTATCACCGTGTGGTCGAAACCGAACGTAACATAACCGCCATATCCTCCGAGCGAAATCAGCACATCGTTTGTCCCAGAAATCGACTCCTCACATTTTTTCAGTATGTCGGCATACGTGTCGCCGGGTTCATATTTCGGCATCTCGTTGACAAACTGTCCCGGAGCCGGACAATATTCATAGACACGGGAAATGTAAGTGCTGTACTCCACCTCCTCGTGAAGCACATTCACCGTAAATTCAAAATGATAAGGCGTGTCAGGGTCGATGATGTCGAACGTAAGATTGTAGACACCCTCCGCTTCAGCCAAAAAGATATAGCTGTCGGTTGCCGACACCTCTTTCCCATTGACTGTCCACCGATACTTCTCCCCCGTCAACGCCGAGTGCAACGGCAGTTTCTGCATACGCGCCACATAATAGACGTCGTCGATGCCGAGATTGACCATCGGCACCTCATCGGAACAAGCCCACAGAATCAGAGGCAACAATAATATGACTATCTTTCTTTTCATTGATACAGGAATGCTATATGGGCAGGGATGTCGCCCGTCCGCACACTCCATTTCTTCTTGCCGTCGGCAGAAAAGCAATAGAGAGTGCCCGATGACACATAATTTTTCGCATCGGTAACAAAAATGTCGCCGGAGACCGGATGCACGGCTATACCGTATGGAATGGTGATTTCCTTTTCCGTCCCGTCGGTAATGAAATTGGTCGACACGATTTTCTTTGTCCGCGTGTCGATAATGCCATAGGAAATGGTGTTTGAAGCCGTGTAGTTGTTCCATTCCGTAGCGTAATAGTAAAGCAGGTCGCCGTGGATTGCCATATTCGAGCATGCCACGTCAAGAGTGTCTGTGACCACCATCTTGTTATAGCCAGGCTTCTTGTCAAGCACATAAAGGCGCGACGGACGCGTTTCGTAATCGCCTCTCGAGGAGACCCACAGTTTGTTGTAGCGGTCTTTCTTCAGCCGATGCAGATTGATGCCTACGGGAATCTGCTCCACCTGCTTGAAGTCGATTATCTGAATCACAGAGACCGTATTGTCATAGTTTGGAGCGCGGTAGCCTCCGGAATTGGCTACATACATATAATCATCAACCACCTCCATTTCCTCCGGCTGATAGCCTACGGTCACCTTGCGTGTCACGGCAAGCGTCGCTGTGTCGACCTCGAAGACCGCGCCCTTCGGCGCGCTTGGGTCGATAAGCACCGGTCCGACGTAGGAGCTGACATACGCCTTGCCTCGATGGAAACGCACATAGCGGCAGTTTGGGATGTCGACCTGTCCGATGCGCACACCGCTGCGTGCATCCATAACTTCCACTTTGTGAGAGCAGTTGACCACCACATAAAGTTTCGACCCATAAATGCCTATGTCGTTGCCCACGTCGCCGAGCTCCTTCACCACTGCCGGATTTTTCTCGGAATAGAAATTGCGCGAATAAAGCCCTGTGTAATAGTCGTAATAATCAAGGCTGCACTTGTTTGAACCCATATTGCCCTCATTGACAAGATAGAATCCCCGCACAGGGCTGCCCGACGCCTCGTCGCCGATTATCTCATACTCCGTGGGCACAACCAGCTCATCCTCGCGGCAGGCGGCGAAAGCCAGCAGCAGAAGCAATGTCAAAAGAGCAAATATGTATGTCTCACGTCTCATATATTGACAGTCAATGTGATGCGATAGTTACGTTTTGGCATCGGGTAATTCAGAATCACGTCGTAGTCCTGACTCAGCAGGTTGTTGACCTCGAGCAAAGCCCTCAGGGTTATGCGTTGTCTGATTTTGAAATCACGGCTCAGCGACACGTCGCTCGTATACCATGGCTGGGTATAGTTGTATCGGATGTTCTCTTGTTGGTTATAGCGCTCTCCGACATAGATGTAACTATAGTTGAGATTCCATTCACGCCATGTCAGATTAACCACCGCCGAGCCGGAATGGTGGGGAATATACGGAATCTGGTCGCGATAGTAATTGTCTGATGGATTGGTCACGTCGATGGCTCGCTGATAGGTATACTGCGCGCGAACCGTGGCAAAAAAGTCGCGCAGCGGATTGAGCGTCACTTGTGCCGAGACGTCGACACCGCGGATGTCCACCTTGCCGAGATTGAGCATTGTCCAACGGAACTGCTGCCCCTTAGGATAAGCCACAATTTTGTCTTTGACGTAATTGTAGTATGCATCGCCGCTGAACCGCATTTCGCTCACCAGTCCGCCACCGCGCTTGCTGAACAGCAAGCCAAGATTGTACTGCGTCACGCGCTCGGGATTGAGTTTCGAGTTTCCCATATCGGCATAGTACAGGTCGTTGAACGTAGGCATTCTGTACGACTGTTTGTAGAACGCCCTTGCCGACAAGCCTCTCACCAATGTGTATGACACAAACGCCGCAGGTGTCAGCACATGCTTGTCGGAGGGCGACTGCTGTCCCTTGAGTGAATCGTGGATAAATGTAGCCAAAACGCTCGCCTGCGCCTTTAACCTGCCCAGGTCGAACGCTGTTGCAACCGACAGCATATTTGAGAAGCGGTCGGGTTGCGCAAACCCGTAGACATCGGCGTCGAGCGTGTTCCATTGGAAATCGTAAGCTGCCGAGACGTGCCACCACGGAAACAGCACATATTCGTTTGCCGACGAGAAGTAGACCTCTTTCTGCTTGTACAGATTGTCGATTTTTATCTGCTTGTCGTCGTTGTTGACATAATGAGTGCGGTAGAACGCATATTTCAGGTTGTTGAGCGTGGTGAACTTGCCGAATGTCTGAGTATAATTGACTTGAGCGAACGAGTTGGTGTCCCAGATGCGTTCTCCGCGACGCCATACGTTGTTGACTATCGCCCCCGGCACGCCACGCTCGGAATTGTAGTTGTAGACCTTGAAATGCCACTGTCCGGACTTCACCACGCCATTGAGATTAGCCTCCAGGCGAGTGGCGTTAATGTCGCCGTTCTGGCGCACGGCTGTTGTGTCGTATGCCAGTTCTCCAGCCGGATTGACACGCCGGTAACGGAATTTGTACTTTCCGCTCGAATTTATCCATTCCGCGCTAAGCGACGCGTTGACTTTGTCTGACAATTTCAGCTCCAGCAACGCTGAAGGATTGAGCAGGTCGAACGAGCCAGCCCGCAGCGTGGCGCGCAGATGATATGTCTCTCCGCCGTTGAATTCAGGAGTGCGCGTACGTATATAGATTGATCCCGCCGAACCGAAATCCTTGGCAGGCTGAAGAATCTCGCTTTTCTGACCGTTGTATAACGAAATGCCGTCGATATTGTCGAGCGAGAACTGCCCCAGGTCGACTTGTCCGTTTTGTGCGTTGCCGAGCTCCACACCGTCATAAACCACACCGGTGTGGTTGGTGCCCATTGATCGGATGTTTACTGTCTTTATGCCACCCACTCCCCCATAGTCCTTCACCTGGACTCCAGAGAAATAGCGCAACGCATCAGCCACACTGTTGCTGTTGAGACGTTTCAGCTCCTCGCCGCTGAGTTTCTGCGCAGGGATGACATCAATCTGCGGCACCGTGGCTGTGACAACAACCTCTTTCAGATTGAGCATCCGTTCCGCGGTTGTGTCCTGTGGTTCTGCCGCCAAAACTCCAAGCGAGGGCAAGCATAAAAACAATAAAGGAAAAATCCTCATTCGTAATGTTACAGTTTACTTAAAACAAAAAAACGCCCGTTTTTGCAAGTCATAAGACTTCTAAACGGGGTCAATCTGTTAAAATAGCAAACATATAACGGCTGGGCAGAGTTACTGCCAGCCATCACATATAAAAGTCCATAATCCCGCAGACAATCTTATGTATATTTTGGTTGGCAGGTCTTCTGACTTATTCCTGATGCCTTTGCCTTCCCGACAGCTATTGTCAGTGACATTCTAAAAGCATCTTTTGCCTGCCGAACATTTGTCCGGCATCGAGAACTTACAGCAGCGGGTACTGTTGAGGACTTTCACCTCATTCCCTTTTAATGCTCCGTCACGGCTCGTCGCTACAAGCCAGAGCAACCATTTCCGATGCAAAGGTAATACTTTATTCTTAAATGCGTATTAAATCATGTATGTTTTTCACAACAAGCGAATTTTAACTTTCAATGCCCGGAGTAAATCAGCCCGTAGCCAATCAGGCGGTCGTAGCGTTCGCCCGGCACCCGGTAGTATGCACGGATCATGTATTCGTTGACCGTCTGGTAGTGGTCGCCCTCGATTTTAGCCGTCTGCGCCACATTCATTCCATTTGGCAGCCACAGATATTGATAGTTGTAGGCTCCCTGCTTCAACGGCAAGTCGAGCTCATAACATTGTGTATCAGCATTATAATGCATACGGTTTGAGTTGGCGAACCGATGCTGCGTAAATTCCCCGTCGACATACACGTCGCCGTCGGCAAGCCTCGGCATGGCAAGCGAGAAATGGGTTATCATATAGTCCGCCTGAGTGTTTGAGTCGTAGGAGTTGCTTTCACGGATTGTGAACCGTCCGTACTGCGTGCGGTCGAAAGAATAAGATTCAAACGCGCGAGGCTCGTCGGTTTCCAGCACGGCATGGTGGTATGGATGGCTGTACGTGTAGCGTTCCACCCCCATCCCGGCATAGTTTGTTGTGACCATCTCAAACCGACGGAACTCATTTCCTCCTGGAAATATCAGCTGACGGTCGTGGTCGAACACAATAGTGTTGCCGCTGACACGCAAAGGCTGTGTCACCATCACTTCATTGTCGGTGCGCTGGTTTTGGGTGACAACGACACGCAGGTCGGAGTAAGGGTTGTTGATGCTCCAATTTGCGGTGTTTATCGTTATGGAAATCTGTTGATGGCTGTCGTTATAGTCCACGTCGGTGCGCGACGACACGGATGCACCGATGCCCACACGCTTCTCCACAACACAGAATCTTTGTTGCAGCAGAACGCAATCGGGATCGTCCTCAAGATACACCTTCAGCAGATAATTGCCCGACAGGAGTATCGGCATATCCTGATTAGGCAGGCTGATGCCGTAATGCACATACTGCTCAAACGTGCCAGAGGAGAACTCACAGTCTTCGACATCGGCTTGATTAAAGCCGTCGACATAGTCGCTTTCAACGATTTGCGACGGTTGCCACGCAGCATCGCAGTGAAGCAGCGAATAGCGCATATAGCGACGCTCGGAGTTGATGTCATCAAACTCCACACGCACACGGTCGTCGCCTCCGAGTTCGATTACTGGCGGTGCGTAATAGTCGGTTTCCAGACAAGCGCGCAACGACCGCATCGACTGGTCGAAAATGCGTGTCGACGTGTCGGCGGCATAAGTCAGCGTTGCCGACAACATAAGCAATGACGTGAGAAGCAGTCTCATAATTACCAGTTTATAGGTGTTTCACCGTGTTGCGACAAGTAGGCGTTGGCTTGAGAAAAATGATGGTTTCCGAAGAAGCCTCGATGGGCTGACAGAGGCGACGGATGCGGCGACGTGAGCACAAGATGCCGCGATCGGTCGATAAACGCGCCTTTCTTGATGGCATAAGCGCCCCAAAGCAGAAACACCAGATGCTCGCGTGTGGCAGCGAGATGCGCAATCACGGCGTCGGTAAACGTTTCCCAACCATGGCCTTGATGTGAAGCCGCCTCGTGGGCACGCACCGTCAGCGTGGCGTTGAGCAGCAACACTCCCTGCCTTGCCCACCGCTCAAGATTGCCCGATGAGGGAATTTCCGTGCCGATGTCGGCTTTTATCTCTTTGAAAATGTTGAGCAGCGACGGCGGAAAAGGGATTCCGTCGTTGACAGAGAAACAGAGTCCATTGGCTTGATGCTCGCCGTGGTATGGGTCCTGACCAAGAATCACCACCTTCACTCGGTCGAACGGGGTGGCGTCAAACGCCGCAAAGATTTCATTTCCCGGCGGAAACACCTGTGATGAAGCATATTCACGTTTCACGAAATCGACAAGCGTGCGGAAGTAATCTTTTTCAAACTCTTCGCCAAGCGCTTTTTTCCAACTGTCTTCTATCTTTACATTCATAAATTCTGCATAAACCTTTTTGCAAAGCTAACATTTATTTTGTACTTTTGCCAACGCAAATCGGAAAAATGCGCCCGTAGTTCAATGGATAGAATATCGGATTCCGGTTCCGACGATTGGGGTTCGACTCCCCACGGGCGTACAAAAAAACGGACGGCAGTAATCGCCGCCCGTTTTTTTGTTGCGGAAAAGTGTCGTCGAGTCCAGGCACGCTCTGCTGTGCTCGCGCACCGGGTTACGGCAAAGTGTCGTCGCTCTGCGACGATAACCTCTTTTCATAAAACATTTTCAAACAAGTTTGAATGTTTTTCACTCACCTTGCACTATCTTTTCATAAAATAGGCTGCGCCTCGGAAAAACATTTTCAAACAAGTTTGAATGTTTTTCACTCGGCTTGCACTATCTTTGCAACGTGAAACGGATATTCGTATATATAATGTGCTTTGTCATGGCGTTTGGCGTCGCGGCAAAGAAGAAACAGACAATTGAGCCGGGATACTCTTGGCAGGTTAGCGGACCGCTCGGACTCCGCACACCGTCGACCATCGACACCCTTTATCAAGGCTATCACCGCCAGTTTGTGCCGGCGATGACTACCGACGCATACGCGACAACCGGCAATTTCGGCTGTGCCGGAGTTGACGAGATATTTTTCAACCGTGAGGAATGGTCGGAATTTCAATTTGAGGATGTATTGAGCCATTGGCTCCACAGCGCCGACAATCAGCGCTATTACAACACTCGTGTGCCTATGACTCTGCTCGGCTACAGCTGGGGTGGCGGACGCAATTCCGGACAGGACCGGCTGAAAGGCGAGTTTTCCGGCAACGTCAACAAGCGGCTGCAGTTTGGCGCCCAACTCGACTATCTCTACTCAAAGGGTGGCTATGACCGTCAGGCTCTGAAAAATTTCGGTTGGGGTTTCTCGTCATCGTATATCGGCGACCGATATGACATGCACGCCATGTTTTTCAGCTACAATTCACTGAACCATGAAAACGGCGGCATCACCGACGATCTTTACATCAGCGACCCTGCACAGCTGCAGGGCGGCGACTCTAAGATTGACGCCAAGGCGATACCCGTGAATCTGTCGTCGGCGTTCTCCCGCGTCAAGGGTTGGGAGGTTTACATGAACCATCGCTACAAAGTGGGCTATTGGCAGGAGGAAACTGTCAACGACACCACGAAACGACGCACATACGTGCCTGTGTCGAGCTTCATCTGGACTATGGACTACAAAACCAACACCCACAAGTTCAAGAACCAGAGCGCTGCCGACGATGCCAAATATTTTGCCAACAACTACCTCAGCCTGGACGGCACCGACGAGGAAACGAAATATTGGCGTCTGCGCAACACTTTCGGAATAGACCTTATCGAGGGATTCAAGAAGAATGCCAAATTTGGACTGTCGGCTTACGCAACCCATGAGCTGCGCCGCTACACGCAGGTTGTCGACACGATGCTCACAAGCCAATATCAACCAGAGGGATTGACTCCTTTCCCTTCGTTCGGCATAGACCACAGCAAGACGGAAAATCTGTTGTGGGTGGGCGGACAGCTGACCAAGCAGCGCGGATCGGTGCTGACATACTCGGCGACGGCTCAGTTCGGACTTGTAGGTCCGGTGGCTGGCGACATCGACATCAGCGGCGTTGTGAGCACACGCTTCCGTCTTTTCGGCGACACCGTGCGCATCACGGGCGAAGGATTTTTCAAGAACACCGAAGCGCCATATCTGCTAAAGAACTATATTTCAAACCATTTCGCCTGGAAAAACGATTTCGGCAAGATTCGCCGCGTGCGCGTGGGTGGCACACTCGACATTCCACACACTTGGACTTCATTTTCTGCCGGTGTCGAAAACCTGCAGAACTATGTCTATTTCAACAACGACGCTCTCCCTGCTCAAGAGAGTGGCAGCGTGCAGGTGTTGTCGCTGCGCTTGAAACAGGACTTGCATTTCCGCGCGTTCAATTGGGAAAACTCCGTGACATATCAGACTTCAAGCAAGGAAAAGGTGTTGTCGCTGCCTAAACTGGCGGTCTACAGCAACCTGTACTTCCATTTCAAGATTGCCCGAGTGCTACACGTCAACCTCGGTGTGGACTGCAGCTACTATACACGCTACTACGCTCCGGCTTACCAACCAGCCACAATGGCGTTCCACACCCAGCATGAGAAACTCATCGGCAACTATCCGCTGATGAACGCATATGCCGACTTCAAGTTGAAGAAGACCAGATTTTTTGTGATGTACAGCCACTTGAACCAAGGGTTGTTCGGCGGAAAGGAGTATTTCTCCGCCCTTCACCATCCAATAAATCCAAGCCGTTTCCAACTCGGACTGTCGGTTGATTTCGCGAACTGACAAACCACAAACTGGCATCGCTATGAAGACACCAATGCTGATGAAGCCCAAATTGAAAATCTATGCGGCACTGCTTGTCGCCACCATAGCACTGATGGTGGCTCTCGGACGCTGCAGCCGCCAATATGCGTCGAAGGAAGCACAGAGCAGCGGCGGCGACACCATCGATGTGGCTATAGAGTATTCTCCCCTGTCGCTGTACATGTATGCCGACACCCTCGGCGGATTCAGCCACGACCTGCTGAATCTAATTGCCAAGTGCGAGCATCTGCACATCAAATTCCATCCGATGACGTCGCTCGACGGAAGCCTGAAGCAGCTGCGCGAGGGAACGGTCGACATCGTAGCGGCACAAATGCCGTCGACAAGCGATTTCAAGCAACAATATCTCTTTACCGACGCTGTAGCTATCGACAAGCAGGTGCTTGTGCAACGGCGCGGAAAAGACGGCTCTGTGGCTGTAAAGTCGCAACTTGACCTTGCCGGCAAGACGGTGTGTGTGGCAAACGGGTCGCCTGTGGCTACACGCATTGCCAATCTGGCGCGCGAGATTGGCGACAGCATCCATGTGCGTACGCTCGACAAGAGCCAGGAACAGCTGTTTCTGCTTGTAGCGGCAGGCGACGAGCTTTATGCCGTGGTCAGCGACAACACAGCGCGCAGCCTTGCCGTCCGCTATGCCGACATCGACGTCAGCACCGCCATCAGCTTCAACCAATTCCAGGCATGGGCTATGGCAAAAAACGACACCGTCCTGCTGCAGCGCATGAACAAGTGGCTGCACAACGTGAGGCAAACAGATGAATACAAGCAATTGAGGAAACGATACAATCTTTGAGAAAATGGAAATCAGAATAGATGATTTGAAGCGTATGCTTCCAAATCCTGACGCCGGGCATCCAACAGACGATTACTACTTGATGCTGGCACAATATGTCGACAAACTGTGGGCTGGCATGAAGGTGCTGCCCGAAGTGGGCGAAGGACTGCGCAAGCGCGTGGCACTTGACCTTGTGGGATATTTTCAAGATGTAGTGGCAGATACCGGACTCTGGCGTTCGTTTGTCAAAATGTGCCGTCATCTCTACGGGCGTCCTGTGCCGTTCTACGATGAGCCTGACGGATATGTCGACGCGGAGCTGAATCAAATCGACGTGCAGTTCATTGCCTGGTACTCGCTGGAGTCGCACCTCGGCTTCATGGGACTTGTGTCGCCCGTCGACAGCGACCTGCTGCGGTTATCGCATCAGGTCTACCGCCTGTTCGCATACATCTACGATGACGCTCCGGCAGCATCCGATTTCAAGCCGCTTCAAGAGCTCGACCTTGACGACCGCGAGCAGGTGCGCAACATCTTCCTGACATCGGGATGGCTGTTCTGGAACAGTTACTTCATGCGCCCTGTCAGCAAGCATCACTATGAGCCGGAGGTTGATGAGAATGAAGAGCTGTCGGTCGAGGAGACGCTGACCGACGAGAGCCGTCTGCACACCACGTTCGAGCAGCCTACAGGACCGCTCGCACTGCTTGCCGACGAATGGCTGCGACTGATTGTCGACGACCGCATACCGGCGACGGCAAATCCGCACCGCGGTGGCGACCATGAATATTTCACCGCCTTGTGCCGTGCCACCGGCGGCGAGCCGATAGCGTTCTGCGCCACATACGACGATTTGGAGCGTTTTCTGTCGGAGCGACTCGGATGGGGCGACGAGCCTGGCGGACATTTTCCTCACCTGCGTGGACACAACAACTTCGTAATCTATGCCGACCGCCACAAGGGAATGATTATAGCCAAGGACATAGCGCAATACGTCAGCCACCCTTCAAACACGACTTTCGACGCCACGGCAACCGATGCCCACCGCCTCGTGATGGAGCAAGGGGTATGCCCTGTCGACCTGCTCCGCTATCTGTTTGACAACGATATGGTTCCGGCCGCCCGTTGGCCGTCGGCAAAAGACACGTCGATTCTTCACGACAACTGGGACTTCCTCGCTCGCTTGTATCTGCAAAAATACTATCGGGCAGATTAAACCAAAAGCCTCTTCTGATTGTCTATAATTGAAACGACATAAGTTTTTGACTATGGACAAGATGAAAACAGTGATTGCCGCTGCGATAGTCGCCGTGGGAATCGTAGTATTGGGGTTCTGCATCAAAGCCGGACTCGGCAGTTTCCTGCAAAACCAGAGGGTAGTGACCGTGAAAGGCTTGGCTGTGCGTGAAGTGAAAGCCAACAAGGTGATTTGGCCTATTGTGTTTAAGGAACTCGGCGACGACCTGCCGAGCCTTTACAACCGCGTTGACGCCAAAAACCAGATTGTGAAGAAATTCCTGCGGTCAAGCGGCATCGAGGATTCAGAAATAAGCACAAACGTTGTGGTCACCGACCTTCAAGCCGACTCCTATAGTTCCAACCTCACACCCTATCGCTACCGCATCAATTCGGTTGTGACGGTCAACACCAAGAAGGTTGACACCGTGTTGAAACTTATCGAGAACCAGTCGTCGCTAATAGAGCAGGGCGTGGCAATCTCGTTCGACTACAGCGCCACCACACAGTTTGACTTCACAGACCTCAACACCGTGAAGCCTGAAATGATCAAGGAAGCGACGCAAAACGCTCGCAAGGCGGCGATGCAGTTTGCCGCCGACTCAGAGAGCAGCCTCGGCAAAATCAAATCGGCGTCGCAGGGACAGTTCTCTATCGACGACCGCGACCAAAACACGCCTTACATTAAGGAAGTGAGAGTGGTCACTACAATAGAATATATGCTTGAAGATTAACAATACAGACTGATTTATCAATGAAATCGCCACGCCGGAGTTTTCCAGCGTGGCGATTTCTTATGATGGGCCGTATATGCGGATTAGTGCTTAACGACGATTTGACGGCTTTCGCAGCCCGACAATGTATAGACTTTAGCGATATACGCACCTTCGGCAAGGTCGCTTACGTTGACCACATTGGTTGTGGTGCGGGCAACGGTACAACCGTCGAGAGTGAGCACCTCAACGCCAAGAATTGTGCCGTCGGCATTGGCGATGAGCAGTTCGCTTGCTGGGTTAGGATAGATGCGCAGACCTGCGATTTCCACCTTTGCCACCCCGTCGGCAGCGGCACCCTGTGCCACCTTGTCGAGATATAAAGTGCCTTTCTTGCCATATACGTTGCCAACCTGCTCCACAACGAATCCCTGAAGTGTGTAGCTGCCCTCTCCGATTCCTTCAAGTGAAGCCTTCACGTCTTTCCATCCGAGATAGTCGAGAGCGCCGAGCGAAACGGTTTTCTTCTCCGCTCCGTTAGCAAACACGGCTTTAAGCTGGTTGCCGCTCAAGTCGCCATAAACCTTCAGCGAAATCATGTTTGCGTTTGTAAACACTGCCGCCGGCGCTGTGGCAAATTTCACAGCGGCGTTGCCGCCTTCCAATGCCTCAAACACATAATCCACCTTGTAGGCAGCCGCGCCTTCAAGTTTAGTCGATGTGTTGCGTGCCACGGTCAGCGTCTTGCATCCTGCTGCAGCCTCTTCGTCTTTCACGAGCGCACCGTCAGCGTCGAGGTTGTCGACAGCCGTCACGACAGCATTGTCGACAGCGGCATCGACAGCCGTAAAGTTGAACTTCATCGGCGCAGCCAACTTGATGCCGTTTTCATCGCAGACATCGCCCGAAACCTCTACAGTGTATTGCTCACCGACAACAAGGTCTTTCGACAATTTGATTTGGAAATAACCATAGTCGTCACCAGGCTTGCTGAACTTTCTTGAACGCACAGAATAAGACTGAGCCACACCTGCGCTGTTTTTAATCACAATTTGATCCTGCAGTTTGGCGGTTGTTGGCTGACCGTTGAAACGGAACTCAACCAACGGAGTTTTATAATGTACCAAAGCACCTTCCGACGGTGAGCTTGTAGCCACCTCATACGTGTTGAAATTGTCGGTGCGGAACTGCATCACGAAGTCTTCCTTAAATTTCATACCGGCTGGATGCATAGCGTCCTTGCCGATACGCACGGTGTAGAGAGTGTTGGTTTCGTAAGCGCGTTTAGGCTCGAAAACGAGACGATACTGCGAGTCTTCCCAACGGATTGTTCCCTCGACAGCAGGAGTGATGGAGAAATTCTTCTCAACCGACTCAACGTCCATATCCCAGTTGAAGTCAATCACAACGGGCACGTTGCAAGCCAAATCAGCGTCGCCTTCTTTCCATACAGGCGAATATTTCACCACTTCCGGAGCAGTCGAACGAGTGCGGTCGAGCGCAAGGTTCTGGTAAGTGACGTTGTTGGCAGTCACATCCACCTCCTGCTCAAAAGCGTCATATTCCGGATGCGACACCTTAAGTGTATACTTGCCCGGCTCCACATCCTTGAACATATACACACCGTTGAACAACTGGTCGGTTGTGTAAGTGTATTTCACCGCGCCGCCCTGCAATAGTTCCACTGTTGCGCCACAAATTGGCTTCATCTTGTCGTGGCCATAGAAGATGTTGTTGTAGATAGGCTCTGTGCGGATAAGTCGGGAGTCGTAGAGCGAGCCGCAGACCACACCTGTTGCAAACGTTTCCGATGCCTTGAAGTATTCCATCACTGATTTGGTGAAGTGGTAAGCCTCAAGCCAGCAGTAATCCTTGTTGAGCAGACGGTAAGTCTCTGGAATGTAGTCGTGGTAAGAACCTTCGGAAAGCATTCCCGGCACAGTTAGCTTGCGGAGCACACCAAGTCCGACACCTACGCCCCAATCATAGAAATCGTAGTCGCCGGCGAGCCATGTGTTTGTGCTCGACCATGAAGTCACCTGATTCTCGAGCAGTTGCTTGTTGAGAATGAGCGACATCTCTTTGGCTTCAGGCGACACAGGGTCGTTTGTAAAGCCGCGGTAAAGCATCAACGGCTGGTTCACGCGGCTTGACGTACCTGTCGCGTTACTGTGGATTGAGAAGAAGAAGTCGGCACCGTAGGCATTTGCCTCTTCTCCGATTTCGTGGAGGCCACGGTCGTCGGCGGTTGTATTGGTGGTGCGCGACATCATCACTCTTGCGCCAAACTTCTGCAGCATGTCGCGGAGGTCAAGACCTTTGACAAGGTTTGAGTTCGATTCCCAATAACCTTCCGGATCACCTTGCTTGAACGGAGGCACAGCCACGTTGCGGTCGTCACTGTCGTGTCCGCCATGACCTGGATTCACATAGATTTTCAAATCTTTCAGATTGGCCGCACCCACGCAAAGGGCTGCTGCCAAACCTAACGTTGTAACTGTCAGTTTTTTCATTTTCTTGCGGGTTTACGGTTTCTATTCAGAAATTTTGATATCCATAACGAAAAGACGACCGTCGATGGTGTTGTAGGCAATACGCGAGCCGTTGGCTGACGCCGAAGGATTCATTGTCATTGTCTCAGGCTTTGTGAGGGCGTATTTAAACGAGCCGTCGGCCTTCAGAAGCATAATCTGGCACGACTCATACTGGTGGCCGTCGTTTGTGGCGTTCTCGGCAACCACATAGTCGTTGCCAGCCCAGCGCGGAGCCTCATAGCGTCCGAGCGATGCAAGCACGTTGCCTTCAAGGTCGCACACGTATGCGCCTTTGCCGCCGGCATAGAACAGGATTTTATTGCCGTCGGGCGACAACGACTCCCACATATATGTGTGGTCGGTAGCCACTGGCTGCAGTTGCTGCTCCTTGCCGTTGCGCACCACGATGAGTTGTGCGCCGCGTGCATACACGTATGTACCTCCCTTACGGTCTGCCTTCAGTTTGCGTCCATTGTCGCTGACCGCGGCAAAACCGCCGTCGACAGCCACCGGAGCCTGCATTCCGCGGGCTTTTTCAGTGACAGCCATCGATGTGCGGGCCTCAAGGTTGTAGGCTTTCACCTCGCGGTAGACGCGCATATCTTCGCGAGTCTGCGACAAGAAATACACGCACTTGCCGTCGCGCGAGAACGACGGATGGAATCCCGCCATATCGTCGGTTGCGATTGTTGTGGTTACGTCACTGCTGAAATCATAGAGTTTCAAGCCTTTGTAGTCCGCATGTGTGAACAGCAGTTTCTGCCCGTCAGCGCTGAGCACAGGATTGCAGATGCCGCTCTCCGTGCCTTTCAGCAATTGCTGCCGGCTGGTGATCTCCACTTGCTGCGCCGATGCCGCCAAAGAGCATGCAGCCGCAAGGATCAAAAGTTTAGTTCTCATAAGTTATGTTTAGAAATAGTTATTTCACGATGAATTTCTGCACAGAAGCGCCGTTTGCGGTGACAAAGCGGGCGTAGTAGATGCCTGCCTGCAGCGATGCCACATTGGCTGTAGCCACGCCTGCCGAGCAGTCGAGCGGCTGGCTGAGCACAAGCGCGCCGGCATTGTTGTAGACGCTGAGGATGCCTACGCCTTCGGCGGCGATGTTGAGCACGCCGTCAGCCACAGGATTCGGATAAAGACGCATCGACGATGACTCGGCGTTCAGTGTCTCCACCGAGCCGTATGTGTTGTAGACGGCCTTGAACTCAGGCATGAGCAATTCGTATGCCTTGCCTTTGTCCGACTTGCCCAAATCCATACGGATTGCGTTGACGGTCAACGGATAGTTTGAAACGTCGTTGATGTCTATCACGCTCTCGAGCGGAAGCTCGAACGTGGACACGGTGTTTTTCGCCATCTCGTCGGTGGTTACGTTGACTGCCGGATAGGTCTTGCCTGCTCCGTTGGTGAATGTCAATGACAGGCGTTTCACGGTGGCGTCGCCAGGGTTTACGCTGAAACGCAATGCCTTAGGCATACTCCACAGGCGTATTGACGCTTCGCCCTGAATGTATGCGCCGCGGCCAACGCCGTTGCCTGTGTAGGCGAATTTCAAGCCCTGCTCATACGCTGAGATGGCAAGGCCGGTGCCGCCTAATTGATTCATTGTCCACTTCTCCGGATATTCGCTGATGGCTGCCATTGTCTCGCCCTCCGGAAGTTCAACGGTGGCTGTCACCTGTGTCTCAACGGTCTGCAGACGGCCTGTAACGGTTGTTGTGCCGTTCTTGAGACCTTTGAGCACTCCGTTTTCAACCTTCACGATTTCCGGATCGGCAACTGTCCAGTCCAGACGTGACGGGTCGGTTACAAACGAGTCGAATCCCACTTTCGAGACAACTTCGATAGGATATTCACGGCCGTCGTTGAGCAGTTGCGGCACTCTTGCGCCCACCTCCGCTGAAATCACATTGATAGCCTTTTCCACTTTGATGCCGTTGTAGGTTGCGGTGAGCGTGGTTTCGCCCTCTTTTCCGAGGATGTTGATGCCTTCGTCTGTCACTTCGCCATATTCCGGAGCTATTGCAAACGTAACGCCCTCGACGTTCTCACTGATGAGTTCGCCGTATTTGTTGTAGCCGAGCACAATCGGTTTGCAGGAAGAATAGATTGGAACGCGGATTGCCGGGTCGAGGAATGCGATGGATGTTATCGTTGCGGCATCCTCTTCGGGTGCGGTTGAATAGACCATCCAGCCGTTTGCCACGGCGCGTGGTGTGCCCTCGGTTGTCTTGTTGACAACAGCTCCCTGCACCATCAGCTGGGCAGAGCCGCCGGCGTCGACGTTGCACACGTCCCATGCGCCGAGCTGCTTGAGAATCTGGCACATAACCGATGTCGTACATCCTGCAGACTGACCGTATACCGGGTCGGTCGACATGTCGATTGTAAACATATACAGAGTCTTGCCGTCCTGGCTCTTTCCGTATGCCGAGCGGCTGTAGACTTTTGAGTTGTAGGAGTCATCCTGGTTGCGCACGGTCTGTTCGCCGCCAACCATCACCATAGAGTTGCCGCCGATCACCTGCTCAAGAGTGTAAGGCTGGTTTGTTGCGGTGGAGTACCAGGCATAGTTGACTGTCACCTCGTCGCCCACTTGCAGCTGCTCGAGAATTGTCTTGTAAGAGCCAGAGCCTGCGATGCAGATGTCGTAGTCGCCGAGTGTGCCGGCGGTGGTGTTGGTGCGCACCGCCCCTACTGTCGTCACGATGTCGCCGTTCGACGTCCATTTCTGACCGTCTTTCAGTTTGAGGTAGACCTCGCATGTCTTGTTGTCGACAGTGGTCCATGCATCGTTTACATATTCGATTGTCTGGAATTTCTTTGCAGTGCCGTAGAATGAGTTGTAGAGCACCATTTCTCCGTTTGAACGGCAGAATTTGTTGACGAGATAGAACTCCGGCTTCTGGTCGGCGCCAAAGCGTGGCGACGAGATGTAGCCTTTCCACGACATCGACTCGATGTGCAGGTCTTTGTCGTATCCCATACCTACCACACCTGTGCGTGCAGGACCGCCGTCCCATTGGTCATTGTAGCAGTTGGTCTCATTCACAATCTGACCGTTGCGCATACATGCGTTGAACGATGTGCCGAGGGCGAACTGAGAGTAAATGCCTTGACCTGACACACACCAGAAGTTGCCGTTTTGAGCACCGATTGGCTTTTTTCCGGCTTTCTGCATACGGGTGTAGGCATCGGCAAGTTTCTCTGTCGTACCGGTTTTCTCGTTTGCCTGTTGGGTTTCGATACGGTTGTAGGGGTTTGTCAAATCTACTGTCATGTAGTTGATGTTCAACGGGAAGTCGGCAATGCGGATACGGTTGTAGACCACACCAGGCCCTACCTGCTTGCTTGTAATCAAATTGTAGGAGTAGTCTTTTCCGTCAATGGTGAATGTTTGGGGAACTGGGGGTGTTTGGGTTGTCTTGGGTGTTTCAGCCGCCGTCATCGACAGGGCGCACATGGAAACAGCCAAAGCTAATAAACTTTTTTTCATATATGTTTTATTGATGGTTTGTACACGCAAAAGTACTACATTTTGAACGCGCATCAACACCTGCTCCAATAATTTTTATATTGTATACATCTTTTTTGTTTCCATAACAGGAAATAGCACTTTTCCACCTTATACAACGCAACGCACCCCGACGGAAATCCGTCGGGGTGCGCTGTTATTATATGTTGTGATAATGTTACTTCACAACCACTTTCACTGCTTTTTCGCCTGCACGAACCACGTAGAGTCCGGCTGCCACAGTGATGGTTGCCTCGCCGTCAATCTGTGCCGACGCTGCCAAGCGGCCGTCGACTGTGTAGACGTTCACGCGGCCTGCAAAGCCTTCTACAACGATTGCGCCCTCTGCGCCACGCACTGCTGCGCCGCTTGCCTCAACATCGTTGACTGATGAAGAAGAGTCATCGGTGGTAAACACGATGTTGTAAAGTTGTCCGTCGACAGTAGTGGCGAATTTCACCTCATACTTGCCAGTCGTCGCATCCTTACCTCCGTCAACAGTCACTGATGCTGTCTTGCCATTGCCAAGAGCCACAGCAGAGTCTGTTCCGCTATACTGCTCATCCGTATTGTCGAGTCCGGCAACCGCCATATCGCCAAAGTTGATGCCACCGGCATTCACGCCATCAAGAGAGAGGGTATAAGTAAATCCGTTCATATCTCCGTATTTGACTGACTTCAGCAACGTTGTCTGATGCTCAACCAATGGATGCTGGTAGTCATCGCCCTTAACCACATAGTAGTAGCCAGCCTCTGTCACTTCCACTTTTTTGTCGCTTGAGAAAAGCACGTTGATAGTCGTCGGCTCCTTGTCATCTGGATACCCTGGCATCCATCCAACGGTAATCGGCATATTGATGACGCCGGCAGATGTAATTGTTCCTCCATTGAGCACCACGTGAGCCACGATGCCACCTTCCGCAAGTTTCATTGCTTCAACCTCACCGTCGGTAAATGTCTTTGTGCCGGCAGCATCCTCAGATACTTTCACATTCGGTATTTCGATATTGCCGATATCAGTTCCCATAAACATAAAATGAGGCAACAAGAAGTCGCAGGTGTTATCATTATAATAGCTGATTGTCACTTCTTGTGTGGCATTGGCGATTACATCTTCACCCACCATTTCAACATTCAAGATACCAGCATACTGCTTAACCACCGGTGCGGTGTACTGCAATGTGTAGACGTGCTGTGTTGCGCCGTCAACATCCTTACCGCCCTGGTTGGTTACAGTAACGGTGACTTTATAGTTGGCGGCATCTACAGCCACTGCCGCGTCGGCAAACTGGCTCTTGCAAGTTGCAACAACCTCTTTCACTGTCGGCATCTTGCCTGCAACAGTATAATTATAAACGCCATCCTTCAATGCAATTGCCTTACTTCCTGCCTTCAACGATGTCAATGTTGAGTAGTAAACGAACGATGTATTATCTATTGTCAAACTTGTTTTTCCTTTTAGATTGGCCCTTGTCCAATAGTCCGATGACGAAAATACTATATTTACATTCTCTACCTTAGTTGTTTTATCTACGCCATCTTGATATTTCAACTCTATTACTTCATCTTTCCAATCAGTTGTTTCCGCAGCAATGCTATAGTCAACACTCGCTATAAGTGTTCCTTTCTTGGTTACATTATCCGTTTGCCGTCCCAACACGACCCTATCGACATTGCTCAATTCTCGGCCATAAGTGTATTTATTCCCTTTTTTGTCATACGATGTTGGAACTTTTGAGACAAATTCCCCAGACCATAAATACGCAATTATATGGGAAGTCTCTCCGCTGTTTGTTTTTTTATACTTAACCTTTATGGCATCAGGCTTATAGTTAAATGACAATCCTCCATAACTTCCTCCATCTCCGTATGGTGCATAAGAATTAGCATTTCCTATGCCAGTTCCCCCTACAAAAACCCAAGGAGTTCCCAATGTCAAATATCCAGGAATTGTCTGATTTATTCCAAATTTATTAAAATTATAATTCTCTATTTTTACCGATGTCCCATCCTTTGAAATTGTCTTCATATTCATTCCAAACGAAGTAACACTCGACCCATTCCATTCAGACGGCTCATCTCCAGGTCGCGTAAAATCGCCACCGTTTGAATACATTGTCGAGGTCCACGTAGACGTTCCACAAGTTCCCTTCCAACTTGTAAAATCTAAATTTGAAACCGGTATCTGCTGCGCATTAGCCGTAAAAGCCGAGATGCTCAAGAGCAAAGCGCCGCTCAATAAAAATGATTTTTTCATATTTTCAGTTTTTAGTTTGTATTCTATTTTTTAACACTCAGAGATTAAAACAATTCAACGTCCTATTTTGTTGTTGCCCTCGCGAGCAATTACTAAATATGCTCATTCGCAACGCGCCCTTCCTCTATGCACTCCCGGCACGCGCCTCGGCAGGCAATCCAGTGAATTTCAACGTGTAACGATGCGCATCCGCACTCTTCAAATATTGAGAATGCGGTGTAAAGGTAGCAACTTTTATGCTAACCAACACTATTTTACGGCAATTATTTCTCTGTCCGACAGTGGCGTCTGTCCCAAACCCACTGCTGACGCGCCTTGCAGCAATGTCGCCCATCACTCAGCGGCACCGCGATGCGGTGCATACCCATCCAGCCTCCCAGCCCCGGACACAGTCCGGGGTTAACTGAAAACGTGTCCGCTTTGCGGACTTCCTCCCTCACATCTTTCCGATACGCGTCACCACCACACTCCGTGGTGCACGTCTACGATATAGGCGACGCTGGCGCGAATCTACCGTCTGCATGATGCCGTGTCGGCGACGGAGTGCGTGATGGCAGGCGCGTCGCAGATGCGATACTACGGTATAGTAGAAACAACGCACCCCGACGGGAATCCGCCAGGGTGCACTATTATCAATATGTTGTAATGATTTTTACTTCACTACCACTTTCACTGCTTTCTCGCCTGCACGAACCACGTAGAGTCCGGCTGCCACAGTGATGGTTGCCTCGCCGT